>Ga0256831_1000003_pt1 | contig 119576 bp, 126 predicted proteins | sample 132544metaG_FD_189087 | JGI IMG/M metagenome (GOLD analysis project Ga0256831, IMG submission 189087) | Hydrothermal vent microbial communities from Lau Basin, Pacific Ocean - 132-544 | ecosystem: Environmental > Aquatic > Marine > Hydrothermal vents | place: Pacific Ocean: Lau Basin...
GAATCACAAAGATTAGCAAGTAAGATTTGAAAACCTGATTTACATCAGTTTTCGCACAAATTTTATTTATCGCAGCAAACCCTTGTCAGACTTAGCTTTCAGCTAATTTTGACCCAATAACTTGACAATAAATTTTTTTACTTGACAAGTCTGGTCAATGTCAAGTTTGTTGTCTATCAATGCTCAGAGCGTTCATAACTTGACATACCTGTCCACACCTAGTCTTATTTGCCCCCTATTTTCCGGAGAGGTGTGTCGATTTCTAGGTGTGGAAACCCTTATATATCCGGAAAAAGGGGGACAAATAAAACTAGGTCTGGACAGAAATGTCAAGTTATTGACTACTTCAGCCTTGTCAGACTTAGATTTTCGCTTTGGACAGAATTGTCAAGTTTTGGGGCTTTTTTGTCAAGCAAGCACTTTTAGAGTTAAGCAAAGCTAAGTCTGACAAGGGTTTCCGAATTTCTTGACAAAGAAATGAGATTTGTATACCAAATCAGATTTTTCGGTATAATCTCTTCGTTATAAGAGCTATAAGCTGGAATCGCCAGATATGCGAAGAGTTGTTGAGGTACGTATGTTTATATGGCCTGTGGTTATCACTTCTTACCTTGTAGAAAATCTTCCTTTTATTCAGGTATTGACAGGGCCAACTACTGCCGGAGTTATTCGGAAGCTCCTTATAGAGAACTCGGAGAAAATATTAATAGGAGATTTAGCTCAGTTTAGTCCTTGGAGGAGTACAACCAGGTTTATACTCACCTCTTCTGAAACAAAGGAAGTTCGTTACGTGGAGACTCTTGTAAATGGTGAATTCCTAGAGGCTACTTATACTCGCGGAAAGCAACTAAGCGTACAAATCTCTGCACAAGCAGTAGATTTTCTTGTAGTAGAGGAAAAGTTTACTACCAGTAATGTCAAAGCGCTGAATTTGGATATTTTCAGGTCTCCTTACGAAGATAAAAACGCGAGCATTTTGGAAAAACTCATTAGCCATTATACGTTATCCGTTACGGACATTTTCCACGGGTACCCTTTACACAGACTCTCCTGTATTCATTGGCCTTATACCATGCGCCAAATGCTAGACAGCTCAAGGCATTCCAAATGGTACATCAGAGAGTTTCTGAAGTTTTTGGACAGCTACCCTACCTTTTATCGCCGGGTTATAGTAAACCAGTTACTACACCTCTTTACTACTAAGAGTATGGATAACTTCAAGTGTAGGGAATATGCGGAAAAGTTTTATGACTTTCTCTTGAAGCTGTTATTCTAATCCGTCGTTACCCAATCACACGCTCCGGTTAGTTTTCCGCCTCCGCAAGTGTAGTGTTGTGTAGGGTCTCCGATACGGGCAACCGCTTTTCCGTCTATATACCACACGCTGGAACCGCTGACAACCTCTCCGTTTGACGAGTGGTGGCTTTCGGAAGGTGGTATTCCACAACAGACGATAGACTGGACTGTAGCAATTTCTCTGCCATCAATAAAAACCCAGTGTTGCTGGGTTTTCACGATTTGGCAGTTATGACTCTCCGCGTCGCCTAATCTGGCTACTCTTTTTCCCATCTCTCACTACACCCCTCTCCTTTTTCTTTTCCCTCACTCAGGCCTTTGACGAAATCTACTTTGTTCGCTCGGACCGTAATGTGCGGCGCTTCAATGTGTAGTTCTCCCGGGGTAAGTCTAATTACTTGGTTTTGCCCCGAGCTTAGCTTTAGAGTGGCTTCCTGCGGGGTAAGTCTTACAACCGAAACGCTGTCGTCTTTTGTTACTTTTGCCTCTATCTCGGTCGGTTTGAGGTGTATATAGCTGTTCCATTCCTTTTCAGGGTGGCAGTACTTTATTACCAGTTCCCCGTCTGAGATGTGGATAGTCCAATTGTATTCCCGCTTATCGGCTTTGTCTGCAGTTTCTGCTCCGCGGAGGGTAAATATTCTCTTCCTCTTTTCCAGCGGGTCGTCTTCTTTTTCGTATTCTTCGTAGTCGAATAGCTCAATCCCGCCGGTGCGAATGGCTAAGTTTTCCGAGTGCATTCCGATATACCCGTCCTGCTGCTCCAATACAATCCCAACACGGCCGCAGTGTATGTTGACTTGGTCATTCTGAACAATAACCGCCGAGTTGCAACCGGAAGATAGGTATTGCGCGTCCGAGGGTAGGTCAAAGAATCCGGTTTGAAGGGTATCTTTCTTTGGTGCCAAGGCTACCACACCGCCTAATACTATCACCGTTGAGCCTATGGTAGGTTTTTCTCCGACGACTGGGATGTCCGTATATGTCTTCGGACGACTGAGAGAAACCGCAGAGCAGAGGACGGTATGTGTTTTTTGGTCAACCTTTACTTCTTGAACAAGGGCAGTATCTATTGGTAACATATAGAAATATATGTTGTATCAGATTTACAATAAATTTGGAATCCACATATATGCTGAATTCGATTCCAACTCTCCTTATATGGTTATTCGGTCAGAAACTCCGTATATTCTGAAATATTTACCTGTTATTCTATTCCAATTATGGAAACGCATAGGAAAAAAACTTTTCCTTATAAAGGAAATATATATTTCCTACCCAGGAGCTAAAAGCATTCGAAGATTATCCTCTATAGATTGGGGTGGGTTAAAGGAAGAGTATCTGAAAACTATATCACCTATAACTCCTCTATATAGGTTTGCCCGAAAACAAAAGATACCATTCTATCTCTTTCCTAATTCTTTTGCGCAAACTATCCAGTTTTCTCAATATCTAGAAAAGATAAGTAAATTTCTTCCTAAGAAAGTCAGTATAAGTGATTTATCTAAGGTATTTTGGAAGTATGTTGGAAAAAGGGAAAAGTTGAAAATTTCTTCTATTTCTCTGCCAAATTTTCAGGATTTCTAGGGGGTTGATTAGTATACTGTTCAGGTTCAGCACTTTCTTCATCAGAGTCAGAATCCGCAACATCTTGCGGAAGTAAAGAGGCTAACATTAGTTGTTCTTCCTTTATCCTTTCCACTTCCTGGTCGAAATCAAAGCCCAGCTCGGAGAGCATAGTATGCTTGGAAATGAAGCCTTTTGCTCCCAAATCGGCGGCGATTTCTTTGCGTGCCATATCATCCACGGTTCTGAACGGCTTTAGTTTTATAGACTCCACTTTTGGTAGCCCTTTTATCACAGCAATCTTGTTCGCCATCCACTGCAACATTCCATTTAGTTGACCTACATAGGTCTGTAACTGATTTTCTAACATTCTAAGCGATACCGAAGTACCTGTCCAAGTAAGACCACCATAAACAAATTCCTGAGGAACTCCAAGACCTGCAATAACCTCATTCGTAAGGGTTTGAATTAGCGGGGTAACGTCCAGTAATTTACCCTGTCCACCTATCGTGACTTCTCCGATTGGTATGGGAGCTACTCCGATTGTTCCGGGGTCTTTGCGGAATTGTTCGATTATTTTTTGAATGTACTCCCTCACCTCTTTGAGGTTCATAGTAAGCGCGGGTTCATTATTGGTAGAGGATTGCTGAGGGAATAGGATACGCATTGGCAGAATATGCTCCAGAGCAATTACCTCATTAGCCTTCCGGTAGATTTGTATGAGGAACAGATGTTTCAACACAGGCAAGAGAAGCGATACTCCCCAGCTTGTACTTTTTCCTGAAAGGTAAGGCCTGCGGAGGTGGTAGATAGACTTCGCCTCAGGAGGAAACTCTAAAACTTTACCATTTCTAACCGCCTCAATAACCTCTTTCGGTGTAGTGGCTACTATGAAGGGGTCGGAAGAAAGAATGCCGGTTTTCAGCTCTTCCGGGATTTCGGAGTAATAGCGCATTTCCCCGGTGAGCGGGTTCCTTTTTGGCTTTATTAGCCGAGGATTCCACAAGGTGAACTGAGGTTCGGTTGTAGGTATATCTACCAGCGTGAAAGTGGTAGCGTTCCCGCAGCGCGGACAGACTCCGCGGCCGATTTCCGGTTTGTTGCCGAGCTTGAACTTCCTTATTTGTTCGACGGATACGTAAGTCCCACAGGAGTTGCACTTACCCTGCTTTTCTATCCGCGGATAGCTTACCGCAAAGGCATTGCCATAGACGTAATACTCTATTCCGGCGCGTATCAGGAAGTTTTTCCAGTCTATTTGCTGAAAAGCGTTTTTGTACTCCTCAACAACGTCTTCGTCGGAATGGTAAATTTCCAACTCTGTAATAGGGTACTCCGCCAGCTTATTTACAACGGTAGCTATTATCGGATTGGAAAAATAGGCGTATTCGAACCAGTCGAAAAGAGTTTTTAGGTCGGTTGGGAGGTAGTGATTTATAACATCAAAGAAAGGGTTGGGGTAAATGGAAGAATATTCAAAACGCCTAGCTAAAAAGTCTCTTGCCATAAAGGGGAATTATTTCTTCGCCTGCTGAGTAGTAGCCGCTTTTTTCTCTACAGCAGGCTTTTTCTCCGCCGTGGGCTTCTTCTCTTCGGCGGGTTTGGTGGCCGCTGCTGCTTTAGGCTTTACCTCTTCCAGTATACCCTTTTCTAGAGCATACTTGACCTTGTCGTTGAGAACCACTTCCTTTACTTCCCCGGGCTGGTACAAAATACCGTCCACAGATACCAGGTGAGGTTTGGGGTTCCTAACCTTGACTTTTTTTTCCATAAAAGGGAATTATAATGCAACGTCCCACCAATTTGCTACATAAAAGCGGTAGGGTTCATAAGTAACCGTATACTTTCCGTCGTTGAAGTTGAGTTTCGCTACTGCAATGTGCTCTCCTTCTTTGGTAGCCGTAAAATCGAAAATTAGTTGTTTGTCCTGTTTGTTGATGGTAACTCTTTCGGGAGGAATAAATACCCTATGTCCATCAGGTTCAATAATGGCCACTTCCGCCGTTTGAAGCCTTTCCCAGTCTTCCTCTTTCAAGCCGTGTATGGTCATTTTGATTCTAATCGTTCCGATACCTACTTTGTCAATAGTCATGTTTTACTCCCGCCTTACCTAAAAGTTTGAGTCGAGCGGAACACTTGCCTTTGGTTTGTTTTTTGGCAGAAGCTTGAGCCGTAAGGGTAGATTTAGCGGGAAGAGAGGAAGAGAGGAGAGACCTAAACTTGAGCGTCCCCTTCAAGACTGCGGCTTGCATAGGCCTCTCCGTTTAGTTCGTAGTTATATTCATCCGTTACCCGTTTCCCTCGGTACCGGACTGTTCATCGCCGGATTGCTGTTCCTCAGTGGACTGCTGTTCCTCAGTGGACTGCTGTTCCTCAGTGGACTGCTGTTCTTCGGTGGACTGTTGTTCCTCAGTGGACTGCTCCTCTTGAGGTTCGCCTACTACACCGTCACCGGTCACGTCGGTAGCTTGGTTGATAGCCTCTTCGGTAGTTCCGGTAAATTGGGGCTGTTCTATGGCTATGTCTCTAATGAGGAAGGATTCACCTCTGTCGAGGTACTGTACGGGAGTTTCGATGGAAATACCCAAGTCTTCGGCGATGGTAATGGCCTCTCCACCGATTTTCTTAGCGTAGATTTTCTTCTGAACGATGATACCTTCCACACCGCCCCAGGTATTGGTTTCGTAGACGATTATGGTGTCGTAAACCGAGTTGTCGGTAACTTCCTGTATTTCTTTGAATGCAAGATGTTCGGTTCTGGTATTTACCCCGTCGGTAACCACCACTTCAATGTAAGAGGGTACATTGTGGTTGGTATCTTCGGGTCCTATTTTCTCTTCGACGATTTCTTCTCTGAAGAGTATCTTCTTCAGAGCGTCAAATACCGAAATTTCGTTGCCGTTGGGGTCTTTGATAGCCAGTTTTGCAAGAACTTCGTCGTCGGAAAGTTTTCTCAGAACTTCGTTGAGAATAGCCTCGAGTTGTTGCTGCTCTTTTTCGGTAAGGCTGTCTGCCAGCGTCCTTACCTGTGCTAGTTCATCTTCCAACCTTTGGAGTTGTTGGTTTACTTCTTGGATTTTGCTATCGGTATAGTTTTTCAGGTTAGCGTTATCCGAAGACCTAACCTGCGCGAGTTTTTGGATAAGGTTCCTCAAGAAGTTTTGGAGTTCGATAACGTTGTGGTTGTAAATAACCTTAGTACCACCACCCGAGTTGTTGAGGGGTTTGTTGTAGGAAATAGTAGCCATATTGGAAAATTATGGCGAGCAAACATCAAGTGCCTTTCTACATTGCTGCAACTCCAATTCGCAAATTCGGTAGTTGTTGAGTAATTTTTCTAAAACCTTTTCCGGTGGATCAGTAGGCTTTATTTTCTCCCGCTTATAATGAGGTACTCTAACCTTTGGGCAATGAACTATCACAGGTTTCTCGATAACTTTGGTTCTTTTAGGGTATTGAGGAGAAATACAGGAAGTGATGAAAAAAATCGGGATTATCAGTAGTACCCTCTTCATTTGTTGGAAGTTTGTTCTCTCTTCTGGAATTCCCGGAGCAATTGCAATATTTTTTCGCACGGAGTACCCTTGTCAGGTACTCTATACGGTTCCTCTTTGAGGAACTTTTCTACCAGCTTGGAAACCTCTTCTTGGTATTTTCGAAGTTTTTCTTCGTAGTTCATTTTTAGCTTTCCTAATTCCTCTTCGCAGGCGGTGCGTTTGTCTTGTTCTTGTTGAAGCTGAGTATGCAATTCGCTAATGTGTTGCTCATACCCTTTTGTGAATTTGTGTTGCAAATACAACAAAGCGCCTGTTGTAACCACCCCGCCAATTAGTGCAGCCAACAGCAATTTTCCAGCAGTTGACTGCACCAAAAACCGGAAAAGAAGAGCGGGGAGCATAACAAGTCAAATGATGAACCAATTGGTTCCATCGCTTATAAGTGTCACTTTTTCGTATTGAGTGGAAAGCGTGACACTTGCTTGCCCGTCTATGGTAGTATTCTCAGAATCAGCTGGGACAACGGTTACAGCATTTTCTGAGGAGTCTATCTTCTTCACTACTACCACCCTACCCGTGACAGGTGTCGGAAGGGTGATTGTAATAGCGTTATCGGCAGCGTTAGCTAAGACTACCATTGTTCCATCTTCTACGGTAGTATCCGCCGTGATAGTTTGCAGAGCAAACCGGTAATCCCGTGCGGTGGGTAGTGTGTTTGGCAGCCACCCCTCGGCAATCTTACCCTGGTCGTTAGCTTGAACGAGAGCGTTTGCAGTCGGTGTAGACGAGGGCTCCGCACCATCAACTTTGTCCGCGTTCAGGCCCTCAACAAGTTGGCCTTTGATTGAGTCGTCTAACTGAGGTAAAGCCTTGAAAGTGTAAGTCTGTTCAAGGGTGGTTGGTAACCATCCCTCGACAATCTTACCCTGGTCGTTAGCTTGGACTAACGCATTAGCAGTTGGAGTAGTTGCAGGCTCAGCACCGTCAACTTTGTCCGCATTTAGTCCGGAAATAAGCTGGTCTTTGACGGAGTCGTCCAACTGAGGTAAAGCTTTGAAAGTGTAAGTCTGTTCGAGAGTGGTGGGCAGCCACCCCTCGGCAATCTTACCCTGGTCGTTAGCTTGGACTAACGCATTAGCAGTTGGAGTAGTTGCAGGCTCAGCACCGTCAACTTTGTCCGCGTTCAGACCCTCAACAAGTTGGCCTTTGATTGAGTCGTCTAACTGAGGTAAAGCCTTGAAAGTATAAGTCTGTTCAAGGGTGGTCGGTATCCACCCCTCAGTAATCTTACCTTGGTCGTTGGCCTGGACGATGGCTCCAGCAGTTGGGGTAGTTGTAGGCTCCACGCCGTCAACCTTATCTGCGTTCAGGCCCTCAACAAGTTGGCCTTTGATTGAGTCGTCTAACTGAGGTAAAGCTTTGAAAGTATAAGTCTGTTCAAGGGTGGTCGGTATCCACCCCTCAGCAATCTTACCCTGGTCGTTGGCTTGGACTAACGCATTAGCAGTCGGAGTAGTTGCAGGCTCAGCACCGTCAACTTTGTCCGCGTTCAGGCCTTCTATTAGTTGGTTTTGCGCATTGAGAGTTAGTTGGAAAGGTTTATCGAATGTATACTGCTGTAAAAGTAAAGTAGGTAGCCATTCTTCTTTTATAGTTCCCTCTTCAGTGGAGGCAGGTATGGCATTAGGCAAAGGTATTTGAGAAGCATCATACCCATCCACCTTGTCTACATTCAAATCTATAAGCGTATCCTTATTCCCCTTTATAATAGGAGGAGTTTCAAAGACGTACTGCCCTGTTATTATGACATCTTCATCGGCGCGTAGGTATAGACGAGGGTCGAAGTTCTTTAGTTTCCCTATAGGCAATTCTTTCCACTGTTGACCTGTGTAAACATATGTGTTGTCAGGAGTGACCCAAATTTTACCTACATCAATATTTGCAGGAGAACTACTACCATATTCCGGAAGCCTTTGGTTTATGTATTCCAACAGTTTAGGATGTGGGTTGGAGTCTTCTATGTGAGCTTGGAATGTAGGTGCAGATACAAAAGCAGAGGTATTATTTACGGTTTCTTCTATAGGTATGGAGGTTAGGCCGGATAAAGTAATCCATGCATCTATAAAGAGTGATTCTAGAGCAGTTTGTGAGATTAAACTTTCCGATAAAGTGGGTTTATATCTCTTTGCTATTTTTCCTACTATTAATAGTGTACCATCAATATCTGTGAATCCTATCAAATTATATTCGAATCCTCCAACTTCTAAAGGTAGAAAAGCGAGTATCCACAGGTAAGTTTTATTTTCTTTTTTTACTACACGGGTAGTTAGTTTGTTTGTTTCATACTTAACATTTGGTATTGCCCTAAGTTTAGGCAATTCTTCAGGTGTTATGTCTTCTTTAAGCCCAAATATAGCTTTTTCTATTACTATTTTTCTACCTTTTGCTAAGGCATCAAAAAGCTTATTTTCTCCCTCAAAAGTAAAGAGGAACATAAGAAAAGAATTATTACTTCGTAATGATTTCAATGTTTGACCGCGGCGCCATATAAGTAAGAAGGCCTTTAGGTAAATCAACAGGAGTGTCCAAGCCGTCTTCGTGGTATCTGAATTTTTCCATTAATAATTTGGCAAATATGCCTGGAAACTTATCCTTTAGGTAAGGATATAAAGCCCCGTGTTTCCAAATTCTCTCGGTTTCAAAGTATAAGGGTAAAGGCTCACTAAAAATAAATGTTACATTAGGGCTGTAAATTTTAGGCAATACTAAGTAATTTCTTTTTTCTAAATCTTCAGGTAAATAATGTGTAGATACTAATCTGCTCTCTACTTTTCGAAAACCTAAAATGTTTATTGTAACCGGGCGGTTATACATAACCGGATACTCTATTAGAGTTTTGAGTACACTATCTGAAGTACCCTGGATTTTTACATTTCCCTCTCCGTTTACTATTACAGTAGCCTGCCCTTCCAAAAGCTCAACAGTTAGTACGTGGGCGTTTGAGGGAGGGTAAGCATTGGCTGTGTCGCCGAATAGGCTTATATCTTCCATTATAAAGAAATGCACTTTTTGGCCTGGTTTTAGGTTGATAGAAGTTTGAATATTTGCATCTAACGGTAAATAAATTTCTTCTACTTGGGCTGAAAAGTTAACTATTATGGATAAAGGCGTACTACTTAGATTAATAAAACCTATGTACTTAGCTTTAGAATTTTTAGGATTTACAAAGGTCTTACCTCCTTTAGGGAAGATGTGCCACCCCTCGGTTTCAATAATTTTTGAGTTTATATAGATATTGTAGGGGGTATATTCCATATCTGCTTGATTTTTGGGAGTATCTTCTGTGATCCCTTTGAACGTAATTTTGTCACTACCTATTAGTACAGCGGGAATTTTCTTTCCTCCTGTTATTAGTTCTTTTAGAAAGTTATATAATTGCTTATATAGGGCAATAGCTGTTATTAATTTACGTCGTAAATCGCCTACATTTTCCATTTCAATTTGGTAGTAGATTTCTACTGTAGGTGCATAATTACGTAAATACCACTTACCTGGCTTGTCAAAAACTCCCGGAGTAAAGCAAGATTTATAATCAAATGTTTTGAATTTATCATTCGCTGTGAGGTGTAAATTGAAATAATATACTATACGGTTATAATTTTTATCGAATTCTATATCCCAATATAGAATACTTTTATGTAAGCCGGAAATGTTAGTTTTTGTTTCCGGGTAAAGATGCTCTTTGGGTACTTCTATGTTAATATTTGCTGGATTTTCTAAAAGCGTCTTGAAAGTAGTAACTGCCTTGTTATAAGGAATTCCCCATACAAAAGCAAGATCATAACAGTTTAGATAATCATTAGTAACCATAAGAGGGGGTATTTCTAGATATATAGGAAGAAATGAGGTGAGTTTTACATAAGATGTAGCCGGGTTATTGTGGATTACTTCAATCCAATTTGTTAATGGGTTACCAGGAGAGCGATTTTGAACTTGTATGTCCCCATATTCATTTTTGATGTAAGAGTACCTATAAATAGGTAAAGGTACATCTATATTTTTGAGGTTTTCTATATAAATGTCTAGTTTAGGATAAATGAGAGGAGGAAGTATTCCTTTTATGCTGGTGGTTTCTGTTACTGCCAGTTTTACTTCTAGCGTAGAACTACTTGTTCCGAAGTCTGTAAAATAAGTATAAATGAAAGGAAATACTATATATCCGTCTACTTTTTCTCCTAGTACAAAATCGAATATTTTATTAGCTCCTATAATATTTAGTGAGTGTTTTTTAGATAACATAGAGCTAATCCAACCGAAACTCAAAGCATAGGTAACATATAACTTCCTATTTCTATTATTACTATTTGCAAGATATAAACTATCTATAATGTATATTTCAGGATTGTAGCGTTCCGTTAGGGAATAAATCTGAAAATTTTCGTTTTCAGAAAAGATTGCTCCGTAAAAATCGCTACAAGAATCAAAATATTTATATATCAAACATTCCCCAGTACTGGAAATATCGAGCACAGCCGTGTTAGTAAATACGAATTCTAACTTTCGTGCCATATCTCTAAATTTTTTGGCGATAATATTGGTCTAGTATGGTCAACTCTTGGTTACTTAGTTCTCTATTATATATACGATAGTTGCTAATAGCTCCTATAAAAAAGTCGTTTATCATTTTATCTTTGGGTGCCCAAAAATCTATATCCGCGCCCAACACGATTTGACTTTCTTTGATAGGTAGATTATTTTCCCAAATTCCTGCTAGGACATTATTTAGATAGAATTTAGTAATATTACCATCACTAGTAATGGCTAAGGTTAACCATTCTTTGGTTGGTAAAGGCTTAGTTGCTAAAGTTAATCCTGATTCACATACAGCAGCAAGTAAGCCTCCGTTAGGAACAACGTTTTTTGTTTGTAGAAAAATAGTTAATCCGTTTGCATTATCGCATTCTTTTGTAGTTAAACATAACAAAGCGTTCTGCGTTAGAAAATCAGTAGGGGCAGGTTTATATCTTTCTACATAAAAAGACATAAATATGGTAATAGATTCTTTCAAAAGATTAAGCTCAGGAGTGATTTTTATATATGAATTACCATCAAAGTACGCTGCTTGCTTATTTCTAGGACCAGATACATACTTTTCATTTCCATACCATTCTGCTTGATATTTTCCTACTAAATCTACAGGTTTACCATCAAAAGTAAAGTTCATAATAAGACCTATATCAAGGGATATAGGTAAGTCCGACCCCATAGAAATGTTAGGCTTCTCTCTGCTTATAAGGTCATTCGGAATCTTGGCATTATCGTCTTTTGCCCGATGCATCCAGTATTTGTAATTTCGATAACTTAGAGGCGCGTATGAGGAGGTAAAAACGCTTTGTACGACTCGCAAAATTTGGTCAAGCTCGGGGTATATACCTTTTGAAAATCCTAAGTAGTTATAATTAATCCAATCAGTAAAATCTATACCCTTTTCAGGTAGGGAGTGAGGATATAGGTTTATATATCTTTGAGTATATATCGAATTTTCAATTCGGTACTTTCTATAATGGGGTACCACTACATAATCAGGTTTTAGGGCTCCTCCTCGTCTCAAAAGAGTACTAGATGCCACTACTACCCAAGTGGGGTCTACAGGTATCATAGTTTGAGGGTCTTGACTGTAGGCAAAATTGAGCGGCCTTATTATACTGTTTTCAACGGAAACTTCTGCATAAGTCTCCGGATGACCTCCCCCCAGTTTGAATGCTTTAGGATATCCAACGAGATAAGTTACTCCTGGAAGACCAGTGGTAAGAATAGAATTTTTTACCTTGATTTTTATATTAGGTACAAAGCGTTTTGTATATTGAGTAGTAAATATATCTTCAGAAATTTCTTCACAAGTAATAAGTAGTAGTTTTTTATAATCTTGAGAACACGTATCTATAATCTGGTTGCAGATTTCAGCGTAACCACATGAATCATTCCATAACTTTTTGAATATAGGTTCTAATTTTTTTCTAGGATATGCTTTATGTAGGATGGAATAAGCTATTGCTTCTATAAAATATTTACCGCTACGAAGTTTTTTCAAATGTTCCAAGCTAAGAAAATCCTTTATATAATCCTCTGGTAGGTTCAAGTCAACCCATATAGCTGTAAGACATAAAGCTTTGGAAGGAGTAGTGATTACTTGGTCAGCATAGAAGTCATTCTTCTTCCAAGTTTCCACTAGAACAGGATTTATCTTAGCATTAACTTTACAATCTGAAATAAGTTGAGCTATAGCTTCATCGGGAGTAAATAGAGGGTGGTCAGGATCTCCTATACAAGGTCTACGCGGAACTTCTATTATTATCCATTCTCTCTTTTCCGGAGAATACCATCTTTGTAAAGAGGGTGATGGAGGATAGAGAAAGTATAAAGGTTCTTTGAAGTTAGAGTCATTCTTACAACTATACTCCGTAGTATCTGCTACTTTTTTACAGAGTAATGGGTAACATCCATACCAGCTTCCTAAAACTACCAAATAGTCTCCTAATTCATCCTCTACCAGGTAGCATCCGCCCCAGGGGAAACCGTCTTGTCCACAAGTCCATGATCTGTCTCTGTTAAGGAAAGTAAAAAAGTAATACCTATTTCCACGACTTAGAGAGCCGTTGCGGGTAACTCGAACATTTCTGTTATGTTTGGGTCTTTCTTCTGGAGGAAGATTTTTGTAGTAATCATATACCGAAACTACTTTCAAGTGGTCTTTTAGAAACCGTACAAATTCTTCTTCTCCTAAATCGTTATAAAGACGCTTTAGGTCTTCCCAATCTGCCAACCGCCAGCCCGGGCCAAATTCGCGCTCGCATAAACAATCTTCTGGGTAGGGTCTATCGGTTTCATTTCGATATCCGTTTACATAAAATAAGTATTTAGTAACTCGAAAACTTTCTACAGCTTGTTCGTAGGTATAGCCCATTAGCTGTCTACCTCCGGAAATAGAAATACTATACGTGGTGTAAAGGCTCCATCTACTTCGATGTTAATAGTTTCAACTTCAGCCGGTCCTGATAGATCTTCTTTTACTAAGAAGAAAACAAAAAGTCCTGAATAGGGCAATACATTTTTTGGACGGGTAAACTTCAAAGTTATTTCTTTTGCCGTGTTAGGAATCTTCCATAAAAAAGCAGCGGGAGTTACAGTTAATTGTCCAAATCCTGTAATATCTGAGGATGTATCATAATATACTGGTAGCACGTGCTGTGGGGGGACATCAAATAATATAGTATAACTTTCTCCGGAAATTTCAATCAAATGTTGCCAATTTGGAACTACCCAGGCTAAATCTTTGTTTTTCTCTGGAAGGAAATTTCGTATTTGTTCGGCTCCATCTAAAGGACAGCTGATAGGCGTTCTAATGGGCTCTAAAAAATCCTCTTCCCCTCTAAAAGGAATAGAAGTAAATGAAAATGCTTCTGAAGTATAATTCGGAACTACTATATTTGGAAAATTAGACTGAGATTTAGGGAGAGAATTAGAGAAAAGCATTATAAGTATAATGTATCAAAAATAGAGAAAGGTGAATATGCAGCATTCGTATATGCTAAATAAGGCTGAATTTTGCCCGCCTCGATTTGCTTCCCTCTAAACGGATTCAAGATATATTCCCAATTTTGCAATTCTTCAGGATGTACTTTACCTGTCTTGCATTGTTCTAAACTTTCTTTGTCAGCTTTATTTGGGTCACAAGAGGTTTTCATACTCTTTATATACCACTCATTTTCGGTTTCTATCTCTAATGAACAGAAAGGGGGCATAAAAGCTGTGAATTTTTCGCGCATTTTTTCAAAATATAATTCAGGATTGTTGAAGTAACTTGCCTCGCTAGAAAACTGTTGCAAATAGGGAAGTTTTTCTACTTCCAGCCTACCTCTAATGGCGAAATACACAACGTGTGCTAAAGGAAGACCTAACTCCGGAAAAATTGTTCGTGTAAAGATTAGAAAATCTTTTGAAGCAAGGTAATCGGGTGCCGCTACTTTTCGGTTAGTCTCTGCTATACCATATAAAGGTTTATCAACCTTATTGCGGTAAACCTTGAGGAAAAAGTATAACCAGTTATTTAGGGACGAAGAAAGTATAACAGCAGGTATTTCCAGGTATATCTGATTAGAACGTCTTGATATATTTCCTCCAGCAAATTCAGAGAGAGTACCATGTATTAGGTCTACATGCAGAGTTTCAAAGGAAAATTTCGAGTTTATCTCATCATAATAGGCATAAGAATTCACTCCTGCTTTGCTAACAAAAGGCCATAAAGTAGGAATATTTAGAAAAGATACCATTGGTAGTGGGGCGAAAATATTTTCTATTTCCCACTTATTAATAGTTACATCATAAAGCCGAGTAACTAAAGCTAAGGTAAAAGCAGACATAGCATCCGTAGACCTAAATAGATGTTTATAAGCGGTGACATTGGGGGTACCCGTTGAAGACGCCAAAATAGGAATAAATTGTAACTGCGTACCTGCAGATATTTTCCATAAATCTTCTTCAAAAATAGGTATGTATCTAGCATCCTCTAATGGGTTAGAACGGAAATAAATTGACGGCCCTTCTACCAGACTATCCAATTGTAACAACTCATATAAAATATAACCAATATCTCGGCCTATAGGACTTTCCCATTTTACTAACTCTGTTATGTTACTACCCAAAATAAGGGTTTGAGTAAACACTGTATTTACGATATCTATCGTATCGCCGTTCTGAAATTTCAACTTTTGACGACTAGGCATAAATTGCGCCAAACTATCATAAGAAGTGAAAGGAATATCGATTACTAAACCTTGTAAGTCTTCGGGCTCCAGTTCATCCTTTACTACTGGTATACGATATACCTGGTAAACATACTCTGTGATGGACTCAGCACTTTGTTGGCTACACCTATCTGTGGCATTCTGGGTAATTTCATTTTTCAGTTTCTTTAGAAGAACATCTATTTCTTTTTTAGGTAGATAATTGAACGGATAAACATCACCTAAAAAGTCTAGTATGTTTTCTATAGCAGTTTCTAACTGTATTTTACCCTTTCTTATTTGGTCGCAATAATAGGTTGTTTGTATTATGAAATGTACTAAGTGAGATGCCCCTGTAGGGTGTATGCCTACCCTAGGTATAGTAAAAAAGTGTCCATCTGTATCCGGATAATCTACATAGTAGATTTCTGGGCTATAGAAAAATATATCCTCGTCAATATAGTCTCCATAAAAGCTAAAATTTATCGCATAACTAACAAAAGGAGCTATAATATTCCTGGATTTGGAAGTACCTCCCAAGGGACTAACGGTAAATATAGCCGAGTCAATATCTAAATAATCGGCATCCTCACTTGAAAATATAGGAAACTCCCTAATTTTAGGAGTAGCTTGGTTCAGTAAATCGGAAAATATATCTACCCTAGGCCACATAAAATACTGATGGGATTTCCACCAATTCAAAGTTAAGACTTTCTGATTGAAAATAGGAGCCTTAGAAAACTGTTTCAGTTTATTCCACTCTTGAGTTATTTGAAACAGTATGCTGTTATTAGGAATAACGCTTAATATAAACTGTCTTTCATTTAGGAGAATGAAATCTGGATGAATATTATTCACAAATACCAGCCAATGACCGCCGTTTTCCTCAGATTTAAGAATAGGAGTTCTAGGAGTAGTCTTATTTTCTACTACCTCTAGCAACACTAGCAGTAGTAGAAAAGAGTAAAGAAATCCTTTAGGAGTTTGGGGTTGTAGAAAGAGATATAAATTAGGCTCTTCTACTTCATCTATATCATCATAATCTTCTAGTCTTTTATCCACTTCAAAGTGGATATTTCCTCCTAATTTACCATAGGACCAAAACTTATTAAGTGAAGTGAGTAAATATGTGCCTGAGCTCACCCACCTAGCATTTTTAGCTTCTAATAAAGCCAGTAAAATACTTATTTTTCGGTATTTATCTGGAGGTAGTGTAGCTACACGTTTGTAAAGTTCCAGATAAACCTCTAGAAAAGTTTTATTCTGTATATCAGTACCCAGTATTTGCTCTACTCGAGCTCTATAGTTACTTATTTCCTCTGAAGAAAGCTTCCCCACTTTAGATAGGAATACTTCGAAAAATACTTCTGACCATTGTTTTGAGGCGAGTTGTTGTGTTTCTAAGAAGTACAAACCGCGCTGTACCGAGGTAAGAATAGACCTTTCTTTACCAGCTGTAACAGGGTTGGTCTTAGCAAAATCCTTATAAGGGGACTCTACTTTTCCCGTTTTGAAAAAGGAAATATTTCGTGGCCCTAACCAATCATATTTCTCTGAGGTATAAACACCAATCAATTCTGAAGCTATATTACTTCCTTCAATAATTGAGGCATTTGCCGCTTTGTATGCATATGTTGCCGGAGGGACCATTCCATTTTTTTGGAAGTAGTCTTCAAAGTTTTTCAGAGCTTCTATAGAAGTTGTTGGCTCAGAGGTAGTAGTTACCAACCAACCTAAACCCGGAGGGGAACTATCCCGCACAACTAAACTATGGAAAATAGTAGGTTTATATTCCATATTTGCTGTGCGATATGTAAATATCGCAGACGTAAGTTGTACTAATGTCCGAGTATTCAGCTGGTATAAGTAATCCCCGCCACATACTCTTAGCACCGATTTACCAAAAAAGTAATAGTCATTGTCAAAAAGGTCTTGAATATACCCTATTCGACGTAGACTAGGAATGTTAGTACCGGTTAGTGGTATACACTCGCTAAACGAGTAAGCCAAATCGAACCCACCTTTAGGCAATAAACATTCGTAGATATGCTTTATGTTCCAAGTAACTTTATCAAAATCTACAAAAAAATCTTTCATATATGTATGGAAGTCATAATAGCTTTTTTTATCTACATATAATTCCAATAAACGGATACCTAATTCGGCTAATTCTGCCTTTGTAAAGCCTACAAGAGCGTTCGAGCCAGCAAACAGCTCCTCTGTTAAAGAGGCCAATTGCTCTATATAATTAGCACTTTCAACTTTATTTAGAATTACCCAAGGATTTGAAACGGTATTTTTCTTTCGTGCGCCTACAGTGTATCTTGGATTAGTCAACTCTTTCAAAGCATCCCGCGGAATTAATCCGGATTCTACTAAAAGCTCTGAAAATGTTTTTTGTCCCTCAGACCCTAGAAAAACCGGAATCAAATTTCCCTGTAAACCAAATAAACCCTGCGAGTTTCTAAATAACTGTCCCGGTTCAGGCGTATCTGTATCGAAGTCTACCAAAGGTTTAGGGTCTGGATGGGTATGCTGCTCAAACTCCTCTATAATAGGTTGCCATATTTCCGGGTGTGCGTCAAAATTGACAATATGTTCTGTTAAAGCCTGCAGTATTGCTTTATACGCCTCAGAATGTACTTCCCAATAATGCTTTTCTAAAAAAAGTTGCTTGAATACATCTTTGACCTTATGTGGGTTTTCGTAGTCACTTATATGCCTCTGATATAACGGACCCCACTCGTGCGTATGAGTTAACAGGGGTAGCTCTAAAATTTTAGGTAAAGCAGGCTCTCCGTCTACAAGTTTTCGCCAGTATCTACTAGTCATTATAAATATATCGTAATGGGTAAATACATAAAAGAGGGACAGACCTTTCGTCTTTCTCTAATAGAACAGGCCATACGTGCACATGAATATGACCCAGAGGCACACGCAGTAGCTATAGAATTACATGACCACCCTTTTGAAAAAATTATAAAACCCTTAGTTGAAAATCACGAACACTACTTTCTAAAGGTTTATGAAAACTATGCTTACAAAAAGCACGGCCTACAACACATTCCATACTGGAAATGGAAGATTCAACTAAGAATTAACTCACACGAGCTGGAATTATTTCCTCATCCGAATTATAAAGCATATACTTTGAAAGAAGATGGATGGGAAAACTTTCCAGTAAAAATAGAAAAAGACTCGAACTTTATTAGTATAGTCACTAAGTCTGCACCTCAACGGATACTTCTTCAGCAAAAGATATACTTTTTTCTTCAGAAAACCCAACAAAAGGAAAGGCTACAACTTCTTGACCCGCTAAAGAGTCGTTCTGACTTGTTGAAAAAACTAAAGCAGACCCTGAAAATGTTTGAATCATCACTTCATCAAACCTCGACTCCCTATGAGGGTGGTCGAATAATAATGATGTATTGAATAAATATTTAGGTTTTCTAACTTCCCCTCCAAATGTGTAGTTTGAAGAATTGAAATATACATTAGTCCCGAAATCCGAAGAAATTTTTGAGTCGAACTCTTCCTCCAATCGGAAAATTCCTAGTTTACCCTTTGGGGTATCATAAGTTGTTGTTATTTCTCTATTAGTTGGATCTATATCGTATTGAACAATTGTTTGAAAGCTACCTACTACTGTCACAGGATACTGTGTAATGTTAGCTCCCGCGGTTATCTGTGCATGCAGACTAGTTTCTAATACCAGGGTATCTGAAATAGATTGTCGAAACTCGTCCGTAAAAGTGACAAAACGGTCAATTTTTATCCCAGAATCTGCAAATGTTGGTGCTACATTGAAATAATAGGGGGTATCTCTATGTTCAGTAAAGCGCCCATCAAAAAAGATAAGCCCATGTCCGTAAGGCACTACTTTCGACGCGTGTTGGTCAAACCGCTTAGGCGGACGTTCGTCAAACGTTGCCCCACTTTTATCAAAATAAAGGTCATATAAACGCGGCGAAATTTCTTTTCCATCTAAATGAACAAACCTACCTAAGTCAAAGTATAAATTTTCCTCATTGAATTTGCAATTTACATTTCTAGTATATTCAAATTTATTGAAGAAATACCCCTCGTTAGCGTTGAATACCCACCGAGGGGTATAATCCTTAACCTTTAGATGTACCTCTACCTGTGTTAATTCATCTAAGCCTCCTTTTATTTCATCCTCAAAATCAGCCCAACCAGCTAAAAAAGGCGTTGTGTGGGTAGGGCGACCTTCCTTTATAGCCTCTATACGTTTATAGAACTCTTCTTTTTTCGGGATATCATAAACTTGTAGTAGAAATGTATGGTATTTCAATAACTTTTCGAATAATAAGTAAGCAACAGTTTTGCCTCCAAAAACATAAGATAAAGGTTCTCCTGGCCGCTGAAAATGTAAAGGTGGTTTTTGGTCAAAGTACGCCTCACCAAAGTTCTTTGCAAATCTAGATAAGAACTCAGAATTGGATAATAGGTCATCGTAAGGGAGTCTATCTCCCTCCTTCAAAGATACACCTATACGAGGTACTCTTTCTTTTACTTCAACTATATTGTATGGTAAGAATAACCCATCCCACCATTCACCGTTTGCTATATAATCTTTAGCCTTCGCTCCGGTGGCAACACCCGTTACTCCGTTCAAAGTAGGACCCAAAACAAAAAAACGTAAAAAAGAAAGTAGAATTTCCCGATACTGAATACTGTCATCCATAAAATAGTCAAACAAATGCTTGCCATATGCGGTCCATAAGTTATCTCCAACAGTTTCCAAACGGGAAATAAACAGTAAATACTTATCTCCGATTTTTTTCAACTTAGCTAATTCAAAAGTAGGGAGCTCTATTTCTTTAGGAGAGAGTTGCCTAAAATTTACCTTTGTAGTAAGCGTAGTATCAGTATATATTTCCAAATTAGTTATAGCGAAAGGAAATTCTACAATATTCCCAGATTTTACTTCTGTTATATAAACCAAATTCTCTGCTACCCTACCAATAGGGGTTGTTCCTAAAAATAAAAACCCTTGCAGATAATCTATTATTTTTCGCAGCTGATCCTCTATATTACTAAACGGAGAGAGAATCTCTGAAGTTAGCATAAAGACTAATTGTTACAACTTATACAGCTTCCTCATATCCATAGAATCTTATAGGAGTAAACCCTATTCTAGTTTTACTGTTACAATGCCCGTGCACTAGGGAATATAACCAGTATAGAGCTTTATCTGTTAGACTAATATTCACTCCCTCAAGAGGGTTACTGGCCAACAGTAGTTCTTCTAACTCCTGTTTATTCTCGCTTACTATACTATAGAGCAGGTTCCAATTTATAAATGGAGTATAAATAGCCAACTCTTGTATAGTTTTCTCTAAGTTATCTGAAGAAAATATTATATCTGCACAGAGTATGATACACATCACTACCCAAAATAATTCTTCATCTATCGCATAAGGGCTAAAAGAGCTCACTTGCAGCCACTCACCGTTATAGTACATATATAAGTGGTGTAATTCCGGGTTATACCATAAAAATCCATCTGGTAATTCTCTATGGTCAGGAGGAGTTTCAGAAATGTATGCTTTTCCCAGCGTCTCTACTACCAGAGAATGGCCTATTTTTTTATGTTCTTCAATTAAACCAACCAACTCTGTCTGTATTAACGGTCGCAGCTCAGGATGGCTATGACTTTTCAAAAATTCCTGCAAAGCTTCTACTTGACTCCAGTGAGCTTTAGGGTCATGTTTGTGTTCACTCAGTGCTTTATTCAATCTGCTTATTAGATGGTGTGCAGTAGTAGAATTCATATGTTCAAATAACTTTTCCCTGATAAGGGGGTGTGCTTCTTCTAAAGGTTTTTGTATATGCTTTTCGTATAAAGCATTCAATAAATCAGCAGTAATAATATCTTCTAGTTTTGGGTTGCGAAAATAGCGAGACATAAAAAGAAAAGAATATAAAGGATTACCTCAAAATAACACCTACTTGGTCAATTACAGTTGGTTCAATACCATCTGAGGTAAATTCTATTTTTAGACGGAATTTACCCTCATTTTGCCCCGAATCCGGGCTAGGCAACTCTACGGAATATTTATATTCACGGATATTACGATTCAAATCATAATCAGTAACTTCCGGGGGATCTCCTATCTGTATCCAATCTTGCCCGTCGTTCGCGGAAAACCATACAGTCATATCCTGCCCTTCGGGGATATCTGCATATATGTATATATCTGCATTACTTGCAGAACTATTAGTTAGTTGAAACATTGTAGAAATATAAGTACCAGTGTTGCCGTAAGCTAAGTGAGATATATGAATTCCATCTAAATCTATAACCGGAGAAACATTTTTACTCCCACGTAGAACCATACGCAGCTTCATCTTATTCACGTTTGCCCCAAGAGGAGTTTCCCTGTCTTCTTCCACAGGAATCCACTTCCAATCTCCTTGAGGAGTTGGTATTCCTACATACCACCCTATTTCCGTCCCTGTAGGCTTCAATTCCGTATCGCTATGTACCGCCACCAAAGTGGCACCCGCGGGTACATCCATTTCAGGAAACTCTATAAGTTCAACGCACTCATACCCGGCTCTAAGTTGAGTAGAAATGTTCGGATTATTTTCAAAAGAAGCCAACGATACAGAGAAGCACATATTAGTAGATTGATCTGGGGTCCAAGTTTCCGCATTAGAAGATGTAAAGAACACCTGAGCAGGGTTAACTTTTTTAGTTAGCTTAGTACCATCAGGTAAATTGTCCCCAACTTTAGCCACATAAGCTCTATACCCGGGCTTGGGTGCCCCAAAGCTAACATATAACTTGGTACCTTTTTTGTAGTATACAGGCTCGGGTAAATCTATATATACCCACCCATCTGCTGAGCGTTTTGCAACAATTTCCGATCTGGGAATGGTCAGTTTTAAGTCCTCTTTAGAGGGTAGACCGTTTTCGAGTCTTCCTATACGAACAATTACAGGAATATCTTCATCAGGAACAGTTGCTAGACGTATTCCCACGCGGGAAATAAAACCATCATTAGGCATAGTAAAAGATTCCGCTATAGGGTCACGCCACCAACCCGTTACTATACTTCTGTTATAAAACCATCTTGTAGTTCGAGTGTAATACCAAGAGGTGGTATGAACATCTGTTTGCTTGGTTAAGACAGGAGCTTTCATAGGTACAGTTACTGGTCCGGAGGTCAAAATAACATTTCGAATTGCGTAGTGTCCTTCCTGATCTCTAGCCTCTACGGAAGAGCGTATAGTGGACATTAAGTTGAGGGTGCCCATAGGTTCTTCTTTCAACCCCAGTTTGTCAATATAAGTTGTTGCAGTTACCTTATGTAAATCAGTACGCTCTACTGTAGTGTGTACCGTGGTAATTCGACGGCACCACCACCACATGCAGTTAGTCCAACTACTAGTCCAAGACCAACTACGCCACCAACGGGCAACAACTTCATCTTTGTAGGTTCGGCGTATAGGCCACAAAGACCTTTCTGCAGATTTAAGGATAGAGTATACACTCTGGGCTAACTTTTGAACTTGGGCATTAGCTGCTTTAGCTACCTTTACAGCCGCGGACTGGTCTATCAAATCATTTGGTATCTTGAACCACTTCCAACCGTAACCAAACACATTAGTTTGAATAGTTCCTAATTGAACCCCATTTATAGTAATCGTGACATCCGCATTTGGAGCAAATCCCCAAATATAAACATAAATCCAACCGCCTTGGTGAACCTGGCGTGGGTAGGTATATACTCCCGGCTTTAGGGAAACATCAAACGTCGCTCCAGCTAAATCAACCGTTCGAGTATATACGTTCTGCTTATAAACTTCTTGGTGGGTATAGGACAAAAGTAGCGAGTTAGTCGAAGTTTCCCAGTGTACTTTTTTACCGGTAATAAGAGCCTTTACAGCATCCTCAGAAACATTAGGTTTTATAGTCCCTGTATTTATTCTAGGACTGGTAATTTCTGACCCAGTAAAGTCTACCTTTAGGTCGTCCCTACCCCAATCTATATGGTCGGGTTTGCTAAAATCGTCTACAAAAGAGCCGCTTTTTGTTCCAGTGTACTTATTTGCTAGCCCTAAGGCCAGCTTCATACGCATTATGTCATCTTCAACACTATCCAATCTATTTTGTATAGATTGTAAGAGTTTGGCTTTAGGGGGGCGAGCCTTGATATCCCACATAAAAAACTTAGAAACATCCAAAGCGGGTACCCATAGCTTAGCTAAAGCCACAGCATCTGCATCTACTGTAGGTGGTTTAGGATTACCTGCATCGTCAGGCTCTCCCCATTTTACAGTAAGACCATTTTTAGTAATTTCCAGAATAGCATAAATTGGTACATGGTATTCATAACTTACTATAAGTAAACCGGGATAATTATCGTCTTCCCGTATATATCTAGCCTCACTGTCATCCAAATGTCCTGTAAGTGTAATACCATTAGGGTGGTAATCTTCAATTGAATGAATTTCCGCCGGACCTACTGAACCTCCCCCAGCTGGAGTAATATCTTGAGTTACACCCCAAAACTCCATAGAAGTAGAAGTTGTCTGCCCTACTAATTTGAAAGTTCCACCATTAACAGATGCGTAAACTCTATAAGCCGTAGCACCAGGTACAGAATTCCAATAGACCTTCAAATATTTACCCGTTTTACCTATGGTAAAACTTTTCACTGCATCAGTATCTAACGAGGATTCTTTACCGTCACTATCCACTGAAGCTATAAAAAAGTCAACTTTATCGTCTTTTTTCAACAAAGAACCATCTACATACTCCGTACCCTTAGTAAGTTGACGCCCATAAACATAAACTACATAATAAGTAGAACCAGGGTTAGGTTCAGCTCCCCCAAGAGACCAATCTATACCATTGGATGTTACTCTATAATCCGTTCCTTCTTTATAGACAGTATCTCCTTGGTATACCTTGAGCACTCTACGAACAGGTCTCATTTGAAGTTCATCTTGCCCTCCAGGGGTACTTCCTCTAGTTACCTGTTCCACACGGACAACGTCTAACAAAACTTGAGTTGTTCTTCTAAGAGGTCCCTCCTGCAGTTTATACACTTGCACTCCGGGGGTATATTGCTGAAGTTCCCCTATTATCGGGAAGTAATATTTATCAGTGGGAATTTCCACATATTGATCCTGGTCGAAAATAATAGTTTCACCTTCACGATAAGCCCTACCAGCCGAAACCGTAAGAATTACCTTGGAATTCGGGTCATCAAACTCGTGCACAGAAACATCCATACCCTCGGCGACAAAGGATCCTGCGATATCGTAAATAATCCGTTGCACTAACTCCTTTAGAGAGCCTACTCCCTCAGTATCAAAACCAAGCTGTTCCAAGCTAACTCTGTGGGGGTTGTCATAATCTTCTAAGTGATTTTGCAGAGCAATGGCTGTTATTTCTACATCCTGAAAAACCTGCTTAACAGGGCGGTTAACAACTTCCGCATTTACCGGTTCACCGGGTTTCACCCAATCAGGGTTATCAATCCAACCATTGAACCTGATTTCCTTTTCCGCCATCGCTACCTCCTAAATTTTACAGCATTGTAATTTTCCAACGGATGTAAAATGAAAAGGTTTCATCTTTGTTAATAGGTTTTTTCAGAAGCGTACGAGCAAAAAGCATCCCTTGAGGATAAGAGTCACTAACTGGGGTCACTAAACCAGCTTCTGTATAAGTACGCCCATTTCCTACGGAATAATCCATATACGCCTCAAAGATTACAGATTGTTCATCCGGAAAAGTATAACTGGATATTTCTAAACGAATAATTTCGTGTTGTAAAGCAGTATCTTCTACTTTTGGCGGATTAGTACCATCACCTAAAGCAATATACTTTATTGCGTAAATCGTAGGATTTACGGCAGCTAAAGCACGAACAATCAAGGGTCGATGCATATTCACAACCAAATTTCTTTGCTTTATCAAAGTAACACCACTAGGTGTTACTATTTCCACTTCCCCCTGAATAGTAGGTTTCAACGTGGTCTCTACCATACTTTGGTAATTCTGATAAAATTTGAATGGCCTTCTTATCTCCTAATGCAGCAAACTTATGCAGCAAATATTCTGCCCACTCTAAAAGAAGCCGTTGGCGCTTCTCCTGTGGATCTTCCACAAACTCTACAAAACAAGGCGAATGCCAGATTTGTTTAGGCATAAGGTAGAAGTATACCTACAAAGAGAGTAAAATTAGATTTTACATACAAATCTCATTTCTTTGTCGAGAAATTCGGAAACCCTTGTCAGACTTAGCTTTTCTTAACTCTACACACATTTGATTGACAAAAAAGCTCCAAAACTTGACAATTCTGTCCAAAGCGAAAGTCTAAGTCTGACAAGGCTGAGATGGTTAATAACTTGACATTTCTGTCCAGACCAACACTTATTTGTCCCCCTCTTTCCGGATATATAAGGGTTTCTCAACCTAAAAATCGACACACCATCCCGGAAAATAGGGGGCAAATAAGACTAGGTGTGGACAGGTATGTCAAGTTATGAACACTCTGAGCATTGATAGACAACAAACTTGACATTGACCAGACTTGTCAAGTAAAAAAATTTATTGTCAAGTTATTGGTCAAAAATTAGTCGAAAGCTAGGTCTGACAATGGTTTGCTGCGATAAATGAAATTTGTGTGAAAACTGATGTAAGTCATATTTTCAAATCTCGCTTGCCAATCTTTGTGATTCTAGTCAGGTTCGAAAATAACTTGACATAAACCTTATAAATAAGAGACTCAACTTTCAGGAGGCAAAAGAAAAGGGAGAAAGGGCTACACCCTGGTCAGAGCTTGTAGCATTCCCATACCAAGCTGATAAGCGAAATACGGGTCTATGGCAATACTAAATCTGCTTCTCCTTTGTTTGTTTTTCTGCTGCAACAACGCTGGGTCTACACTTTTGAGGGTTTCTATATCTTTCTCGTCGGGTATTTCTCCACTATTGGCCATTTGAGCTATGAAATTCTTTATCTGCTCAAATATCTCCGCCTTTCTACGTGATACGTCCCATAGGTATTCGTCTATGGACTTCGGATTACCTACTCCTATTAACTTGTCTAATAGCCCCGGTTGGACTTTGGATACGTAATACTCCACCTTCACTTTCCTCTCTTCCGGGGGTAGATGTTCGTGGCTCTTGTAACGTATTGCTCTACCAACAACCTGGTCTATTTTGCTTTTGTTGAAGTGAGGTTCTAATATCTGAACCAGCTTTACCCCTTTCAAGTCGAGTCCTTCGGCACCAGAAGAAGATACCAGCAATACGGGTATTTCTCCTTTGTTGAATTTTTCAACTATTTCTTTCTTTTTCTTCTGCGTTAGTTCCCCGGTAAAGATGGCGTGTGGTATACCCTCTTTTTGCAGAAGTTCCGAATAAGGCTTCAGTCCGGAATCCAAGAAGTTGGAGTAAACAATAGCCCTAAAGTTGGGTACCTGTTGCATATGTGCTTTCAGGCTGGCTACCGCCGCCTCTATCTTCGGTTGTTCTACATCTTCTTTATCTTTCACAAACGCGGCGGTGGTATTACTTATCTGCCTAATAGCTGAGGAAAAAGCATTTAGTTTCTCGGCTTCCCTTTTATCTGGCATCAAACCGAGTTTTATCTTCCACTTCAGAGGTCCTGGTATCTGTCCGAGGTAGTAGTTATACAGCTCTTGCTGTTTCTTACCCATAGGAACGGTAATCCAAACCTCTTCTTTCTCGGGGAAGTGCTCTTTGGCGGACTCTATTGCGTTGTGGTAGTCAATATGTCTCTTTACCACATTCTCAAACTGTTTATCCGGTTCGAATACGGGTATTTCTCCCGGTTTTACCCCGAGGAAGAACTTCATTACGAATGGTACTTCTTCCTCTTTTTTCTTGATGTACCTGGCCTCGAACTCTTTCTTGGTATCCGGTAATACCCTTCTCCCCGCCAAAGCGTTCATTAGGACCGCAAGGTCGGTGGGGGAGTTGTACATCGGAGTACCAGTCAACATTAACCTTTTGTCCGCTTGCTGGAGTATCTGCTTTACCGCATTGTGTACTTTCCTGTCAGGGTTCCTGATTCTGTGCGCCTCGTCGAGGATAACGAACTTATACCCGCCGTTTATGTATTTGTCCTTATCCTTAACCGCCTTTTCGTAAGAGACTACTTCTATTCTGTCCAGCGGTATATCCAGCTTGTGGTACTCGATTTCCTTGTAAACGTTGTTGATAAGGGACGCCGGGACGATGAAAAGCACCTTACTGTCCGGGTTTTCTTTCAGTTCTTTTTCCACTGCGGCGAGAGAGGTAAGGGTTTTACCCGAACCAAGGGAGTGGTAGACAAGAAGAGCTTTTGTTTTTTCTAATTTTTCGTTCGCCCTTTGCTGATGTTCTTGCAGCTGCGGCATACGCTAAAAGCGTGTAATAAAGTGATACCACGCAAAGAGAAGCAATAAATCTAACCCCCAGCGGATAAAGGCGTCAAATACTTTATCTGGCGGGTATCCTTGCAACACCAGATAGACGGTATATACCGCGAGGGTAATAGCAAAACTGAGAACTACAAGTAGAGTAAAGAGGTCTACTATAGTGGCAGTTAGTTTTATCTCTTCCTTTTTGTCCCAGATATATAGAACAACCGCACCCGTAACTACAACTACCAACGCGGCTATGAAACTGTAAATCATCTCCTCTTTTCCTCTCTGAAGAGGGAGTATAAATGCAAGGCTTCTATAACGGTAATAAACCAGGCTACTGCTACCCCAACCTTTGGATGTTCCATAGCTGCTATACAGCTAATTCCCCCGATAAGGAGGTATACCATTGCGGTTTCGGAGTGCAGAGGAAAGCGCCAGTGCATTACAATAGTCATCGCTATTATTGCAACCAATAAGACCAGCGCTATCATCATCCCTTCAACGCCTCCTGTAATTTTTGAGTAATTTTCTTACGTATCTGACTGACCTGTGCCGGCGATATTCCTAGCTTCTTGGCGATTTCTTTTCCCTGCAAAATAGGCGCACCACCATACCCTGTAAGGTGTTCAAATACCAGCTGCTCTTTAGGTGAAAGAGACCGATACACAGCCTCTATTACCGCCGAATCTCCTGTCCACTCGTCAAATGCATGTGGAGCCTCCGCCGCGGATTCGGCACCCTCATGGTAGAGATATTGCCTTATCCGTGTTATTTCAGATTTAGGCCAATTTAGTTCATCTGCCAATTCATCTAATGTTGGCTCCCTACCCAACCGCTCTTTGAGTTTTTCCAAAGCTTCAAGGTAACTACCCACTTTGAGCCTAAGGTTTTCTGGTAGTCTTACGGTTTCTCCGTAAGTCATACTTACCCTGCTGAGTTTTTGGAAGTAGTTGTATATATGTGTCTGCAACTGGGTTCCCTTACTGGGGTCATAGGTATTGAGTGCCTTTACCAATTGGACTTTTCCATGTGCCTTCAGTGCGGCGGGGGATAGGTTGGCATTCCACTTATTTACCACGGACATCAACATAGGCTCAAAACGGCGGTAAATGAAAAGAAAAGCCTCGGGGTCTTTATTTTCTTTCCACTTCTGGTATGCCTCTTCTACACTGCTTATAGCCATTGCCTATCAATAATGTCGGCTACCTTTTTTGCCAAGTCTTTGTTTTCGTCCATCTGCTTCAACGCACCTTCTATATCTTCTGCCATCTTCCGCGGCCAGAGGTGGGTGTATACATAGTCCAACGGCTTACTACTATCCAGTAGTAAGTTGGCTATAGCCTTGTCGTCGTATTCGTCCTTGTACTCAATGCCATATACCTTCTGGTAGTATTTCTTGAGCTCCTCGTAGTCCGGTGTTTCCAAGTTGTCTACTCCCTTGCTGGCGGTAAGGTCGAAGATGGTAAAGTTTTCTCCGAAGAACTCATTTTCGTCGTGGTCAAATTCGGCTACCTCTCCTTTTTGAGGCTTCGGTTTTTCTTTCTTACCCTCGGTAACGTGCTTGAGGAAGTCTTCCGTTATAATCCGCACGTGAGACAACAAATAGGTCGTATATGCCCCAGTCGGGGTGATGGTATGAACTATCTCTTCGGCGTGCCCCATATAAAGTTGGTTGCCATCGGCAAAAACAACCGTGTGGTCTACCAGTGCCCAAGGATTGAAAGCTCCTTGAACTTGCGCTCTCCGCGCTTGCCCTTCGATAGTGAGGTGGTTATATGCCGCCCAGCCGTAGAGGGTAAGCCACGCTTTGAAGGTAGAGGTTTGGCCGAGAAATTGGTCTACCAACGCCTGCAGTTGTTGGGGAACCTGAACCGTGTTTGGTATTATTCCCCGCCACTTTTCTTCTTCGGAAATGACCGCCATTATCGGTTTCGGCATTCCGCATTTTGCCGTGTAATACTCTTGCGCCAAATCCGGCAAAGGTTTCTGCGGGTCGGCCTTTTCTATCAGTCCCGCCTTTTCCATTATCTTGAGTCCTACCAGTAGCGCCTTCTTCTCTATCTCTTCCGGGTAGCCGACTATATAAGACGACGAAACAACTCTAATTACAGTCGGGTCGGCGTTTGGTATGGCCATATTGTTCGGAACTACCAGTGTTCTTGTAGGCACTTGGCTGTCGGCTATCGAGAGGGAAATACCTTGTATGGTGTACGCCGGCAGGATATTACTTTTCGGCGGGAGCGCAGAGAGCATTCTCGGTTTTGGTACAAGGGCAATACCTTTCTCCGTGGAGACTTCTATGAAATTCAGGAGCATATAGCTGAGAAAGGCAAACAGTATGTCCTGCAAAGAGGCCATTACACTCTGGCCTGAAAACATAGCCCCCTGGAATATGGCGTGCACTATCTCCGCCAAATTACCGGGAGGGAAGAAGAACCTGACCGCGGCTACGGTGAAAGGGGAATATTCGACAATTCTATCCGACAGCTTGTATTTCTCGTGTACCTTTTTCCACCACTCTTTGCCTTCAAGCTCTATGTCCACCTGCGCCGGGGCAGACCCGCTTTTATTCTTACACGCCTGACCGTAGTCTAATGCAACCACTTTCCACTTCTCTTCGTCTATCTTCAGAAGTTCTTCCAAGAATTGTCCTACAGGACGCTGAGAGTCTAAGGGTATTTCCTTGTTGTCTATGCGTTTTTTGATTTTCTTTACGATGTTGAAAATGAGGGACGTAACGTCGTAGGCTATTCCGCCTTTCTCATCGGAAGACAGGTACTTCGGCAGGAAAACCGTACCACCCATTTGGGCAATCCAAGTTGCGGGTATATTTGCCGGGCTAAAGGTCGGGCTGAGAAGACCGATACGGAGTGTCTGTAGCAGACTGAAGGAGCTTATTGCCGACAGGGAAACCTGAGCACCTTGTGGGGTTTTGGTCTGGTTCTGCGACAAGACTACCCCCTGAAAAAGCACTTGCCCGTTGACTACTATCACAACATCAATAGGACCGTCCTTTCTAATCTCAAACGGAGGCTTGGTAGGCGGAAAGGAGAGATTTATCACCGCCCTGTTGAGGGAGTTGGTAGCTTGAATGATATTTATCCCTTGAATGTAGTGCTTGTCTATTTCCTTTCCCTCAAAAAATACCCTCACATCTACTGCTGGCATGTTGTTCCCCCTTTCTTTTGTATCGGGTCAAACAACTCCACCGCCTTATCCCAGGCTTCCATTTTCTTCGCGTTTTCGGAATCTATTAGCTGGTACTGTCCTAGAACGATACCCTGCACACCGAGATACTCGAAAAGCTGGTCTTGCGCGGTCTTCGCGCGGCTAACCGAAAGGGTCAGGTAGTAGTAAACCATTCTCTCGTAAGACAGATAGCACACATAGAAGCACGGGTTTTGTGACAGCTTACCTTTCAGGAAATACTCCCTGTTGGTAAGAAATTTTCCGAAGTTGGTAGTGGAGCACATATGTAACATCTGCTCCGCTGTAAAACCGCCTGCGTAGTTACCCGCCGATAAGGCTTTGAGCGACAGGGAGATTTGCGTCGGTAACTTTCCGAAACCTATCGGGAGGAATTGGTTACCAAACCCGCTGATAATCTGCGTCTTGTGACTGCTGGCAAAAGAGATGTTCTCTACTAATACGTGGGGAGAGCTGTCGGTTAGACGAAATATGGAAACGATAGGGTAGTTCCCCAACTCGTCTTTCCCATCAACATATTTCATCTTCAGAACGCCTATCTTGGCTCCCGGCTCTTTAGGGGGAAAGAGTTCCTTCATGTGCTTCTCGGTAAAAACGTAAAGGGCGTCAAAAGGGTCTACCTTTAGGTTACGCTCTATATTTACCGCCTGGACTGCGGTCTTGCCTTTGAAAGAAATCTTCTGCTTTTTCTTACCCTGTGGGTGAGGAGAAATAGCTTGCTGGTATTTTTGTTGCCAATTACCTCCGCGGGTGGCCTCAAGAGCCTCGCTGACATTCTCGGCAAGCTTACTTGCCAGCTTGCCGATGGCGTCTATGAATCCCATGGCGTAGGAATTGTGAACGGGGTCTGAATTTCCTTATCTTCCTTCTTCTCTTTCTCTTTTTCCCACTCCTGCTGGGCTTTGCGGATACCCTGCAAAACCATTCCGAACATACTAAGCGGTAGATTTTCCGGTTTTGGCTGTTTTTTGAACCTGTTTTTGTCCCCGTCGGTTACCTTTTGCGGAGATTTCTGCGGAGGCGGTTGTTTCAAAAAGTTGAGAACTTCGGGTAAATCCGTGTCTTTTTCTTTACCCAAGGACTTCTGAGTGGTTCGGATGATAGTGTATACCGCCTTTTGAACCTTACCCTCGTTATCTTTCTTTATTGCTTCGCCGATTTTTTGAGTGAATTCGTCCAAATTTTTCGCATTCAACGCCTCATCCAACTTCTTCTTATCAAAAACGGTGTCTATCGCATCCTGAATTTCGTGGGCCAGCATTACTTCAAAACGGTTCTTTTTGCCTTGCATCATCTTCTCGACCTTACCCTGGGTAAACATCACATCCAACGCGTGCCTCAGCTGTGGGGTAGCCTGTTTGAAGAGTTGCCATACCCCGTCTTTGAGTCTTTTCTCTTTCGGGAGCTTTTCCAGTTTTTTCTTCGGGTAGTCGGTTTGGAAAACTTGGTTGATTGTATCTACAACGTCTTTCATTATCTCCTCAACGCCTTGTTCCCATTTGCCCCTGTCCGCCTCGGTTCCCGGTCCGCTCTGAGCCGGTGGTTTTCCCTGAAATCTCAGACTCTTCTCTAACTGCTCCGTAGCCGAGTGCAATACCTTTCGGGCAAAGTGTTTCAGGGTAGCTACAAATTCTTCTGGTTTATCTCCCCCTGACACGAGTTTTTTTGCTATTACCTTTGTCTGCTCTTTACATCCGGACAGCAGTCGAGGCGAAGCCGGGGTAAGCCTATCCAGCCTCGAAGCTACCCCGGCTTTGCCGACCTTTGGGTTGTCTAACTTAGACATCTTGAGCTTTATCTTTCGACGCATCATTCAGAAAGATGCTCTTCAGGCCTTTTGCAAAAAGGGATATAATGTGGCTCTATCTCAACAAAAAAGGAGCAATTTTGCCGAAACTTCCCCAGAAAATCAGTGGCCCTCAGAAAGTGGCTCAGATGTGTGCACTTATAATGCTCAAATACCTCAACTTCTTCGAGCGACTGTTCGATAGCTGGCCTCACAGTACCCAACAAACCGCGGCTACTATTGCTCTCGAATGTGAGCAACTCTTTGAGAACGACTATACCCTCCCGCCGGAAGATAACCTCAAAAGTGTTGATCTTATCGGCGGTTACTTTTCGCCGTCTACCCGCCAGCTGGCAGTGGTCTATCAGATTACCACCGAAGCAGGAGAAACTACGTCGTTGGTAATGGCACTTCCTAACTTAGATTCGGAAGCGTTCAAGGTAATACCAAACCCGTTAGCAGCAGATGGTACTCCTTTTCCTCAGGATGTGGACGACTGGCAACAGGTTTTCTGAAAAAGAAAACAAGGAGGGTAGGAAGAATTACACGAGCTCAACTTTGAGGAACGCGTCGGTAACAATACCGAGCGCGGCGATTTCGTACACGCTCCACTGGAGCCAGTTCCTTTCGGTCTTGAGGTAAACGGTAGCGTCCTGCAAGAGGTAGAATCCACCCAGGTATTCGGGGCTGGAGAGTAGGTACATAACACCGTTGGGCACAAGGTCTATCTTGTTGGTAACTACCCAGTTGTAGCCACCAACAGGGCCAACGGTTCCTTCGCGCACTATCTGCTCGTTGAAGTTAGGCGCGAAGAAGCTGTTTGCAGGTAGAGTTTTGAGGTCGGCGAAAGTAACGTGGTTTACTATAATAGTTGCCAAGGGCACTTGCCTGTTAGCAGGTCTGGAAGCGTGGAATGCTTTTTCGGCCTCTACCAGCGCGTCCCAGGTAAGTTTCCCACCGCTGGTAATTTGAACTTTTCTGTCGGACTTTTCTTTGATTATTTCCTCGAGGGCATTTATGAAAGTAACGTCTTCTTGTCTTTGCAAGTCAAGAATACCCTGCTCGATAAGCAGGTCTTGAACGGGGTGCCTGTAAGTTAGAAGCCTTTGCCTTTCGATGTGGAAGACGTCGGTTTCGTACTCTTGGAATTCTACAACAGCCCTTTTACCTTGATATCTTCTGAGCTTACCTCTACCGGAGAAGGGTATTGCGTAGGCCTCCGAGTCAACCTGGAATTCTAGGATTTTCACAGGGTTATCAGTCCAGTCAACTCTGTCGATGTCATCCGGTCCAACCACTTGGGGAGCTATTGCCCTTCTGAGGATACCCTGTTCCCTGAGGTATACCCTAACAAAGTTAGTGAAAGCGTCGGCCGCCTGCTTGACAAGCCCTTGGTCCCCAGAGAAAATCTTGTTAGCAAGAGCGATGTTTACCTCTTTAGGGTTTTCTATTTTGTATTGCATTCCCATTACCTCCTAAGTATGTAATGCGAATTAGTCCACACCTTTGTAGACAAATTCGAGCTCACCTTTGGCGGCGTTAACTCTGAGAACCCTTCCGATAACAACGTCACCATCTGCCGCCTTGTCAATTTGTCCGTCTTTGATAGTGAGCTTGTCTCCAGGTTGGTAAGTTTGGGTTTTGTTGTACTTTTGGGTAATGGCTACAAACGCGCCGAGAAGAACGGTTATTTTTCCGGAAGCCCTGTTGTTAGGTACATCCGAATCGCCGTAAGCAAAACCGATAGCCTGATCGGCGGTATTCGCTTTGATAAGCCTACCCTGAGCGTCAAGTGCAACAGGGTCGCCGAATTCTATGGTAGCGTTGGGTGCAATCTCCAAATCGGCAAAGAGAGTCCCCTCAAAAGGGAAACCCCTGACTACGCGGAATTTGCTTCCGCCGTCAAGCTCTCTAATTCTTGCGAGTGCCATTTTGCGCTATACCTCCTTCAGCAAATTGTGTTATGTGGGAATTTTGTGAAATCCGCAAATTTTGTGAGCTCCGCAAATTTTGTGAGCTCCGCATAATTCCAATTCACGATGTTGGTAGAAGTTTTGGAGAAGATAAAGGAAGAGGTTTTGTCTAAACAGGCGTCCGCGACTAATATACCTACCCCTCCTCCTGTGCAAAGAACGGAGCAGCAACAGGCCTTGCAAAAGAAAGCCTCTCCCGAAAAGGTTCAAGAGCTGATGGATAAACTTACCAGGCTAGGTCTGGCCAAGTACGCGGCTTATGTAGAAGAAATACACGAACCCGACGTTGCGGCAGAGTTGGCTATACTCCTAGCAGAAGAGTTGGAAAAAAGAGCGTCGGCGATAAACACCGCCTTCAGGCCTACCGACGCCGTACCCAGCGCCTCTTCGGTAGACCCCATTACGGCGTTTGCTTTAGGATTGTCCTGATTTTTTGTCCTTCTTTGCCATTCCTGCGTAAAACAACTCACCACCTGCAATAGTAGTGGCTGCACCTAAAGCTAAGCCGGTTCTAAATGTTTTCCAGCCTTCTGTTTGTATTTTCTCGGTTAGCTCTTTTTCGCGTTTGTCTAGTTGGTTAGGAGTTACCGCTTGACGTAATTCTTTCGGTTTCCTTGCTTGTTGGGTCAAAGCGATGTGTTTTTTCAGGGTTTCAACGTTTTTTCGGTTGCCGCGATTTAGAATGAATCTACGATAAGGTTTCGGTATTTTTTCTATAGCGCTCAAAACCATATAATTGGGGGTATACAATTCCCGAGCTTTTCTGTAAAGTTCAAGCTCTTGTTCGATTGAATACATTCGTTTATTGTGTTCCGGCTTAGCGTTTAGTAGTTTTTTTATCGCTTCTTTGTTACTGAAAGGTATTTTCGATTGCAGTTGTGTAATTTTTGGTACCCGCTCTCTAAGTAATAGAGTCCTCTTTTGTAGGGGAGTAAGTTTAGCTAAGTCTTCTTTGTAAATTCTCAAAGTAGATTTACTGGAAGTAAACTCATTATAAGCCTGCGTAATCTTGAAAATAGTACTTCTTCTACCTTCTCCGGATTTCATCCGCAGTTGTCTGATATGCTCTATTTCGGGGTTAATGTCCGTAAGTATAGACTTTACACCTTGTTTGAAATGGTGAATTAGAGAGGTAATGTTATGTGGGTAATGTCTACCTATCGCATAGGCAACATACCCCATAGGTATTCCGGTTGCAGCACCTACCAAGACTTTGTGTTTGAGGTCGTTGTTATCACCATCCAACACTTTATGTAGGGGGTTTATTGCAAAACCCATAGGAACGGCCAAGCCCCCTAGTCCCCCAAAAAACATACCTGTACCAAGAGCCATTAGTATTGGGTTTTTCTTTTTATAACCGTGCGATGTTAGGAGCAAACCTCCTCCAGTACTGCCAAGTAATCCAGCTATACCCAGATAGGTTTTGGGGTCTTTCCACGCATCTTTGTCCGTTCCCTTTTGCATCAAAACAGGACCGTGTGAAAAGGCCGCATAAACGCCACCGGCTAATCCTACCCCTGCTCCGGCTAGTAGCCCGTGTTTGATTAGCAGTTTGGTAAACTCAACATTTTTATCGGACGCTTTTTTCTTCAGCTGTTCGTTTTCTTTTCCCCTATGTGGGGCAAATGCTTTGTATAACATAAAACCACCTAACCCAACGAAAGGTAAATGTTTTCCAAACACTTTTAGTCCTTCTTTCAGAGACTTTTCGGCCGGTTTGAAGTCTTTATTGACAAAACGTGCTACGGGTTTGCCTGTTTTCAAGTCGACGATATGCAGCTCTTTTAGTTGATGGGGAGCAATAGACGCTCCGACCGATATATCTCTACCGGGAGAGTAGTTAGGCAAAACTTTCGCCAGGAATTGCCTTATCAAAGGTGCGGTGCCTGTAAGTACTTCGAACCCTTTGAAATCTTTGAGTGTACCGAGCGATTTGAGGTGCTCCTTACCGATATGAGTTTTGAACACAGCCGCGTAACGTTCGGGGTCTGCTAAATAACCCTTTTCTCTGAGGACTTTTTCTAAGTCTTTGGAAAAAGATATTTCCTGTGGAGACAACTTTTTAGCGTCTCTGTGGTATTTTATCGGATTGATAATTTCATCTTCTACCATTTGAGGCAGTCCAAAAGTAGTCGCATTGAATCCCTCTTTCAATACTTTGAACAAAGCCTTCAGTTTTCCTTTTGATTCCTTGAGTTGCTTTAGCTCGTCTTCCGAAAGATTTTTCTGGAAAAATATTGCTAATTCGTTTCCATATCTACCCCAATCAAAAGCCGATGGCGCGGATTGGGATAGGTAAATTCTCTTACCTCTTTCAAACAAAGCTTTTTCTAACTTTTGAGTATCCAGCTCTTTACCGGTGTGATGTTTGAAATAGGTATTGGCAACGTGTACCAAATCGTCAATATAGTGCCCTTTGGACTTATTTATCATCTCCCAGGCCAATTTTTCGGCATCTTTTTCCGGAATTCCAAGATGTTCGGTGAGTACTTTTTTCATACTCCGTACATAAGGGGTCTTCCATTCCTCGGCAACCCTTAGTAACTTGTCGGCAAGTTGAGCGGCTTTACTTCCTTCAGGTAACGCCTCTTTAGCTTTTCTGATGTTTCTAACATCTGACCAAAACTTGGCAGATTTCCACTCCTCCGGAACTTTTACTTCTGGATTCTTATTTAGCTCCTCTAACAGTTCATTGATAATACTATCGTTTAGCGCACCAAACAAATCTCCTCTTACTTGTTGGTGGTAGTGGAAAATTTCGTCGCGTAATTTAGTAAGGTGTATAAACTTGCCTTCACCGACTTTAGGTAGAAGTTCTTTCAGTTTCTTTTTTGCCGGCGAGTCATCCGGTAAGGCCAATATCTGGTTACCTAATTCTTCCAAAACCGTGTTGTTAGCCAAGATACTGTTCAATCTTTGATTAGTTCCGGCATAGCGGATATCTATACCGGTCTGTCCGATAGAATGTGCAACCGCTATAGGAGTACCATGCCAATATTCGGCGTCTCCCTTTACGGCTTTCAAAACAGGCCAGTAGGCCGCGAACAAACCGGCTCCTACTGAAAAAGGTAACAAGCGGGAGTAAAATTCACTCAATCTGGATTTATCTGACTGTTCCTGTTGGATAGGCATAAAGAAAAATTTGGAATTAAGAAAAGAGGCCGTATATCCCTGTTTTTGGTTTTACACTAATCGTTCCGGTTTGGTCTTTTTCTTTCTTCATTGCCTCAATTTCTTTCAACTGTCTGTAGTAGGCATATTCGGTTGTTCCAGCACCAAGTGCCAAACCACCAAGGAAGCCAGCACCCAAAATACCCTTCAAGGTATACTCTTTTGTTTTGTTGCTACCGGATATCTCTTTTATAGCCATATTGATGTGACGTGTGACGGTTTCCACAGCCCTACCCACGTGATGGGGATAATGCCTTATAGCTGCATATGTTGCATAACCAACCGGTAAAGCCGTTCCAAGTCCTATTAGAACTTTCTTGAGCACCGCTTTTTTGGGGTCATCTTTTTCGGTAACACCTACTACAGACTGTATCGGGTTGAACGCCGAGAGGCCGGGAAGGAATGTTCCGACAATAGCCCCACCTAGCAGTCCTCCTGTCAAAGCGGCCATCTCAGGTTTATTACGTTTCATTGCATAAATCAAGCCTAAAAGACCGGCACCTAAGGCTATTCCACTACCTGCGGCCAATCCCAGACCGATAGGGTCGGATAGCGCGGTTGTTTGCAATCTAGCTTCAGCTTTCACCTGCTCGGAGGGAGATAGGTCGCTCATAAAACCACTGTGGTATTCGTACATCAATTTCGGGGCGTGCGAAACGGCGGTATATGCTCCGGTTAGAAGTCCGGCAGGAATACCATACTTGAGAGCCTTTCTAATAAGTTGTTTTGTGTACTTCTTACTCGTTCCCGCTGAAACCGAAGCTTCTTTTTTGAAAGCCCTATCAAATCCAAGCCCTTTATAGAGGAGATACCCACCTACGGCGACAAAAGGTGCGTGCTTGAGTACCGTTTTGATCCCTTTGAGGCCGGCACGTTCGGGAGCTCTGAAGGCCTTGTTTTTCAGACGTAGAACCGTCTTACCTGTCTTGAGGTCTACGATATGTAATTCTTTCAACTGATGGGGCGCGATAGATTTTCCTACCGAAATATCTCTACCCGGAGTATAGTTGGGTAGATACTCCGCCAGCGTTTGCCTGAGTAGCGGGGCGGAACCCATTAATGCTTCGAACCCTTTGAAATCCTTGAACGCTCCAAGAGAGGGTATGTGTTCCTTACCTAAAGTAACCTTGAACACGGCCGAGTATCTATCCGCCGCCTCAGCAGGATTTATCCCGTGCTCCCGCAAAACCTTCTCTAATTCATGCGGATTGGTAAAATCCACCTCCTTTATCGGCGCCTTTCTCGCCTGTAGATGATAGAGTAGTGGCTCTACAACTTCCTGCTTTACTAACTCGGGTATTCCAAAAGTAACGGCGTTGACGAATTTGTACAGACCTTTTTTGACTTCACTGCCGGCGCTTCCCATCTCACCGGTTCCGGCTCCACGGAGTTTGTCCATTATGCTCGATTCATTTCCGTGGAAACCCCACATATAGGCTGACGGCGCCGATTGGGAGAGGTATATTCTCTTACCCCTCTCGAAAAGCTGCTCTTGGATTTCTTTTGCAGGTAGTTCTTTGCCAGTGTGGTGTTTGAAAATAGTATTGGTAATTCTTACTAGGTCGTCGATGTAATGACCTTTGGTGCTGCGGACAATTTCCTCTGCCATTTTTTCGGCCTTGTCTCGGGGCATTTCGAAGTGTTCCGTTAGATGGTTAGTAACCTTTACTTTCAGTAAATCATCACCGCTGAGAGACTTTGTAGCTTTTTCTACTATTTGGAGGAACTTTTTCTTATCCTCTTCGGTGGGTAGAAGCCCTACCGAATTTAGAATGTGAAGCAGTTTTTTGTTGTGTAGCTTTAGAGCGGCTTCTCCACTTTCACTGGAGAGACCTATCAGGTTATCAAGTACGGCATACCCCGACAGCTTTTTCGGTGGGGTTTTCAATAGGTCGGTTACCGCTATATGGCGCGCTGCATAAGAAGCGGCCACCGCCCTTGCATGTTCAGGAGAGAATCCCAACTCTTTCTGCAGAAGCTCTGCCAGCTTGTGTTGGTCTACAGCAGGTAAGGGCTTGTCGAACGTCCCATTGCGTTTTGCGTCAAAAACTAAATCCCTCAATTCCAAAATTCGGTCAAACTTACCCCCGTGTTCTGGAAGTAGTTCTCTCAATTTCTGTTTGGCGGGATGGTCGTCTGGTAAGTCCTCTATTGCATTACCCAACGCTTCCAATACCGAGTTTGAGGCAAGAATACTGTTAATCCTTTTGTTTGCCCCGGCATAGTCTATCAGGATACCTTTTTGCCCAATAGATCCGGCGTATTCAGCCGGGGCACCGTGCCAGTAGTCAGCCGTACCCTTGAGGGGTTTCATCAAGGGTAAGTACGCTGCTAGGAGACCACTGCCTACCGATAAAGGTAAAAGTCTAATGGGTAGTCCGAACTTGTTGTCTGAGTCGGCTTTCTCAACCGACTGAGGAGGCTGTTGGCCTAAGTTTTGTAGGTACTCTTTTACAGAAGGCATAAAGAGAATTTTTGGGAGGAAAGAAAAAAGAAATTAGCCCTGTTGTTGTCTGTTTTGGTAATGCCTATAACCGGCGTATCCGGCCCCACCGAGAATACCGGCACCACCTAGAACTGCGAGGGGTATGGCTACTTTTTTGTTCTCTTTAGACCAATTCCAAGCTCTGGAAGCACCGCTTTTAACAGAACCGGTAATGGAGGATATAAGGTTAGATAGGCGTTGTCTGAGGCCTAGTTTTTCAGCTTCTTTAGCAGAAGATTTAGCGGGAGAACGTTTACCATACAATGCTTCGTCTATCTTTTGCAAATGTTTGTATTGTTCTTCTGTTAATCTTACTCCACTAGCCTGCTTTTCCATAGCCTCTTCTTGTGCAAGGTGTTGCTCTACAATTTGCAGAATTTGCAGAGCCTGCTGAGGGTCAATTCCGCCTTCTTGTAAGAGTTCTTCAATAGCCTGAACGATGTCTTCGGGGTCGGCTACCAAGGTGTCGGGAACGCCGTCGCCATCAGCGTCGACTACCATAGGCTCTTCGGTTTCGCTGTCAGCGGGAGCCATTTCAGCGGCGGTTTTTTGTATAGCAGCTTGGCCGAGGCCAATTAGATAAGCTACTTCTTCAGGAGACAACACTAGGTTTTCCCTCTTCTCAAGAGCAGAAGCTACTTTGGTCATAACCTGGGTTTCCAGGTCTGCGGGCTGTTGCACCTGCTGTTCTTCGGAGGCCTGCTTTTGCATAGCTCCTTGCTCTTGATTCAGCATTTGCAAGTACTGGCTCAACGTAAGTTGCATTCTTACCTCCTCCTAATTTCAAAGTATGTTGTGGAATTATGTCGAGTTTTGTTTCTTTCTACCTGACAGAAAGTGCGTAGCCAAGCCGCCTACAGCCAGACCAGCTCCAAAACTGGCCAGCAACTTTTTATTGGGGGACAAACCCCTCCACTTATTGTGGAGGGTAGATTTCACAGACTCCAGCTTTTTCCTGGCCTGGTCGAGAAAAGACTCTTGGTTTGCGCTCATTTTCATATAATCCCTATCCGATAGACCCATCGCTCCTCAAAGTGTATTTTGTGAAAGGTAGGTATACCTCTCTATCTTTCACTTCGCTGGCGAGTTGGGTATACCCCTGAGCGAATTTATTTCTTGCCACTTTTACCCCGTAAAGAAATGCCGCCAGCAGAAGCAGAGGTATTCCGTACTTTTTGGCAAAGCCTTCCAAAATCGGCATAGCTTCTTCGAAAGGCATACCTTCCACTTCCGACGCCACCTTGCGGAGCATATAGGCCGTCTCGTCGGCTGGTTTGCGGACGATGGAAATATCTTTGAAGACCGGCTTATAATTAATCCTCACCACCTGTCTCCCGTCAGGGTAAATTTTCTTCAGCTCGTACTTTCCGTGTCTGCAATACTCCGCCCTCGATTTGTAAGCACGGTTGCCGCAAATACTACACTCGTCGTAAGCGACGTCGCAACCCATCGAAAACTTCAAAGGCTTACCTTGTTCGATTTGGTTGATGTAAGGTGCCGCCTTCTCCTTATCTAATGCAATCAACAACTCTACACGGTGCATTTTCTGGTTGTAGTGTGCCTTTAGAACATCGCCTACATCTAACCCCGGACGGGCTTGGTGCTCTACATAGACTTTGGCATGCTTTTCGAAAGTGGTATACCCCGTGCACTTGGTCCCTTGGTTAGTTCTCTCGCAGGCACCGATTAGTTCTTTCTCGGGAAAGTAGTCCCCGTTGGTATTAGGACCGTAATATTCTCCGGCACCCATTGCGATAATATGCAAATACGTATACCTCGGGTCGGGGTTTTCCACGCCGAAAAGTTCGTGTAGATGCTTCTCACCGGTCTCAGCCGCCCTCTTTTCGAGGATCATTACAGTCGGCTCACCGGTGGGTTCAAAAGTGGAGGGTAGGTCAATTATTTTGTGTAACATAACTACCCTCCCAAAAGACCGGCGTAGTTACCTAACAATCCGGACGCTCCGGTTATGGCCTTAGTGATATCTCCCGCTTCTACAAGTCCCAGAGCTTTACGATTGAAGATATGACTATCTACCTCCGCCAGTACTTTGGCAGATTGCGGGTCGATACCACCGTAAGTAGCTACCTGTTTGAGCAGTTGTCTCAACAGAACAGGATTAGACGCTACATTAGGTGCTATTTCCAAAATAGCCTGCAGGTACTGTAGCAACTGTTCACGAGGGTATTGCTGCAAGTGCGGATCGCTTGCTACGGCCTGCTCGAAAGCTTGCATAGCTTGCTCTCTGGCAGAGGCGAGCAGTTTTCTCTTTTGGAAATACCTACCCATTTCGAAAGCAAGACCAACTCCTAAAGAAGCCAAACCGGCTCCCGCCAAAATATTTTTCAGATTTATACCCGCAGTTTTCTGAAGTCCCATACGAAAGCCCTCCCTAGATTTTTCCAAACCTTCCATAAAGTCAAATCCTGCAAACAATCCGTGAAATCCCGCGCCAAAAACCACCTTTTTGAAAAGACCTTTCAGTAAACTACGCTTTGCAGGTTTCTGTTTGCCAGGAAAGGGAAACATCAATCTCCTCCCTCTTCAATCGTTGACAGTTCGGCAAGTAGTCGCAGAAGCTCGCGCGCCATAGCTTCGTCCTCCTGAGCACCTGCCATCTTTTTGAACTCGAGGTTCTCCACTATCTTGGGGTCCACATACGGTCTAATCAAATCCACAGCCGGGATTTTCATACCTTTCCCCGACAGCAACTCTTCTACCCTCGCCCTTTTTTGGAGACGTTGGTATTCCCTCTCCGCCTCACTGTAGTCCGCGGAGGCGGTCTTTCTCCACCAACGGGGCTCGGGTAGGAAACCGCTACCCCCGACGGCCGCAGCCTCGGAAGTGGCAAAAGTGCCATCTATCTCGAAATCTCCGTACCAAATTTCTGTGTCCGGTTCAGCTACAGCGGAAGCAGACGCGGCTTTCTGTAAGCCTGCAACTTCGCCGCTTTTTTTGGAAAGTCCTGTTTTGTCGGTATTGTTGGCCATTGACAGAACAATTTTGGGGTCGACTAAAGGAAATTCATGAATACCATCCTTGTAGTAGAGATGGAACAGCTTCTTATTCGCCATTTCTATTACACGCTTCTTATGCTCTACAGTGGCCGTAGGGTATTTCTTCATCTCTTCAAGAAACACCTTGTTGGGGTCTTTCTTTTGCTCGTAAGCTTTATGTGCCACAAGCGTTGCAATCTCCTTTATCGGAACCATCTTTCTCCTCCTCAAAGGTTTTGAACTCAAAAGTAATCTGCTCTAACAACTGCTGGAGACCGCCTTCGTCTTTTTCGCCTTGTATTTTCAATAGGTCGCGATATAGCCTACCCAGGTCAACAAGCGCTTTGGTATCTTCCGCAACGGCTACTTCCCACTTCAGTCTGGTTTCGAAGTCTAATTTCTTCTGTCCGAAGAAAACTTCCAAAAACTCGCGGCCTCCGTGTAAGCAAAGCTGAAAAAACTTCCGCCTGGCGGGGTCTTCCTCACTATATGCCAAACCCACCAACTCCCACCACGGCTTTTTCGGGTACTTTACTTTTACTCCCAGTAATTTCGAGCATTCCTTAGCTTTAAGTTTGGCGAGCATACAGCCAAAAATAAAGGTTTCCAAAAGGAAGGGCATACCATTACCCTCCTCCTACACTGCCAGAGTAGGTTATCAGTGCGTCGTAAAGGTCTTCTATTACCCTCTGTGTTTCCTGTCCCAGGTAGCCTTTTGTGTAGAGAGATAGAAAGTGCCTCATTTGACTGTCGAACGCTTCCAATAGTTCATTCAGTCTTACCTGAGGCGGAGTGTCATCATTTAGCGAATTTTTGAACTGGTTACCTGCTTCGGAGATGACAAATGCTACTTCCCCTTGGTCTTCGGCTTTTTTGACCAGACGATACACATCTTCCACCGCGATACCTTTCTCTACCAGCTTCTGCGCGATGGCCACTTTTTCCAAAGGCTTGGCCTCACCGGTAAGTTTGAAAGTTCCGTCGACAAGGCGGATTATTTTGGTTACCCCCACATTTTGGAAAGCGTCGGGTGTAGTTATGAATACCTGTTTTGGAGATATTTCCCAATCACGGTAAACTTTATCTTGGTGAACTAAAAAGACCTTATAGTCGTCCCCGTTTTTACGAGGTAAAACTACCCTGTTTTGAGAAATAAGAGGTTTCGTAACGTGGTCTGAAACTACGACCGTAAAATCTCCAGCAAACGTGGAAAGGTTGTAATTGGATATGTAGCAGTAGGTGTCATCACAAACAAAAACCTTGGTTCCGGTTTCTTCGGGAGTATAAGGAATACTCTGGTCGGGGGCTACTACTCCTACCGGCAAATCCTGTGGTATCCTTATGTCCGTAAATACTCCTTTAGGGGTGATTAGAACACCATACGCGGATTTCATCCCCGTATCTTTCGGCCCTCTAAAGATACCTCTTGCCTCCTCCAACAAAGGGTAGTCTTTTTGCTCGTACTCTATAAATAAGCGGGCTGGTATTAGGTTTCCTTCAAAGTCTCTGAGCAGGTAAGTCTTACCGGGTTGAATTGTTTCTATTCCTCGAATGTCTACTTCCAGTGCTCTGCAGGTAGGCTCCCCTTTGGGGACTACGACAAAGCCGTATTCGAAATATTCTTTCGAAATAGGCTCGTCCACAACAGAAGCGTAAACGGTTCTTCCCGATAAAGGTGGACGAATCATATTGTACAAGTTCGGGGAGTCTTCGGTATTCTGCGGTTGAGCAACCGCCTGGAAAGGAGACGCGGCCTTTTGTACCAGATACTCAAACCACTCAGCGGATAGGGGGTAGTAGCGGTCTTCGTCGGGATCGTAGATTGCGTACAAGTTTTCTCCGGCAACAGGGACAATAAGTATCTTGTTTTGTCCTACACGAAGGAAAACTATCATTAGAGGCGTAACGGTGGAGTCGTCCTGCAGGTAATCAACACCTACTATGTATGGCAAAAGGAATGGAGCTTTCTGTTGTAGAATGTAATAGAGTTGTTCCATAGTAGGGAGGAATTGTGAATGTTGCTAACGGTTGTGAGTAACTTGGTGCTGCAACAGTGTCTAACTAAAAGGTGGTACCCTACCCAGTGTCCCGGTCTTGATGGTCTGCGTAGAATTCTGGGAGAACATCCGGTCTTTCTCGGAGTGGTGAAAACTCCTAAAGGGGAATTCATAGTCGTCTGTCCCGACAGATTCAAACCGGAAAACTTGCCGTATACCCGCGCGGCGGATACCGCTCTAGACCTTACCTTATTCTTGTTTGTCTTAGGAGACCTACTGCTGTGGCCTCAGTTATTTCTCCTCTACCTGGTAATTTCCAACTTACTGGAAGCAGCGGTTGCCAAATTTGAAAAAGCCGCTTGGCTTGTTGACAAACTACCCTGGTGGGTAATAGCCCCGCTGTGGCCTTATACAGCGGCGTTGAAAAGGAAGAAAAGATTGAGCGTATCTCTTATACAAATTTCATCAAAGTCTCCAACTCCTCTTGATAGTCCGGAGAAATGTACGCCGGCTGCGGAGGAGCGGAAAGAGCAGAATGGATAGCTTGTACCGCTCCTCCTGCTACTGCAGTGGTAGCTCCCCATTTGAAGGCCGACTTTAGACCGGCTATATGGGGATTACCCAACTCCTTCCTGGTTTTTTCGTAGGTTGCCTTTGCTATCTGTTGCTTTTCTTTCACGTGTTTCAGCAAGTCGTAAACTGAATGGTATTTTTGTTTCAATTTATCCCGTCCCATTATCGCCTTGAACATATGTTCTGGAACTCCGCTGGGTTTGGCGTATTCTTCATAAAACTTCTCTAAGTGAACCTTATTTCCCAACTTCGGTTTGGCATTTTCCAAAAGGTTTGCCAAAACGGTAGCGTGTCTATGGAAATTCTCCAGTCTTGCAAGTCTTTTTACGTGTTTCTGGTAGGTTCTATATCCCCCAAACGCGGCAGCAAGACCTACAGCTAATGGAAGCATACTTCAAAATATGAAGTTTTGGAGAACTCCGCGGTTCCATAGATTGCCCTACCCTACCAGTAGGGGTTTCATTAGAGCTATCAACCGGCCTCCCAGATTGACCGCAAGGGTAAACGTTGATAAAATGGTTGCGGATATAAAGAAATTACTCTCGGGAGGTAAAAAAGGTGGCTCAACAGGTTCTCCTTGATTCCGGTATGAAAACCAAAGTCTTCCAATTTCAAGGCCAACTCTACCTGGGCGAACTTGTAATGGAAGACGAAAACCACTACTACTTTGACAATCTCAAGTGGTTCTATGTACTACCCACCGGGCAGATAGTAGTTTTGAAGGGAATGCTGGGTATCAATCAAGGTCCTGTTGCCGTTCCCAAAGGACAGGTAATGATTGCCGACGCTACCCTTGAGGCGGTGAAAGAATTTATGACCCCCGTTCAAGTCCCTCCTGTACAGCAAGGTCAGGGAGGTAGCAGGATTGTTAGTTGATGCTACAAGCGTCGGCGTTGCCTTATCCAAAGGGATTGCAAATTGTTATCGAAAAAGAGGGAACTGAACCGTACAAGGTTCTGGTAAATAAGGAAGTAGTAGCCACTTTCGAAGGCAAAATCTTTCTTCTCCCTTTCCCCATTAGCAAAGGCTTGCAAGGGGTTACTATCGAGATTGAAGACGACTCAGGACAACGTACTCAAGTATTTCCCGGTAAGTTTTCTCTTCAGCCTTATGAAATAGGTTTCATCCAAACAATCCTCCAAAAGCAGGAGAATGTAATCCGCCAACACGGCGGGTTTTTGGTACGCGTCTTCAAAAGAAGAAGAAACGGAGAACCCTGTCCACGTTGTCTGAAAAGCGTAGGCCATGAACCTCTGTTCGAAGAGCTGAAAACCGAACAAGCTTTGCAAGTAGACCCGAACTGTACAGTATGTTTCGGAACCGGTTACAAAGGCGGGTATTACAAACCTATCGAAACCTGGGCTAACTACTACCAGCCTCAGCAGGTGCAGGCGGATGTGTTCGATACCATCCGCTTCGAACAGACTATGTTGGTATTGGGAAACTACCCGCTGCTGGAAAGGGACGATGTGATAGTAGCCCCCACATTAGGTAGAGTCTTTAGAGTATCTTCCGTTCAAGGGAGCGAATACAAAGGGGTTGTTGTAAATCAGCTAGTACAGGCTCAATCCGTCGAAGCGGGGTCTGTCCTATACAAGCTAGTTGGTATCCAATACCTCGATCTTTCCGATACCTTCCAAGACAGCTATTCCGAAACCTTCGCCCGTGGGAATTAGTGGCGAAATTTCTTGACAAAAGGTTGGTATAAAAAACGTGAGAGGAGGGAAAACCCGTTAGGGTGAGTACCTCCTCTCAAAAACTAAAAGGAGGGTGAAGAGATGACAACGGAAAAAATAGTCGCAATTGAAAGACCTGCGATTGTTGGGTATCTTTCCGGTAATTTGGACGGCTTCCAGGCCGTCCAGGCTGTAGAGACCCTCAAACAAGAGGGTCTCTACTTAGAGGCCGCCGCTCTGGCGGCCTTCATTCTCGGGCTCGAAAGAGCCCGGGAGCTATTCCCGGAGTTGGTTGTCCAACTCCGGGAAGTTGAGCGGGAGCGCCTGCTCCCGCTTGCCATCTCGGGTGCCGCAAGGGTGCCTGAGGTGGTGTATGGGGACTAAGCCCTTCGGGGCTAGTCCCCAAAAATTTTTTGCTTTATTTTATTTTGCCTGCAGGAATTGTTCAATAAGTTCCTTAGCCGCTTTGTCAAGTCCCTCTACCCACTCAGCAAGGTTTTCCCTGTCGGGGGTTTGCCCGGTTAGGTCTTTGTAAGCCTCATCAGGTATCAGTTGCAATGTTTCTACAGGCACTTCTTGAGAAGCCAACTTGACCATCTTCTTCGGCTCTTCATTCCAGATGAGATACACCGGTGCGGGTAGTTTGGTATAGTCTACTCCGAAAGCGCGGTCGATTTCTTCCAGAATGGAAGCTACTTTCTCCAGCTCCGCCTCAAGGTCGGACGCCTGCTTTTGTAGGTCTTCTTTTTCGGCCAGCTCTTCGAAAGCCTTAGCAACTTTCTCATACGCCGCTTTAGCCTGCTCGTTGTACCAGAAGGGCATTACCCTAAACTCTCTAACTAGAGACGCCGCTTTTTTGAGATTGGCTTTCTTTTCTTTCGGCTTTACCCCGGCGTAGGAGAGGATAACTTCATCATGCACTTCTACCCCGAACTTTCTGGCCTGCTCTACGATTTTCTTAGCGATTTGTCTACGCCACTCTTCGGGGTAGGACTTGTAGTTTTGTTTGAAATACTTTATCGCCGCCAGAACGTGGTTAGCGTCAGGCATAGGGTATTTTCTGATTTTCTCGCCGTTGGGTTTTTTGATTACCAGCCCGAACACGCTGTCGGGAAGCTTTTCCCTCTCTTCGGGGGTAAGTTTTTTTGCCTGCTTTTCCAGGACAGGTGCTAACACTTGCGAGGCGACTTTTTGGAAAGTCTCCACAGCGCCATGTACGTGAAGTGCTTGAGCGATTCTTTTTTTGACCTCTTCTGGGAAAGATACCCCCTCAGCTGCCTGCTTTTCCAGATAAAGCGCAGAGTTAATGGCATCAACGGGTGTGTGTATTGGAAATAATCTAAGTTCAGGCCATGCAAAAGCCTCCTTACTAAGTTTTTCATATTCCTCCTCGCTGATATATTTACTCAAGTCAATACCAATAAGCTTTCCCTTGTCCGCAACGTGGTCTACGATAGGCATACTACCAATTTTGGTATAACCAACTAGATGGGCTATTGCAAAAGCTTTTTCAGAGGGGGCATGCAGAGCCCCCTCTGCAGTCTTTTCAAGCCCCTTGACGGCAAAAAGAAGAAAGGCCGTCGAGGGGTGAAAATGAAGTTTGGGAAGGGCCGCCGAAAGAAAAAATAAGGCGGTCCTTCCTGCCCATCCCTGGAGGGCCGAGCTGCAGCTCGGCCCTCCCGGCGAAGAGTTGTTTTTGTTTTTGCAATGAGAAAAATAAACTTTTCCGTAGCTCCGTTAGAGCAATTCCTTGAAGAAGCTCAGGCTGTTTTTGTAGTAGATGATAGGTTCTGTTACCCGTACCGTTCTTCCAAGAGGGTAATACTCCCCTTACCAACAGACTGGCGCTCCAAATACCCCGAAGAGTTGGGATGGCCTACCGAACTGGTAGAGCAGGCAAGAAAGAGTGTACTGGCATATGTCAAAGAGAAACGGCCATTATTCGATAGGAAGAATAGATTTGGTATTCTCTTACAGTATGCACCTCTGATAAGAGTATCAGTACAACTAAACCTACTGAAGTGGATGTCACCAAAAGTTGTCAGTAGAAATTTTCTTCAAATATCCGAAAGAAGACAAAAAGAAATAGTAAGGAAATATGCTGCTCAATTGGTGGAATTCGCCGAAAGGTATGCTCTGGAAGAGCTACAGTTACGAATCGTAGAACTTACAATTTGACCTATCTACCTTGGAGTAAGCCCCGCAATTTTTACAGCGGATGATGGTTACACTCAGGTCTTCTACAAGGCCTATCCAACTTTCTTTTCCTTTAATTACCACGGCTGGATAACGCAGATTACTTGCGTACTCCCAATCAGCCGAACCACATTTGAAACAACGGTATACGGTTGTTGTACACCCTACGTTACACCAAACACGCATAGACTTCTATTTTATGAAACTCCTCACCATCGACCCCGGGCTGAAAAATGCGGGTTATGTTTTTGCAGAGTTTTTCCCTAGAAAAAACTTGCTGGTAATAACAGAAACCGGTACCGCCGAGTTGACTTTACCCTTTGTAGAACAGCTCGCCGCGGAGAAACCCGATGTAGCGGTAATAGAGAAGTTTGTTGTCTACAAGGGTAAAGGGGTAGATGTGGAAGAGTTTGCAAGGCGTATAGGTTGGTTGGAATACGCCTTGTGGAAAGCCGGTACTTCGGTAGAATTGGTCAAAGCGGTGGATTGGCAAACCAGGATTCTTGCCAAGTTTTCAGCCTTGCCGAAAAAAGGACAAAAATACAACCTCAAAGCAAAAAGCTTTCTGAAAGAGAAATTCGGCATTACCCTGCCGACTGAACACGAAGCCGACGCTGCGTTGATAGCCACATATTTCGTTATAAAGCAGAGCGGGGTAGTGCCTGATGTCCGTTTGGAACTTACAGACTGAAAAACTTTTGCCTCCTTCCCTATATGCCCTCAAAATCTACTACTGCCGTATTTGGCCGTGGGTAGACAAGAGAAAGGCAATTCCTTTCCTAGTAGCCGTCGAGGAACCCCCGCAGGTTATCTTGCGGGATGAGCAGAAATTAGTTTCTATCTCACGAAAAGTAAGTCCAATCAAATACCAGCGTGAGGGGGTATATATTGACGGGCAACCGCCGAAAATCGGCCAACTGGAAGAGATACTACGCAACCGACCGAAAGCTCAGGTGGAATACAGAATACCCCTCGGTGAAAAGGTAATAGTGCGCGCCTTTTTCACTTCAGGACTTACGGAGGCGGTCATTACGGCCGAGGGGAGTAATAGACTGAAACCGATTAGATGGACTAATCTATCGCCGTGGATTGTTATCGACTACCTTACCAAACCCGAAAAGCAAAAACAGCTGAGGTTGAAAATATTAGACCTGATTTTGTGATAATCCAAATACCATGCTGTACGTGTTCACAAAGTCGGGTAAAGCCTTTTTTGTTACCCGCGACCTGGAAGTTAGAAAGCTCCCCCGCTGGTGGGCAAAAGTGAAGAGTTGGGTAGAGACAAATATATTCGGCTTTTTCCGAGTAGTTTTGGATTTACGGGAGAGGAAATTCTCCATCTGGAAAAGCAGGCTGGAAATTCTACGCGTTCGTTGGAAAAACGGAAGGATAGAAGAGGTAATAGTAGACCTACCAGAGTTTGGCCTTTCCCCCGGAGATGACGAAATCGAAGCGCTTGGAATGTTCCGCGGAAAACTGAAAAATCCGGAAGAACTACCCAAACTGCTGGAAAAGGTAGGAGGGCCAGACTTTCTGGTATTTTTTCTTCAAGCGCTGAAGAAAGTCGGAGAAAAAGAGTTCTCCCTAATTGTCGAAGTGTTGTTGGTATAAAGAAACTATGAGATACCCACTGCCGCCTTTTACAACGACCGAGCTTTTCGAAAAGGGGTGGATACCCCGTCCGAGAGATGTTGCGCCGGGTCTCTACCTCTTTACGGAGAAAATAGGAGAGTGGAACGCGATAATGCCTTCTATCTACCACTCACAGAAAGACAGCTGGGAACAGTACATCAGGCTGATACCTTTCAGGGAAAGAGGGTTCAGTTGGATAGCGTGGGCACCTCCAAAATGGCGTCTTCTGTTTTCACCGTTCTTTGTCAGGCTGAAAAGCGAAGAAGTGTTGGTAGCCGGATGGCAACCGGATGTGCTTACCATTGTCACAAACCGCGGTCCGATAGATTTGCTGAATCCAGACGCGGTGAAAGATATGCACAAAATGTTGACTGGTCTTCAGCCTTACAGCGAAGATTTACTCCTGCAGAGATATATACTTCTCGCCTTAGCGTGAGAGAAGAGTTGTTTGGAGAGTAGATGCCTCAACTATATATCGCTCCATTTTTAGACTTTCTGAGGCAGGAGCCGTATGCTCTTCGGATAAAAGGAACTCCGTGGGGATTTTTCATCAATTCGATTTCTTCGGGAGTAATAGAAGATGGAGGTATTTTCTACATCAACCTCCATCTATTTACACCGGAAAAGATACATCATATTTCGGAAAACGAAGTCTTACTGAATATCGGCAAAATCTACTACCGCTTTCAAAAGAGAGAAAACGAAGTCTTTCTAACAATAACAGAGTCCTCTACCGGAAAAAACGGAGCAATCAAAGCAAAGGTATTGCCAGAAATGGCGCTGAAAAAACTGATATTAGAACTACCAATAGAATGGAAAGAATGGTGCCCCCAAAAAGAATGGGGAAAAACTACGAAACTGGTAAAAGAATATACCACTGAATTCATAAAGAAAAGGGCTAATGACAATATGATGAGCGTTTTCGAATATGTTCTGAAAAACAGAATGGCTTATTGGGTTTCGGAGACAACCTTATATCGAAGTTACAGAAGTATAAAACATCGTCTAGAACTGAACAAACTACCCCTAGACCACCTCAAAAAAGCAATAGGTAAGTGTAGATATACGCATTTAGTGGAAGAATTCTTTACTTTGTTGATATAGCTCTTCCGCATTAGCGGAGAGTTGTTGGTGTAACCAATGCATTTGCAAGAATTGCATCGAAAACTAGTAGCCTTAGAAAGAAAATACCAAGACTTCTTGCCGAAAGGAAAAACGGCTTGGATATACCTATGGCATACTAAATCGGCTCCCCAACTAGTAACCGAGACGGAAAAGGTATTGGAGGTAATAGAGACCGCAATAAAGGAACGGATAAATAACACGCCGCAGTTTCCCTTTCCTTTCGATATGTACCTGAAAAAGGTTGGTAGTGACAAACCTCTACTACACCTGCACTTTGAAGAGCACGAAAACAGAAAATATCCGTATCTCCAAAAGGTAAGATGGGAAGCCTATTGTCCACAGAGAGAGGAAGTGAAGAGAGGAGATAGCTGGCTTTCCTTATACGAAGCAGGGGTAATCGAAGAATACCTGCCTCTAGCTGAAATAAAGAAGAGACCAAAAGGGGAGATAAAGGCATATGAAACTCCAGAGGGTACTTACAACTTTACGCTTGTTGGGAAGACCGAAGCTTTTGAGAAAAAAATAAGAAAGCTCTTACAAGGTGGGGAAACGGAATTCGGGGTAGCTATAGAAGCACAACCCGACGTGAAAAAAGAAGGTATATATCCTATCTTCAAGCTGGTAGTCTTCACGGTTGAAATTACAGGCTTCGCCGAAAAAACGGTAAAAGTAACGGAATATTCCATCTTACGCTCGCCCGTACTATTTGACGTCTGGGTAAAGTACCCCGAAAGAAGAAAAGAAATACTGGCCTTACTTATGGCCAAATCCAACTTGGTATAGTCCTTTTTCCCTTTTTCTTTTGTCTCTGTGAAAGTTGAGTCTCTTATTTATAAGGTTTATGTCAAGTTATTTTCAAATCTGAGTAGAATCACAAAGATTAGCAAGTAAGATTTGAAAATATGACTTACGTCAGTTTTCACACAAATTTCATTTATCGCAGCAAATCCTTGTCAGACTTAGCTTTCAGCTAATTTTGGCCCAATAACTTGACAATAAATTTTTTTACTTGACAAGTCTGGTCAATGTCAAGTTTGTTGTCTATCAATGCTCAGAGCGTTCATAACTTGACATACCTGTCCACACCTAGTCTTATTTGCCCCCTATTTTCCGGGGTGGTGTGTCGATTTTTGGGTTGGGAAACCCTTATATATCCGGAAAGAGGGGGACAAATAAGTGTTGGTCTGGACAGGTATGTCAAGTTATTGACTATCTCAGCCTTGTTAGACTTAGATTTTCGCTTTGGACAGAATTGTCAAGTTATCGGACTTTTTTGTCAATCAAACATTTTTAGAGTTGAGAAAAACTAAGTCTGACAAGGGTTTCCGAATTTCTTGACAAAGAAATGAGATTGTATTACAAGAAAAAGTAGGTAAAAAAAGGATAAATAATCTCAATAACCTTCGGCGGTACCTAAAGGGTAATCCTTTTCTTTTGCCTCTTCCGTAATAGCTCCGAGAACCCATTTCGGCATTGGATGCCACCAGTTGAGAGACGCGCCTTTTCCATACCAAGCAGCCTCTTGTAGTACACGCTTGAGCTCAGCGCGGGAGAGACCTACTAGAAAATCCGGGGAGTGTAGGTGTAGTTTGGTAATTGAGGTAATATAAGGTTCTACCTGGGGGGCTTCGTCGGGCTGGACGACCTCTACCTCGTCCGGCAATTGGTCCAGGTGTTCCTTTTCTATTTTTTGTCCCGGCAGTAAGAAACCGTAACTCCGGGCGGTAGCCATACCAACCGCTTTTTCTTTTGGTACTTTCTTGGCTTTGCTGACAAGATGTTTTTCCAATCCCGGCAGGTCTACCACTTCCCCTTCGACGAATTCCGTGTTTTTCGGATCTACTATACGTGCATAGTTTGTCAGAGCCTTTACAACGGCTTCGAAGTGTTTGGGGTGTATCTTTATCCCCTGCTGGTCGTAAATAGATTTGATAGCCTCAGCTAAATACTGACGACCTTTTTCTATGCCTTTCAGACGGAGAACATCTTTAGGGTGTGCAATACCGGTAGAAATGAGGTCTCCCTTTTCCACCTCGTCACCGACCTTGACGGTTGGTTTGACATCTCTGGACACGTAGTGGTCCTTACCAGCAATGGTAACTACCCAACCACCTAGTGGGTTCTTTTCAACTTTCTCTACCTTTCCACTTACCTCAGCAAGAGCAGCCCTATTTTTGAACGTACCCTCTGGCATAGTAAACATCTGCCTTACCAGAGCAAAGGTATTACCCGCACCTGCGACCGCCGCAGCCAAACCTCCGAGGTGTTTGAACGAAAGGGCGAACTGTGTCAAAGGCTCGGAAACGATTTGTCCTGAAAAGCTGCCGGCATTGAATCCGACTTCAGGCAGTTTCCTGTCCCCGACAGGACCCAGACAGTAGGCGCAGACACCCTCTTTGGCCATACAGGTCATTGGAGTTCTGACTTCCACCTCTTTGAGGCCGTCTTTTTTCATTGCCTCCAACACCTCAGGTGTGGTGAGGGTATTTCTCTCCCAACAGTGGTTCTTGCCGCAGTGCCTGTGGGCAAGATACCTATCCCTGGCATGTTCGGAGTCGATAGGAAATACCATTCCCCTGGTAGTTCCGCAGTCCTTTTCGGTTACTACATAGTGCGCTACGTTACCGATTAGTGCTTTCGATAAAGCTCCCGGTTCACTAGTAGCCAACTGGGTTTGGACTATACCTTTTCTGGCTCCAACCGCTGAGGCGAAGTATTCCGACGGGGTAAGACCTTCGGAGAACGAACGTTTTATTACGAACGGAAACGGCCTATTAGATGTGTCTGCAAATGCCAGAGGAGAGACGAGAAGTTGCATAAGCTGCGCCGGTTTACCTCTGATACCGGACTTTACCATTTCCCCGAAGCGGTTGCCTTCTTGAGCCAGAGCATTTGCAAGGCGTTTTGGTAGTTCTTTTTGGAGTTCTATGGCCTTTTGCAAATCCAAGTCTTTTGGAAGAAACTCTTTTCGAGGTCTAAGGTCTTCAAAGCGGAGAGAATACCCCTCTTGGGTAGCTATTTGGTCTCCCAACCTTTTTAATTCCGAAACAACCTCTCCGAACTTTTCGGGGTCTTTTTCGTATAGCTCAAGTAGAGCATCCTTCACATCCGACGGTGAATCTATCGGCCTACCTACCTGCTGTTCTAGCCAAATGTGGAAAGCGCTTTTTGCCATAGAGGTAAATTCTTACCTCTGTATTGGTAAAACGAAGACGATGCGTTTATGGAGTGGTATTTTCCTAGGTTTGGTAAGTCTGCCAAAAGCTGAGGAGTTACCTGAGGCAATTCGCTGGGGAAGAGTTGTTTTTTACCGGGGGTCTTCTGAAAATACACCTCTGGTTTTGGAAACGGAAGCGGGTTTGGTATTGGTAAATCTGACTGCCTTCTACAGATATTGGAATTACCATCTAAACGCTAATCAAAGGATTGGACTCCTAATAGAAGTTACGGATCTAAAGGTCACCCTTACTTGGGAAACCAGTCAACTGTTTGAGTACAACTGGAAACGGAAAACTTTCTATTCTAAATTGGCGGGAGTACCCATAAAAGGTAGTTTTGAGCCGGAGAAAATAAGGTTTCCAATTCACGACACTTCAAAGGAGCTGGTAATACCAGCCAATCTACAAACCCCGTGTGATATAAAGCGTCTTCCACAAGAAGTGCGGTCAATAGCTTTGCAGATGTTTTTCCACGCCCAGCGCGGAACCAACAGTAGCCTTATAGGAGATGCTATTAGCACTGGTTTGCTCCCGTTGATAAAGGGAGACTTACTATGCAACTCTCTCAAGCGGGTAGATAAAAATTGGCGGTCGGAATTGGTAAAAAGACTACAAACATTCTCCGACTGTTTGCCCGGATGTTTGTTGACCTACTTTATCTAAGAGAGAAGCGTTGTTGGAGGAACAAATGAGTACCAGAGCGGCTATCGTTATGGAGCCGTTAGCGTTCCGCCTCAATAGCGATGGGTATCCCTCTTACGTTCTAGACGAATTACTGTCTCTCCACAATTGTTTAGAGATAGCAGATATAGCGGATGGAGTAGAGTACTCTCCACCCTCTTGGGAGGTAGAATGGGAATACCGGATTTCCAGAGATAGAAAAATAAAGGTGTACAACTGGGGGGAGTTAGTAGCAGAGGTTGATATGAAGAACAGAACAATCAAGGTTCTCAATCCAGAGATAAAAGAAGAATTTGAAGAATTACCCTGCTTCACCGTTGTTAGTGAAGAGAAGTAGCTTTCCTTTCCCTCTTTTTCTTTTTGCCTCCTGAAAGTTGAGTCTCTTATTTATAAGGTTTATATCAAGTTATTCTCCAACCTGATAAGAATCACAAAGATTAGCAAGTAAGATTTGAAAACCTGATTTACATCAGTTTTCGCACAAATTTTATTTATCGCAGCAAACCCTTGTCAGACTTAGCTTTCAGCTAATTTTGACCCAATAACTTGACAATAAATTTTTTTACTTGACAAGTCTGGTCAATGTCAAGTTTGTTGTCTATCAATGCTCAGAGCGTTCATAACTTGACATACCTGTCCACACCTAGTCTTATTTGCCCCCTATTTTCCGGAGAGGTGTGTCGATTTCTAGGTGTGGAAACCCTTATATATCCGGAAAAAGGGGGACAAATAAAACTAGGTCTGGACAGAAATGTCAAGTTATTGACTACTTCAGCCTTGTCAGACTTAGATTTTCGCTTTGGACAGAATTGTCAAGTTTTGAGGTGTTTTTGTCAAGCAACTGATTTTTGAATTGTTTTCAACAAGTTCTGAAGCGACTTTCAACAATTCTTGACAAAGAAATAAGATTTGCATAACAAATCCGATTTTCGGTATAACATCCGTACTATGAGATTTTTGCCAGGGCGGCGGGGTATATCTACCCGCCGTGTCCGTTAATTTGGGTCAAGCGAACGCGGTCATTCGCTGTGGAGTACCGTGGGAGGGTATACTCAACTACCTACCACTTGGACCTTTGTAAGAGTCGACCCGTATTGCGCTTGTCGGATAAGAAGATGCTGTATGTGGTAGATTCCGAAGGGGAATGGGTATTTGGCTACCTTGGCAGCTCTGATAGCCCTAGAGCTTGTGTGAAGAGTTGTTTGAGGAGGTAAAATGTGTGAAAGAGTACCGGGTTTCTTCCCGATAATTCTTGGGTTGGGCACGTCTACAGCAGTAGAAAATGGTTGTGGGTATATAAGTTGGATTACTGCCAAAAAGCTTGCAAAGCAAACAGGAAAGCCGGCCGTGGTTTTCAAGGTAGGAGAAATTTACATCTTCCATTTCTTGAAGCTTCTCAACTATCTGTATTCGACATTACCATTCTTCAGTTATGAATACGCAGATAACCCGGTTCGTGCTTTTATAGAAAAGCCGATTTTGCTCAGGGTAAATGCTTTGCAAGGAACGCTAGATGTGCTGCCACCGTTGCAGGATGAGATATACTCCGTTCCTCTTCCGGAACCCGTCGAAGTTGACGAGAGAATATTCCTCAACGAAGCTACTACCCATCTGGGACAGTACGAATGGCAGGATGGTTGTTACTACCTGAAACGCGAAAGAACCGTTGATTTTTACGGAGCATTGAAAACTTATGCACGCTCCGCCGGTAGAAATGTTTTGGAATACGCTTTATTGAACCGTATTGCTCCTTCTTCCCTTCCGTTGAAGCGGAAAGACTTTTCTAAAGTCGACAAAAAAGTGCTCGCCTTTTTCGCCAAAGTCTGTCCGGATGAAATACCTTTCGAGCAGTTGGTATAGTTGCTATACAATTGGAGAAGTGTTGTGGGTAGGAAGAAAATGCGTGTAAGAGTACCTTTGGAAGTCGTTGATGTTCTTTCCAAAAGAGAGATTGAAGAAGTTTTGGAGTGGGTAGAAAAGCTTTATATGTTACCTACCACCGGGCGCGTAGAGCTTGCGACCTCTTTGCCGCCCGATGTAGCAAAGATTGTTCTACTTACACTAGCCGCACTCAAGCCTGAGGTTAGGAGCTCCTTTTTGGCTTATCCGCCTTTGCCGAAAGGTGAGTGGGTAGTCTTCTTCAACGTAGAAGAGGTGGAATCTCTTACCGACTTTATCCCTCAAGTGCGTGAACAGGAAAGTCTGCTTTCTTCTTTCGAGGATAGGTATCTTTTGAACTTACCGTCGGATAAGGAAATTACGGTAAAGGTTCTCAGTTTGAAAGCTTTGCCTGAACTCTGGAAAGCTGGTCTTCCCTACGAAGATTTCAAGCTTGCTGCTCTTTTCACATGGCCAATAGCTTTCCAGGAGGGACATATCCAACATTATGACTTATCATCCTTTCCAACCAATTATCTTGTTATCCCTGAGAAGTGGTACGAACTCTTTCAGACTTTCACTTTCGGCGAAGGTGCTGTAGGGTATTCCACTGGCGGAAACCTGCAGGAGCTGGAATACTACCTCTCCACCACCGAATCGCAACCGTATTCGGACGCTGTCTACGAGGCGCTCTATACAGACTACTCCCACGGCAGACTGGTAGAGGAAGAGGCGTTACTGACACTGGAACTAAAAGCAATGTTCTCCAAAATCGGAAAGCTCCCTGCCAAAGTGGCGTTTGAGCTCTGGCACTCCGCTCCTAAAGTAAAGCAGGTTACCTACAAGCTTTGGAATGGGTGGGATATTCTAATCTTCCCCTCCGGTTTGGTAGTTGCTGGAAAACTCCGTTCCGTGGAGAAAGTGAAGGCGGAGTTGCAAAAGGTATACAAGGCGTACCCCCAATTACTCAGAACTCCCATTGCAACGAATCCGAACCTGCCGGGGGTTCCAATAGTAGGTATTCCCGGCACATTTCTGAATTACTTCAGGGGTATACTAAAGGAGATATGAACGGACCTCTGCTAATTGTGGTATTTCACGAGATTTTGAAGCGGGTACAGGAGAAAAAAAAGAAGGGTTACCCCGTCTTAGTTGGCTTTACCGGTCCTGCGGGAGTTGGTAAGTCTACCCTTGCCTCCGTTTTCGACTACTTCTTTGCTCAACAGGGGCAACCGGTGCTCCGTATTTCTTTTGCGTGGTTTCTCAAGTCTTTTCTGAGAAATAACCTCGGTATTACTAAAGAAACCGACCCCGAACTTTACAGGAAGCTTGCCCAGCAAATCGGAACCGAGTTATTGAGAAACGAAGTAACCCCAAGATTTCATGTAGACAAATTGCTGGATTATGTTCTTACGGCAAGTGAAAAAGTAAAACTACCGCCAGTTGTAATTATTGACGACGTTCGTTTTCCAAATGAAGTGACTATATTGGACTATCTGTTTCTACCAGTTCCAATGGATACAGAGAGAAGAAAGATGGTAATCGACAACATACCGACCCACGAAAGCGAATGTTTGGAATGGGTAGTTTCCGGAGTGAAAACTATGAAAACCTGGTATTTCTTACATACCCCTAATTGGAGAGACGCGCAAGATATGAGGGAATTTTTGAACATGTTGCATGTTGAACGGATGTCGGAAAGTCGTGACGGTCTCGACTTTTTGATAAAAGCGATAGAGAAGGGTTGTCCGAAAAGGGGAGGCGTTGCCTATGCTGCAGCTAAGTTTACTGGGAGGAAAGGTTGTAACTAATTTACAAGAAAAGTATCCTAAAAATTTCTTTCTTTCCCGTATTATCCTCTATTACCACGAGCCTCTCCTCAAGAAATACCCCCAAGTAAGGGAGTACGTCAAAAAAGCTTTGCGGGATTACGAGAATCGCTACCGTGTGCTCGATACTTCTCCCTTTGCCGACCTCGGCCTGTTTCCCTACCAGGCGCTCGATTTGGCGTTTTCCTTGCGCTACAAAAGGACGGCCTGGTTTTGGGAGCAGGCTTTAGGTAAGACTTTCACCGCCGTGAAGTTTCTCGAGCGAACCCCGAAACCGGCGCTGGTAGTTGCCCCGAAAAGGGTTCTCCAAACAACTTGGCTTGATTACGCTCCCGACCTCGAAGAGGTAGAGTTTGTCAATTATGAGAGCTTGCATAAGGTTGTTGGTAAGAAGACCTACCGGACGATAGTTTTCGATGAGAGTCACTACCTCAAATCTACCAAAGCTAAGAGAACCCGTCTGGCACGGTCTCTGGCGAGAAAAGCGGAGTATGTTTTGATGCTGACCGGTACCCCTGTCACGAAAGACCCGTATGACCTCTACAGTCAGTTCGCTATTTTGGAACCGCTGGTATTTGTGAATAAGGAGTATTTCACCAAGGAGTTTGTTATTCTTGATCGTACCGGAACATTTCCCGTCGGTTTCCGCAACCTGGAGAAGCTTTACAAGAGGATAGCCGCGATTAGCTCCGTCCGTAAGAAAGAGGACTACCTTTCCCACCTACCGCCGAAGGTGTTTGTTCCGGTAAATCTGACTCCAAGTCAAGCGCAGTTAGCCGACTGGGAGCAAATCGAACATTCGCTAGAAATCGACGGGGTAGAACTGGCAAACAAATTGGTACAGTACCAAAAGTTTCACCAAATCTCATCCGATGTGCTCTACCTGCCGGACGGAGGGGTGAGGGTATATCGTCAAAGCGGAAAGCTGGAGTGGCTCCGTAAAAATCTACCCGCCTTTTTGGAAAAAGGAGAGCAGGTTATCGTCTGGTATTACTTCCGTGCTGAGGGGGATTTGTTGGCTGAGCTTTTGAGAGAGCTCGGTATACCATTCGGTCGGGTTGAATGTGGTGGAGTAGAGGAGGTTCGGAAATTCCAACAGAGAAAACTGAAGGTATTGTTGGCTAATATGGCTTCTCTTGCTGAGGGGGTAAACTTACAGAACGCTTCGATAGCCGTGTTTCATACCCTTCCGTGGTCGTATCGTATGTTCGCTCAGGCGGTTGATAGGATACACCGCCCCGGTTTGGAAAAAGAGGCAAAGATATACCTACTCCTCTACCCGCAACTTTTGGACGCCGATATTCTCCAGGCATTGGAAAAGAAAAGAGACTATAATCCTGAACCTATACCAACATAGGAGGTTGTGTTATGCAACAACAGGAGTTGCAACGTGAGGTTTTGGAAGTTATTATCGGTACTTTAGCTCTACACAAGTTATTACAAGAACTGGAAGGTCCTGGTATTGAGCTCTCTTTCAAAACTACTCCTGACAAAATAGCCGGCAAGTCTTTGCAGCTGGAAAAGGATGAAAAAACCGGTGAGATTGTAGTTTCCGTTGTAGAAGAAAGCGAAAAGTCTAAAGAGGAATATGTGAAAGAGGAGAAGCAGTTCTGGTCTGCAGTACCTCTACCTTTGTTGCCGAACGTTTTGATTTCCACCGCACTCTTGCAAGCATTCGAACAAGCGGGTAAGAAAGAGGTTAGATTCCCCGAACAAGAGCTACACGAGCTACTCCAGGAGAAAAAAAGGCTGCTACCTGTAGTTTCGCTGGGGTATGTAATGCTGAACGTGGCCGATATATCTGCACCTACTTCCGCCGGAAAGACTGAACAAAACTGAGAAGAGTTGGTATAACTTAGTTGATGCGAAAGGAAAAAGCTTTTTCGGAGAAGGGAGGAACCGTCTGGCGGTTCCTCCCCAGGTTTGATGGCAGCCTTTTACTGAAAATCCACCGCGGGGACCAGATGGTCCCCGCGGGGGCCCGTGTCGTGAAAGTTAGCCACGATACGGGCCGTACGGGCCAGGCCCTTCCGTGGGGCCTGGCCGCTGAAGAAATTGCCCGGGCTATGATAACCCGGGCAAAGTCCAGGACCCCGAAGAGGATCCTGAAAAGCAGAGGGCCACAGATAATGGCCCTCTGCTACATCGACGGGGTGCCCGCCCGCAGAACGCGTGGCGGGCACTTCGTGGAGGCCGAAGAAGGCCGCAATCTGGCCTTCTTCGGCTTGGAGGAACTCGTCAGAATTTTGACGGGCTCCGACGCGATGACCGGGGCCCGTGTCCTCGGGGAGGCCCTCCGCAAGGTTGCAGAGGAGGAGGGTCTCCTCTAAGGCACGGGACCCGGAGCTGGCCCCGGCGGGTGAGCAAACGCGCCGCCCCCGCCGGGGTTCTCCCTGGAAGGCGCGGTTTTATTTTACTAGCCAAATTTTGCCGGACAGGTTTTGTCCGGTCAAATATCTTCCACTTCCGGGTTATTTCCGTAGTAATACCTTGTCCAAAAGTCTTCTCTCGGATTGTCATCCATAGATTCGTGCAATGCTTCTACGGAGAGGGGTATGTGAACCTTTTCCATCAGAGATTGGATATCTTCCTTTTTTGCCTTGATACTGTGATTTTGCTCGATATACTCCGCAATTTCCTGAGCGTTGGGTTCCTTGCCGAACCTTTTATAAAGCTCGTTGCGAACTTTCGGTATAAGAGTAGCCAGACGGCGGAGAGTGTAGGGTAGCTTCAAAGGGGAAATATCTTTCAACTTTTCATTATAGATTTCGTGGTGGATATATCTACCTGCAAAGGTCAAAAGTCTGGTATTTCTGGAAAGGTCAAAACGTTCGATAGCTTTGAGCAGACCGATAGTCCCGGCGGAGATAAGTTCTTCCCACTCCTCAGTACCGGGAGTAGCGAACTTGGATGCCTGTTGAGCTATGAAACGCAGGTTTACTTCTATCAGCCTTTGTTTTGCTTTCTTGTCTCCTTTCTGAGCGAGCTCAATTAGTTTTCTCTCTTCTTCGCGGGAGATTGGGTCATAAGCTTTCTTTGCCAATCGGGACATTAGACGCTTTTGAGACATTTGACAAATACAAATAACTTCAGGTCTTGACAGGCGCACCTAAGAGTGCTATAAATTTTCTTAGAGCGGTTTGGTAGAACAACTTTGTCTACCAGCCCCTTTGTAGAAGCGAAGAGTTGTTGAGGTGTTATCATGGATTTTCAGAAGTTGGAAGAGCTCGTCAAAACCGCAGGTCTCAACCCCAAGCACAGCGAAGCGTTGTTGCATGCTTTGAACAAGGTCAGGTCCACAGGGAAAGGCATTAAGGGATTAGAGGAATTGTCAAACAACACGTACTTCATCCCCGCAATTCGTCCGCTCAGAGAATCCCCCGGTCTCGGTGTCTATTGGGGTCCCGGCCAACCGACGGACTTCGGAAAAGTAGTGTCATTTATTCCCTTAAAGGCCATCAAGTACCGCGTCGTCCGCGACATCGACACCAAGAAAATCGAGCGTAGAATTTTCAATCCCGAAATCCGTGTAGAACAGACCGAAGGCAAGCAGATATTCCCAATTACCGCTATCATCGCGGTCAAAAAAGACCTAACCAATTTCTTCGTAATCGAAGGAATTGGTACCCGAACCTCAAAGGTACAGGACTTTCTCAAAGAAGTTCAGCTTACTCCTGGAATTCGTGCAATATATGAAGTTGAAGGGGAGCTCCGCCGGAAGAGAGAAAGACGTAACGGAAAAGAATTTGCTTCCTTTGACATCCTGCTTAACGGAAAAATCGAAGACCCCGAACTGCTCAAGGCGGCTAAGATAGCCTCACAGATTATCGACGAGTATTACTCGTATAGGAAACTGAAAGCAATTCAACTCCAGAGGGAAGAGGTTGTAAGCGGTTCGGCCGCCATCGAGGCTGAGGAAGAGGCCACTACCCCTGAAGGGATGGAAGAATTGAAAGAACTCAAAGAATTGAAAAACCAGATTTAGCTCGGCTAATTCTCTTTCCCCTCTTTTTCTTTTGCTTCACAACCAAATCTGCCTTTGAAGTAGTTAGTCAAAACAACGAAGTTTTCCCAGTCGTATCTGGTACATTTCTGCCTGTAACTCCTTTTGAAGTTGGTATGGAAGTTCATGTGGCACTCGTAACACAAAGTAACCCCGTTGTCTACATTGAAACGTTGGTCAGGGAAATAGGAAGCGTGGTTGATATGATGCGCCGTTAGGTTTTCCTTAGCCCCACAAATTTGGCACGTGTAGTTGTCCCTTTCCAGGACTTTTTTGTGCCATTCCCTATACTCCGGGGTATTGCGCCAGTTCTTTCGGGACATGACTGTTCTCCTTTTTGCCTAGATAGTACCCGCCTGCAAATCCTACTCCGAGTCCTCCGACTGTACCAACGCCGGCAAGAAATGCCCATTTGGAGGCCTCGTTTACCTTAGTGGCAAGCAAAGTTTTCAAAGCTTTAGCGTATTCGTTCTTCTCTTTCACGGTTTTGTCTAGTAATTTCCTCAGCTTTTCTACCTCATTCTTTTCCGAAGCCGTTTTTCTTTGTTTCTCTTCTCTTCTTCCTGTAGAATAGCCGTGTACGTAGGATAGATAGGTAAGGCCTACCCCTAAAGGTATTGCGATTTTCCAAGGAATGCCGCTACTCTTCTTGCTGGTCTTATTCACCTGTTCTCCGAGTTGGGTAATTCGGTGCTCCAACTTGTCGAAATGTTCTTTCAGTAGATGGTACAAAGCGCTGTTATGCTGGGTTAGTAAATGGTCTATATCACTTTTGTAATACATCCTTTCAAGCTCGTCCATTGTACGCCCTCTTTCCGAATATTCTGACAGCCCAGTACATTAGAGTCCTTTTCCACCAGGGTACTCCGTCTTGGGTCATTAACATCAAAAACATCTGGTCTGCCAACGCCCGTGGGACTTTACCCGTGCGGTAGAGGTAATCGTGCACAATCGCGGCGCGCATATAACGTCTGCCATCTGGAGGGAAGATAGGCCAAAATATACGCGGAATTGAGGCAAAATCTGTGGTAGTCCCGGCCGGGACGGTAACTTTACCAAAGGGAAGAACTACTGTGAAATCTTTACAGAGTACCCATTCCCTGTCTTTCCCACGGACGGGCTGTAAGACAGGGTAATAAGTGTCTGAGCACATTCGTAAAATTTTGAGTAATGGCTAATTTAGTATGGCGGAGTACTCTGATAAATACGTTTTTTCAGTGCCCCAGGTTGTTTTATCTGAAATATGTAGCAACCCCACAGGACGACAATAAATTCGACAACGACTACCTCAAACTGGGTAGGGCCGTGCACAAGGTTTTGGAAGAGGCGATAAAAGGAACCGCCCCGGTAATGGTGCTCTATAGAGAGCTGCTGGAGCACGTTCCGGAGAGTATGCGCGCCGACTTTTTGGATATGTATCCCAGTATATCCGATTTTATCGAACAGCTCAAGAATCGGGACGATATTCATAAGATTCTCATAGAGAAAACTTACTACATCGACTCTATCGCCTTGCAAGGCACTATTGACTTGGCTATACTTCGTCCGGACGGAACCGCTGAGCTTATAGACCACAAGACAAATAAGTCGGCTACCGTAACGGGAGAGATAAAGCGTCAGCTTTCAATCTACGGTCTCTTTCTGACAAACTACGAGAAAGCTGAGGCGGTAGAGGCGAAGGTACACTTTGTTAGACACGGAGTAGTAAGGAAAGTTTACGAAAAAGACGCTACCCAAGTGAGGCAAGATGGAGTATCTTTATTACTCGATTTCAAGCGGGAACTGAAATCCCAGATAGGTAAATGGGAGCCACGCCCGAGTTGGAAATGCAGATTCTGTCCTTTTCTCAAAACGTGTCCTGAAGGGCAGGCAAGGGTAAAGGTATAATACCCTTGCCTGTTAGTGAAGCGTTGTTGAGGGAGAAGAATGGGTCAAGTTTCCTATATCTTTCGGGATGTTCTTTCTTCCTTAGAAGACCAAGGAGTATTGGTAAGGCGTGGAAGTAGCAAATATTTCTGTCCCTTTTGCGAAGACCCACACACTTCCAAATCCCCTTCTTTTGCGGCCAATCCCGATAAGGGTATCCTGAAATGTTTCGGGGATTGCGGGCGGACTTACTATGGACTTAACGGACTCAAAGCTTTTCTGGACGACCTGATTGCCTTAGGTAGAGTTGCTCCAGAGCAACTGCCGAATATACCCGAACTTCAGGAACTGGGAGAGCTTGACAGGCTTATGGCCGAATTCCGCAACGCCTTTTGGTCTTCCCCACTCGGCAAAGATGCCCAACGGTTTCTCGGTATTCGCGGAGTGGTTATTGACGCAGATAACTTCATGGAATTCCCCGTCGGGGTATTCGATTTTCGGGTACTCAACAAGCAAGGGCTCGTCTCTCAAGAGACAAGGGAAAAGCTACTGAGTTTGGTAAACCACTCCTACAACACGCTGGTGTTCGGTTATATCCACTACAAAACAGGTAAGATAGTCGGTTTCAAACTTGTTCCGTTTGACGTTACCACGGGTAAAACTCAAAAAAACTTGATTCGCTTCTTCCTACCGGAGGGAAAGAAGTCGATAGGTATCTATTTCGGAATACCCAACATCCTTGAAGAGGTTTCCAAAGTTTATGTGGTCGAGGGAGAAATCGACGCGCTGGTAATGGCTACCCGCACGGGGTATCGGAACATCATCGCCCTCGGCGGGCAGACTTCAAAAGGTGGGTTTATCGGGTATGAAGATAGAGAATGGATAATCATCCCCGACTCATTTGGAGAGAAGAAGGGCGAGCAGATAGCGTTGGAGTATCTCTCCCGCTTACCTGACAATGTGAAAGTCGTTAACTGGTGGAAAGCCGAAGAGCCGATAGAGGAAGACCCCGCCGAGATGTTCCGAGAGGATGCGGAGAAGTACGAAAAGCTCATCGACCAACTCGCCGAAGACCCCGTGGACTTTCTGAAGAGTTACATCGAACACCGCGTTACCGACCCGAAGGACGAAAACGAAATCCGCGCTCTGGTAAAGGCCGAGGTTGTAAATAAGATACCCCCGCAGCTGTTTCTCGACCTGCAGAGGGAGTTTCCATTTCTACCGTCCGATTGGGTTCGTTATGCAGCCAAAGGTGGGGTAGCTCTGGAAGACGAAGAGGCGGTGGCCAAGATACTGGAGAAGTATTTCCATCCCGTTCACGTCGAGGCGGAGAAGGATGTAATCATTACCTTGCGGTATATTCCGAACAACAAAACCGTCAGGTTGAATTTGACGGGGGAGTGGACTAAGTCCCTCGGCGCGCTCTCGCTGGCGGTGGGCGAGCACTGGAAGAAATTCCTGTCTTCAATCCTACCCCTCGAACCGACCGAAAAGGAAGAGAAAAATCGTGAGCGCTTCTACCAGCGTCTGTCGAGAGTGACAAAGGACGCGTTTCTAATAATCGCTTCTGAGTTTCAGGGGAAAATCAGACCCGATGCCAAGGCCTTGCAGGTCGGAGTCCACTATCTGGAAGACGAAAACGTTCTCGTACTGGTAGACATCGACCGCCAGCTTTTGATTACTCCCGACCTTAAGGTTGAGAGGATAAGAAAGCCGATTTTATTCGACGGGAAGTATGTAGTAGACACGACTGAGACGCACCCGATGCTCGCCGGTTGGCTCCCGAAAGACCTCGACTTATCCGACCTACACAAAGTCAACCCGACCGAGGTATACGAACAAACAGTAGACTTTCTGAAAAGCCTAATCGATCTCTCCGGAACCGGGTATGAGTACCAATACCCCCTGCTGGCGCTCCTCCCGTTCTATGGGAACATTTTTGATGTCTTTCCCGTAGTGCCTTACATCGCCTTTCACGGAAACTCCGGTTCGGGTAAGTCGACCGTTGCCGAAGCGCTTACTACAGGAAAGAAAGGGAAGTATGCAGGTCTAATTACACCGGGCGTATTCCTTGCCAACTACACCGCGGCCGGTATCAGACAAACCATTCGCTCCGCAAGGGTAATGGTAGCTATGGACGAAGCCGAACCGAATGTCCTTGAGGCGGTCATGGACGAGATTAGAACTATGACCGCTTCCGCCAGCGGGGCGCACGTCGTCAGGGGTACCAGAGAGCAGAAAGCGGCGACATACGATATGCGGTTCGGCGTTCTGCTAACAATGATATACCTACCCTCTCGCCAGCAGGACGTCAATAGGATGCTAATCTTCCGCTTTATCAGAAAGTCCGGTGTTCTTTCTCCACTAATCCGACTCGAAAAGGCCGGCTGGACTTGGGAAAGAACGCAGAAGTTGGCAAACGACCTATTCAAGGCCTCAATCAAAATCGCCTTCCAGCTACCCGCACTGAAAAGGCAGGCTGAGGAGTATATCCTATCCCTCGCCCCCGGTCTGGCGCCCCGTGAGGTGGAGTTGCAGGCGGTTTTGGTAGCTCTGGCGTTGGCAATCGGAGTTGCAGGGCAGGATTACTTCAAAGAGGCTTATCAGAAGTTTCTCTTGGAAAACCAGGCTGTGAAGGATATGCCCACCCAAGAAGACATCTTACTCCACCAAATCCTCAACTACCAGGTATTTGTAGAAAGAAAAGGCCAAATGGCACTCGCCGAAGTTTGTTTGCAATGGTCTGACGACGAAGACTTGCGGGGTATAATGCAACAGCGCGGTTGGAGGGAGCTGGACGGAAAGATTTGGATACCCCTCGCTTCGGTCGGTCAGCTGGTAGAGAAACTTGGACACGCAAACCTGGCGGCGTACCTGAAAGGTAGCTTTCTGGAAATCAAAACCGCCTATTTGGTAATCGACGTAGATAAACTCAGACAGTTTGTCGGAAAATTCGAAAAGGTTACCCGCAAGTTCGGTGATGTGGAGGTGTAAAACTAATGTGGGTAGAGTTGTTCTCCCTTGGCTTCTACTCTCTTCTTGCTACCGGGACAACTGCTACTTTGTTGAAAGATAACGTTTCACCTGGTAGAACTTTGGAAAGTCTTATTGTCTTACTCATAGCCACCTTAGGTGCGGTATGGACGATTCCCGACTGGGAAGCTTTACTAAAACTTTTGGCGGTACTGGTTGCTTATTACTTTCTACTTCGTAGATACCCGCTCACTCCCTTTATGGCGTCCGTAGCATTTTTGCAGGTTGTTTTGGCGTTTTTACTAACCTTGACAAAAGTCTCGGTGTTTGCATAATATTACCTTTGTCGGGTAAGGTGTAAATCCTGCCCTGCCCGCCAAAGGTTCCCGGGGAACTAGCGCCGGCCGGCCGGCGGCAGGGTCGGAGTCCCCGGGCCGACCCTGCTAAATGGGGCGTAGCTCAACTGGCAGAGCACCGGACTTTGGATCCGGAGGTTCCTGGTTCGAATCCAGGCGCCCCAACCATAGCGGGGGTGGCGGAATGGGCAGACGCGCCGGGCTTAGAACCCGGTGCCCGTAAGGGCGTGCAGGTTCAACTCCTGCTCCCCGCACTTATACTAATGGTATATGCTCAAAATCGAAATCGTCGAAAACGGTAACTTTCCGGAAAATCTTTTTGTTTGCTCCACCTGTCGAACCGCTTACCAGCGGGTATTATTGCAAAAACAAGGACATAAGATATGTCCCGAGTGTGGAAGGGTATTTCATTCTTTCTTCGATGATACAGAAAATCAAAGTACCCCCGCACAAATTCGTGGAAAAGGTGTTTCGGATAGACGGTAGAGTTCCCGACTTCGATTCGTTTTTCTATATGAAAGACCTTTTTGACCTTCCACCTCAACCTACCCTTCTTTACAAAACCGCCCGTCAGGTTGCAAAGTCAACTTTCGAAGCAATCGAAATGTCCCTCTGGGCGATGTTCAAACCGTTTTTCTCTATCATTCACGTCTCTCCCTCTGAGAGGCAAATGCGTCAGTTTGTTGACGGAAAGCTGAATCCGATAATAAACCAGTCTCCCTTGGTAAAGAGCTTCGTCAAGAGAAACCGGAACTCGGTTACCTACAAGGAGTTCAAGAACGAGTCCAAAATGTTTCTCCGTTTTGCCAAGTACAACGCCGATTCAATCAGGGGTCTATCGGCCGACGCTGTTTTCTACGACGAGGTGCAAGACATTTTGTGGGACGTAATACCCATTATCAACGAGTGTATGGCTCAATCTTCATACGGGTATATTCTCTATGCCGGAACGCCGAAGACAAAAGACAACGTTATCGAATTTCTCTGGCTTAGAAGTAAGCAGTACGTCTGGGCTGTTCCCTGTCAGTCTTGTGGAAAGTGGCTAGAACCAGCGGACGAAGATACGATGCTCAAGATGCTCGGCAAAGAGGGTCCTATTTGTCCTCACTGCGGGGCTTCGCTATACCCTCCGGCCGGAAAGTGGGTAGCTCTCAACCCTGAAGGGAAATACCCCGGTTTTCACGTTCCGCAGATAATCCGCCATCACAAAGACCCGCAAAAACGTGCCAAGCAGTGGCGGGAAGTTTTAGAGAAATACGAAACCTATCCGCGGACGCAGTTTCTCAACGAGGTGTTGGGACTTTCGGTAGAGCAAGGCTTACAACCTATCAGCCGTGCAGACATCGAGGCGGCCAAATACGAGCTACCGATGACCATCCAACGGACGCCGGAGTATAAATTGCCGATGGTCTTTATGGGTATCGACTGGGGTATTACCGCCGAGCGAAGCTTCACTGTAGTTACCATCGGCGGGTTTGACCTCGATGGGCAATTCAAGGTTATCTACGCTAAGAGGTTTCACGAAACGGACATTCTGTCCATAATCGACCAGATAGTTCAGCTCGTCTACCAGGCCGGAGTATCTTTCATCGGTGCGGACTTCGGTGCAGGGGCCACCAACAACCAGCTAATCCGCCAAAAGCTGGGGGACCCATCAAGGGTAGTTGAGTTTGTCTATACCAGCCAAACCGAGTGGGTGAAAAGGAAAACTCCCTTGAAGTTTTCGTTAGATAGAACGCAGACTATAGATAGGATAGTAGTTGGTATAAAACATAAGCGTATCCGCCTGCCGCGGGATATTGGAGAATTGGCAAATGACCTGTTGGCATTAAGAGAAGAGTTGTCTCCGTCGGGTAAAAAAGTTTACATCCACAATCCGAACGAACCCGACGATTTTGTCCATTCACTTGCGTTTTGCTATACAATAGCTGTTCTACATAAGAATTCTTTACTTTCCTCAGGAGAAGGGTTGAATGGAGGTTTGTTGTGATGCGTCTTTACAAGTTACCAGAAAACTTCGAAGTAAAGTTGGATGATAAATTCTTTCTCAAAAACCTCGGAGTTGTAGTAGGAGTGAGACATCCCTGCCAATGGTACTTACCGGAGTGGAATCTTTTGTTGGAAAGTGTAGACTGTGGAGATGTGGCAAGAATATTTCTTCAAGTCAGAAAATATGCTCAATTTCTGAAAAGGCTTGAAGGGTTGAAACCCGCTTTCCAAAAGGTTGACAACTGTAAATTATCGGTATTCCTGGACAATTTCAAATTTGACGGGCTTGAAAAACCGACTGATGTGCCCTCTTATGGGAACGGTTTTCTATGTTTGGAGAACTATGTGATACCTATCGCCAACTGGCGTTTGGTAGCCACTGAAGAGGAATGGCTTACCGTTGTCGACAAAGTCTTAGACGAATTGTTAGAAAAGTTAGATGAGGTTGAGGTAGAGCTCTATGCAAAATACTCCTTATAATGTTTTCCGCGACCGTATATACAGTACCCACTGGGGAGCAGAAATACAAGGTTATCGTAAAGACCTCAACTTTTGAGGTTTCTTTCAGTATAGACTTCTTTGACAATACAGCAAAAATAGTGGTCAAGATTATTCCGATAAATCCCAAAGTAGACACCTCCCAATATGAAAAAGGCTGGGTAACTTACCCTCCGGAACTTTTGGAACGTGAGCTTTTCGAAATGCTGTCCGATTTATTTTTGATAGACTACGTTGAAAGACAAGGTGATAACTACTTGGTTTTCTACGGACAGCTGCTAGACCCGGAGTATTTCCAACCTGTTGAGGCGTTAGGGGCAAAACTCTACGACCTGCTTGCAGATTATTCCTTTATGAGGCGGGAAGATGCCCTCCGTAATTGATTTCGTAATCAAACCGAAAGAAGAGACAGACAGGAAGGGTAGGCTTACTTACTTCGGGTACGTTGTGGAAGACCCGAAAACCGGGCGAATAATTTTGCAAAACGGAACCCACGTACATCCACATCAGATGGACGAAGAAGAGCAGGAAAGACTAAAAAGACACTTACTACGGGAAACTCTCAAAGCAGTACCGAAACCCGCCGGAAAGGTAGTCCTTTCCGGCATTTCGGTGAAATATCTACTGTAGCGGCGTAAAGTAGTGCTTGACTTTATCAAGGTGCGCCTGTCTTCCCTTTCTGAACATTTCAGGCGCTTCTTTTACCCAGCTTTCCAGCAGATAGTTGGCTATCTTTTTCGCCAAAGGTAATTGGAACATTTTGAATGAATTCCAAATCTCTTCTGCCACTTTCCGCGTTTCGGGCTGCGCGGCGGGGTGTAGGCGGTAGACCAAAAAGTTACCCCACGCTTTGAAACTGCCTTGCATCCAAAAGGTGGTCAGCATTCCAAAAGGCAAAACCGCTCTGGCGAACTGTGCCGGTTCTTTGTACTCTGTCAGAAGGGTAGAGTAGGTTTGCTTAGCGTAGTTGTAAGCACGCCAATACAAGTCAGCTGTTTGTTGTATATTCGGCGAATCCGGCAAAGTGAAGGCAACATCTACCCTCGGCGGTTTGGTATAGCGGCGGGAGAGTTCCAGATAGGCAAAGGTGCGGTGGCGCATTATCTGGCGTGCTGCGTAGACCGATACGGTCAATCTAACCGTACCGTACTTTTGGCGGAGTATGTGCTCATCTATGTCAGAAAACATATCCGGAGGCAAAAGACCGCTCTTTCTAGCATTACAGTATGGCGCCGGATAGCGGATGAACTCGAATACTGATTCGTGTCCCAAATCGATAAGCTTCTGGGTAAGCTTCTCCGGGCTTACTTCTTCAGGGTTGCGACCGTGAGACAGCGATGCTACTAAGGCGATATACTTTTCAGGAGAACGAAAGGCGGGAGAAAAGTCAAACCATTCGACCTTTGAGTTTGTCATTATCTTTTTTTAGTTTACCGTATAGCTTTGCTAAAAACTTCTCCAGTTTGACGAAATTCTTTTCCTTAGAAGCTACCTCTTTCAGTTTTTCCTTCGGATAGCTGGAAGTCAGAAGCGCTGCCCCGGCTCCCTCCTGCCAGGCCATGACATCTTTGGGGTCTACTTTTCTAAATATTTTAGAAACGGTATTGTAGAACAGAGATTTTCTGTAGTCCTGCAGTTCCTCCCGCAAAGTTTTCTTGTTCAAAATGGGCATACCTTTCTCAAAGGTATACTGAAGTTCTCTGAGTAGATGTTGTCCGAAGAAAGCCGTACCGTATTGAGCCAGTGCGGAATCCCAGTGATGGAAAGACGCCGCGGTCAGTATACCGTGTCCAAGTAGAAAGACCAGCCTTTTCGGAGTGGAGGTATTTCCGTGTAGGTTGTAAATATACCGGGCATCCGGGCCGAGGGTATACGTGGAAATAAACTCTTTCAGAAGTTTGACCGGTTTTTTATCAGTCGGTTTTGGTAGAATTTTATCGATAGCTTTTCGGAATAAATTCGATTTTTTGGCAGCGCGGTAAATGCCTAGATTGGCTAGGTGCGGTAGAATATAACTTAGCGGGTCAAAGGCTTTCTTTCTCATGTACATGTAAGAGAAGTGTTGTTTGTGGGGGAGTAATGTTCAAACAACCTATTGAACTATGCAAGAGCAAAGCTTGTTCCCTTTTTGGACAGCCTTTCGTTCCACCGGAAGTACCGAAGTTTTTCAACAAGCATAAACCTACGCTTTGGATTGTAGGCGAGGCTCCCGGCGAATGGGAGGCCGAGCAGGGTAGACCCTTTGTCGGCCGAAGCGGGCAACTACTTCGCAGAGTACTTACCGAAACAGGTTTGACAAGAGAGGTTAATCTGATAATTACCAACGCCTGTCTCTGCAGACCGCCAGACAATAGAACGCCGAAAACTTCCGAAATCGAAGCCTGCTCGTGGAACCTGAAAGAACTCTACAAAAAATACCCGCCTGACCTCATTATCGCCGCCGGGAAAACCGCCGCGCGGGCACTTGGACTGAAAGATATTTCAGTCCACAACGACCGCGGAAAGGTTTTCGACTCACCTTACGGCAAGGTTCTGGTAGTCTTACACCCGGCTTTCATTTTGAGACAAAAAGTCAACAACTACTACTCCGAATATAAGGCGCACTTCGCCAAAGCTCGGCAGCTCCTCTTCGGAGGACGGAAAAGAGTACCCCACAAGGTGATTGTCCCTCAATCTAAAGACGAACTGAAAGAACTGTGGGGTAAGATGATAGACGCCGCCGCGCAGAAGAAATCGATAGCTTTTGACTATGAGACTTTCCCGATAGAGTGGGAGACTTGGAAGGAACTCCAAGCTTTCGGTCTGAACTTGTACCACCCCTATACGGATATCTGCACCGTTGGTTTTAGCTGGAACGACCCAGAAACCGGAAAGGACATCGCTTTCGCTGTTCCGGTCAAAGCGGTGGAAAGTTTGGAAACCATACTCCGCGACCAGCGGGAAAGGTACGCTTCACTGAAACTAGACCCGGCAAAAATGACGGACGACGAATTCAGGCAACTTATTCGAGAGGCAAAGAAAATCCAAAAAGGAGAAAACCCGAAAAAGCTGCACTTTCCAAGGTCGGTGTTGGAAAGGGTAGATATTCAAGAACTTCTGCCGCCGTCAGCCTTGAAAGTAGCGGAAGAGGAATTGGAGAGGTATCGCAATCTACCCACACTTTCCTATGAAGCTTTGAAGAAATTCCTTGAGAGTGAAAAGATTGCCAAAATCGCGCACAACATCGTTTTCGAGCGGAAAGTCTCAAAGAGATTTCTCGGAGCGGACATACGGAATGTGGTAATCGATACCCAACTGCTCGCCTACTTGCTCGACGAGTCCCGTGCGGGGGCAGGCGGACTAGGCTACGGATTGCAAACTCTGGTAAACATCTACCTTCCCGAGTTTGAGGAATACAAGAAGAAACACTTGGCAAATGACCTACTTGTCTACAACGCAATGGACGCCCTCGTTACCCTCAAGCTGGCACGCACACTGGTAGCCACACTGGATGCCCGCCCCGTATTCGAAAGAACGAGGGTACCCAAGGCTCTTAGGTTTCTGCTGGAAGCAACGGAGCTGATAGCCGATATGGAACTCGAAGGGGTACACCTGGCAACCGACAAGCTGGAAGAATTCCGACGGAATGTAGACGAGACGATGGAGCGGGTGTTGGAAAACATCGAGCAGTTGGTAGGAACCAGAGAGGTTACCCGCAAACAATTCAAGACGCTTTTCTACAGCTACTACGAACACGAACCCTTGCGTACCGACAAGGGAGAGCTGAAGCTCTCGTCGGATGCGATAAAAACGGTCTACAAAAACACTAAAAACGAGACACTGAAAAAGTTGTGTATCTACCTACTAACTTATAAAAAGCTCGAGAAAATCAAAGCGGCGTATTTGGACAAATATCCGGAACTGCTAAATAAATATTCAGGCAAAATCCACCCGTCTTTCCACCTAACGGGAACAGCTACCGGTAGGCTTAGCTCGTCTAACCCCAACTTCCAGCAGGTACCAAAAGGTGCAATAAAGGTTTGTCCCAAATGTGCGGCTATGCCTATCGGAGACGAAGAAATCTGTCCTCTTTGCGAGAACACCGAACTGACTGAGATAGCCAGACTCAAAAGCCTGGTAAGGGGAGCGGCGGGTAATAAGATTGTAGCGATTGACTACAGTCAGATGGAAGTCTGCGTTCTGGCCGACCAGTCGGGAGACCCAGGATTGATAAAGGCTATTGAAGAAGGACTTGATCTGCACTCCTACACGGCGTCGAAGATATTTGGCATACCTTACGAGGAAATCAAAGCCAAAAAGGACAAAGACCCCGTGCTGAAGAAGAAAAGACAAGCGGCGAAGAGCGTAACATTCGGTATTCTCTACGGTCAAACTCCGCAGGGGTTGGCGGACAAACTCGGCATATCGGTTGAAGAGGCGGAGCAAATTATCGAAAGTTTCTACCAGCAATTCCCGAAAGTAAGGGAGTGGGTAGATAGGATACACACTACACTGAAGAAGTACCGCGCCGTGTGGACGCCGGTGGGTAGAATTAGACGGTTTTCCATACTGAACTCCGAGGCGTTCCGTCAAGCTCAAAACTTCCCGATTCAAAGCTTCGCGTCCGATATTACCCTCTCCGGCGCGGTAGAGGTGAACAGGCAAATCAAGAAACTCGGAGCGAAGGTTATCGGCCTCGTCCACGACTCGATTGTCTGTGAGGTTCCAGAGGACAAAGTCGAAGAGGTTTTGAAAGTGCTGGAAAAATACACAATCGAATATCCTAAGGAGAGGTGGAATATTCAAGTTCCGCTTAGGATAGATGTGGACGTTGATGAAACTTGGAAGTGAAGAGTTGGTATAACGCATATACCATGCGTACTTGGGAAATTTACCTAACACCGATTGAGGAGCTCGAAAACGAGCTCCTTCCCATTTTGGAAGACCCCCGCGACAGGAGGGAGTTTTTCAAGCAGTACCCCGACGGCCCGTGGTGGGCGTTGAGGGATACGCCTGGAATTCTGGAGAAGCTGATGGAACTCGGAGAAGACCTCCCTGAAAAGTGGAGAGAAGCGTTGTTGGAGGAAGTGGTATGACCACCAAGAAACAGAAACAGCTGCAAGAACTGAAGAAATGTCTAAGCGAGAGAAAAAGCGAATTGCGACAGAAGTTACGCAAGCTCTGTCAGGAGCTCCGAAAGGAAGAGGAGAAGATAAGGACAATTCTTCGCGGTATTGTCCAAATGGACGAGGAGAAAGTCGAAGAGCTGTTTATTGACAAGCAGGAGGAAATCTATGAAAGGGTAAAAAGCGAGTACCCACAAATCGACTTACTACTGAAAGTTCTAGATGAGCTCTACCCAGAAGACAGTTGGGACAAATGCAGAGAACGGTTGCTGCTCTTCTGGACAACGGACGCTTTGATTCTGGAAAAGATAGCTCATTCCCAGCTAAAGCACTAAGTGCAACAGAGAAGAGTTGTTGGGGATAGAAATGCTGTCCTTAGTAATCAGAGAGCATACCACCCATTACTTGCCCGCCAACACTATGGCGGGCACTATATTCGCCTACGTTTTGGTGGACGGTAAAGTGGCTAGAATTGTTGAGGAGAAAGACGGGCCTATAATCCTAGAAGAAGAAATACCTGAGTTATTGAAACAAAAGGAAACGAATGTGTATTTCATTCAAACCTTTGAGACAGAGTATGAAAATTGTACCAGCTGTGAGGACAGGGAAACCTACGTTTACTACAAGAAAGTAACAGCTGACGAAATACCTCACACCCTCAACGAACTGGCAGAATTGGTGGAGGAGGAGGGGGAACAAATAGCCGAGGTAGTGAAGAAAATGTATAACGCAAACGAATATCAACAAGTGCAGGCTTTTGTTGTAATATAAAATTAATGGCTGTTTTGAGGCCTTTGCTCTCCCATTTAGGCGATTCTCTTTTTCTTTTTGCCTCGGAAAATGGTCCTTACCAACTACTGGAAGTCCATCCATATAAGATTATTGGATTCGTCTCAGAATCAGTCTCAGAGACTTTGAGTTACTTCTTTTACAAGCTCGTAAAACTCGTAAGACCCGACGATACAATTAACGGCGACTGGGTATACACGGTAACACATTTCAACAACCTCCTACCTAATAGTATACCTCTTCGAAAGCTGGCAAACAAGATAGGACTTCTCAAAAGCCACAAATCTACCAACGGTTTATATATCCAAGACGGTCAGGCATTTGTTAGGCTAAATTCGGAACTGATATTGGAGCATATTGAAGAAGCAAAGGAAAAACTTTCCGAATTTACTTTCCACGAAGTTCGCTCCTATAAAGATGTGTTAGAGCGGGTACTCTGTTCAAAAGATGTAACACTAGAAGACGTAAAAGCACTGAAAAGCTCAGGATGGGTAAAACACGGTCCTTATAGGAATGGTTTGTCTGTCTTTCTATCTTTCAAAGATGGCAGGGTAATAAATTCGGGGCCTGATTACCTACAGTTCATACCCCGCAGAGCGGATAGTTGGATTATTACCTCCCCTGATATCAGGCGGAAAATAGTCGAAAAAGTTCTATCCGCAGACTACACGGAGCTTCCGTTGTATATCATCCACCGCGGAGAGTATGCCATCTACTACAATCCTAGTAAAGATAAATTCGAAACGGAGCTCTACGAAGATTTAGTCGGGGTATACCCGAATGTACGCGATGTGGAAGAAATTATCGATAGTCTTAACAAAGAGCAACTTCAGATAATTCAGGAAGTTTACCAACTGAACACACTTCAGGAAGCAGCACTGGTGTATCTCCACAAGATTTTGGCTAGGAGGAATTGAATGTTTGCTTATACACTCTACAAACTGGCAAAGCCAAAAGGGTATACCCTCGAAGAGCGCTTCCGGAGTTTGCCAAGGGAACTACAGACAGAAGAAAATAAACAGAAACTTTTTGCTTACATTGTTGCGGTAGAGACGGAGCGGTTTGAAACCAACTGGCAGGTTTTTGAAAAAGTTTGTCTAACGTTGAACGATAGGCAAATCGACCCTGAGATTTTGGAAAAGCCGTCCATACCGGAAATAGCTTGGGCGGTAGTAGAGGTTCAGTTGGAAAAACCCATTATCGGCTTTCTACCCGAAGTGAGGAAGTACGTTCAACAGGTAGCTCTGCACGACCATTGGGTATATCTCTGCGACGCTTTACATTACTTTAGACAGGAGCTTGCCGACCAGCCTCTTTTCGAAGAGGTTGCCGAGGCATATAGAGAATGGCAACAGAAAAACTGGGAAGGCTTCTCCTTTACGGAGAAAGACGAAAAAGACCCGGTAAAAGTTCAGCTATACCGACTGAAACTCTGCGAGGACTATGTCAATCTTAGGCTGAAAGAGTTGATGGTAGAAGTCCAAAGATGGTTACCTAACATTCACTTGAGTAAAACCACATAATGAAAAATATGAGCTTGGCAACTAAGGTTTCTTTCTTTCTTGCAGATCATATTCTTCAGAAAAACGTAAAGTTCCTTGAGGAGCTCCCGCAATCGTTCGAAACCGCCCAGCAGACAATGGAAGATTGCCTTAGCTTAGACCTCGACCAAAAGCAGAAGCGTAAGGTGGTGTACTGGATTGAACGCTACCTAGCGGAGCTAAACTTACTGGAAGCGCAAATTCAGGAGTTTCGCTCTTGGTTGGAAAAGAAGAAGAAAATTCTAAAAGAAGAGCTGGTATAACCCATTTACACTCCCTTATAGCGAAGAGTTGTACGGAGTAGAGATGAAAAAAACTTTGGTTATCCAATGGAGACGCTTCTGGTATCGACAAAAGAATGAGAAACTCCAAATCGACACGGAGATTCGCGATTATCGAATTAGTGTTCCCAAAGACTACCCCTGGACCAAACTGGTAGTAGAAGACCACATAGAGTTTTCAGGAAGAAGATTAGAAGTGAGGCTACCCGGACGAGGGGGACTCATAGCGGAGTACTACAACCCTTCGTTCCGGGATATTGTTGAGTTTGTCGTCGATTTGTGGGAGAGGGCCGGAGCGGAGGTTTAGTCCTCCGCCCTCTCCGGTTGTAAACAGTAAACCGTTGCTTTTTCTTTTGCCTCTATCCCGTATTTGCACCGGATATGCAATTTTGCCAGTTCAGCCGTAGGAGTGGTTAGATTACCCTGCGCATCTACGCAGGTAGAAGTTTCCGTGCTGTAGTTGCCGCAAAGAACCAGTACCTCCTGAACCGCGAGCGGAGGTTGCGCCAATACAACCCCGCCAGTAAAAAGAGCCAAAAGAAGACGGCGGGTCATAGTAATAAGGAATTATGCTAACCCACTCGACCCGAACCCTTCTTCACCTCTGTTTGATGGTGGAAGCTCCTGTACTTCTTTCGGTACACCGGGATAGTAGGGAACAACTACCAGCTGGGCGATACGACTACCGGCGGGTAAAGTGACCGGTTCGGTTCCGGTGTTATAGAGCACAACCTTTACTTCACCGCGGTAGTTTTCGTCGATTACTCCCGCCAGACAGTGAATTCCATTCTTCGCCGCCAAACCGGAACGGTCTTTGATAAGGCCCACCCAACCGGACGGTATAGCTACGGCAATACCCGTAGGAACTACCTCTCGTCTACCGGGAAGAAGGGTAACATCCTCAGCAGAGTATAAGTCAAACCCCGCGTCTCCTGGTCTAACACGTCTAGGCAACCTTGCGTCTTCACGTACCCTTTTCACTAGAAAGTCGGTCAACATAAGGAGCTATTTTACCGAAGGTAATAATTTACAGAGGAGAAAATTGGATTTGTTATACAAATCTCATTTCTTTGTCAAGAAATGCGGAAAAACCGCATCAGACCTGTGTTAGAGCAACTCTAAAGATGCTTGCTTGACAAAAAATCCTCAAAACTTGACAATTCTGTCCAAAGCGAAAGTCTAGGTCTGATGCGGTTGAAGTGGTTCATAACTTGACATTCCTGTCCACACCTAGTCTTATTTGTCCCCCTTTTTCCGGATATATAAGGGTCTGATAGACCCAAAAATCGACACACCTTCCCGGAAAATAGGGGGCAAATAAAAGTTGGTCTGGACAGGTATGTCAAGTTATTGTATCGCAAACCCGCATCAGAACTGAAACTTGACAATGGACAGAATTGTCAAGTAAAAAAATTTATTGTCAAGTTATCGGGCCAAAATTAGCGGAAAACTAGGTCTGATGCGGTTTTGTGGCGATAAATGAAATTTGTGTGAAAACTGACATAAGTCATATTTTCAAATCTGATTTGATAATCTTTGTGATTCTTCTCAGGTTCGGAAATAACTTGACATAAACCTTATAAACAAGACGCTCAACTTGTTGACAATACCAGACTCAAGATTTGGTATAACTTCCACGCTATGGCTCAGTTTGTTGTGCAGTGCAAAAAGTGTGGGAAGTGGTGGAGGGTGGACTGGCCGGAGCAGCAGGAATATATCTGCCGTTGGTGTGGTAGCTCAGAATTGGATTATCGAATAGACACAGAAAAACCGCTTACCAGGTGTTACTTTGGTGCGCACCAGAAAACCTGGGTATTTGTAAAAGCACAAAGAGGTTTCGATATAGAGGTGTATCTACCAGTAGAGAAGACAGCTCCTTATTTGCCTATAACGCTTGGAAAACCCCCGGAAGTAGAAGAAGTAGTAGTGGACCCCTTAATGAGGGTATTACCTCTTGAAACGTGGAAAAGAGAAGAAGTTGTTGTTATATATCCGGCAAAAGCAAGAAATAGACTGGTCGTTTTTTTGGAAGACCTGGAGCTCCTTTCTAATACCCCTGCGGCAATATACAACATTCGTACCAAGACTTGGGTATGGGATGGCTTTCTTATCTTCTTCAAGGATGGTAGCGTTTTCGAGAAAGGTTTGACACTTGCCGATATTCTCTGACCCACCTTTTTTCTTTTGATGGACGCAAGGCTTTTACCGGAGTTTGCCTACGCAGCTAATCCCTATCTAATGGCACAAAACGCCGAGTGGATTACCAGTTGGGGTTTTCCTAACCTATTCATACCTGCATCCCCTATTGGTTTTGCTGCTACTCCGCCTTCTTACGCTTTTCAGTATGTAACCGGTTTGCCTATATTTCAGTACCAGCCAACGGGTTGGTTATCTCTCGCTAAGACTTTCTTAGGTGTTCAGTATCCGATATATCCCTACGCTACAACTGCTGAAACTATATATGGCGCTGCTATACCACTTGCCGCAAAAACTACGGAAACCGGTATGGAACTTCTCTCCGGCTTAGCCGCGGCTGGTTTATTTGCTTTTGCCTACTCTCAGCGGGGAGCCAGGTTGGGTATTGGTTTGTTGGAAAAACTCTTCCCGGGAATAGGTAGTGGTATAGAACGTCTGGCGGCAAGAGCGGCTACGGTACCCCTAATAGGTGGTTTTCTCGGTGAGACTGTACCCTCTATGATTGGCGGAACCATAGTATCTACCCTTGCCGTTCAGCCGGCTTTGATGGCTCTCGGTTGGCTCTCCGAACAGGCGGGTGAAGCTGTAGGAGGTACTATTAGTGTCGCTCACTCTCTGTCCAGGTATATGATTGGTACGGAAGAATTCCAGCCCGCTACCGGTGAAATATCTCTACATTCCGCCGCTGAAATCTACTCGAAGATTATGGAAACCTCTACCGAACACCCTCTATTAGACCGGGATACCTTACTGGCTGTAACTACTGTCGCTCCCAGGCTCGGTATGCTGGAATCGGTAGAGCCTAATATCGACCAGATAGTGAAAGCTATCAAGGGTATATCTGCATATCTCCGTATTGTTTCCGAACTCGCCAGAGACCCGTCGATGATGGATACCCTCCAGAGGGTAGCCGAGTTTATGGAAGGCGGGGCTACTCTTACTCAGGCTATCAGCTTCTACCACCAGTTCGGTATACAAGCAATGGCCGGTGGTACTACACTGAACGATATATACGAAAGCGTTCTACAACCGCTAATGCAATCCGCCAGACAGGCTAATGTTTTGCCTATAACCGCCGCGGTGGCTTATATGTCCGCCTTACCTTTTGTTCACGGATTTGCTCCGTTTGTAAATAACTCTCCCTTACAACCGTACTTCGCTTTGATGGGGGGCCCTCAAGGGTATTCCCTATCTATTACCCAAAGGGTATTGCAGAACGCTTATAACCCCATTTGGATGATGGCCGAGCACGAAGTAGGACCGTTCGGTGGCCATGGAATGACTCCTCAACAGTACTATGAGTGGTTATACAACCGTCCCGTAGAACTGCAAAAGGAAATCAGTGAAGTAGGAGCTACCAACTATGTTTGGGAGCAGTCGGCGCGGATAGTAGATATGCTCCGCCGCTACGGTATTACCGACAAGGGTATGCTTTACCAAGTAGCAGTCCAGCTCGGTGCAGACCCATTAGTAGTGAGGGCTATTCTGGAGAAACAGATGGGTACTTATATGCACGGTATGGCCCACGCTAAGGTGGCCGAGGCGCAGGCCAGATTGAGCGATTTGATAAATACCACCGAACTGGAAACTTATGGTATTGCGGGTCAAATGGAACTCTTGTACAGAAAGGTAGAGGCTTTCGTACAACATCCGTTCTCTACCATTACAGGAGCTATTGCCGATTGGTGGACTAACTTGAGGTTGGATACCAGGTTCTATCCGGAAACTATGTCCCCTATTGGACGTAAAGTGGCTGTATGGCTTTTTGGTGAAACTCCTGAAGAATTCAAAAGATTGTTCCACCTTACCAAAGAGGAGCAGAACTTCTACGAAATGGTATTACACGGTTCGGAAGAAGAAGCGGCGGAGATTTTGAAATTGGGTCTGGAAAATCTACCCAAAATGAAACAAATTGAGTCCGCGAGGGACTGGTATCCTTTTTTCGGAAAACAGGAATACAAAATTTGGGCGGAGGTAGAAGAAAAGGCGGCGTTATATTTACCCGAGTTGGAACATCAGTTCCACCTGAAAGAATACTTTGACAAACACGTCAAATCTTTCGAAGATATTGGTAAAGCCGTTGTAGATTTCTTCGAAGAACACAAAAAGGAGTTTGCTACAAGATATGGTAAGGAAAACCTGTTTGATATCCAGCGAATATTGAAGTATTACAGTGTAGAGTATGCCAAAAAACGCTTCTTCAAAGGTGAGAATGTAGACGAATTGCAACTTGCTAATAGAGTATCCGAACAAATAGAAGCACTATTTTCTTCCGATGAAAAACAGGCAGCTGAGGCTCTGCAAGAGTTAACTGGGTTATATACCAGTGAAAAACTCTTGGAAAAGTATGGTTTAGCGGGTAATCTTATTTTGGATGCACTCCGCTTTGGTTTGTTTGGAAAAAAAGATTTATTTGCAGTGCTAGATTATGTTTTTACTGCCGGCGGTTTTACTTCTTATCTGGATTTGGAAGCCAGCAGGTATATGAAAAACGTTGATACTCACCTTGTAGAAAGAGTATTTGTCGACGCCTTGAAATACCATAGTCCTCGTGCTATGGCCCTTATAGCTTATATGCAGGCAATTGCCCGCGGAGAGTACGATAAAGCCGGGGAGATAGCCGAAAAATACGGATTTTCCCCTGAAAAGATGAAAGATGTTCGGTCTATGCTTTACTTTGGTAAGTATCTTCAGCATGTGCTTGAAAAGAAAAAAGAGTTCTCATCTACTCCAGAAGGTAGTTATGTAGTTCACTTGGCCGAATTTTTGACAGGGACAGAGTTTACAAAAGGAATAGAAAAAAGCTTGGAAATCCTACCGACTACATCTACCACAGAACTGTTAGCTTCCCAAACTGTTCTCCACGGTTTGGAAATACTAACTAATAAAAAAATCTCTGCTGAAGAATTGAAGTCCCCCACTGACCAGACGGTGAAGTATGGTATAGAAGCTCTGCGCGGTCTTTCAGAATTTTTGAAAACTTACCACGAATACCAGAAAACCCATGACGTAAAACTGAAAGAAAAGTTGCAACAGGAAAGTCAAGAAATAGCCAAGGAACTTTCTCACTTACCTACAGCCACGGCTAGTGCTTTGAAGCAAGCCTTATTGTCTGGGGATTATGAGAAGGCTAGAGAACTTACGCTGAATCTTTTCAAAACCTCTGTATTGTTAGAACATCCCGATAAGTTGAAACATTTATCTCAGACAATGGTACTCGCCGCGGAGGATACCCACAAAGCTTTAGAGGGAGTGGTAAAAGATTTGAGAGAACTCGGAGAAACGCTCGAAATGCTCGGTCAAAAAGCCAGACAGGCAAATACCCACCTTAGACAGGCTTATGGCAATACTCCTTTCTTGACACCAACGTCGCATTGATGTATATTTCTCTTCCTGTTGGCTCTTTCTTAGTAGGGGGCGACATGGTTTCGACGGGGACAGGTCGGGCCCCGAGGAGCAGGCCGGGTGGCGCCCGTAACAGCCGTGCGAGCAACAGCTCCCGAAGCTGAGCTTAGAATGGCTGCCTAATTGAAGGCAGCCCGTCTTTAGTCGGTTCGCACCCGACCGGCTAAGGGCGTCAAAGGAGGGTGCTCGGTCTCTACCCTCTCTCCGGTGAGGGTAGGGACGACTTCGAAACCGGAGCCCCTTGCGGGAGTTTGCCGGTGGACGCCCGCAAGGTGGTACCAAAACACCGGCTAAGCCTGTAGAGCCTCGGAGGCCCGGCGTCTCCGGACGCGGGTTCGATTCCCGCCGCCTCCACTTTTACGGAGTAAACCCGCAAAGTAAACTACTGCCTTATGTTTCCCTCTTACCGTTGCGATAAGTCGGGAACTATCTATTTAGACCTTTACGGTTTGGGTATCTACGGCGGACAGGTGCATTTTGCCGACTGTAATGCCAAGTACCCTTTCGTAGAAAAAGACTTTTCCGAGTTTATTTTGCGGTTGCTGGAGTTACCTACCAATCTGAAGGGTAGGTTGTTTTTCTTTTTTCCTCATTATGAAGCAATTGCGTCGATGGATTCCCCTAATTTTCGAATCGGTCTTATGCTTCCTCGGGGTAATACTTTGGAAGATTTCATCGAAAAAAGGGAATCTTTGACCTACGTTTTGCAAAGTGGAAGAAACTACTTTCACTACAGCTACCGTACTCCTTTCCCGGAATTGAGGCATTATGTAACGGTAGTTTCTAAGGGAAATATCGAATATATCGGTAAAAAAGTACCGAAAGAATTGCTACTACTGGAGTTGGTATAACCAACGTGTTATGAGGAGGAGAAAGCTAATTCTTTTAACGGGGCTTCCCAAAGCTGGGAAGTCCCTTTTGAGCTGGGCAATTTATAAGGCCCTCCTGTCGGAGGGCCGGGCGTTCTTTCTAGAGCGCCTGGCCCCCGACATGGAGGGCCAGTGGACGTTGGAGAGCCCGGGTGGTGACCAGCTAGCCCGGGCTCTCAAAAACAAGGTCAAAGAGGCCGGGCTGTTCTTCAGCCCGGCCTTCGTCAGGTTCAAGGCCCAGGCTCTCCTGGGTCTCACCAAAGGGCCCTTCGAGGTCGTCATTGGCGACCTCGGGGGGTTACCCAGCCCGGAAAACCGGGCGATACTCCAGCCGACACTGGAGTACGCCCGGTCTTCCGGGCTGGTTGAGGTTTACCCGGTAGTCCTCTACCGGGTAGACCTCGACCAAGACCCCTCCACCTGGCAGAGGTGGTGGGCTGAGGAGTTCGGGATATACCCTCTCCTCTGGCCCACCGCCTGGAGCCAGGTGGAGGGGGACATCAAGGAGGCCGCCAAACAGGCGGCCTCCGACCTTTTGAGGTGGCTCGGGATTTGACCCGGCTACCTCTTTCTTTTTCTTTTGTTTTGGTATAACTCTCAAGCAATTGGTGAAGTGTTGTTAGGGGAGGACGCGTGAAACGTGCGGACTTACTGCTAGTAATAGCTCAACAGTTTCAAGTACCCGCAGTAAAGGTTGGCAAATTTGTCTTCACAAAACAACCAACTGTGAGAGGAATCGGTTGGCAAGATTACAAAGTCATTTACCACAACGGTCTTTTCTATGTTCCCATTCATAACGCACACGCGGTAAGAATGGATAACTACCTGTGGCTACAAGGAGATACCCTCAGGGTAATCAGCCAACACTTTATTACACACCCGCCTGACGGTGTAAAACTGGTCATCAGCCCTGAACGGGCGGACGAATTTGCTTCACCAAAGGACGGCGAAGTGTTGTTGGTGGAAAAATGGGTAGAGTTACCACAAGAATTTCTTCAGAGGAGGTTTGCAGGATGGGCGGCGGATTGGCTTTCTAAGGATGTGCGAAAGAAGCTTACGACTGGGAACAGGTGGATATTCGGCATAGAGTGGGGTACTGTTCCTTTATTTCGTGAGAGAACCAAACGGAAAATTTTTCAGACGTTTTTTGGACAGTATGAAATTCGCTGGAAGAAAGCCAGACCTTACCTTTGGAAAGATTTCGTACAAAGCTGGGTAATCGATGTTTGCAACAACGAGTTAGAAAAGTGTCCGGAAGCTTTGCTTAGTGAAGTGTTGTAAAGGCGGGAAATGAAACTCTCCTTTTCGTTGGTACGTCTTCCCGTTCACAAGTGCGAAGGCAACCTCCTGTGAATTTTTTGTCAAGAAATTGGTATAAAAAACATGAGGAGGAGGGAAAGCCCACAAAAAGTGGGTGAGTACCTCCTTCTCAAAAAACCAAAAGGAGGGAGAGAGATGGCTAAGAAGGTAGTTATTGAAATTGTTCTGAGGGAAGGTATCCTGTCCCCCGAGCAATTGGGCGACCTAGTAAACCAAGTTGCCCAAACAGCCGGAGAGGCCACCGAAGTGGTTCTCTCCGGTAGGTTGCCCGTGTGGGCGTTCAGCGCCTGCACGGGCGCCTTGGCTACCCGCGGAAAGCGGGTAGCCACCTTCGACCCCAGGCTCCAGTCTGGGGTCGTGGTGTTCCCCACCGAGAGGGCAGGTGAACTCCTGCCCCTCGATGGGGCCGAGAAAGTGGTGGTGGAGTTCTAACACTCCCCACCACTTTCTTTTTTTTGCAAGAAAAGCAAGGAGGGAAAAATGAGAAGGGCAGTACTTATAGAACTCTCCAGCACCCCCGAGAGGGTGCTGGAAAGGCTTCACCAGATTGACCCCGTCCGTTATGCGACGGGCGGGGTTTTGGTAAAAGGCGGGCCGTGTTGGCTCGCCGCTCTGGTCGCCCACGAGCTGGGGCACCCGGCTCGCTGGGTAGCCGTTTGGTCCCCGAAGGATGGGGCTTTCAGGGTAGTATCGCGCCACCACCCTGAAGCCCCGTCTGAGGGGACTTTGGTGGAAGAGAACGAGGTGGTCATTACCGACCGCCTCGTTCTCTGAAACTTCCTTTTTTTCTTTTGCTTATATAATAGGGTAATATGCAAAAGCAAGTAGTGGTTATTCCCGAGTTTCCGTCGGCCTTGAAGTTGTTGTCTGAGCCCGCCAAGTTGGCTACCCTGGCCGCGTACGCAGCGGAAATCAAACGTTACGCTAAACAGAACAGTATTAAGGCATACATTGACCTATCCGAACTGAAGGCCAAAGAGGCGCTGGAGATAAAAAAGATTTTCCTCCTTAGAGGTGTGCCTGTTTTGCTGAGAGGTAAGGAAGATATTGCCGAATTGGCGGCGGATAATATCGAGGTTATTGCCAAAAATCTTCTGGAAAAGTGTTTGACTGACCCCGACAAAATCGAATCTGCTCTTCAGGAAGAGCTCCAAAAGTTGGAAAACTCTGTGGAAACTGTAAAAGTTTCTTTCCCCATACCTACAGCAATCGTCGTGGATATGCCAAAACTTGTTCACAACCTGACGTTTGTGGAGTTACGGAGGCTAATAGAAGACCTCAGACTAAGTAATCTGCCGGTTTACTTCCTTTTTGAGGAAAAGAATGACGAAGCATACAAAGCTCTGGTAGAATTTGGTTTACACCGCTCAGCGGTTACGTTTAGTAAAGCGTATCAAGTCTTCCTTACAGCAGATAGACAAATACTTTCTCCACTGGTATTTGTCTATATCGGTTACGACAATAAGGAAAAGAAAAGAGTTGTCGAGTTGATGGTAGATGAGGATACTATTCAGCTTTTACCTTCCCAGTAGGAACTACCACTTTTTCAGCTCCTTTTTCTTTTGCTAAGTTATAGACTTTCCAGAGAAACTCGTTTTCCAACTCCCGCTTCTTCAAATCAGCTACCCTTTTGAAAGTTCCTCCTATAAAGCTTGCACCAACGGGGGTAGTCAGAAGAATACCCAACGCCAAGTCTTTCCGTCCGCGGTGATATGCGTATCCCGCCGCACCGGCGCCGGTTAGTAAGCCCAGCCCGCGGGCGAAGTGAGCAAGATAGTCGTATTTTTCAGCTTTACGCTGGTAAGTGTTTTCTAATTTGGCCGCCTCTCGGAGAAATTCGTCTCTTTGTTCTTGCGATGGAAATTTTGCCCTTATTGAGTCCAGAACCATTAGCGTAAAATATGGGACTATGCAATCCGGTGTAATCGTAGTAAAGCGTAGTGGTAAGGAAGAGTCATTCAATTTCGAAAAAATCAGAAAAGTTGTCGATTTCTGCGCGCAAGGGTTGGATATAGACTTGGACAAGTTTTGGGACAAGTTTCAGCTGTCGCTCAAACAGAGGCTTACTACCAGGGAGATTCAAAGAAATCTAATCCAAACCGCCATTTCGTTGGTAGCTACCGATGAAAACAAAACCAATTGGTCTACTTTTGCCAACAGATTACTCTTGCTCGACTTCGAAAAAGACCTCAGACTCCGCCGTCCGGGGAGTAACATCCACGGACTTTACCAAACCGCCGAAGAGTTTTGGAAGCACGTTACCTCTCTGGTAGAGAAAGGGATATACCACCCGGCCTTTTTGGAAATACCGAAAGAAATAGTAGCTCAGCTCTATGAGGAGCTTATTGTTCCGATAGACATACCAAACCACCCGTTGTGGAATACCCGCCATATGCAACTACAGAAATTCATCTCTACTTACCTGGTAGAGCAAGACGGCGTTCCGGTAGAGCATCCCGTTGAGGTTTGGTTTTTGCAGTCCTTACTTGGATTTTTGCCCTCGGTTCAAGCTTATGAGGCAAGTTGGGAAGAATATACCGAAAAGGTGGTAAGGCACTTTCAGTATTTGTCCAAGTTTTTGATTGTTCCCGCTACCCCGCAGCTTCTCAATCTCCGCAGAGCCAAGGCGAACCTATCGAGTTGCTTCATTCTGGACGTTCACGATACCACCGAAAGTATTGTCCACACACAGAGCCAAATCGCCCAAATTTCCCGTAACGCCGGCGGGGTAGGCTTATATTTGGGACGCCTACGCCCCTCGGGAAGTTGGATAAAAGGAAATCCCGGAAGGGCAAACAAGATAACCGACTGGGTCAAGATTTACGAAGCTACCGTCAACGCCTTCAACCAGCAGGGTAAGCGTAAAGGAGCTTTAACGGCAGCTCTGCCTGTGTGGCATAAGGATATTATCGAATTCCTCGAAGTTATAGACCTTGACATCGGAGAAATACCCAAGAAGTCTCCTGATGTTTTTACGCAGGTGGTAATTCCGAACTTCTTCTTCGACTATGTCAACAAGAAAAAGCCTTTCTACCTAATCGACCTTTACGAAGTAACCGAAGTTCTCGGCAGGAAAGATTTGGACCTCATACCCGTCTGGGGAGAAGAGGCGGCAAGGCGTTACGCGGAAATCTACCGTTTGGCGGAAGAGGGCAAGCTAAAGAATGTGAAAAAGGTAAACCCGAGGGAGATTTTGCGGAAAATTTTCTACTACTGGGGTAGAAAAGGATTGCCTTATATCTTTTTCGAAGACAACGCTAACGGAGACTACTCACCTTACAAGACGAAAATCCTCTCCGGCAACCTCTGTGTGGAGTCGATTTCACCGTTTCGAAATACAAATCCTTCTGACTTGTATTGCATCCGCGACGATGAGTTAGGAAAAATACACACTTGCAATATTACCAACGTAAATCTGTACGAGCTCTACAAGCAGGGTATTTTACAAGACGATAGTCTGCTGCAAAAGTTTGTCGAACACCTCTACGAGTATATGGATAACCTTATCGACCTCACTTGGGTTCCCGTCAAGGAGAGTGAGACACACAACCGCTACTATAGGACCGTAACCACCGGTTTTCTCGGATTGGCCGACGTTTTCGTGGCGGAGTCCCGCAGACAGGGTAAATATATCGGCTATTGTCCTACCCGTCGTCGCGGAAAACGGGAAGAAACTCTGCAACTGGTAGACGAAATTTTCGGCCGTTTTCGCCAGTTTGCCGAACAGGCTTCTTTCAAATTAGGAGTGGAAAGAGGCTTTCCTGAGGGAGTAAAGGAACTCAAGGGCAGCCCACGGAGAAATACGCTTCTGATGACCTGCCCGCCGAACACCTCAACTTCAATCTATGCCGGGGTAAGTGCCGGTATATTACCCCCGTTCAACTTGGTACAAGTAGAAGACCAGCAGACGGGACTTTTTGTAAACTTTGTGCCTGAATATGAGCACAAATGGTTCTATGACCGCTACTCCGCCTTTACGGACTTGAGTGACTATTTGGATTTGATAGAAATTGTTGCGCAGATTCAGCGCTACATAGACAGCGCTATCTCGTTCGAAATAGTCGTCAACCACAACTACTTTGAAGGCGAGAATTTGACCAAACTGTTCGCTACTATTCTCCGCGAAAGCAGGAAGAAAGGTATCAAGACGCTTTACTACTGGCGTCATATCCTCAAAGACAAAACGGTAGAAATTGAAACTTGTGAGTCCTGCGCCAACTGAACGGTTGGCGCTTTTTTGGTATAACCTCTTCGTCCGTTGTGTTTAGCGAAGAGTTGTGTGAGGTTGGTATGTCTGACGTGAGGGAAAAGATTAACAATGTCATTGCTTATCTAGCTACCCCCCTAGAATCCAGTGCGTACTTCACTGAGGTTCTTGGAAAGATACTTTCCACAGTCCCTGTAGAGCTGAACGAAGAAGTCGGAACAGCCGCCACCGATGGGGCACGTATCTACATCTCCCCGAAGTTCGCCGAACAGCTCAGTAAAGGAGAGCTGGCATTTGTCCTGATGCACGAAGCACTCCATATCTTCCAAGGCCACATCCAAATGGGTAAAGAGTACAATCTCGACCCTCAACTGGCAAACATAGCCGAAGACCTCTGGATAAATGATTTATTATTGCGAATCCAAAGAGAGGAAGTTTCTGCAATAAAGGCACCTAAAGTTGGTATATTTCCCAACCAAAATCCCTGGAAAGAAATACTCCAAAAGGAACTGGGACACACGGAAGTAGCCCTCAAATCGACTGAAATGGAAGTCTACCGTGTACTGGAAAAGTTGATGAAACAAAACCGATTGGAAATCAAAGTAAAGTTCTCCAGTTCATACAATAGTAGCGGAAAAGAAGGAGCAAACGATACCTCTGGAGAAGGAGAGAACGAAAAAGGAAGAAAAGGACAAAACGACGGTGGCCAAAATGAGCAAAAAGACCAACAAGGACAAGCTGTAGCGGAAATCTACCTTGACGGAAAGAAAATTGGGGAAATGCCTATCGATGTAAAAGAGAACGGCGAGCTCTCCGAAGAGGAACTCCAAGCGGCAAAAGAGGCAACCGAGCGAGCTCGTACAGTAGCTCGTATCGCCCGCGAACAACAAAAGGCTAGAGGTGCTGGTAGTTCCCCGCTGGGAGAACTGATAGACAAAATCCTCAAACCGAAACTACCCTGGCACGAAATTCTCAAACAGGCTATAGCGACCAAACTGGTCAAGTCTCAGGAACAGACCTGGACCCGCCCGAAGAGCTGGGCGTTCGGTATTAGAACAATACTCCCTGGTCCTGGAGATGAGGAAAGACTCAAACTGGTAATGGTAATCGACACTTCCGGTTCCATCTCTAAACGAGAGCTTCAATTATTCAAGGGAGCTGTCGCTGAGGCTATCGACCAAGACGAAGTCGAAGAGATAATTGAGCTTCAACACACGGACAGACTGACCGCTGTGAAGAGGTATACCCCTGAAGAGTTCAACCCGAACGACGCGGACTTCCAAGAGATAGCCGAAAGTGGTGGTACTTCCCACAAAGAGGTATTCGACTGGTTGGAAGAGAACGCGGAAGAAGAGGAAAATATTAGTTTGGTAGTAATACTTACAGACGGCTACTCCGACATAGAGCAACTCTGGGAACACTACGTCTGGACGAGGAACATACCCACAATCCTGGTAACCACAGGCAAAAAAGTTCAAGTTCCCGGACTCCAACAAATCACACTGGACGGAGCAGAGCACTAGAGCTTTACGAAAATTCTCTGCGACAAGTTTGGTATAACAGCCCTGTCCCCCTCAAGCGAAGAGTTGTAGGAGGTAAGAAATGCTTATTATAAAAGACTCCAAACCGAAAGCTAAGCGGGTATTTGTGTTTTATGCACTAAATGTTACCAACCCAACTGATTACAAATTTCTAGTCGTAATCGAAGATACGGGGTCATATCTCATCGACAATAAGTCCGCACTCCTAACTGCTCTAAGAGTGAAAGACTTGCCCCCGGCTGGGTGTCTACCCGTGCGGGTAGTGTGGCCGGAACAATTCTCAGAAGTAGACAACAGATTGAAAGCGTTAGATAGTTTCAAAGAGTTTCGTAAAACCCGAGCAGAAGTAGATGTAGAAAACGGAAAGCTAATACTTCCGGAATTCGAAGTCGAAATACCGCTACCAAAACCCGATATGGTAAAAGATACTCCTATTGAAAGTTTCGACATTGCCGTCGCTTTCGACAAGAACAACAACGCTTATGTCCCTTCCATCTACCCTCCGTCTTCTTCTCTTTGAGATTTCGGAGAGGAGTTGTAGGAGGTAAGAAATGAACGACACTTTTGACGCATTGTGGTATGTTTTCGGGTTAAGGGAAAGCAGCATAAATGCCCTAACTGAAGCTGTCGAATGGGTATGGGACTATATTTCGGTATACGACTTTTACGAAACCCTTGAAAAGGCAATAGACCAGTACGTCAAGAACAAACTTGAGGACGCAAATGAAACTCTGCAGTCTGTTCTAGCGAACTTACCACAAACCAAAGAAGGTTGGATAAGTTGGTTTATACAGGAAAAAATCCCCATTTACTCTGCCGACTACGGAGGGCTAAACGGGGATGAAATCATTCGTTTAGAAGTGGAAAGAGAGGAGTGGGATGAGACTCCCGCGAACGTTCGAGATTTGGTTATAGCCTACTTCAAAGAGTTGGTAGAAGACCTCAATGCATTAGTTGTTATCGACCAAATCCGTCGAGACAACCGTACGTACATCTACCACAACGGGAAACTCCACAAGGTTCTGTAAAGTCTTCGTGCCAAACTGGTATAACAGACTTGTCTCTCCTCAAGCGAAGAGTTGTGAGGTTTGTAGGATGCAAAAGATAAGCATTTTCAAGGCGGTTGAGTTGGTTCAGCTTTACATCGAGGAACAATTAGCTGCGGTGCAAACCGGTGAAATCGCGCCCATCCCCTATTTACAGGGCCCTCCGGGGATGGGCAAATCCGCTATACTCAACGCTCTCGCTGACCAGCTCAAAACAAAAGATGGTCGCAGCGTAAGAGTTCTGGCGGAACATCCCGCTCTGCGTCCACTTGAGTATTTCTCTGGAATCCCCCTACCCAACGGACACGAGGCCACTTGGACCAAACCTGAAGTGCTAAAACTCAAAACCGACCCTTCAAAAGAAGTTCTCGTTTGGTTCTGGGATGATTTCCACCTTACAGACAATAGTGTTGCAAAGTACTTATTCGAACTCTTCACCTACAGGAAACTCCACAGATACCCTCTCCCGAAAAACACCGTATTCCTCCTCGCCGGAAACGACTCTCGCGAAGCCGGAAGAGGAAAACTCCTCACTCCGATAATAAACAGACTCGGAATCATTCCGGTTACTCTATCCGTTGAGGACTGGGAAAAATCCTATCTAGTAAGGCAGTCCTTAGACGAGCTCGGAGTTAGGACAATCAAGCTTTCCGACAAACCCATCTATCCCGATCCAATAGTAGCCGGTTTTCTCAAAAGGTTCCCGGAATTCGCTATGGAAAAGGAAAACCCCTATCAGCCCTTCGGAACATTCAGAGCCTGGACTTACGTCGGAAAACTGATTGCCCGCTATAAAGAACACTGGGGTAATCCCACATTCGGAGACCTCAAAACGATTGCCCAGGCACACGTATCGGAAAAAGCCGCCTCTGAGTTATTGTTATACGCAAAGATTTATTACCGATACAACCCCGAGGACATTATCGATAAAGACGGCAAAGCACAAGAAGCTGCCGTGCAGCAATGGCTCAAAGATATAGAGAACGCTCCCAACCAAGGGGAGCAACTCACAATCGCCTACGCGCAAATATTCCAACTCACAGACTATCTAGCCAGACAGAAAAAACCCACTGAGAAACAGCTCACTCGCTATTACAACTATCTCAAGGAAATTCAAAGGAAATTCGGAGATAGGGTTATCGGCCTACAAGGTATCGTCGCAGACGCACTCAGGCAACTCAAGTATCGAAAGTTAGACTTGGTAAGACAGCTACTCCTACTTGACAACAAAATGTCGGGATGGCTCAAGAGATTCATCATTCGTAAGGTCGGTGGCCTAGACTGATTTGCTTTCTCTCTCACTCCTTATAAGAGAAGAGTTGTGGAGAGTCCACAATGGTAAAAGGCTTAGTAAAGAAGGTCGCGGGGGATTTGGCGAAAGACAAACTAATTGACTTTATCTGGGAAGAGGCACGCAAGCTTATCAAAGACAGACGCAAAGTGGAAGAGTTGTTGCAGAAACTGGAAAAATTTCTCGACGACGAGAACAATAAGGAAATTCTCAAACGGAAAGTGGATGACATCATCCACAAAATGAAAAGAAAATAAATTCTATTTCCACCTTTTTCTCATAAATCTTCCAAACAGAGTTTTCAAATTCTCCACTACTTTTTTCTTTTTGCTTACCCTTTGGCCTGCCTCTTCCAAGAGGTCAAAAGCACGATCAATAATAGGCTTATCTTTTCTTGCTTTGCGTATTTGGCGTAACTTGTTAAGTTTTTCCTCTATCTTTTTCTTCACTTCTTCAGGAGGTATCAAATCAGCCGAAACAATAACTCTCTTTTCTCCCGTAATAGGGTCGGTAAGATGGACTTTTTCACCACGGGCATATCTGGCAGCAGTTTCCTCAGCCAACGCCATTGCGGGAGAGAAAATGAGCGCTTTTATCAAAGCCTTCTTCGGATTCTTGTGTTCTAGTCCGTCTTTGATAGTACCTAACATCATTTCCTGTGCTAACTCAGGAGAGGCGTTCTGGGTAATGTGATACCTAAGATTGTTTACAGCTACTAGATCGGGTATTATCGGAATTCCAACAAAAAATCCCGCCAAAGGTAGGTGGGATACAACATCTTTGATACGCCTATATTTCTTCGAATTCATCAAGCGCTTGGCTGCTTCTCCCCTTAGCTTTTCCTGTCCGACCTGGTGCATTTCGTAAAACTCGGGACCTAGAAATGCCTGCACCAGTCCGGCGGCTACGGGGTGTAGAGGTTTGTCGCGAAAGACTATTTTGTCCGCAATCCACCGCTGAATAGCTGGAGTTTTCAGCGCTTTGTATGTGGCCAAGTTTGCCGCCGCGTGGGCAAGACCCATCATCAAAAGCGTTTCCACAAACGCCCTTTTGCGGATATAATACCTCTCCATGTCTGAAAAGCTTGTGTTTGTCGAAAACCAGTGCCTGCAGAAAGACTTTTGCAGTCGGTCGTTCTCGATTATTCTCAAGTGGGATAAGATAGAAAAGCCCGTACCGCTAATTATCTCATCCCCACAAAGAGAGACTTTCTTTTTGCTTGCAATACCTCTACCTATGTCGGGTATGTCCCGCCTACTGTCAGCCTTTGTGGTAGGCGCCGCGGTGGGGGTAAAACCATGGAAACAGATTATCCCCTGGGAAATTCAAGTTACAGAAGAGGAGTTTTGGGAACCTACAAAAGAGTCGATTGAAAAATACCAAGTTCCCGATCTTACTGACGATAAAGTTATAAAAGAAAAAACCTCACAATACAATTTTGACGAACTTTCGAACTTACGCTTTATCCCGGAGTACAGACTCAACGGAATTGCCAACCCTTCCGTGCAGGTGAGGGTATACAAACACGGTATTATCCTAGCCAGCTATGCAGGCGAGCCTATTCTATTCGGCAAAACCCCCACAGGGGAACTGATAGCTACCCTGACTGACAATCCACTGGTTCCGCGCACAGAATTACAAACTATCCTATTCACCGGAGTAGTTCTTCCCTCCGAGGAGGCGAAAAAAGTAGAGTTACTGTCCCCGAAAGTTTTGAGGATTGCGGACAACTCCACAATCAATAATCTCCGTATTGGCCTAGAACGCTGGGCTAACTATGCCGAGGGCAGAATAGAAGAATACAGAGAAGGGAAGATTATCGACCGAATATATCCTATTTACCACCTTATGTACCCTGAGCTGTAGCTAATTCAACAGGGGTACGCCAATCGATTTCGCCTTTTTTCAATTTTTCTCTCAACTCTTCCACAGAAGATATCCTTACCGGTTGCTGGTCTTCCCTGGGTTTTAGTCCGAGTTTGATACCCAAGTCGGCTTCCTGGCTGGGTTTGTAGAGCAATCCGGCCCTGGTTCTGGGTTCGATGGCAATCTTGGAAGGCAGCATTTTCTTCGCGTCTTCCACGGCTTGAGGGGTAATGGGTATATGTACGTTTACTGTATCTCCGTCCAGGTCACCCGCCAGACCTTTGGCGATTAGCATGTTTATCGCAATCGACTTGCCGTGATGTATTTTCGGATAGAGGGCTACTAGGTTGTACTTCCACAGTGAAGGGGCACGGTTGATAATAACCGGTACTTCCTTTAGTTTTTGCTCCAACACCTGTCTAGCTATGGGGTCTTGTTTCTCTACCATCTCTTTAGCCTGCCACAACGGATACCCGCGGTGGGTAAGTTCTTGTATAACGTGCGGGGCATAGAGCTTCCAAGCCATATCTTCCGGTAGACCTACTTCATCAATCCCTAAATGCGGGTCGGTTACTAACGTTCCCCTACCGGCTGGAGCTTGCAGTTTCTTCACAACCTTGCTTTGGAAGTAAGACTCTTTCGGAGCCTTACCTTGCCCGAGAGCAATGGCGAGCAATCCCTTTATTCCCCGCTTTTTCGCATAGGGCGCGGTCGGTTCGGCCAGACCGAATAGCGCTTTCACGTGCCTGTAAAGGTTTTGGTACTCTTCGTGGTAAGCCTCTTCAGGCAATCCTTCCTCTTTCAGCTTACGGATAGCGTCGTTGGTAAGGATAACGTCCGTATAAAGGAAGTTGGCGTCGTGTACCAGTAGGTCTTTCGGTCCTCGGGGAATTACCGGTCTGAACTTAGGCGGTAGGACGGGTATATGTTTCAGCAGATAAGCGTCGGCCAAAGTTTGGAAACCGTGTTCTTTGAGGGAACGCAGTACACGGCGCTTTTGAGGGTCTTTTTCTTTTGCATATAGCTCGTCTACCTTGAGTTCTTTGAGTTTTTGTTCGAGCTCCGAAGGCGGTAAGTTTTTCCAGCCCGGGACGAACCACTCTACCATTTCTTCGAAAAGAGGATTTACAATTGGATGTTCGAGGGTAATGTGAGTCCACTTGGTTCCCGCTAAGCCACCAGTCAGTACAGGGTCAAACAATCCACCCGGTTCGGGGTCAAGGTTGTACTTGAGTTTCTTGGCGTTTCTTATTTCACCGTTAGAGATTGCAAGCACATCTTTGTCCGTCAAGGGAAGTAGCGAAACCTCTCCGTTCCTCCTCTTCACATTTACCCCCGCACCTTTTAGCATTGCAAAGAACTTCTGAGTGGCGAATGTTGGTCTGGGTTCGGGTAGTTTCTTTCCGAGATAGACCGCCTGCCAGAAGTCGGCCGCTTTGGTAGCCTTGAATGTGGCCATCTCCTGTAAGAGATTCGGAACGTTGTGGGATACCAGCGCGTAGAATTCCATAGAACCTATCGCCTTTGATCCCTCTTCTCCGCCTTTGAGCGGGCGTAGGTCGACGTCGTATTCGCCCTCAGGGCCCCTGGCAGAGAAGTTGAAGTCGGTAAGCTTGTTGAGTTTGAGAACGTACATCGGCCCGGTTAGTACTTTCTTCTTCCTGCCGTCGACCGGGTCGTATAGTTCTTCTTCCGCCGACAGGCCGTGCTTTTCCAAAAGCTTCTTCACAAACTCGTAGTTGTTCTCCGTCCCGTAGGCGGGTATCTGAACAGGCTTACCGGTCTTTTCGGCAACCTTACCGGCGGCGAGTTCGTATATCTGCCCCGGGTTAATCCTCGCCAGAACGGCAACGGGGGTAACTATCATATCCACCGGCCTGCCGTCCTTATCACGGGGCATTTTGTCATCCGGCAATATCTTGGTAATAACACCTTTCGCACCGTGTACCAATGTTAGTTTGTCGCCCTCTTTGGCGGGCTCTTTGGTCTTGACCACCACCTTGACCTTTTTGCCGTCGAAGTAGACGTCCTGGACTACCCCCTCAACGTCTTTATTCCAGACCTCAACTTCGGGCTGGTATTTTCTAAGCAGGTCTTTGCTGAGTCTACCAAGAACGACGTCTTCCGGGGTAGGCTCGGCCTTTTTGACAAAAGCAAATATCGGGTCGCCCGGCTTCAGAACGGTTCCCGGCTTTACCACACCATTTGCGTCGAGTTTGCCGAGCTGCTCTTTCGTAAATTCGGTCGGAAACTGCGCCGCGAAGAGTTCCTTATCGGCTTTATGTTTATTTTTATCCAGCTCCAGGTCGAACTTATAGGAGTGTTCAGAAGTCAGTTTCTTTGCCGCAGACTCGGAAATGACAATTCCATCTTCGTGATTGAGCCCGTGGTAAGGCATATAGGCTACTCTTAGATTAGTCCCCAACGCTAACTTACCGTCTTTGGTAAAGTTGCTTTCGGCAAGCAGTTGACCAGGCTTTACCTTCTGACCCTCTTTGACAGTCGGAGTCTGGTGTAAAAAGGTCTTTCTCGAAAGAGGGTAGTTGTGGTATAGTTTGTAAGTCTGCTCACTACCGTCTTTGTATTTGACTGTTATCTCTTTATCGGTAACCTTGGTAACTACTCCCTCATCCTCAGCAATCGGGTTCAAGAGTTTTGCATAGAAGTCAGGTAGGCTTATCCCTGTCTCCGGGTCTACCACTTCTACCAGTGGGGTTTCTCTATGTACTAACGGAACGGCCTGGGTAAACATTTTGGCCGCCATTTGGGCACGGTTACCGTGGTCGGAGTTGAGGAAAGGTACTAGTACTGTAGTAGGTCCAAACAGTCTGGTCGGCGAAAGTAGAAGGTAATCCGCATCTTTTGCAGGTACAACTTTTCCGCGGTGAATTGCCACATCGTCATTCGGAGAGAGCTTGACTTTTTTGTCCCACAAGTCTTTGGGGGAAATGTACTCTACCTCACCGGTCTTGAGATTTCGGAAAGCCTGATAGATGTTACCCTGGTCGTCTACCGCCGTTCCGTTGGCAAGTCTGAGGTCTACCCCCGCCTTTTGAGACTCGGAGGTTCTGATTAGGTCGATAAAGCCGGCGTAGGTCGGGTGGACGTCACGAAACTCGTCCAAAATGGCGTGGGTGGATTTGATACCACCCTCGCCCATATAGGTTACCTTGAGGGCGGTTTCGAAAATTTCCATCGGGTTGTTCTGCTCGGGGTTAGATGACAGAGAACTGGTAGTAAGAAAGGTCAGTATAGGACTTTTCAAGTCCCACGTACGGGGTATTTGTTTCTTCTGTTTTATACGGGCTACCAGCTTCTGTATCTGCGGCCTGCTCTTTTTCTCCAACGCTTCGGCGAGGAGCATTTCCGGAGTGTGAAAACTTTTGAAAGCGAGGTTAGCCATATGGTCGGGCTCTTCTTCCCCGGCGGCAACAGCTAAGTTTTTCTTGAGCGCGTCTACTATGGTATTTGTTGTTAGCTTCTTGTATTCTTTACCGAGGGTAATCTTCGTCGTTTCCGGGTCTACCTCGGCGACATTTTTGACCATATCAACAAAGTCGCCGAGTTTGGAAAAGTTTTTGTACTTGGCCGCCTTGTCGAAGTTCTTCACCGCAAGTTTGGGCCCGAGCAATTTGGAAATCTCAGCGTCGTCAAGTCCCATAGCCTGCAGAAAAGAGACGATTGGTATTTTCCCGTGGTTCTTTGTCTGAACGTATACCTCCCCGGTTTTTGGGTCGGAAACTATGGAAAAACTATCTCCCTTAGCCGTATTGAAACGGGTCTCCGTCTCTCCGGTTTCACGGATACGGGTATAGATACCAGGTCTTTGTCTGATTTGGTTGAAGATGGTATACTCCGTTCCATCGATAATCGTCGACAAGTGCGGAGAAATAGCGGGAACTTCTACTAAGGTTTTGACACCCGTTCTGTCGAGAACTTTGCCGGTGGTTTTATCTACCAACACAAGGCGACCTTTTATCGGAAAAGTCAAGCTCTTCTTCGCCAAAACCGCCTCTTTGACATCTTCGGGAGAAGGGTAGTAAGGCTCGGCTTTGAGGTCTTCTACCCTAACCTCGAGGCCATCAGATACTGGGACTGGGAAAATTTTATTTTGTAAGGTATCTAACAATTTTTGCGTAATAAGGTCGGTCAATGTTTCGTTGTTCGTTATCAGCGTAGGTCGTAGAGTCATAAAATTGAATTATTCGATTTATTCTTTCCAAAACATAGTGCGCTCCTGAGACACCCATTCCAACAATCGGTCCCGTTAATATTGGAACCACAGGTGCTGCAACTTTCAGACCTTTGAGAATATGTCTCTTTATTGCCTCCTTACGGGTTTCTCTGCGGAGTTTCTTTATTTCAAGGGGAGATAAACCTTTCTTCCCTTCCAATTTCTTTTGGAAAATTTCTTCAGCTTTTCTCTGAACGCCCTCTCTTATGCGGGGATTTTTCAAAACCTCTTTCAACTCTCGAATGCGGTAACTACGGCTGGTAAAAAATTTGCCGGTTTTATAAGCCGCTACACCCAATCCTACGGCAGTACCTATTAGCGCCCCCTCTACCAGAGCGTGGGAGAGGGAAGGGTAGTCGTATTCTTGTGTCTGAAGTTGTTGTTCCGGTTGCATCAATTAGCTCCCTTGAATTGGTAAGCAAGAGCCCCGCCAAGAGCACCTATACCGGCTCCTATTGCAGCATTTAGACCGGTAGCTATGGCCATTGCTGTTGCTTTTACTGCGGAAGAGTAATGGGGAGATTTCAGAACTTCCTTAGCTCCAGGGTTGAAGGGTATGGATAAAAGTTGAATACCCGCCCCGCCGAGAGCGCCTATTTTGGCGCCTTGTTTGATAGTTTCCTTATTCTTTTCATTCGCCATCTTCTCCTAAGGAATTATTAGTACCAGGATGTTTGAGTTGAGTAAAAACATCTACCGCTCCTCCTAATATAGCGGGAAAAGCTACCTTTTGCCACCAAGACATTTCGTGTTTTCTTGCCGCACCGTAGGCGTACAAGTCTTTACGCTCAAACATAGAAATCCCCATTACTTGATGAACTGCTTTATCATATGAAGCGTGTCATTCTGGTACAGCTTTTCCTGCTTCGGTTTCGGCGGAGGTAAGATTTTCTGTACTTCTACCGTAAAGGTTTCATAACCAAACGGCGACCCGGCGTGGGTGGAGAAAGTGTAGCCTATAGGCTTTCCGATATAGGCCTCTCCCCGGGGCACCTTTTGCAACATAGCTTCCATTTGAGCTTCCAAAGTACCGTCAAAAATGTCCATTAGTTTCTCTGCCATATTGAAAATGGGAAATACCCTGTCGACGATGGCTTTGATACGGCCTACAATACCTTTTACCACCCGCTTGGCAAAGCCTAACAAACCGCCGCCGTGCATACTATTGAACTCGTCAATAATTTGCGACAAAAGCTTCATATCCGAATCGTTGAAAGCTTTGATGAAAATACCCAAAGCAAAAGCATTTGGTTGAGACCAATAATCGGTCAAAAGTAAATCGAAATTTTCCGGCAAAAGAGGGTTTCCATCTGCGTCGGTAAGACGCATATAGTAAAGCTTTTGATACGTTACCGTACCTCGAAAGTTTGGATAAGAAACCAATCTATAGCCAGGCCTACCGACATGATACGTCGGCCTGACGTCCTGAGCGAAAGAAAATTGAGCGGACTGATAAAACATACCAGCACCGTACAGGCCTAGGTAGTTCTTGCCTTGCTGTTGTCGCTGCCCGCCGCCGAAATGCCCTGCAAGTACTCCGGGAAGATTTCCTTTTATAGCCGTCTTCAAGGCAATTTCCGCCGCCTCTTTCAGAGAAAGTTTTTTCACCACCTTGTCGGCCTTTTCCTCACCGTCAACCTTAGGTTCTTTTACTTGTTGTAAAGCCCCTGGTTTGTAGACGAGAAAGGCAATCTGAAACCTAGCCGCCGCGTCCAAAATAAAATCGGCAAAGTCGGGGTAGGTAATCCCCGACCCGTTGTCCGATGTAGCACTGAAAAAGTGCGAAACGTCGCTTACAAAATCCCCTACCTTACCAAAAAGTCCCATCGCTTTACTCTATAGCATTAATCCTGTGCCCTACAATTTGTATACCTTCGTATATCACAGGAGCTCCTGACGAAATCTGTGTACCGAGCGAAACTATTTTGCAAGCCTCTATGTAGAGCTTTCCAATAGGCTTATCTGACAACTCGGCGTAGAATACTAGTCCTAAGCCAAAAGGCCATTTGGACGCTTTACCGTGCAACCCGGCGTCAAACATCGACTTCGGCGAGTCGTTCAAGTCCGAAGGGGCGGTATCTTTTGCCTCTTTTATGAAGTTCGGGTTATCTACCACCAAACGTTGGATAGAAACCTGCGCCTGAGTGGTTTGTCCGGAGACAAAAGCCATCATCTCCGAACCGAGCTCGGTTACAGGTATCCTTTGTCTATAGACAGAGAACCCTACCCCTTGGGCCAAGCCGATAGCCTTCAGTTCGGAAGTGAGACTACCGAGAAGATTCATCAACTTATTTATCGCTCCTGTGTGGTACGGTTCATTTGCCGTCAAGAGCGCTTTGGTAGCTCCCGATAGGTGGGCTACCCTAGGAGGGCCAAGCAAGACCAAGGTATACTCCGCCCTGGCGGCAATCTGGTCTGCGTAGTCCAAGTCGACCTGAACCCATTTATCTTGAGCGTAATTGAGCGGATTTACTACCATCGTTTTTACCTCCAAAAGTTAGCAAAAAAAAGGCTTAGGAGCCGAGAGGTATGGCAACCCTAAGCCAGATATAGTTGAGAGGCATAGGTATCTCTACATCCGCCTCTACCTGAACGGAAGTTGCGCTCAGCTCAGTAACTTCACCTATCTTGTAGCGGCGTATCATAGCACCAATGAACGGGCTTTCCAGGTTGGCAAGCTGCTGAGCGGTAATTTCCAGAGTTTGCTTTATCAAATCCTTAGTCTCTTCGGTAATGTTGTACTTACCGATATAAGGCTCGAGCGCCTTTTTGAAGATGTCGGATATAGCGTCCAAGGTTCTAACCGCAGAAATCTCCCTGTTGTAGTCGTTATCTCTGGCAGTAGTAATCTGGTGCCTGATATAGAGCGGAGCAAACAGGTTGTCTTGAACTACCAGCAACCAACCACTTTCGGCCAAGTCGTTGAGGTTGTCTTCAGTGAAGTAAGTACCATCGTTGAAGATAGCCCTTTTGAATCCGCCAATGGCCATATAAGTCACAGGCTTGTGCGGGGGTAGTCCGGAAAGCATAGCCGCAATAGCCGCCGCCAGATAGTAGCCGGGAACTTTTTGGTCGTCATCGTCTATTACCACTTCGGGAGAGACACAGACAATTCTCTTGTTGTTGTAAGTCTCAGCGATTTCTTTCATCAAAAGTTTTCTTTCCACTTTGGATTCGACTTTCATTACCAGCCTGTATTCGACATTCTCGACGTCCTCCGGCCAAGGATTGGCGAGTTGAAGCTGTTGGTTATTCTTGGTGTACTCTACGGGGTAGTACTTATCTCCGATAACCACGTAGTAGTGATATTCGGTTCCGGTCCCTATCAATTCGAAGAACTTGGCCTCTTTATCGGTCAATACCCCTTGAGAAATCTTAGCCGTCCCGCGGCGGTACTCTTTCTCAAAAGGTACTCTGGGAACAATGAAAGCCATCCTCCATTTGGAAACTTCAGGTTTGGAGAGCTCGTCCACATAGCTGGGAAGCATACCGTGAACGGCCACGTTGTAAGTCAGCGGAACGATAAAATATACCGGGTACGCTTTCAGCTCGTTGAATGCCTCTCCGTAACCTTCGGCGTCGTCGGAACGGATACCCATAGCGTATACAGGAACGGTGGTATTTGCCAGCGCTTTCGCCACAGCGTATGCCAGCGGGTTCCTGGTAGATATTTCGCCGAGCTGATTTTCAATATCTTCCACGGACTGGAATTCCATAAATTCCTTCGCCAAATCGGAACGGAGAACCCTGTAGTCAGCGTAAACCTCACCTACTATAATGGTCTTGCCGAGAAGAGAATACTTTATAGTCAGCTTGGAATACCCTGCGTCGTATTCCCACTGATTGGAAGAAAGCTTTACATCCTGAAAACGGGCAAAGTTCACCGTTGCCTTTTCTACATCTTGTGGGATGGGGTCTAACAGGAAAATCTTATTTCCACTAACTTTGAAGACATAAGTTTTCAAAATCTCATTTCCGTTCTCATCTAAAACCTGTACTAAATCCTTAGGTTGAACTAGTTTAGCTTCGTCTTCAGACAATTCAATATTGTCTTGGTCTACAGACAAAGTTACCGGACTTTTTTGAAGAAAAACTACTCCGGCATTTTTTATAGTTACCTTTGCAGTTTCTCTGTCAAAAGTAGAGCCGGGAACTATGGGAACGTCGTATTCCTCTGCAGGAAAAGTACCCAGAAATTGCCCGTCGTAATATTTATAGGCGGGTCCGACTATGCACAGAGGCTGATCGGGAAGCATAAGCGGAGGCGACGCCCGCCTTATTTCCTGAATTACCAGAACACCCGGTTTTATGTAGGAGCTCATGCATCTGAATTATGAACTTGGTATAACTTACTCGATGCTTCAAAGGGTGTACCTTCTCCCCGAAAGGGGAAAAGAAGTAAAGCCCTCTTTGAAAAAGAGGGTTTTGCCGGACTGGGGGCTGCGCTGCAATGGCTGCGGACAGATAAAGTTGGGCAACATTGAACTGTCCGCAGTTGTTGAGGGAGTTCCCAAAACTCCACTACCTTGGGAGGAATTCCTACAGGCACTCTGGAATGAGCACATTGAGTCAATCTGCCCTTACTGTAAATTGCTTCAAACAGTGCAACCGAAACAACTCTACTATCGAGAGGGTGAAACGTGGAAAAACCTAGAAACGGGCGAAGAGTTGTCAGTTGAAGAGTTGTTAGACCTCCTCTGAGGGGGTCTGAATATTAACACTCGCATGTAACTCCCTCTGCTGTTGGCGGTAAACATCGAGTAGGATACCCTCCAGTATCGGTAGCGCATCTCCGCTGAGAGTAGTCTTCCATAGACCTTGCTTGTAGATAGTAAAAGATATCTGACCTACCCACACCTTGCCTCCGCGCTCTTGGATTTCCGGCGGGGAGATGGACGGATTCGTTAGGTCGTGAAGTTTGTATACCTTCAGCAAATGAGGCTTTATCGTCAATACCGTTCTGGCTACAGTATCCGCCAACTGCTCCCACTGTAATAGATTTTCAGCAAGGATTTCGAACAGGATACTGGTCGTGTAGAGTTGGATATAACTCTCCCTCTGAGCTTGCGGAGCAAAGGGATTTCGCGGTTGGGCCACGTTGTTGAGGGAGAGCTTACTCAGTTCCACTGGCCCACGGAAAACATAAAGGGCAGGATATTCTATTTTTGCTGAGGGGTCGGAAACTCTGCCGAGCTCCACCGTTTTGAACAGGGGTACCTGTCCTTCTATCAGCTTAGGCAAAATATCGGGCTGGAAGACCTTTTTGAAAGTGAGTATTAGTGAAGATACTACTTTGAGCATCATTGCTAAGTATGGCCGTTGATATACACCGCCTTATCGACCGTATCCGGGTTATGCTCCGTGACTTTCCCGAATACAATACCCTCTGGCAGGTTCCCGGCGGTCCGGAGTTTACTACCGAAGAGATTAGACAGGCACTGGAAAACGCGTTGGATAGGATAAACTTAGTTCCACCCGTATCAAACTACACTTGGAAGACTTTACCCGAAGAGCTAGTACAGCCCCTAATGCAGTTCGCTATTTACTTTTTGCTCAATATGAAAGCCCGCGAAATCGGGCGTAACAACGTCGAGTTCCAATCCGGAGGGGTAGCCGCGGACTATACCAGAATACTGATGGAATACGCCCAAGCCGCACAGACGGCTGAGGAGAGAGCGGAAATGTTAGCCCAACGCTACAAAGTGGAGGCAAACCTAAGGGAAGGGTTTGGTATTATCGAATCTCCTTTCGGTCATTGGGCGTGGTGGTGAATAGTAGCTCCATTGCTATAAGACCGTGTATACCTAAAGTAAGGCCTAAGAGAAAATAAGCCAAACCTATCTTCCACTCGGATTCTCCATTTTCTAACAATATCTCGCAAAAAAATAGGGATAGAATAGCCCCATAAAACTGTGCTATCAGCACTTTAGGTGGGTCAAATACTGTAAAAAGTGCGCTGTTTATTGTTACACCTACCGCAAGAAGTAACTTATCTAGCATTTCTATGTATTATTTTAGCAAAAAATAATACTACAAGTCCGTGGAGGCCAAACCCTATTCCTAGTAAAACTAACGTAATTACCCAAGAAATAAAGGAAATCCAATCTTCTTGGGACTCTAATTTATCAGCCACAACAAGTGCTATAAGGCCAGAGTAAAAAAATATCCACTGTAAAACAGCCGCGTAAATTAACGGCAAGAAAACATAGAGAGAACTTCCTACTAGTGCAGACAAAATAAATGTTCCTGCCAAAAGCGATTGTTTACCTATCATTGCAGGATAAATTATATTGGTCAAATCCAATTTGTTATGCAAATTTTATTTTTTTTGTCAAGAAATTCGGAAACCCCTGTCAGACTTAGCTTTTCTTGACTCTAAAAATATTTGATTGACAAAAAAGCTCCAAAACTTGACAATTCTGTCCAAAGCAAAAGTCTAAGTCTGACAAAGCTGAGATGGTTAATAACTTGACATTTCTGTCCAGACCAACACTTATTTGTCCCCCTCTTTCCGGATATATAAGGGTTTCTCAACCTAAAAATCGACACACCATCCCGGAAAATAGGGGGCAAATAAGACTAGGTGTGGACAGCTTTGTCAAGTTATGAACGCTCTGAGCATTGATAGACAACAAACTTGACATTGACCAGACTTGTCAAGTAAAAAAATTTATTGTCAAGTTATTGGGCCAAAAATTCACGCAAAGCTAGGTCTGACAAGAGTTTGCCGCGATAAATGAAATTTGTGTGAAAACTGATGTAAGTCATATTTTCAAATTTTATTTGCTAATCTTTGTGATTTCGGTCAGGTTTGGAAATAACTTGACATAAATCTTATAAATAAGAGACTCAACTTTCAGGAGGCAAAAGAAAAAAGAAGGCTTTATATCCTTACCACCTCAAGGCGATTGTAATAAGTAATGGTTCTGGTAGATAGTTCGTTATCTTCCTTAGGCAATTCCAAAACGTCGTCAAAGGTAATTACCCTCTCCTGGTAATCGGGGCCTATTACCCTTGCCGTAAGGGTAGGTGTTTTTACATATTTCGCTCCGAGTTCGTTGTATAGAAAAGCTACCAGGTCGGATATCTGGAATCCCATGTCGGGGCTGTGGTAATGCCAGATGTAACGGTCTAGTTTTTCTTTTATCTCCGCGTCGGATATATTCGGCGGAATAGCCGCTTCTATCTTACCCTCAAGGTATACGGGGAAGAATATCCTTGCCAAGTAGTTAGCCGTTAGTATTCTCAAATCGGACCTATCTAACAATTCCTGGACTATTTTTATCTCCGGCCAAGCCAATACCTTTACTTTTTCTCCTTCCTTTTTATCTACCTGTATCTTGCTCCTGTACGAAAAGGAAATATCAAGGTCGGTATTTACTATTTTGCTTCCGTCGGTAGTGTGTAACATCCCCGGATACTCTACCCAACCGTCTTTTCCTACTGTAAGTTCCACTTCTTTTGGTGGGGTAGATTGCATGAATTTCACATACACATCCACGTGCCCGCCAACATGTAACTTTACCGTTTCAAATTCCTTGTAATCCCGCCACATTTCAGGGTCGCCGAAACCTATGGGCTGCACGAACAGGATGTTGTCTATCTTCTGGGGTAGCACTACTTTTATCGACCGCGGAGAGACCATATTACGTACCGTTAGTTCCTGTTTTATCCTCTCCACAAATTGGTCGAGGGGTTCTATATCTGTCCCGCCCACAAAGTCGGTAGCGGTTTCGGCATATAACACGTGGGGGTCAAAAGGTTCTACTTCTACCTTGCTGTTAGCCGGTAGATTGTAGTCTGCTCCTATCTCCGGCGCTACGGCCGGTACTTCGAAATACCACGCTCCTTCCAGAGCGTTATAGTAAAGCTGGTTGGGTAAAAAGGTAAACTCTTCAGGCGCTTCGTAATACATATTCGGCGTTATGTAGAACTTCGTACCTTTAGGAACGCGGTAATACTTCTTTTTCGCCACATATACCCTTATCAACCCCGCCGCCTTTTGTCCTCGTCTACGGTATACAAAGAAATTCTTTGCTATGTTTTCTATAGCCTTCTGGTAAAAATCGTCATTGGGGTCCGGATACTCTCCGCGGAGGAAAAGATATAGCGCGTAGAAAGAAGACATTACTTCCTGGAATAGGTCTGCAAGCGGGTCTAGTACTAAGTCCCTGACAGCGGTACCCCGGCGGAGGTCTAATTCGGGGTATCTGTCTTTGAGGTAGAGGATGAAATAGTTGAGTATTTCCTCTTTACTAACACGCAACATAGAGGGAAAGGTTGGTATAACTTATGCACTATGCAAGTATGCGGTATTACCTGTCCTCAATGCGGTGCGGTTCTACACTTCAGCTTCCGTCCTATGGTGGAGGTAAATCTGAGCGAAGGGTTGTTGCGTATATTCCGCCCGGTACCATCGGCAGTTTACTGCCTCAGTTGTGGGGGTAATTACTACGGACAAAACGCTCAGTTTCTCGGGATGGTAGAAGTCTCTCTCGGTAAGAAGTTTTTGCAAAGGTTAATTCCTACTAGAATACAAAAAGCAGCAAAATACCTGGTTGAGTACGACTTTACCATCACGGGGCCTCCCTCGGCTTGGATGCAAGCACTATACGCTAACAAAGATAAATGGAAAGAAGTACAAGCTTTCGACAAAGACCACAAGCTTATTTTCCGCTTTTCCCAAAAAACTGATTGAAAACGTCCAATAGTTTCTCCGTTTTCTTGTCTAATTCGTATTTATAGTCGGGTAACAAGATGTCCATAAGCTTTTGCACTGCCTCTTTATTACCCGCCAAGGCTCCCGCTGCTTGGTAGAGAAGGGCTACTCTTTGAGATAAATCTTTGTGGGAAAGGTAGCGGAGAATAAGAAACTCCGCTACTGAGCCGGGCTCTGCTTTATACCCGATTGCGAGGAGGTATTCGATTCTTGCCCGGACTTCTGGGTCGCTGATTGCAATTTCTGCAAAAAATTCGGGTCAATTGCCAGTAGTACTTTCTGTTCGAAACGCATAAGTTCTTCTATCAACTTCGCCAATAGTGGTTGGGGTAGCTTGTCTAACAACTCTTCCAGACGGGAGTCAAAATCTTCGGTAAACATTACGGGTGCTCCGTTTATCGCTACCAGCGAGTAGACCAACATATAGAGGCCTTGCTTGAAGAGTAGGTCTTGTACCAGTTTGGGTAAGTTCTCTTCGAGTTTTTCTCTGATAATCAGTTCCTCTTTTGCGGTTCTAGTTTGAAAGGTGACCTCAATAGTAGTATCTCCGCCGAGGTTAATGGTAATCGTTTCGGTATACCTACCCTTGGTAAGCAAGTCGGTAATGATTTTCTTCCTTTCTTGGTCAGAGATTTCGGTAACAGGATTACTGACTGGGGCGTTTGCCACAACTTCCTTTCTTTCCAAAGCTTGAGCCAAATCCATGATTGAAAATTCTAATGTATGCTTCACTTACCGGCGCAAGAGAAAAAGCAAGTACTGGTAGCGGTCTATAACTTAGCCGACGAGAATGGTTTGATGGAGTATGAAACGCTTATCAATACCCCCGACATCGAAATCATTGAAGAGGAGCGCTCGATTACTCCAAAAGGGCAGATATTGGTGGTAGTCAAATACACCGTTCGCAAAATTACTTCGCATGACTCCTGAACAAGCTTTGGTAGAGCTCGATATAGCTCTAAGGAATTTGCAAGATACCCTTGTCGGGTGGTACGGCGAAAAAGGCGTGGAAATATTCGACGACCTTGTGAGGAGGGTATTGGACAGGTCTAAAATCTTTGAGATACCGCTAGAGGAGGACGAGGCCTTGGAAATACTTAGCGAAGTGTTGTAGTTGGGGTGGTATGTATATCGTGAAGGATAAGTGGTTCTATATGCCTACTAACAAAGGGTATTGGCGTCTTATCTACGCCTCTATTGTAGAAGTTGTGGAGTATAAACCGGGAGAAGAGCCGACGGAGTGGACTGTTTTCAGGAAAAACACTATATACTCCGCCACTAAAGAGGAAGAGAAAGAGGTTTGCTTTTCCCACATTCTTGGCTACTGTTCGCACTGTAATAGGGTTACCCCATTGATAGGAGTGAAGATATACCGCCAGTATGTTGTAGAAGACAAGACGAAGTCACTTTTTGAGGTGCCCGGCAAAAGGCTTACCATTCCTTTCCGCTATACCCCTATGCGTGCTGTGGTGTGTATTTCCTGCGAAAGCAAGATAAAACCGGAACACCTCTTCCTCAGAAAAGACGGCGATATAAAAGGGTTTTTCGAATTCCGAGGTATAGAACCGGATTTCTCCGTTTTGATATAACTCTCCCGCATTATCGCATTAGCGAAGGGTTGTTTAGGAAGGGCGATGTTACAAACGGTAGAACTTACCAGATGCCCTGCTTGTGGGGAGTATTTTGCCGGGCTCGCCGCCGGTAAAGAGTGCCTCTACTGCAAAAAAGCAAGGGTAGAAGTTGTCGAATCGTTTCACCACGAGATAGAGGACGATACGGACCTTGCTTATTGCCCCAACTGTGGAGCGTCCATAGAAGAGGTAGCGTTTGATGTTGTTCTCGAGTTGGAAATAGGCAAAGAACTGGCTACCCTAGACTTAGACAACTTTGAAGTCAAATGTCCTAACTGCGGATGGGTAGAAATGGGTGCACGGAAATCTATTTGTATTAGCGCTGATGTTTTCTGGGACCCGAAAATCAAGCTCGGAAAGGTTTTCATTTACGACGACCGCTACAGAGACCTGGTACCAGCCGAAAAGGCACGAATATACGTCGTTACCTCCGAGGAAGACAAGGCAATCTCACCGCTGGAGGATTGGCAGTGGAGGATTAACGATACTCCATTTGGAGAGGATAACGCCCCCAAACTAGAAGATTTGGCAGACTACATTCTAATCGTCGACGGCAAAAAGAAGCTCTACCACTACAAAGGCATAGAGGTGCCGACTAACTGGGAATTACTTCTCCTCTAATTTCTTCGCCAATTCCTTCGCCTTTTGGGGTAGGTCTTTCTTCCTTTCTACTACTTCTTTTTTGCGTAGTAAAGCTATTGCCTTTGTCTTCCCACCGTGCGGTCCTTTTTTGTCGGTTATGCAAATCAGCAGTTTCCTACCCGGCTTATGTTTCACCGGTACAACACGGTACTCTTTACAGTCGGATTCATCGGTATCCAAGACTTCGCGGACATACTCCCCCTCAGGGTAGGCATAGAAACAGTGTTCTTTGGAACGGCAGCCGATGTATCTTCTCTCCTCGGCTAGCTTGTATAGTCCTACGGCAAGAGGAAGCATAGGTGGAAATTTGGTATAACTTATACAACCTCTATTGCTTCGACAAAGCGAAGGGTTGTTCGGGAAACCATATGAAAGAAAAATGTCCCTACTGCGGAAGTACCAACCTTTGGGTACCGGTAGATTACCTTTTCGTCTCTTGGCGCGGTAAAAAGGAAGGTGGAAGTTTTACCATTCGCACGGGAGAGAGGCCGACTTGGTGTGAAGACTGCAAAACGGAACTGGATTTTGTGGATTGGAATTCTGAATATGACTATGACGAGTACTACACCATTCACGAAGAAAAGGACCTGAAAAACTTCCTGAGAATTTTAGGCTTCTGGCCCTACAGGGAAGAAACTCCGGTGATGATATTAGGCTGGAAACAACAAGTACCAACGGTTGAAAAGTTCAGGTTGTATGAGAAATTTGAAGTTACCTTTCCAGGTATCTGGAACTTAGAGCTGACTAGATTTTTCTCTGGAGACGAAAAAACTGCTCAGCAAGAACAAAAAGAGCTATGGGAACAAATAGTGCGTGACTTACCTTATCTCGACCCGATGGATATAACCGACATCGAAGGCGGGGAGATACTTGACGGAGTTGTAGGGATATTCAGAACTCAAAAAGGCGATGTTGTTATCAAAAGGCTTTTCGGAAAGGATATTACTTGCAGACTGGAATGTAAGATATTGGAAAGGCTGATATAAGAAGAGAAGCGTTGTTGGAGTTTGATATGTACCAAACTCCTGCTGATATTTTGGCCAAATTCGTCGTAGACAAACTCAAGAAAATCCGCTGGGGTAGAACGACAGAAGTTCTTTTCTGGGAACCACGGGAAGATGATAAAGGACTGTTATTTCAATCGGAGAAGTTTTGGGATAGGCCGGAAATAACCGCCAAAGTAGAACTCTCTTATACTTACCCACTTTCCGAAAGAGCAGAAGATGTCTTCCAAATCAAAGCCAAATTTGACTTACCTACCTCTTGGGGAGAAGATTGGGAAGAGCTGGAAGAGTTTCTTCGAACGGAATTTCCCACCTCGGTTGCTGAAAAATATTTACGACTGATAGAAAACTGGGTCAACCGCATTTGGAAAAAGGTGGAAAAAATCGTTCAGGATGTCGTCAAAAATCACAAAGCCTGGCACTACAACGATTGCAAATACCTGGTAGATAGCAAAGGAATATTTCACGTCACCGAAATTGTTAGCTATGTTCTAGTACGGTACAAAAAGGAAGCGGAAACTACCCTTGCTTCGACTACAAATCCCTCACCTCCGCCGGAGGCCAGGAATGCAACATCTGTATTTGTCTGCCCTCACTGCAAGCACACTTCACACCCGGCGGAAGTAGGGGTAACTTACGTTGCGCCCGATTATATGATTTCCAGCGAACCGGACGCATTCTACGCGGACATAATCCCTGAGGGAACTTACGACGAAATCAAAAAGTATTACGACAAAGTCCATTTCGTATGTCCTGAGTGTTACCAAGAGGTAAGTAAGGACGACATCTTCCTTATCGAGGAAGGGAAACCGGTTAGCCTTTCCGGGAAATCCGCGGAAGATAGGCCTGAAGTACTGGCCGCTTTAGTGTAGAGTTGTTGGGGGGATAAAATGGGTTTGGAATTCCAGTATTGCCCTACCTGTGACGTGGTTTTCATTTCCAAACAGCCTCTTGAGAAGTGTCCAACATGCGAACGTACCGATTTGAGGGACGCCATTATCGAAGGCGAGATATACAACGAGGTACTAGAGTGCCCTTACTGTGGAAGCAGGGAAGTTTTCGATGTATATACAGGAGAGTTGGTAATTTATCCTCAACAACGCAGAGTATCCGCCGGTGCCTCTGCGCTTAGCTGGTACTGTGCGGAATGTACCAAAACCGGGGAGTCGTCCGGAGATAGTTTTGATGTAGAGGAAACAAAATTAGTAGATATAACTTGGGAAGAGTTCCTGCGTGAACTTCTGGGATTACCTGAAGAGGCTTTACGCCCGGGGACGAGAACTCTCCTATACTTCCACCTCTACGACCAGCTGGTAGATATCAACGATATCTTCCTTATCGAATCTACCAACTCCACGGAAGAAGTAGCGCTGGATAACTTCGACTCATTTACGATAACAAGAAAAAACGGAGACAGGGTACCTGTACTTTTCAAATCGAAAGAGGAAATTCGGAAGAATCTGCTTATTGTAGACACAAAAGAAAACCGTATACTTTACCTGGGAAAGCTAGTTCCGCCTGAAGCGTTGGTGTAAGGAACAACGCTGGTGTATTGTCCTTTTAGTTGGGAAGAAATCCTCTACCAAGGAGAGGAAGTCCCAGTGGAGGCTCTTATATGAGGGTATTCTTTGGTATCGACGCCACCAAAGGGTTTCCCCGCTGGTGGAGGGGAGACCCGTATCTGATTTCCGCCGCGGTACTTTGGAACAAAAAACGATACCGGTTCCGGATTTTCCGCAAACGCCCTTTGCAAGGACTTTTCTTTCTCGACAGCGGCGGTTTCTCTTTTTTCTCCAAAGAGGGGGTATACCCTTTCTCTCCGGACGAATATTTGGAATTCATCCGAAAAGTCCGCCCCGACTTTTTTGCGACAATGGACTACCCTTGCGAACCGGACGTGAACCGCTCAGCACTTCGGACAAATAAGGACCGTATTGAGGCTACGGTTGACTACGGGGTATACTTGTGGAAACGGAGACATACGGTAGACAGTAAGCCGATAGTAGTAATACAAGGCTACACTCTGGAAGAATACACCTACTGCTACGAACTTTACCGTAAGCGTGGGGTGGACGCCGACTACTGGGCTTTTGGTAGTATGTGTCGCAGGTGGAAAGATAGTGAAATTCGGAAATATGTCCGCTACTTTCGCGAAAAGCTAATCGGTAACGGGCCGAAGATACATATATTCGGTATCAAAATCTCTGCAATCAATAGAGATGTAGTGGAGAGCGTTGACAGCATAGATACAGCCGCTTGGTGTTATGCAAAATACACCGGCGGCTGGGGTTGTACTGAAGAGAATTTTCTGCGGTATAAGGAAAAGCTAAAGACACTCATAGAACGGGCAAAGACCGAACGAAGACAGCTTTCGTTTTTGGTATAACTCGCAGAGAGAAGAGTTGTTGAGGTTAGGTATGTCTAAACTTTTCGATTTTTCTGTATACCCTGTAGAAACGGTCTATATCTCCCTCCCGGAAATGGCCGATGGTAAAGGAAAAAAACATCTCCCTACTCCCGATTTGGAAGATTGGGAATGTCCTAAATGCGGCTCTAATCTGGAGCCGGTAGTATACGGAAGACTTACACTGGCTTCTTATCTAGAACCAGAATTTACGGTAATATCGGAAGTAGCTGAGTGCAGCAACGAAAATTGTGACTACGAAGAAGACCTATCCACCAGCGCGCGGGTAGAACTTCCGGTTGTGTTCAAAGGCCTTACTTGGCAACAGTTTTTACGGAAACTTCTCAACATACCGGAGAAAGGTAGAGTTTTCGTGTTAGACGAGAAAACAGGTTTCGACCCCCGACTGGTAGATTTGGAAAAAGATGTTCTGATTCAGATTGAAAGTAGGAGTATGTCTACCCACACTAAGCACATTATCCAAGAGTTCGAAGAAGGTGATGTGTATCTATTCTTCTACGACGCCGACGACCAACTGCAAATAGCCGAAACACTTACACCTGAGCAGGCGAGAGAGTTGTTACTGGTGCTAGACGAAAAAGGAGAGGTACTCTTTGCTGGAGAAGATGTAAAAGAGCTTGGCCTAGATACAGCGTTAGCGTTGTTGTTGTAGGAGTTGTAGGAGGGACGCCATGGTGCACTTCACCTTTTGTGAAAAATGTCAGCTTATATTTGCGTCTAAGGCATCAGTCAAGCAATGCCCCAAGTGTGGCAATACCGACTTATATATCGACGTAGGTGTAGAGGAAGAAATGTTTTATGAAGGGGAGCTATGCCCTAGATGTGAAACGGAAAGTCTATACGATGTAAACGTAGCTAAGCTGGAAGTCTACCCTCTTGAAAGAAGAGCTCAAGCTGGAGTAGTTACCGTCAGCTGGTATTGCAAAACCTGTGGGAAAACCGGAGATTACTTGAGTGATATAGAAGTCGCCCTGTATCCGGTACATTTGGTGGATATGAGTTGGGAGGAATTCCTGAAAGAGCTACTCGGTCTTCCGGATGTAGCCCTACAGCCAAATACCCTGACTTTTGTTTATCTTCCCGATAAAGGAGGTCTTATTAGAGATTTGACTAAAGCCAAGGCAATTATCTCATATCGCGAAGATGGGGAGCTAGATTTGGAAAACTTCAAAGACTTTCGAATAGACTTCGACGAACACCTTCATCTCCGAACGGGGTATGGAGAAATACAAAAAGAACTCCTCGTTATAGACAAAGTGACAGGAGAACCTCTATACCAAGGGGAAAAAGTACCGAAAATAGAGGAGTTGCTTATTTGAGAGAAGAGTTGTCAAGGAGGAGGAGGAGATATTGTCTTGCCTTATCTAAAACTCCTCTATATCTTCTAAATCATCCGTGCTAACAGACAAATAAGCCGAAGATTTCGTCTCGAAAAAGGCTTCTTTTTTACCCTCATTCACGTGGCTCTCCAAGTACCCGTAAAGGTGGTCTATCTCCTCAAATGGGTTCACCTTTGTTTCAGGGTATAGGTCTTCTTTTACTCCGAGCAACTTGGCACGACGGTTAGCCAAGAATTTCACATAATCTTCCACCTGACGCTGGGTAATACCCAAATCGTTTTGAGCCAATACGGACTGATAAAACTCCAAGTCCGCGTCGGTATAGCTGCGCAGTATACGCTCTACCGTTTCCTCGAGCTCAGCGGAGCTGATATGACGCAAGATGTAAGGCTTGAGACGGTTGATAATGGTAGCCATTACCTTGACGTGGAAAAGTTCGTCCGCCTTTATCTCGGAAATCATCTTATTGGTCATAGGTAAAATGCCGTATTTGTATTGATAGAACTCTATTGTCTTGAAGCCCATATAGAATGTAATGGCTTCCATAGCGTAGGTTCCGAGTAATACCCTTAGCAGTGCTCTTGCGTAGTCTTGAGGAGAAACGTTTTTCAGCCCTTGCCAGATTATCTTGTATAGCTCCTCGTAGTTGTTAGCAATAAGTTCGTTTCTCTTCCTTAGTTCGGGGTAGTCTTTAGCAAGGTAGAAAATACGCCTTACTTCTGCGTTTTCCCCGTTGAAGAGACCGTAGAGAATATTGGAATAAGCTATGGCGTGTTCCACCTCGAAATACTTGTGAGTAGCACCCCAGATACGATATTCAGGCATTTGATATACCAGTTCCAGGTCTGTGATATTGGCCACTTGGATACTATCCAAAAACGCCAGAAAGCTGAGGGTATATTCGAACACCTTTCTGTCCGCGGTGGAGAGTTCGTCAAACCGCTCGCGAGTACGGTCGATGGGATATTCGTCAGCCTTCCACAGGCGCTGCTTTTGAAGCTTTACAAAGTCGTATAGGGTCGGGTCCTGAGGAGCAAAGATAGTAAGTAGTCCAGTAGGAAGTACGGGCGTCTCTTCCAACAGCTTTACAGGGCAAAAAGGAGCAAAGTCGTTACCTTCCGGGTTGAACAACCTCTCGTTAGACATAACGGGGAAGTTTGGCGGAAGAAACATAAAGCATGTAGTTTACCTCAGATTTTGGAGAAGGGTTGTTGATGAGAAGAAATGCGTTTCAGAACCAATTTCGCATTACCTGTTGCGGTGCAGGAGTATAGCTTCCACGACTGCTACTCCTGTTACCGTCCCTTTTTACCCGGGCTATTTGTAATACCAAGTGAAACCTCTGTAACCCGGGCTAATAACGATTTACCGTTAGTAAGCAAAACCAGGGATGGAATATATATCCTGCACTGGGTAAGGCTCCTTTTATACCTCTATGCTTTATCCAGAACTCTATCTCCTCCTGCTGGAATATATGAACTCAGAGAGGTTTTCTATCAGAAAACCTACCGCAACTTCTTAGAGGTAGATTTGACTAGAGGAGAAGTAGTTATAAGCCGGTTAGATTTCCAAGGTAGAGAAGTAGAAAGAGAGGTGGTGCTTCTACCCAAGCCGCAGATAATAGAACAGCTACCCTTAGAGGTGGAAAGCAATACTCCGTACTTTACACTCACAGAAAGTGGGTATTACCAACCTACGAGTGTAGACGTATACACCGCTTTGACAGATACGGTTCGATATATATTTGCGAAGACTGAGGCAAAAGTAAATACCCTGGAGTACTTACTTATGAATAGGGTTTGCTTAGGACGTTATAAAGTTACCAGTGCCAGAAAGCGTATGGTATCGGATATATCTTCTCACCTGATACAAGTCTACCTGTCCGGTCTATCGCAATCTGATACCGAGTGTCTGGGGAAATGGGCCGATGTATTGCTTACTACGCTGGTATAGCCTCTTCTCCTTTTTTCTTTTACCTTCTGAAAGTTGAGTCTGGTATTGTCAAAACCTTGAGTGACTTATTTATAAGGTTTATGTCAAGTTATTCTCCAACCTGATAGGAATCACAAAGATTAGCAAGTAAGATTTGAAAACCTGATTTACATCAGTTTTCGCACAAATTTTATTTATCGCAGCAAACCCTTGTCAGACTTAGCTTTCAGCTAATTTTGACCCAATAACTTGACAATAAATTTTTTTACTTGACAAGTCTGGTCAATGTCAAGTTTGTTGTCTATCAATGCTCAGAGCGTTCATAACTTGACATACCTGTCCACACCTAGTCTTATTTGCCCCCTATTTTCCGGAGAGGTGTGTCGATTTCTAGGTGTGGAAACCCTTATATATCCGGAAAAAGGGGGACAAATAAAACTAGGTCTGGACAGAAATGTCAAGTTATTGACTACTTCAGCCTTGTCAGACTTAGATTTTCGCTTTGGACAGAATTGTCAAGTTTTG
>Ga0256831_1000004_pt1 | contig 116033 bp, 131 predicted proteins | sample 132544metaG_FD_189087 | JGI IMG/M metagenome (GOLD analysis project Ga0256831, IMG submission 189087) | Hydrothermal vent microbial communities from Lau Basin, Pacific Ocean - 132-544 | ecosystem: Environmental > Aquatic > Marine > Hydrothermal vents | place: Pacific Ocean: Lau Basin...
GGCACGGCGGCCATAGCGGCGGGGTTACACCCGGTCTCGTTTCGACCCCGGAAGTTAAGCCCGCCAGCGTTCCCGGGTGTACTGCCCTCCGGGAGGGGGCGGGAAACCGGGAACGCCGCCGGCCACTAACTTTCTCTCGTAATCACCTACACAAAAGCTATTTAAGATTCTGAGAGCTATTTTTTACGGTCGGTAGTTATGCTCAAGAAGTCATCAAAGGGCAGGCTTACATGGGACTACATTCGGGACAGACATTCCGAGGTTATTGAGGAGTTGAAGACCCTCCGCAACTGGGATGAGGTTAAGTCGGCTATTCCCGAGTCTGAAACCATTGGTGACTACTCCCTTCTTGCTCTTGAGGCAATTTCCGCCGTTATAAGGGAGCTCAGGATTGAACGCTCCTTTCTCAGCGAGAAAATCGAGAACTTAAGCAGAAAAATCGAGGAGCTTGGCACTTCACACAGGGAGCTAAGTTACTCCGTTGATAAAAGGTTGAAGGAGCTTGAGGGAAGAATTTCCGAGCTCGAGCAGAGAACTCTCTTCCTTGAGGGAGTTGAGGCCATAGTCCCGAGAATGAACGAGCTGGAAGAAAAGCTTGACCGCCTTCCTGCAGAGCTCTTTAAACGAATCGAGGAAACCTACGGCAAAAAAGCTGATGAACACCTTCGCAAACTTGTTGAGGAGAAAGTTGAAGAGCTCAGGGAGGAACTCAAGCGTGAGGTTTTTGGAATAAGCATTGACTTGGCCAAAGCCCTTCGGGAGCTCCAGGGACACTACGAGGAGCTCGTGGAGGAGAACGTCCGGCTCAGGTCCCTCGCCAAAGAAAACGAGAAGCTCAGAAAGAGGCTCGTGGAGAGGGAGCGTGAACTTGAGGAGCTCAAGAAGAGGCTCGTGGTTTTCCAGGAGATGGCCAAGCGCGTTGATGCACTCAGCGAGAAGATAAGCAAATACGAGGAGAAGCTTAAGGAAATCAGGACTATTGAGAAGGAGCTCGTCTCTCTAACCGGCGCAAAGGATGCCCTCTCTGCAATTGAAGTTATAAAGAGCGAGTTCATACCAAAATCAAAGTTCGAGAAGACACTAACTGAGATAAAGTCCCTTCTGGCTGAGGCTGAATCATTAAAGGACGAAAACGAACGTCTGAGACGTGAAAACGAGAAGCTCAAGGAGGCCCTCAAAACACTGCTCCAGGAGAAACTTGGGGAGGAGTCATCTCTCGAGCATGACGAGTCTTGAAAATCCCTCTTTAAGCTTTTTCTGAACTAGTTCACTTTTGTCGTCCGTTATCTCCCCGAGCTTTGACATAACTATTTTTCTCATCTTCTCGTTCTTCTCCCCGAGAGCAACTAGGGTCTCGACGGCACTCGCGCGCACGAGCTCGTTCTTGTCGTGAAGGAGAGCGAAGAGCTTTGGCAGGAAGGGGGTTATGTACTTCATCCCGTTCTCGCTCAAGGCGAGGATGAAGTTAAGGGCCGCGAGCTTATCGGAGGTTTCCTTTGAGGTGAGCATGAAGCTTATGTCCCTGAAAACGTTGCCGAGCAGGCTGGGCCTGACGCGCATTATCTCCTCCAGAACGTAGGTCGCGTTCACCTTTATTTTCGGGTCACCGACGCGGTAGTTGGCGAATATCACCGGTACTACCTTCGAAACTTTCTCCGGGGCCACATCTGCTAGGACGCCAAAGGCCCTCGCTATCTCTTGGGTTAATGGAACCGCCTCACTCTTCCTGAGCATGACCATGAGCTTTGTTATCAGGGAGTCGTGTAGCTCCGGCATGTCCCTGAGTACTTCAACGACAACCTTAAGGGCGTTCTTCTGGACCGTCCAGAGATCATCATCAAGGAGCTCTATGACCTCCTTTAGAAACTCCTTGTTGACTGTTGCCCGCGCTATAACCTCCTGGAGCCTATCGCCCGTCGCCAGTGCCTCCCTAAGGTCGAACTCCTCTTCCATTCTATCCACCATGAAAAATACCGCAAAGATTTATATAAGCTTTTCACCACTCCTTTTTGGGGATTGACCATGAAGCAGAGAGTTCCAGTGATTTTGGTAATTTTGGTGGCGTTTCTTTTCCTGGGAAGTGTCTCGGCGTCCGGCACGGTGATGTGGAAGGGAACCGTGTGTGAAAACGTTAAATACCAGAAAAGCATTGAAGCCGTTGCTCTGACAAATGATTCAGTATACGTTGCCTGTTCGTACAGGCAGGTTGTCAACTCATCTGGCCTTATAGAGGTGTATTATCTCGGTTTCCTTTCGGCATTCTCCCAGAACGGAACTAAGCTGTGGCAGAACTCCTCAGGATATACCGTCAAGCTGGTTCCCTATAAAAATGGTGTTATAGCAGGGAGTTTTGGGGCACTGGTGGAGTTCAACAAGGATGGTCGGATTGTTAGTATGTACAACCCGCTCGACAAGCTCTATGATTTTGTAATCTCAGGGGACGTTGCTTATGTTGGGGACGGCGATTTCTATGTGCAGAACGGTACTCACTACCTAAAGGGCCATCTCTACGCTGTGAAACTGGGGAAGAACTTCACCGGGATTTGGAACGTCACATTGAAGGACATGATTACCCGCGTTAGAGTTGGAAACGGGGTCATCTATGCGAGCTCAGGCTTCCCGTCTGGCTATGTTGGAAGCTTCCAGTTCGGTTCCCTGTATGGAATTTCTCCCCAAGGAAAGCTTCTCTGGAACATTACCTTTGGCCACTGGGTCAGGGACTTGGAAACATGGAAGGGCAACGCCGTCCTTGGGACCGGCTGGGACAACTCGAAGGGCCGTCTCTATGTGGTTTCCCCGGCTGGAAAGGTGCTCCTCAACGAGAGCCTTTTCTACACAGAGGACATACTCGTTCTCAACGATACCGCCTATATTGGTGGCTTTAACGGTAAGAACGGGACGCTCGTTGCCGTTGAGTTGCCCTCCGGAAAAGTCCTCTGGAAGAGGGAGTTCCCATACCGCGTGAAGGTCCTTGCATACACTGACGGCGTCCTTTTAGCGGGTATCGGAAAGTTCCAGAGCAAAACCGAGAACGGCACGACCTATGTTTACAGCGTCGGCAGTCTCTACGCCATCAGCCCTGAGGACGGAAAAACGCTCGGCGTGCTACCAAACACGGGCTACGTGAGGAGCATAGCGGTTAATGGCAACAAAGCCGTAGTCGGAACCGCCAGCTCAACTTTCTACGTGGTCGACGTTGATTCCATGAAGGGGAGCAAAAACTCAAACTCGATTTGCGGGCCCGGGTTGATTGTCCTCCTGGCCATCGTTGTGCTGTGGAGGAGGCTCACATAGAAACGAGGCCGTATTCGATTAGTTTGTTCACTATTTTTCTTCCCTCCCTCGTGAGGTCGACCACTTTTCTTATCATGACAATCTTGAGGAGTCCCTTGTCTATCATCCTGTCGTAGATTTCCTCGATTTCCCTCTCGCTGAGGCCAAGGAACTGGTGTATCTCGAGTGGGTTGAGGCCGGAGTAGAGCGCCATGAGGATTTGCTTCTCAGTCTCGTCGAGGCTCTCCAGTTCCTTCAGTTCCTTCTCCATTACCTCCTTGAACTCCGCTTGGAGCGTCGGGAACTCCTTTGAGACCTTCATGATAAACTCGAAGTAACCGGGAATGTACTTGAGCAGGTAGCGCAGGATAAAGAGCCTTGTCTTCTTCTCGGGAATGTAAAGGTACGACGTTACAGTCTCGTTTATGTAGAAGTGTTTTATCTTCCAGGCCTGGACCTTCTTGCCGTCCATGTCAACTTCCTCAACGTCCATATCCTCGACGTCCGAGAAGATGGGAATCGGCCTCATGTCAGGGTCAAGGACAACTATGTTTCTCTCAGTTGTTCCTTTCTTTGCAGACTTAACAGAGACTATCCTAAGGGAACCGTCCTGCCATTTGGATTCCATGTTTATTGCCCCGCCCTTAATCCTCGCCAGCTGTATTCTCACGGCCTTTCCGTTTATGAGAGTCTCGAAAATAGTATGAACAAACTCCTTGAACTTCTTCTCGTCATAGATGAGAAGGTTATCTCCAATTGTCAAAATCAGTGTAAGCTCGCCCCTTCCAGGGACGTAAAACTTCATACCAAAATGTTCTTTTTCAGGATTGAGCTTATAATTGTCGGGAACGTTAACTGCTAAATCAGAAAGACTCGAAAATGGAAAGCTGTCTTCACCAACTACTTCACCCATACGGAGATACTTCAAAATAACCCTGTCATGTTGAATAATTCCAAGTGCATCACGCCAGTTAATTCTACCCGAGCCTTTCCACGAGGAGATAATTGCTACTTTAACTCTTGTTTCTGTCACCGACATAGGCCATCACTTCCGCCCTCATGTGAGGGCCTGACATTCTTCAAGCTGTCTTTCTAGCTTTTCTACCTTCGCCCGGAGCTTCTCGCATTCTTGAGATAGCTTTACTTCGAGAGGTGTTACCGCAGGGTTTCCCCCACGAGAGGCTATTAGTTCATCTAAAATACTTATCGCACTATTGATACTGCTTGTCATTTTTATAAGTGCCTCTTCTGGTGGAAGCTTTATAGTGCTTTTTCCATCTTTGCTCTTTATTGTAATGGGCAGTTTAGTTCTCGCAACATATGCAATTGCTTGATTGAGTTTTTCTTTGTCTTTCGGACTTGGGAAACGTGCGAGCCATAGTCGCTTAAACTCGTCTAGCTCACCTAAAACTTTCATCAAAAATGCATTGTATTCATCTTCACTTATGTAGCCGAGGGTATAGCCCCTAGCCACATCAAGAAGCATTAGTAGTCTTTCCTTTTTGTGCCTTGCTTCATCAAGAACTTTCTGAACCTTTTCGTCAATAACTTGCCGGAGCTTTTTTATAAGTTCATCTTCGTTAATCCCCGAGACGCTCATTTGTTTCTTTTCTTCCTTTGGGAGTGTTTTTGGTTCCTCTTTCCTTTTTACTGGACTTTCACTCTTAAGCTCTCGTTCCAATAGAGTTGCATAAAGCTCGCCTATCTGGTTACTTACTGCGTTTGTGATTAGGTATGCTGTAATTACCATGCCGAGCAACACTACAATCGAGATAATTGCAACCATTATCCAGTCCATGTTCTCACCTCCGAAAGGTTAATGGGTAAAAATGAAAAAGTCTAAAGTCTGAACTTACTGATGATGCTTCTGAGCTGTTGAACAATGTTCTTGAGGTCATTGGCGGCTCTTTCAAGCTCTTCAGTAGCTGCGGTTTGTTCTTCAACTGCTGAGCTGACCTCTTCAGCAGAAGCTGTTGTTTCTTCAGCACTTGCAGCTAAGTTTTCCAATGCCCTTAGAGCCTTTTCCACTTCTTCTTGGGTGCGAATAATCTGTTCTTTAACTTCTCCCATCCTGCCACTGGCTTCTTGTAAGAGATCGGCAATATTCGTGAGGTATGTTATTGTTTCCCTGAGTGTTTCTGCGCTCTCGCCAACAACTTGAACACCTTTCTCCGTGCTCTCTACCGCGTCTTTGATTTCTGCTGTAATCTGGTCTATGATATTCTTAATGTTGTCCGCGGCCTGTTTACTCTCCTCGGCCAGCTTTCTGATCTCTTGAGCGACGACTGCAAACCCTCTACCTGCCTCTCCAGCACGAGCGGCCTCGATAGCCGCATTCAAGGCGAGCAAATTCGTCTGCTCGGCAATGTTGGTGATAACATCAGTAATCTCCTCAATGCTCCTGCTCATCTCTGCAACCTTTGTAACTGCATGCTCAATCTTGCTCATGGTTTCCTGTATACTCTCTATCTGCTGGGCTGAGATTTCACTCTTCTCCCTGCCTTCAGTTGCTATGTTAACTACCTCGCTTACAGCTCCCTCGAACTCCTCCATTGCTCTAACGCTTTCTGCGCTTGTTTCAGCGACAAAGCGCATTCCTTCGGTTATCTCGTTAATGCTCTCCTGTTGCCTCTGTGCTTCGATACTAACTTGCTGAACAGCTTCGTTTACCTGAGTGATGGCCTCAGTAACGTCCGAGGCAATCTTTGCCAGAACGTTGGCCCTCTCCTCAAGGGTGTCGGTGACCTGAACAATTTCCCCAATGAGGCTCTTGAGTTTGTGAGTTGTGTCCCTAAGGTCCTCTAGAATTTCCTTGAGTTCCCCTTTAGCTTCCATACTTAATCCGTTGCTTAAGTCACCCTCTGCCAAACGCTCGAGTTTTGTGGCGATTGTGTTCAAGGTCCCAACGAGGTCCTTGCCAACTGCTTCGAAGGCCTTGATAAGTGCTCCAATTTCATCATTCTCAAGGTACCTAACCTCTTTGAGTTTTCTGTTCACTTCGCTAAGTCTACCCTCGGCCAGAGCTTGAGCAACTTCACTGAGCTTCTGGAGGGGCTTGAGTGAACTGGATACCATTTTATAGGACAGACCAGCCAAGACTGCTGACATTGCAAGGATTATTATGGTGAGGTATATAGCCGATTTCTTTGTAGCTTCGCGCGTGTCGTCAACTGCTTTTATTATCCCTGCACTTATCTCATCGACGGGAACCTTGGCAAACACATACCATCCAGTCTCTGGTATCTTGACTCCTCCTGCTACCGCTCTAACTCCCCTAAAGGTGTAGATTGTCGTCGCTTCTTTAACCCCACTTTTAATTATGTCAGCTACAGGTTTTACTGTGGAAAGATTGAAAACGTTGAGTTTCATCTCTATGTTTGGGTCTGGGTGCATTATGACGAGTCCATCTGGAGCAACAACATATGCGTATCCTGTTTCCCCAATCTTGACTTTCTTAATCTCTTGGGAGAGTGTGTCAATATAAACGTCCAAACCAACGACACCGATGAGTTTACCGTTGAGATACACGGGGACTGCGTACGTTATTACCCATTTTCCACTAGATGCATCTTTATATGGCTTGCTCCAGACAGGTCCCTTTTTTTCAACGGCAGCCTGATACCACGGTCTTTTTCTAGGATCGTATCCTTGTGGAAGTTGCTGATTGGGATATATGTACATGTTGCCGTTTACATCTCCAAAGTAGACTGCGCTTAGATTAGGTTCAGCTTTGGCTATTGCTTGAAAGTCCTCCAAGAGAATAGGCCTCAACTTGTCGGAATATCCGGGTTCTCCAAACTTTACTCCCTCGCTGTTTAGCTCTTGAACTGACTGCACAACTAATGTCTGAGTAGTTTTCCCGAGAACTTCAACTTCTCTCAAGAATCCACTGAACTGGTTTGCCAATGCTTGGGCCTTTGCCAGAACCATTGCTCGAGCTTCCTGATCTATTTCTGGTGCTAATTTTTCCTGTATTATGTCGCTGGTGTGGTTTCCTGTGTAGAGCATCATTGCACTAGCTACAACTGTTACCAGCAACAAGGCCACAACGACGGTGCCCACAATTTTTGTCTTAAAGTTCATGAAACCACCCCCGTGATTTGTTGATTTAATAGATCTTTTCGATGACTTTTCCGTTTGATACCCTTCTCATTCTCACTTTACCTGTTGAAAGATCGAGATAGATTGTTCTTCCACCTTTTCCACCGGTGTCTTCTGCAACCAACTTGATTCCATATTTTCTTAGCTCTCTCTTTGCCACCTCAACGTTTCTCCTGCCTATCATTAGTTTTTCATTCGAGATGTTTGTGAACATGTGAGCACCCCCAAAGAGCTTTGCTTCAGCTCTTCTCGGGTTTCCACCGAGCTTCTGAATGTCTCTGATGAGCAACTGAAGGCCGGTATCGACGTACTTGGCTGGGTTTCCCTTGTTACCGTAGTAGCTTGCCTCTGGCAACAGGGCGTGGAGTAAACCACCAACTTTGGTGAGCCTGTCGTAGAGGGTTATACCGACACAGCTACCCAATCCATAGGTGCTGATTATCCCCTCCTTCTTTCCCACGGCATAGTCGCCGATACCGACCTTTATCTCCATGGGCAAGGTTCAACCCTCTGTTTTCTCAATTTCTTGTTTGGTTTCGTTTGATCTCTCCGGAGAATTTTCAACTTTGCTCTCTCTAATTTCTTCTCCAGGCTCAAGAGTTTCTTCAGGAGGAATTTCGGGTTCTATATCTTTTACTTGAGCCTCAAGCTTTCCAACAAGTTTGTCAAAGGCATCTTTGGTAGGCACAAGGTAAAACAGACTTTCTATTCCCGTGTCCTTTTGATAGAACCTCGTCTTGAACATGATGACCTCGGTGACGTCCCTTAAGTCGGGCCTTGAGAGTTCCTTTTCGATATCGTAGAGACTTTCGGCGGGCTTGGGCGGACTCAATGAGACGGGTTCCTCGATGAGCTTGGCCAGTATGTCTGTGTAAACCGAAATCAGGATGTTGCCTATCTCCATTATGGCTGAGCGCCCCATTTCGTCTATGCCTTCATCTCCAGTGTCCATTCCTAAGAGCATTGAAACTAGAGATTTGGCGCTTTCTTTTGGAAACTGAAGTATGGTCAACCCTCTTAATCCCTCAGTTATATCAAACATTACTACAAAGCTGTTTTGAATACCCTTACTGGCTATTTCATGGAGAAACTTTGCCCTTGGGATCACACTAACAGATGGTGGTTCCATCTCTATCTCGCCTATCATGTTCGATAATGCAGTTAGGGCGTGGCTCATCGCTATGTTAGATGCTTCCCTGAATATGTCCTGATACCATTCCGAAAACCAACTCTTGTGCTTGCTCATACGAATCCCCCCAACAGCGTTTCAACAATCTTCTTCATCGATGAGGGTTGAGGAATAATTGTAAAATGCTCCTTAAACTGGAGGTTTTCGATTTTTATTGTCGTCTGGAGTAGCATTGTATAGTCACAATTTCGTCCTATATCCGCCAGTGCAAAGTCAAGAATTGCGGGAGTAAAGTCAATTGCCATCTCCGGTGGTGTCTGGTTGATTTCTGTTCCTAAAAACTCGCTGAGAGCATTGGCGAAGGCCGATATTAGAATGTTGCCGGCCTCCATTACAGCTGACTGGACCATCTCGTCGAACTCCTTTGTCGTTCCCGGCTCCTGACCCATCATGAGGTCAAACATTTTAAGTGCATCATCAAAATCCATGAAGAAGAACGCATGCCCTTCAAAACCTCCGCTCAAACCGATATAGACAGCTATCTTTACGTCCTCCCCAACTTTCTCAGGGACTGCTTTTATGGAGGTAATCTCTATCTCCGGGACGGTTATGTTTACAGTTAGTCCAGTCATTGCACTGAGCGTGTCAGCTGCTCTGGAGGCACCTATGTTGAAGGTCTCCACCAGGGCGCTCTTCGCTATCTCGTCGAGGTTCTTGATGTACTCCTCGTAGTTCTCAGATTCCACCGCGTCCACCTCCGAGGAGACCGTTAATCTCTATAATCAAAACGACGCTACCGTCGCCGAGAATCGTTGCCCCTGCGAACCCGCTGATGTGGGACAACATCTTGCCGAGGCTCTTGATGACTATGTCCTTCTTGTGGAGGAGCTCGTCAACGCCTATCGCCACCTTCTGAGCGCCCAAATCAACGACCAGCGCCGGGAACTCCTCAAGCTCGGGCATTGGCAGGCCAAAGAGCTCGTGGAGCATTATGACCGGTATAATCTCGCCACGGAGAACTATTACCTCCTTTCCGCCGATGCTCTTGAGGTTCTCGCGCTTTATCTCGATGCTCTCAAGGATGTTGTTTATTGGAACCGCGTAGACCTCGTCCTGCACCTTGATGAGGAGCGCCTGAATTATCGCCATGCTAACCGGCAACTTGAGGACGAATGTAGTTCCCTTTCCAACCTCGCTGTAGACCGCTATGCTCCCGTTGAGGCTCTTGACGACCTCCTTGACGACGTCCATTCCAACGCCCCTTCCAGAAACGTCCGTGACCTGGTCCTTCGTGCTGAACCCCGGCAGGAAGATTAGGTTTATAGCCTCCTCGTCGCTCATCTCCGCGGCCTGCTCCGGTGTGATGAGGCCTTTCTCTATTGCCTTCTTCTTGATTTTCTCCGGGTCTATACCCCTACCATCGTCCCTGACTATTATCTCCACGTGGCTCCTCTCGCGCTTCGCTATGAGTTCAAGTCTTCCTGTTCTCGGCTTGCCGAGCTTCTCGCGCTCCTCTGGAGGTTCAATTCCGTGGTCTATAGCGTTCCTGAGAAGGTGAACCAGAACGTCGCCGAGCTTGTCGAGTATCGTCCTGTCAACCTCGATATCTGCGCCTTCAATGATGAACTCGACTTCCTTGCCCATCTTCCTAGCGAGCTCGCGGACCATCCTCGGGAACTTGTTGAAGACCTCTGCTACGGGGGTAAGGCGCATCTCCATTATCTCGTCCTGCAACTCCGTGAGAAGCCTTGAGAGCGTCGATAGGGTTTCAAGGAGTTCCCTGTCGCCGAGCCTCTCGGCTATTTGCTCCAATCTTCCTTTGGTAATAACCAGCTCGCCAACGAGGTTCATCAGCCTGTCGAGGTGGCTGACATCGACCTTGATTATCTTGGAAATTTTGACCTTTGGGGTCTTCACGAGTGGTTTGGTGGCCTTTTTCTCCGGTTTCTTGGCTTTTTCTCTCTTCTCTTTCTTCTCGACCTTTGGCTGGGCCTCCGCCTGGGAAGTTGCTCCCTCGATTTCTCTAACGTCGGCGTTCTCAACGTCCGGGTGCTTGGTTATTATCTTCACAATGTCTTCCTTCTTGAGGTTGGTTCTAAGGATAACTCTGAAGTAATATCCTTCCAAAAGCTCACCGTTTTGAATATCGATTTCATTGGGTTCTGTCTTCTCGATGAATCCAACCTTCTGGAGGTCTTGGAGAACGAGGTAGGAGCGGACACCCTTTAGAGGAGCGTCTTTTTGAAGATATACTATTACCTCGTATCTCTTCTCACCACTCTCGGATTGAGTACCCTCACCGCTTGCGAGAGTCTCTCCACCAAGGGTCTGAATTTCTACCTTCTCAACCTCGGGATGCCTGGAAACGACAGTCTTAATCCTCTCGGGGTCTTCATCGGTCTCTATAACAAACTCGAGCACGTCAACGTCAGCTTTCCCATCCTCGATAATTTTTCTCTCCGGGTTTGTCTCGATTACGTTCCCGAGCTCATCGAGGTCAGAAAGGATGAGAAAGGCCCTCACTCCCCTCAGCGGTGCGTCCTTCTGGAAGTAAACCTTGACCAAATAGTGGTTGCCAGTTCCGGCTTCCGTTTCCTGCGGACCTTCCTCTTCCTTCCCCTCCTCGGGCTTTTCTTCCTCTTTCCTGGATTTTTCGTCCTTACCTCCGCCGGCCCCGGCCTGGTCAAAGAACTTCTGGGCCTTTTCGAAGAGAGAATCAACGTCGAAGTCGCCTTCCTCGCCCGTTTCCTCGATGTTGTCAACCATGGCCTCGATTATGTCAAGGAACTCAAGGAGGACGTCTATCAGCTCGGGCGTTGGCTCTATCTTACCGCTCCTCACAAGGTCAAAGAGGTTCTCCATCTTGTGCGCCACTTCGCTCAGCTTCATGAAACCCATCGTCGCGGCAGTCCCTTTGAGCGTGTGGGCATCTCTGAAAATCTGGTCTATCATGGCCTTCTTCTCTTCCTCACTGCCACCTTCCTTGACTATCTTTTCGAGCGTGAGTATGGCGTTGCTCAGGCTGTCTATCCTGTCTCTCGCGTCGGCAAGGAACTCATCAAGGTACTGTGAAAGGTCTTCCACCGCCACCACCCCGCTTAATCTTGTTCACTGCCATCACGATGGTATCTGCGATTTTATCAAGCGGGACGATGTAGTCCACCATGCCCGTTTCGGCGGCGGCCTTTGGCATCCCGTAGATTATCGAGGTCTCCTTGTCCTGCGCTATGGTGATTCCGCCCTTCTTCTTGATGGCCACTATTCCCTGAGCGCCGTCGCGTCCCATACCCGTCATTACAACCCCTACGGTTCGCCTTCCGAAAACTTCTGCCGCGGTAATCATCATGGGGTCTGCCGCTGGTCTAACTCCGTGTATCTTCGGCTTCTTGTTCAGCGTTATGACGGGCTTTCCGCGCCTTAGCTCGACCTCCATGTGGTAGTCTCCCGGAGCGACGTAGCCCCAGTCCTCTTCAATCGGCTCGCCGTCCTCTGCCTCTTTCACGTTGATTTTGCTCACGCTGTCGAGCCTTTTGGCGAAGGACCTTGTGAAGCCCGGTGGCATGTGCTGGACGAGGAGTATTGCCGCGCCGAGCCTCTCCGGGAACTTCGGGAACACCTTGAGGAGTGACTGGGGTCCGCCCGTTGAAGCCGCCATCGCGACGGCGATTCTCGCTGGAACACCTTTCCTCTTGACCTTACTTTTCTGGGCCCTCAGCAGTCTCGTTCTCTTTAGCTCAAGGAACCTCCTCGGAACCTTCGCCGCTTCCTTGATTTTCGCTATTATCTCGTCCTTCATCTCCTTCATGCTGAGGGATATTGAAGAGCTCGGCTTGGGGATGAAGTCTATGGCACCGTACTCGAGGGCCTTTATCGTTGCTTCAGCTCCTTCCTGCGTTAGGGCGCTCACCATTATTACCGGCGTTGGGTTCTGCTTCATTATCACCCTCAGAGCGTCGAGGCCGTTCATTCGGGGCATCTCGATGTCGAGGGTAATAACGTCGGGCTTGTGGAGCTTAACCATGTTTATGGCCTCGATTCCATCGCGGGCCTCACAACAGACTTCAAGCTCGGGGTCGGAGTTGATTATATCCCTGAGTATCTTGCGCATGAACGCTGAATCGTCAACGACGAGTACTCTAATCTTTTTTCTGGGTGAGCTCAGGGGCATCATCACTCACCCTAGCTGGACAGTACGCGGTTGATTTCTTCGAGGACCTTCGGGGCCTGGAAGGGCTTGACGATGTAGCCGGAAGCTCCGGCCTTGAGGGCCTCCATGACCTTGCTCTCCTGTCCAACGGCGGTAATCATAATTATCTTGGCGTTGGGGTCTATCTTCTTGATTTCGCGGACCGCTGTTATTCCGTCCATCTCCGGCATAACTATGTCCATAGTCACAACGTCGGGCTTGAGTTCCTGATACTTCTGGACAGCTTCCTTTCCGTTGCTGGCCTCCCCAACAACTTGGTGGCCTCCCTGTGTTAGTATCTTCTTCAGGAGCATGCGCATAAAGGCGGCATCATCTACGACCAAAATTCTGGCCATACTTTTTCACCTCCAGATTCTTGCGATAAATCCTAGCGACGAGGTCGTACAATTTGAACAGCTTTGCTGCGTTTCCGAGTATCGTCTCGGTTTTACCCAGAATCAGGAACCCGTGGTCCTCGAGCGAATTGTACAGTTTAGCAAATATTTCCTCCTGGGCTTCCCTCTTGATGTAAATCAGCACGTTGCGGATGAATATAACGTCGAAACCCGTCGGGTACCTCGGGCTGAAGAGGTTGAACTGCTGGAATTTCACGAGCCGTTTTATCTTCGGCGAAACGCGGTAGCGCTCCTCGCTCACTCTTGTGAAGTACTTGGGAATCATATGCCTCGGCACCTGCTTCTCGACGACGTCAACCGGATACTCCCCGCGCATGGCTACTGCAAGTGCCTCCCTGTCTATGTCTGTCGCGAGTATCTGAACCCTGAAGCCGCCGAGGTTCTCTCCCAGGGCCTCATAGAGTGTCATCGCTATTGAATACGGCTCCTGACCAGTAGAACATGCAGCGCTCCATATCTTGAGCAAAGAACTGTGTTGTTCTTTTTTTATTTTCACGAGTTCAGGAATGACTTTCTTTTCGAAGGTTTTCCAAACGATTGGATCTCTGAAAAACTCCGTGACGTTTATGGCGACTGTGAGAAGTAACTCATCAAGTTCTTTCTTGTTCATCTTTATTAGTCGGTAGTATTCCATAAAATTTGTAATGCCGAGCTTTCTCATTCTTGCACGGATTCTTCTCATGAGATACGAATCTTTGTAAGCGTCACTACTAACCTTGAGATGTCTGAACAATTCTTCCTTAATTTTCAGGTAGCCCGGATCCTTGTACTCCATCATTTTCTCACACACCTTGGTGGACATTCGGAAATTTTGAAGGATTATTGGGTAGTCTGCGAAGTTCCCTACAATTTTATGGGCTGTTTCTCATAAAAAGCCTTTAGTGTAGATGGTTGTGTAGGTGCATACGCAGGTTGTTACGAATCCACTTGTTATTATTGTAACTCGTATCTTTGGTTATTACATACATACGAAAGTCTTTTATCTCTCAAATAACAATAGATATCAGCCAGGGGGTGTGTCCATGGGCAGGTCAGTGACTTTCGCTTCAGTACTATCGGTCCCAGTGGTTACTTTGGCAGGCTCTATGGTTTCTCTACCGGTTGGTGCTATAGCTGGCATTGGCACTGCTCTGGCAGTTGGCTTTTATCTCTCGTCCAAGAGGGATAGTGAGGACCTGCTCGGCGTTCTGGAGAGACTTATAGAAGGCGAGCATGTTTCTCTCAAGGACTTAGACAGTGAGACCGCTTCTCGTCTTCTCAGGATAGCCGAGAGGGCTAAGTCAAAGAAGGAGGTAAGGATTGAAAGAACAAGCGTTCCGGGAGAAGTTCACGAAGCCCTCGAGGAACTCAGAAACGCTGGAGAAAAGGTTAACTCTCTCCTCCAGAGCGCTGATTTTGATGTTTCCCTTGACTCCAACAGTTTGCTTACGCTCATTCAGGAGGAGCGCTCTCGAGTTGCCGAGCTCGGCGATTACATACAGACACTGACCGCAGGCATAGAAGAGATGAACACACAGGCCCAGGCATTAACGGACTACGCCCTCGAAACTGCCAATATGGCCGAGAAGGGCAAACAGATTTCCGACAACGTTGCCCTCAACGTGGCGAGTATCAACGAAGTAAACCAGGACATGGAAAAGGCCCTTTCCCTTCTAGTGGAACACTCTCGCAGGATTGGTGAGATAGTCGAGGTCATAGGCAACATCGCCGAGCAGACGAATTTGCTTGCACTCAACGCTGCCATTGAAGCCGCTAGGAGCGGGGAGCACGGAAGGGGCTTTGCCGTGGTCGCTGAGAACATCCGTGAGCTGGCAGATCAGTCCAAAAAGTCAACCGACCAGATTGCAGAACTCATAAGGAACATGCAGGAGAGTATTGACAAGGTTGTCGGCTCGATAAAGAAGGAGTTCACGGTTACGGAGGAAATCAAGGACGCCGTTCAGGAACTCATTGCGGCATTTGATGACATAGCGAGGAGAGCAAACGAGACAGCCAACATGATAAAGGAGCTCTCCGACAGCATAGAAGGCCAGGCTCAGTCCGTTCAGATGCTCATGGACACCCTTGACAGTGTTTACAAGGTTCAGGAGGATCTCTCGACGGAAATTGATGGCTTCACCTCCTTTGTAAGCGACGTGCAAATAAGGTTAGAAGAAATTGGAAATGCTCTAAAAGAGCTTGCTCAATCAATCTCACGTTCACGTGAACTCCTTGAAAGGGTTAGGGGGTGATACCTTGGCGGAGATTCAGGTTGTGGCTTTCATGGTTGGCAATGAGGAGTTTTGCCTTGACATCTCCAAGGTTAGGGAAATTAAGGAGATGATGCCCATAACGAGAGTTCCAAACGCTCCTGACTTCGTTGAGGGCGTCATAAATCTGCGCGGTCAGATTACGACGGTTGTAAACCTTAAGAAGCTCCTTGGCTATTATGAACCAGATGAAGACTTATCAAAGAAGAAGATTATCATAGCGGAAGTCAAAGATGAGATTGTTGGCATAATTGTTGATGCCGTTTCTGACGTCATAACCCTCACGGAGGACCAGATAGAACAGCCACCAAAGACCCTCGCCAGCAGGGTGGACATACGCTACATAAAGGGCATCGCCAAGATAAACGACGGCGAGAGGCTTCTCATAATGATTGACCTTGACAAGCTCCTTGGCGACGAGTTCTAAAGAAGGTTAAGATCCTTCAGAATTTCCTCTATGTCATCTTTTTTCTCTTCCGGCTCCTTCTCAATCGCTCCTAATTTAAGCATGAGCTTCTGAACCTGCTCCTCCAGTCTTCTGAGTTCCTCAAACTGGTAGCGTAGCTTCTCGTAGAACTCCTTTTCCACAGGCGTCACCGGAACGGGCTCGCCAAGCATCTCGGCAATCCTGTCTATCTCGCCTGCCAGCTCGTAGGTTATCCTGTGTATCTCGATGAAGCTCTTCTCCGGGGACAGCTCCCTGTCGCCACGTTTCATTGGAAGTTCCAGGCGTTTTGTCTTGACTATAACCTCGTTGAACTTGGAGTAGACGTTCTCGTCGGGAACGGAGACAATGGCCAGCTTCCTCAGGTTTTTGAGGAGTTCAACGAGGTTGCCCTTCAGCTCGTTGAATTCCCTTTGTCCCTTTCCAGTCAGGACGTAAACCTTGGCTATGTCCCTGAGCGAGAGAAGGGCACGTTTTGCTTCGAGAAGGCCCTCACGGAGTTTCTCCGGCTGGAGCGTTATCGCCGCCTTTATAACCTCAAGGAATTCCTCTACCTCCTCGTTCTTCCGCCTTTCGATAACCTCCTCGAGGTGCTCTATCTCCTCCTCAAGTTCCCTTATTATTTCCCCCTTGAGCTCCTCCTTTATCAGCTCCCTGCTCTCCTCGAGTTCTCTTTCGAGCTTCTCAACCCTGCCTTCAAGCCTCTCAAGGCCGTTCTTAACGCTCCCAATCTCGAACTCGAACTTTGTCTCGAACTTCCTGAAGTCTCTCAGAGACTTTTCAAGCGAAGTCAGCCTTTCCCTTATTTCCTTTAACTCTGTTATTTGAGTTAGACTTCTCTCTGAGCCCCTAAGTTCCGAGATTTTCTTTTCGATTACAGACCGAAAGTCTTTGAAGTTCTCCTCAAGTTCGATGAGATTATCTTTGAGCTCGAAGTACTTCGCTAGAACCTTACTAGTGACGTCCCTGACATAAAGAACGAGTGCCACTGTCACTACTGCCGTCACTGCAATGGCTTCCCACATGATTACCACCCAATGTCAACAGGTGTAATATGATTTTTTCTAATGCTTTAAATATTTTGTTGGAAGTTTTTGGATAAAATCCAAAATTATAAACAAATCAACTAATTCTCCAATAGTATTGAATTGTTACATAAAATTCTCAATTCAATGTTGTTTATGTTGTATTAAAGACATTGTCCATACGAAAATGTTATATATCTTCCAATCATTATTACTACCACAATGCACCTGCATGGCCAGCTACATAAAGTCCAGAAGGGTACAATCAGCATCAAAAACCCGGGGTGGTGGAAAAATGAACTCGGTGGTTATAGATCCACAGGTGCTACGCTCTTTGCACCGCAGTGAGCTCAGGAAGAAAATACTAATGTACCTGAACGAGATATACCCGTCAGCAACGTACCTCTCTGAGATTGCCAGAGTCGTGGGTTCTGATCCTTCCAATGTTAGAGGTGCTCTCGTTGGTCTTGGGAATCGTTACAACGGTGAGAGTTCCCTTGTCTATTTGGGTCTCGTTGAGGAGATAGCTAGCAACGGCTTCAAGTACTATCGCCTCACAGAATATGGCAAAAAGGTTGTAGATTATCTGAAGGAATATTACCGCTATTACAGACGATTCCTGTGAGGTGGGGAGATGTTGTCCTCCCCTGAACTAGTTGATACTAACATAGAGCACATGGTAAAGATTGCAATCCTTCATATTATTTCTCTTGGGACAAAACATGGGATATTTTCTCTTTTAGCTAAGGGGCCAACGCTTCAAGAGCTTATAGAGGGAGTTAATCTTCCAAACCGGGCTTTGCTAGTTAAGTTTGTTTCAACACTTAAGGATCTCCATATTGTTGAAGTCAAAAATGGACGACTTCATCTTAACGGTTTTTCATATATTCTGGAAGTTCCGCCTGTTAAATATAACCTTTTACTTCCAGATTGGGTCTCTATCCAAGAGGAAATATATCGAATGGTTGATTATGCTTTTATAACTCCGACTCACCCTCAGATTCTAATGGATTTTGATAAAGATGCCGATTTTTGGGATATGCGGATGAGCACATCGTTTTCTCAGGCTTATCGGAAGGTCATGGTTGATGTAGCTGGAATTAAACCAGGGTTCTCTGTTTTGGATATAGGGTGTGGGTCTGTTTCGCCAGAATTTTTTGGAAAAATTGTTGGCTATGATGGGCTGTATATGGGTGTGGATTATTCTCCTGCTCTTCTTGAGATAGCCCGTTTAAGAGTTGAAGAAAAAAATCTTCCTGTGTCCCTTAAGGAAATTGATGCAAGATTAATACGGCCAGTTAATGAGTATGATGCTGTTTTAATGAGCTTTGTCTTAGAATACATGCCTGATCGGGAGAAAGTTCTTAAGAATGCCTTTGAAACTCTCAAACCAGGAGGAAAATTGATTATAGTTGAGCCATTTCGAGATTCCTTTGAGAACATTTCTGCTCTTGAATTTTTTGAGAGTCTAAATAAAGATTTTACAGGTTTTCCGTCAATTTCAGAAATAATAAGCATTTTTGAGAACATGGATATAGAATTTAAAACAAAACAATTCGGAAAAAGTATTCTGCTTCTTGAAAAGCTCTGATTATTTTTTGGCTAGTATCTACACATGCACCTACATAACTATCTACACTACCAACAACAAAAAAGGGCTTTATATTTTCTGGGCGTAAGCATTACTGCAGAAACCCTATGGGGGTGCGTGGTGAATGAAGGCCAGGACCAGAAGAGGTGCCGTTGGTATCGGTACCCTGATTGTGTTCATAGCCATGGTTTTAGTAGCAGCAGTGGCCGCGGCAGTGCTCATTAACACGAGCGGATACCTCCAGCAGAAGGCTTCCAGCACCGGAAGGGAGAGCACGGAGCAGGTTGCTAGTGGCATACAGGTCATGCAGGTTACAGGATACTACGACAACAACAGTGGAGGAATAACCAAGCTCGCTATCTACGTTACTCCGAACGCTGGAAGCAATGGCATCGACCTGAACAACACCAAGATAATCCTTAGCAACGGCAATGTCCAGGGAATCCTCAAGTACGGAGGGCCGAACCTCTACAACAACAGCGTTACTGGAAACATCTTCACGGCCGGTTCTGCTTGGCCTACAACTGGAACTGAGTTCGGTATCATCGTTGTCCAGGACTACGACCACAGCGTTAAGAACACCTCCCCGACCATGAACCAGGGTGACATCGTTATTCTCACCGTCAACGCCCAGGCTCTCTTCGGAAGTGCAATACCCGTCAGGACTCACATTACTGGTAAGGTTATTCCTGAGTTCGGTGCTCCTGGAGTCATTGACTTCACCACACCCAGCACCTACACCACTGAGATAGTGAACCTGCAGTGATTTTCCCTACGTTTATTTATCTTTTAGAGGAGGTGAGCGACAATGTTTAGGAGGCTGAAGAAGAGGGGTGCTGTTGGTATCGGTACCCTGATTGTGTTCATAGCCATGGTTTTAGTAGCAGCAGTGGCCGCGGCAGTGCTCATTAACACGAGCGGATACCTCCAGCAGAAGGCTTCCAGCACCGGAAGGGAGAGCACGGAGCAGGTTGCTAGTGGCATACAGGTCATGCAGGTTACAGGATACACCCCTGATAAAGAGAAGGTAACAAGACTCGCAATATACGTTACCCCCAACGCCGGTAGTGGTGGCATTGACCTAAAGAACACCAAGCTTATTCTCAGCAATGACAACGTCCAAGCCATGCTTACATACGCGGAGGGCCACAACTACACAACGGACATCGACTATGTCACAAACAACACATACATCTATGCCAACGCGAGCCAGCTCTTTGCGGCCCTTGGAATCGACGTTGCTAAGGTCTACCCGAGCCTTGCCCCAGTGATTACCAAGTACTTCGTCAACATGAGTGCCCTTGAGAAGGCAGGAGTCGTGAAGTTTACTTACGACTCAACAAGCTACAAGATAACCTCAGTCTACGTCACCAACTACCAGTACGTCAGGGGTCCAGTTGATAACGTATTCCTTGACGCTCTCGGTGACTTGACAACTGCTCAGCTGGTGAATGGTACCGTCAACACAACCGCCCACACAATTGAAATTGACACCGCTGCTATAAAGACCGCCTCATGGCCCAGCTACATCTGGAGTGCTCTTGGAAACGACAAGTTCGGTATCATCGTTGTCCAGGACTACGACCAGAGCGTCAAGAACGACTCCCCAACACTGAACAAGGGAGACATTGTAATCCTTGGAGTCAACACCGAGGCGCTCTTTGGAGGTATCACCGTCAGGACTCACATTACTGGTAAGGTTATTCCTGAGTTCGGTGCTCCTGGAGTCATTGACTTCACCACACCCAGCACCTACACCACCGAGGTTATAAGCCTCCAGTGATTCTGTTCCTTCTCTTTCGTTCTTTGAAAATTTTTGGGGGTGATACCATGAGGAGGGGAGCAATAGGCATTGGCACGCTGATAGTCTTCATCGCAATGGTACTAGTGGCAGCAGTAGCAGCGGGTGTTATCATCGGCACAGCAGGCTACCTCGAGCAGAAGGCCCAGGCCGCTGGGCGACAGACAACCCAGGAAGTTGCGAGCGGTCTTAAGGTTATCAACATCTATGGCTACGTTAACACGACTCCCCCAAGTAAGGGGACCATAACTAAAATGGCAATCTTCATAGCTCCCAATTCGGGTAGTGAGGGGATTGATCTCAGCAACGTTAAGATAGTCCTTAGCGATGGGCTCAAACTCGTCGTTTACAACTACAGTGGCATCCTGTACAATGGAGTCATTGACGACCTGTTCAACAGCTCGGAAATCAACACTAGAGTTTGGGACAACTCCTCATTAACTGATACAACCTTCGCAATCGCAGTAATCCATGACGGGGGAAGCAAAATGGACACCAGGCATCCGAATCTCGAGTGGGGTGACATGGTTGCGTTGCTAATAAAGACTACAATATTCAAAACTGAATCAGGAAAGAATGGCATCGGTCCTGCAACCAAAATAGTCGGAAAAGTTATACCCGAAGTCGGAGCGGCTGGTGTTATAGACTTTACAACACCCGCGACGTTTAACTACAACGTGATGGTGCTACAGTGAGGTGATGGATACATGAGAAGAGGTGCAATTGGTATCGGTACGCTCATAGTCTTCATTGCAATGGTACTAGTGGCAGCAGTAGCAGCTGGAGTACTAATCAGCACTTCAGGATACCTTCAACAGAAAGCGATGGCTACTGGAAGGCAAACAACTCAGGAAGTTGCAAGTGGCATACAGGTGCTTAATATTTACGGCTACACTCCGGCAAATCCTCCCGGAAGTGGCAAGATAACGAGGATGGTAATTTACGTGAGTCCAAACGCAGGTAGCGGTGGCATTGACCTGTCGCACGTGAGAGTAGTCTTGAGCAATGGCAAGGTAATGGCAGTTTACAGATATGTCAACCCAACTGAGGACAATGTCACTGAAGACTATTTCCTCTACAGTGGCGATGTGAACAATGTGTTTGCCAAGGTAGAGAACAGCAGTCTTGGAACAGTTAACGTGAGCGGGTACACCCCGCTTGTTGGGGCAAATAATACCGTGGCAAACCTCTGGAAGAACCTGTATTATGCCATGACTGCCCAAGGGAAGATGCTGTTTGGTATTATAGTCATCAGTGATTCGGACGGTAGCCTCGGTGACAGCGCCAACTGGCAGCATCCCAACTTAAACTGGGGAGACATAGCAGGTATTGCGATTTGGACAATTCCCTTCGACAACGATAACAATCCTAACGATGGCTACGGCCTTCCACCAGCGACAAAAGTCACCGGCAAGGTTATTCCCGAGAACGGGGCAGGTGGTGTCATAGACTTTACGACGCCAAGCACCTACACCGAGAACCTGATGGAGCTCCAGTGAGGGGGTGGGATGATGGCCCTTGACTTCCTTTCATCTTTATTCAAGAAGAAGCCTAAAGAAGAACCCACCCCCGCCTCGGAGCCAATGGAAGTTGAGGAACTTGAGGAAGAAATTGAGAACCGGCAAGAAGATGAGCAGATTACCCAGATACTAGAGAGGATAAATGAGATTGAGAACGACATCCCAAGGATAAAGATAAGCATTGATACCCTGAAAAAGCAGATTCAAGAGCTTCGTGATGACATAGACAGACTCGACAAGACAATCAAGGACGTCATGATGCTCTACGAGGTCATCAGCCAGGAGATAAACCCCTTCAAGGAGCAGATGGGGCAGGAAAACCCACTTACCAGCGAGATACAGGAGCTCAGAAAGGAGTTAGAAGACTTGAAACTTGAGATTGCCCAGATAAAGAACGACATAAAGGTGCTCGCCGGCTACGGCGTTGACCTCGATTCGATAATCTATGAGGTGCTCGCGGAGGTGTGACGCATGGAGATGGCAAGGCTCGTCACTGAGGCCGACATCAACGCAAAGCTAGCCGAGCTGAAGGGCAAGGTTCCCAGCGTCATTATCAATGACCTTCGGGAGAAGCTGATAGCGAGGAAGGAGAATCTGACCTATGAACAGCTGGAGAAAATAATCCAGAAGGTCCTTGAAACCTACGGCAACCAGGCGACCAAGTACGAACAGCTGAGCAGGAGGGTTGATGAACTCGGTAAGAGGCTCACTGACCTGAGCATGCAACTGAGCAGGCTCGTCGAGACCCTTGAGACCGCCAAGTTCGAAGTCCACGAAAAGAAGGCCGAGAAGGTTTCACAGAAGGTTGAAGAAGTCCACGAGAAGATTGGCAAGCTTGAAGAGCTTCTTGAGGGGGAGGAAGAAGAAAAAGAGACTCCTTCAGAGCTCGTTGAGAAGCTCAATCAGCTTCACAAAAAGGTTGAGGAGCTGGCAGAGAAAGTGGAGGAAAAAGCCACAAGCGAGAAGCTTGAAGAGGCGCAAGAAAAGCTTGAGGAACTCCAGGCCAAGCTCGAGGCTGGCGAAGAGGTAAGCGAGGAGGAGCTCGCCGCGGCCGAGCAGGCGGTTGCCGAGGCTCAGGCAGAGCTCGCCAGAGAGGAAGAGAAGGCCGAAGAGTCCGAGGAAGTTTCCGAGGCTGTTGAGGAGATAACCGAGGTCCCTGCAGAGAAAGTCGAGGAGCTTGAGGTTGAAGTTCCTGAGACCGTTGAGGAAACTGAGGCTCCTAGCGAAGGGCAGGAGGAGGTCGTTGAAGAGACCCAAGAAGTTCCTGAGGCCGAGAGTGTTGAGGAGCTTGAGACTCCCGAAGAGGTTGAGGTTATTGAAACCTCTGAAGCCGTTGAAGAAGTCACAGAGGTGTCCCCCGAAGTTTCGGAAGTTGGTGAAGTTTCGATTGAAGAGGTTCCCGCTCATGAGGTTGTTGAGGAAAAGAAGGAGGAAGGTGGTGTTGATATGTCTGAAAAACTTCAAATTCCCGAGGACATTGCGAGCCTCCTTTTCGAGGAAGAACCAAAGAAGGCAAGGCTGGAGAAACTGCCAGAGGACATCGTTTCCACCATGATAGCCCTCAAGTGGCTCGGGTTCCTCATAGACAGGGTCGGGATACAGAACCTCGAGAGGGTTTTAGAGTTCTACTACGAGATAGGCTGGATAAGTGAGGAAGTGCTCAACCAGTTGCTCCGCTATGCCAAGGGAACAAGACCGCACCACAGAGACCCCGAATGGAAGCCCGCTGAAAAGCTCACGGTTCAGGACCACCTCATAAGCCTGCTCTTCATCGAGAGGCTCAGGGGACTTAAGATAAACAGGAACGTCCTTGACAAGCTGGAAAGGGAAATCAAGATGCTGGAGAAGACGCTCGATGAGTTCTACGGTATCTGAAGGCACTGGAGGGGCGGCCTATGGGATTCAGTGTGTCAGCGAGTGCAGCGATAATCTTCATTTCATTTTTGATGGCCGCCAGCACATTATACATAGCCTGGGACAATGCTTACACAGACGTTCAGGCCGCCCAAGAGTATTGGTCCAGTCTGAGAATTTCCCAGCTCAATACTTTGATTTCCCTTAATTCCAGTATCGGGACGTATAAAAACACATCAACATACTACAATGTTACCTTTCATATTCGTGACTTTGGTATTACAATGTATGTCCCCGATTGGAGTGGTGTTTATGATGGAAAACTAGTTACCCTGAGTAATGTTAAAGATGACAATGTAGGGTTCCTTAAGGATTACACCTATGTCATTCCTGGTGACGTCCTTTACCTTAATGTCACATATATCCCCCTTCAAAATGATACCCACAATCTAACCCTCGTATTTGGGAACGGTTGCTGGCTTAGACTTAGCTGGCAGTGGAATGGCAATAGGGTAGTACTTACCGGCCTTGATAGGGGCTGTCCAACGGAGGTGATCTAATGGGGGCAGGAGGACCAGCGAGCGAACTAATAATGTTCATCGTGGCAATCCTCGTTGCGGGTAGTGTCGCCGGTGCCCTTGCGTACGTCACTACCGACATAGCCCAGGGTATCAACGCAAGGGGAACGATGCTTGCAGACCAGCTTAGAACCGACTTTGCCATAATAAATGATCCCAACAACATCCCCCACTCCAACCTTTCAAATTCCCCTGTTAACTACACGTTTTACATCAAGAACATTGGAAAGGACACATTTCCCTTCACGGGCAGTTCCGTTCAGGTCATGATAAACGGTCTCTTGATTCCTCCCAGCAATCTTACCTTCCTTGATCCTCTAACAGGTGCCCAGATAACTAGTCTCCCACCCTACTCGGTTGGTGCCATTAACGTTACACTAGGAACCCCACTCACGTCTGGAAAGTATTATACTCTAACAGTAGTGCTTGAGAACGGTAAGAAACGTAGCTTTGTGTTCAAAGCACCATGAGGAAGCAAGCTAAAATAACGAGAGACGGTGGTGGTCACGTTGGTCGAGGAATTGCTTAAGATAGAGCTCAAGGGCGATGAACTTCACAGGCGTCTTGGTGGCGGAATCCCCGCCGGAACAATAATGCTAGTTGAAGGTGACAGAGGTAGCGGTAAGTCTATATTCGTCCAGAGACTCCTCTACGGTTTCCTTATGAATGGTTACACCGCGAGCTACATCTCAAGCCAGTACACCACCGTTGAATACATTAAGCAGATGGAGTCCCTTGGCTATGGGATAATCCCCTTTTTAATCAGGAAGAAGCTCATATTTGTATCCCTTTATCCCCTCCTGAGTGGGGTGAGTGAGAAGAGGAAGTTCCTGAGCAGACTCTTCGGCGAGCCCCGTCTCTGGGAGCCTGACATAATGATAATAGATTCATTTTCATCCCTCCTTTCAAGGGAGCAGGACCCAAGTGCTGTGAGGGACTTCCTGCTCTACGTAAAGAAGATGGCTTCCCTTGATAAAGTGATAATCCTCACAGCTAACACCGAGGAGATTGACAGGGATTCACTTTTCGTCCTTGAAGAAGCCTCGACGATGCTGATTAGATTGAGCGTCAAGGTCTTCGGTGGCGACCTGAAGAACTCTGCAACGATAGTTAAGTACAACAACGCTAAGGGTGTCTTTCAGAAGATTATCCCGTTCCGTGTTGAGCCGAAGGTGGGGCTGATAGTAGAGATTGCGGCGGTGGTGTGATATGGCGCAGGTAATCAGTGATACTCTTGATGAAGCCATGGCAAGGAACCCCCACCTTCGCAAGTATGTCGACCAGTTCAGGAAAAAGTATGGCAAAATGCCTGAGTTCCATGCCCAGCTCAGCAGAGACATGAAGGAGATAATGTATCCCAACATTTTGTATCCTGTAGGGGACCCAATATTCATTCACATCTTCGCCGACCCGGCAACAGCAGAGAAGCGCTACATCGTTATTGAACCAAGGATTGAAAGCAGAGAAGAGGAAGAGAAGTACAACAAAATCCGAGATAAAATCCTCGAGATAGCTCCCACTAGGGATATTCCAGAGGAGCAGGAAGAATTTGAGCGCTTCCTCGATGCCCTATTCGATGAAGCCGTTCTTAGCTTGGTCAAATCCGGTAAGGGAAGTCCCTTTGGGAAAGGTCAGCGATTTGTTATAACCAAAGATGAGATGGAGAAGTTCCGTTATCTTATAAAGCGCGACATCATAGGTATCGGTCCCCTTGAGCCCCTCGCGAGGGACCCCTACATCGAGGATATCCACATCATCGGTGCCAACAACGTTTCCCTCGTCCACAAGATATTCGAGATGATGCAGACCAACATCACCTTCGGCGACGACGTCAAGCTCGCCGACTATTTCAAGAACATTTCGGAGCGTATTGGAAGGCCAGTCAGCGACAGGAACCCGATAGTTGACGGTGCGCTCCCTGACGGTTCACGTATAAACATCATTTACTCCCCCGATGTATCTATCAAGGGCCCGAGCGCGACAATCCGTAAGTTCTCGGCGACGCCGATAAGCATAACCCAGCTCATAGCATGGGGAACACTCAGCGCTGAAGTTGCCGCTTACCTCTGGATAGCCCTTGAGTACGGTATGAGTGTTTTCGTCTGTGGCGAGACCGCTTCCGGTAAGACCACTCTCCTCAACTCAATCATTCCCTTCATTAAGCCCGGTTCGAAGATATTTACAGCGGAGGATACGCCCGAGGTTCAGGTGCCACACCCCGTCTGGCAGAGGCTTATTACCCGTGAACGTGGTCCAGAGGAGAGCAGGGTTACGCTCTTCGACCTCCTTAAAGCAGCTTTGCGTTCGAGACCGAACTACATCATTGTCGGTGAGATTCGTGGTGCGGAAGGAGCGATAGCCTTCCAGGCAATGCAGACTGGTCACCCTGTCATGGCTACCTTCCACGCAGGTGACATAAAGAAAATGATACAGCGTTTCACTGGTCACCCGATAAACGTCCCGATAACCTTCATTGACAACCTCAACATAGCCGTTTTCCAGCAGGCGGTTTATGTCAAAGGTAAGTTCCTGAGAAGGACCGTCAGCGTCGTCGAGATTGAGGGTTACTATGAGGAGCTCGGGGGAGTTGCCACGAGAAACGTCTTTGAGTGGGATGCCGTTGCAGACAAGCACATATTTAGAGGTTTCAACAACTCCTACATCCTCGAGAGGAAGATAGCCGAGATAGCCGGTTACGAGGATCCAAAGGATATCTACAACGAGCTCTTTCTCCGTGCAAGGATTCTGCAAAGGATGGTCGAGCTCGGCATAACCAATTACTGGGACGTTTACAAGGAGATAAAGGCCTTCTACCTTAAGGGTCTTGAGGGCCTGAGCTTCAGGGTCTGAGGTGATGGCAATGGCAGACGAGAAAATCAGTATCTTCACGAAGGCCGACCTAAACATGGAGACATATATTAAGAAAATTTTATTGCCTTACATGGGAATCTCAGCGGTGCTTTTTATAGTTATCGGTCTGATGACAAGGATTTTTCCAGTACCTGCAGGATTAAAGGCATTGATGTTTCTGATTCCTCTCATTCTTATCGTCTACGCGGCCGTTTATCCCTACATCGTTGCAGATTCGAAGAAGATTTCCATAAACTCAAAGATGCCCTATTTCATCACTTACTTTGCCGTTCTATCAACGAGTGAGATGGGCCGTTCCGACCTAATCAAAATCCTCGCCCAGGACCCCAAGCTTGGTGCCATAGCAAGCGAGCTCAAGAAGGTCCACACAATAGTTAACAAGCTCCACCTCTCGATGCCCGAGGCCTTTCGTTTCCTCGCGAGGAGGACGCCGAGTCAGATGTTCGCCGACTTTCTTGATAGGCTTGCCTACTCCCTCGACAGCGGTGTCGATCTCAAGGAGTATCTCTTTCAGGAGCAACAGACCGTTATGGACGACTATCAGACCTTCTATGAGGGAGCTCTCTACGACCTTGATATTTTCAAGGAAATTTACGAATCAATAATAATTTCCGTCGTCTTCATAGCTTCCTTCGTCATTATTGGGCCGATAATCACGGGCATGGACATCGGCAGGATGGGCCTCTACGCGGTGGCGATGACCCTCGGTGCGGAGATAGGCATCCTATTGGTTGTTAAGTTTAGAATGCCAGAGGATCCAATATGGGCAGACAGTAGGGGGATAAAGGATCCGCGCAGGGAGAGGATAAAACGCGCTGCAATCTACTCGGTCATGGGCATGATCATAACTGCCTTAGTTTACGTCCTCATAATAAGGCCCCGCTTTGAGATTCCAACGCCCTTTGCCCTAGCTTTAGTTCTGACGCCCTTCTACTATCTTGGACGCGTAGTTGATAAAGAAGAGCAGTCTATATTTAGAAAAGATGAGAACTTTCCAGCATTCATCAGGAGTTTGAGCTCTTCCTTAGCTGCTAGCGGAGCTTCTCTAGTTCTTGTTCTCAAGTACCTCAGCGCCCACGATTTCGGCTCTCTGACAGAGGACATTAAGGCCCTTTACCGCCGTCTGGCAATTCGCGTCGACAGGGATAGGGCATGGGACTTCTTCATAGCAGGAACCGGGAGCTGGCTCATAGGGATATTCTCCGAGATATTCCGGGAGAGCCTTAGGATGGGTGCTGAGCCTGACTACGTAGGGCTGATTATAAGCAGGAATTTTGAGAGGCTTGTCCGTCTCAGGAGAAAAAGACAGCAGAGCATTGCAAGCTTCATTGGTATCATCTACGGCCTAACCGGTGCCTTTGCGTTTTCCCTCGCAGCGTCGTTTCAGGTTGCCGTCTCAATAAGCAAGATGTTTTCTAACATGAACCTCAACATCGCGAACAACTACATAGGTAATCTCATTCACATAATCCCCCCCTCTGGAATGACATTTCTAACCTACATAATGCTGACTCTGATGGTTCTCCATTCCCTCCTTGCGGCGATGGTTATCAAGCTCGCTGATGGAGGGCATATCCTTGGTTCTGCCAAGTATTTTGTAGTTCTAGTGTGGATATTCGCGGTTGGAATGTACCTTGGACAGAGCCTCATGGCGAAGATGATGAACCTCGGAAGTGGAAACGCCGAGATCGTGACGTACCTTTTGGGGGTGATATGATGAGAAAACTCGTTGCACTGCTCTTCATCATGCTCCTTCCCCTTGCAGGTGCATCAACGTTCAGTGGCTACATTGGGGTTCCGTCTACAGTGGGCATTGGAAACTACACCGTGAACATCATGGACGTTTCGTTTGAAGATGGCTCCCTTCTGCTGGCTGTTGATTCGCCAAACTGGAGCGGAATTAAAAAACTCCCCCTTGGTGGGACCCTTTACCTCGGTGAGATGAACCTGACCTTCAAGCGGGTGTTCATAGGTTCCAACCCGCTTGTCCTTCTCTCGGCGAATTTCCCCTACCTACTGCCCGGCCAGAACGTAACCCTTGGACCGTATAGGATTGAAATAATCTCGGTTACCCAGAACGGGGTTGAGGTAAAGGTCAGCTATGGAAACGAGAGCCAGACCTTCAAGTCCTCTTTCCGCTTTAAGAACCTCGTCGCCAACGTTTCTGGATTTTTCCCTGTTTACTCGGGTTATTTGAAACTCAACGAGAGCTTCTCCTTTGCGGGTAAAACCGTAACCTTCACAGGTGCCAGGGTCGAGAACACCACGGGGGGCTTCATCGAGACTGTGTTCTTCTCCTATAACAACGAGACGTATCCAATTTCAGTTGGGAACGAGAGCAGGGTGGGGCCGTTCCTAGTTAAGGTTGAGGACCTCGTTGGGCTCAACTACACCAAAGTTGACGTCCACTTCCTCGGCGTTTCGATGAACCTTACAATCGTCCCAAACGAGGTATTTTCCCTCGCACCGGGCCAGACAAGGAACGTTGGTCCCTACGTCTTCCGCTACGACTATTACTTGGGCAACAAGCTCAAGGTTTCACTCCTCAACCCCTGTCAGGTTGTCCTCACATCAACTTCTCTGGTGGTTTCCAACGTATCGACTCTCCTCTATCACAAGGGCCTGACGGTTATTCCCTTATCAATTGACGCCAACGGAACGGCCCAGTTTGCGGATTTCATAAACCCTGAGGAGCTCCCATCTCTAGATAAGGTTGCCAACGTTCTCGTCTCATTGACGGACGGAAACGCCCGGCAGTACATTCCAACGACCATCAGGATTCAAGTGGAGAACACGGGCAATGTTACTCTCTCAAACCTGACAATCAAGTTCGTTCCGGGGGATGTTAAGGTTTTATCGGGAAGGGAGTTCTTCCTGAAGTCCTTGAAACCCGGGGAAAAGAAAACCCTGGAACTGGTTGTCATTCCCATGAAATCGGGCAACGTTTCAGCGGGGAGGGTTACGGTAACCGCAATGGCTCCCTATGAGCTTGCCTGCGGTGGTTACACCCTCCTCAAGTTCTCCTCCAACGAGCTAACCCTTCACGTCAGGCCCACTAAGGTTTCCTACTCCCTCAACGTTTCTGCCCCTGCCAACGTCTCCCTTTACAGACCGATTAACCTTACGGTCCTCGTCAAAAACACCGGGGAAGAAGCCTTGCCGGCTAACCTTACCCTTACCGTTCCGCCCGGTGTTGCGATGGCATCATCTGGCAGTATCTTCGCCAGCGGGAGCAACGTTGTTATACCACTCCAGCTGTCTCCTGGAAATGAGAGTTTGGTCACCTTCGTCTTAATTCCTTATACAAGCGGTGAGAAGTCCTTCAAGGTGGCAGTCGTTTCAGTTCCGGGCATTGTAAACGAGACGAGCTTTTCCATAAACGTCCGGGGTGGGGAGAACGAGGGCAACAAACAGCCTGCCCAAACGGTAACCATCACAGAGACCATGACGGAGAAAGCGAACTCCACCGTTACGGTAACCGTCACCAAAACGCAGACTCAGGTCAGAACCGTGACAAAGACAACTACCTCGAGCGTTCCCTATACGCCCTTCAAGACAAAGATAATCTGGCTGGTGGTTGGACTTATTGCTGGAGCGGGAATAATAATAGCCATAGCATGGTACCAGGCCAGGTCATAGTGAGCCTTTTATCTCCTTACTTCTAATTTGTCATGGGGGTTTAAATGAACCTCGATGAACTCTGGAGGAAAACCGTTGAAGACCTCGTCAGGGAGGGCATCATCAGGAGCGAGGCCGTAAGGCAGGCGTTTCTCAAGTTCCCGCGCTACCTCTTTGTGGAAGAAGGGTATAGGAAGTACGCCCACCTAGACGAGCCACTGCCAATTCCTGCAGGACAAACGATAAGCGCTCCCCACATGGTCGCCATAATGCTTGAGCTAGCTGAGCTGAGGCCTGGGATGAACGTTCTCGAAATAGGAACCGGAAGCGGGTGGAACGCTGCCTTAATAGCTGAGCTCGTCAAGAGGGACGTCTATACCATCGAGAGAATTCCCGAGCTGGTTGAATTCGCGAGGAGAAACCTTGAGAGGGCAGGGGTTAAGAACGTTCATGTGATTCTCGGCGACGGAACCCTCGGCTTTCCGCCCAAGGCTCCCTATGACCGGATAATCGTGACCGCGGGGGCACCAGACATACCGAAACCCTTGGTTGAACAGCTCAAGCCCGGAGGGAAGCTCATAATCCCTGTTGGGAGCTACCACCTCTGGCAGGACCTGCTTGAAGTTATCAAGCGTGAGGACGGTTCAATTAAGGTTAAAAACCACGGGGGAGTGGCTTTCGTTCCACTCATAGGGGAATACGGCTGGAAGGAGTAGGCTTTTAAGTACCCCTCCCTTTCATAACCCGGTGATAGAATGAGGCTCATAGCGTTTGACGTTGAGGGGACGCTCGTAAAGGCGCGTTCAAGCTGGGTTGAACTCCACAAGAGGTTCGGCACGTGGGAGAAAGGGAAGGAGTATGCCCAACTCTTCTTTGCCGGGAAGATTGACTATGAAAAATGGGCCGAGCTTGATGCATCCCTCTGGCTCGGCAGAAGCAGAGAAGAAATCCTTGAGTGGGCGAACTCGGTTGAATACAACGACTACGCTTTTGAGCTGGTGGAGTTTTTGCGCGAGAATGGTTTCAAAATAGCTCTCCTGTCGAGCGGTCTCATGTGCCTCGCGGGAAGGGTTGCGAGAGAGCTAAAGGCCGATTACGTTTTCGCTAACGAGCTGGTCTTTAAAGACGGCAAGGTTGCAGGGGTAATACCAAGGGTGGACTTTGAGGGTAAAGGGGTAATCCTGAGACAACTAAAGGAGCAGCTCAAGCCGGAACTGACAGTGGCTGTTGGCGACGGCTTCAACGACCTCAGCATGTTCCGCGAAGCGGACGTGGCGATAGCCATAAACCCGCACGAGGGTGTTGAGGGTGACCACGTCGTCGAAAGCCTAAGAGAAGTGCGGGAGATAATCGAAGGCCTAATAGGGGGTCGGTGAAGGGCGTGGTCATCACGCCTCAGCAAAGCAAAAGCTCGTCATCCCCCTGTCGGCCCGGCCGGAACCCCCGGTTCACGATTCCCCAGGGAGGGCGGGCGCCGGGCCGGGGAAAAATTGGAAAAACGCCTTAAAACTTTAGAGGCCCATCAGCTTGAGCTCGAGCCACCAGAATATGTCGCCGATGAAGTAGCTTATCAAGAAACCCAGGAATATTGCCGGAGCGAAGGGCATAGCCTTCTTTCTTAAAAACCTGTTCTCAAGTCTTCCCTCAGCGACAAGCCTCTTTAATTCCTCAATCTGCTCCTTCGTCAGGCCTTCGGCCGTTGGTGATGCGATGACCTTTCCATAGTCCGGCTTGAGGATTGAGAAATCAGCTCTCATGAGCGCGACCTTAAGCCTCTCGAAGGGGTCCGTTCTGTCGCGTTTTACTTCCCCGTCTTTCTCGAAGATTGTTTCACCCAGTATGTCCCACTCCCTGAGCTCTTCAACGGGAACCTCCTCGATGAGGACGTTCCGCCTTATGAACCTGACGAGGGCCAGGAAGATCTTGAAGGCATAGAGGAACGCGAGAAGCTTTATAAAGGCGATAACAGTGCTTTCCGGCGAGAGGTATACGAGATAGGCCAGGATGAGGGCACCAATAGCGTCTCCGATTTTCCCGAGCTTGCCGAAGACCGTTATGAGAACTATCGCGAGGAGCCAGCCCGCTATGGGGTTCAACTGGAGGCCGAGACCCCTTTTGAGGATAACCCGAACACCAATGGCCCCCATAATCCAGAGGGAAAGCTCGAGGGTAAGGCCCGCTCCGGAGACGAATATCTCCTTGAGCTCAGAGAAGCGCTTCCTAAGGAGTATAATGCCGAAGGCGTAGAGGAATATGAACGGAAACACCGCGATAAGGCTGTTGAGGAGAATTGCCACGGGATAAAGGGGATAATGGACGTAGTAAGGCGCAGTTATCTTGGCCGTATCGGGAGGATAGGGCAGGAGGGCTGAAAACCCCGCAAGAATTATGGCATCACCGCTCGCCCATGCCCCTATGTAAAACAGAAACAGGCCGAGGGCCAGACCCACGAAGAGGGCTATAATACCCGAAAGGGCAACTAAGAGATTTCCTTCACTCAGGCCTTTGTAGAGATAATACAGGATTCCGATTTCAACGGCCGGGACTGGTAGTTTAACGAGCCAGCCCGGAAGGTTAACCTCTTCTTCGCCTTCATCCCACCCCAGCAACTTCCCGATGAGGGCCAGAAGAACCGAGACGTGGTTGTCGAAGATGAAGCCGGTCTTCAGGTCGGTATAAGAAGTAACGAAACCCATAACTAGGCCCGCCAGAAGAGGTACGACTTCCATGCTTCCACCTCACAGATTTTCAAGAAGCTGAGCTCTCGTTTGGTTGATGTACTTGTTTATTGAGTTATTAATGGTCTGCATCGACTGGAAGATTGTCCTCGCTGCTATCAGTACTAGAACTAAGACTGCGGCGAGCATGAAAAGGTATTCAATAGCTGTTTGAGCCCTTCGCATGGTTCCTCCCAATAGAGTTACGGCCCAAAGGCTTTAAAAGTTTCCCCGAACTTTTTCCGGGAGTGAAGATGAAGGTTTACAGGCTCTTTGTGAGAGATGAATACCTGGACTTCATAAAGTCTGGCCAGAAGAGGATTGAGGTGAGGGTTGCCTATCCCCAGCTTAGAAAAATTCAGCCCGGGGACAAGATTATCTTCAACGACTCGATTCCTGCAGTTGTGACCCAGGTCAAGCGCTACGAGACGTTTCGTCAGGTTCTGAGGGAAGAACCGATAAAGAAAATCTTTCCGGATGAACCGAGCTTTGAGAGAGCAGTAAAGAGGTTCCACAACCTCTACCCAAAGTGGAAGGAGAACCGCTACGGTGTTATAGCCATCAAGTTCAAGCTTATCGGTGAGGGGAGATGAAGCACCTTGAGTTCGACGGTCGCTACGCCGATGCCATACTTAAGGGTAGGAAGAGGGCAACCGTCAGGCTCGGAAGGCGACCAAACCTCAGGGAAGGGGATGAAGTTCTAATCCACGCCGGTGGATACGCCATAGGTAAGGCCGTAATTGAGAGGGTTGAGAGCAAGACTGTCAAAGAGCTTACCGATGAGGACGCTTTTCTCGACGGGTTTTCGAGCAGGGAGGAGCTAATCAACGCTTTAAAGGAACACTACAAATGGGTGAACGACGACTCGAGGGCACACGTTATCGTTTTCCGCCTCGTGGAGAAGTTTGATAAACCCGTGATGAGCTCCGACTACGCCTACGAGGGGAACCTTCCGGTGGAGATAGCCGAGAAGGCCCTCAAATACCTCGACCTCCCAGAGGAAGATAGAAGGCTCATAGAACTGTTCCTCAAGACGGGAAGCCTGAGAAAAGCCGCTTATAGACTCGGTGGATTGAACAAGCGCTACCTTATAAGGGAAGCACTCAGGAGAGCATATGAAGAGCTCAAAAAGAGGGGAATCATGAAACCAAAGCTTTAACGCTTTCGAGGAACGCTACCGTCTCCTCGCCATCGACTTCCCTCTTAACTGCCGAGAGCTTAACGGGCATGAGCTTGAAGGTGTTTCCGTTGATTAGCCTCCTCAGGGTTTTCTCAAACTCCTCGAGTTCATCCTCACTTGCAAAGTCGACCTTGGCTATGAAGTCGTACTCACCGTAGAGCCAGTGCCCCTTAACTGGAATTTTTTCAAGGACTTCGTCCCTAACTCCCCATACGAGGAGTATTGCCTCGATTTCTCCCACCTCCTGGCAGGAAAAAGCGTTTTTCCTCGATAAAAGTCTTTCTCAATTTTTTCCGTCAAACCTTCAAATCCCCGAAAGATTTTAGGCCTCGGTTCGTCTCTATGGCGGGAAGTGTTTTAATGTCTCCTCCGAATCCAGAGCGGTGGTAGCTATGAAGGCCGTGTTCTTCGATTTTGTGGGGACCCTGATAACAAAAGAAGGAGAAAACGTAACGCACCTCAACCTAATCCGCGAGATTCTCAGAAGGGCCGGAGCAGAGCTCAACGCCGAGGAGGTCTGGAATGCCTATGAAGAGGAGAGCTCAAGACTCTTCAGTGAGCTGGCCGGAAAGGAGGCGAAAAAAATCCGGGAGGTTGACACCGAGGCTTTAAGGCGTGTCGCCGAGCGCTACGGTTTCACCGTTCCTGATGACTTCTGGGAGATAAGCCTTGAGATGCACGCCCGCTATGGCAAACTCTTTCCCGATGCCGTGGAGACAATTAAGGCGCTCAAGAAAATGGGCCTCCACGTCGGAATCATAACGGACTCGGACAACGACTACATCAGGGCCCATCTGGAGGCCCTTGGGATTTACGAGCTCTTCGACAGCATAACGACGAGCGAAGAGGCCGGCTACTTCAAGCCCCATCCGAGGCCCTTCCTTCTGGCACTCGAAAAGGCGGGGATAAAGCCGGAGGAGGCCCTTTATGTGGGCGATAATCCTGCCAAGGACTGCGTTGGAGCCAAAAACGTTGGAATGCTCAGCGTCCTTCTCGACCCGAAGGGTGAAAAGAGGGAGCTATGGGCCAACTGCGACTTCGTCGTTTCAAAGCTGAGTGACGTTGTTGAGATAGTCAAGGGTCTGATGGAGTAGGGGGTCGGAAACGGCAGGGCTCTTCATCGGTAGACCTCGCCTAGCGAAATTCTCGTCATCCCCCTCTTTTTCACTTCAGCCTCTGGTATGCAACGTAGAACCTCTGAACGACCGTTATCCACGCGAGGATTCCGACTATGTAAACGCCGTACTCAACGTATCTGGCCCCAAGGAATGAGAAGACCATCAGGATTATCAGCCTCTCGGCCCTCTCTGCTATGCCAACTGCCAGCTTTCCAGAGCCAGCCAACTCTGCCCTGCAACGCTCGTAGCTCACCAAATAGCTCCCCATGAAGGTCAAAAAAGCAACTCTCCAGTCCACAAGGGAACCGAGGGCGATTCCAAACAGTATTGCTCCGTCGCTTATCCTGTCAAAGGTAGAATCCAAGAAGGCACCAAAACGGCTGGTCTTTCCAGTTAATCTCGCCAGCGTTCCGTCGAGGGCATCAACAAGGGAACCGATTAGAAGGACTAAACCGGCTAACCTCGGCTCGCGGAGGTAGTAGAGGTATGCCGAGAAAAGGCTGAGCACAAGCCCTATTACCGTAACTGCGTTCGGTGTGAGGCCTGCTCTAGCGAGGGGCTTAACTATCGCCTCAAGATAACCCCTGACACTCTCGCGGTACCTGTTGAGAACCATTTACCTCCCCTCGTCGAGCTGGATTACCTTCTTTCCCCTTTCCTGTGGGATTATCCTGAGCTTTGCCCCTTTGAACTCCTTCCTCAGGCCTTCGCCGTCAAGGAGCCTGTCGAGGAAGACCGCCAACGCGGCAACCTCGCTGTGGGGCTGGTTTCCTATCGCAACGTTGTAGTGGGCGAGCTCGTAAACCTCTCTAGGCACTTTTTCGGCGCCGACAACAACCAGAATGTTCTTTCCGGCCTTGAGCTCTTCCTTCAGCTTGGGCATCGCGTCGTCAACGTGAATTCCGTACATCGTCAGGTGAACGATTATCCCCTTCTCGCGCCACTCCTTTAGGATCTTCTTCCAGCTGGGGTTGAACTCTATCTCAAAAGGCCCTCCCCAGCGTTTTACAACGTCTTCAACGCTCTCCTTAACGTGCTCGTCCTCCTCGGCGGCGATTATTATCTTCTCGGCCCCAAAGGCCCTCGCAGTCAAAGCGACATGGGTGGTAATTCGTTTGTCCCTCTCCGGCCTGTGGCCGAGTCTAAGCACCGCTATCATCACACCTCACCCGTGAAAACCCTCCAGTAGTATGTGAAGTCATCGCGCCACTGCACGTCCCTGTAGAACTCGTACATGACTTTTATGTTTTTCTGGATTCTATCGACGCTCCACTCAGAAAGAACTTTGTTAAGCTCGGCATCGTTGGGTGCCGATGCAAAGAGGAAGAGCGCGTAGAGTTTTTCCTGCTCGTTCAGACCGTTGAGGATAAGGTCGAGTTTTGACCGAAGAGATGGCTGAACCCTCCTCATAATAGTGGTGAGGAGCCTGTCCTCAAGGTCGCTCGTGAACTGGCTGGTAACGTCAACGTGGCTGTGAAGCTGGGGTCCGTATTTAAGGGCCACGAGACTGTAACCCCTGTTTGTTACGAGCTGGTAGACCCTCGGGAAGTAAGGACTTGCCAGGTACTCGTCTAAGGTTCCTATGAAGCCATGCCTAAAATCAATGACATACCAGCCGTCTTCAGTATAAAATTCCGTAATTGGGCGAATTGTGCAGTCCTTACCATCGTAAAGGCTTACGATCCTTGCTGGAATATCTATTGACCTGAGCATTGCTGTCGTGAGTATCTGTGCCTCTTTTGGACTTATTGACTCCATTCTCAGGAGTTCCTTCGGGGTTAGGGTTGTTGTGTTGCCTGTGAAGTTATACACTGCCCTAATCCACTTGTATATCTCAAGTGCCGCCTGATACTCGGAGCTTGCGTTTCCTATTATCGTCAGTGTGGCCGGTTTGAAGGCGGTGGTGTTGAAGGCAGAGCTCGAGTTGTATTTCTCCTCCCAGTATCTGTCAACTACATGAGTGTAGGTTAGCCAGACGTAGTTTTCGCCGTAGGCCCTCTTCAGGTCTTCAGTATTTGCGTTCCACGGTTGCCATATAACGGTAATTCTAAAGCTCTTGGCAATGCTCTTTTCTGCAGTCCCGATGCGATACTTGAGGAGAATTGATACAAACCCATCGCGATATGCATAGGGCGCTCTAAAGGTGTACCTTAAGGTAACGTTCTGATTGGCAGGGATAATCTTCGGGGGAGTGGCGACTCCGGTAATGTTCATTCCCGGCAGGGGAATAAAGCTTATGTTCAGAACTTCGATGTCTTCACTATATTCGTTTGTTATTCTCACGGTTACGGGTATCTCTTTTCCACCAAAGACCCTCTTGGGTGCTGTTACATTTAGAAACAGCTTTATGGGGACGTTTTCTTCGTTTGAGACAGTTATCCTGAAGTGACCGTAAAAGCCAGTCCACGTTCTCTTGAGTTCATCTCTGAGCTCCAGTGAGACCTGAAATGTGTATATCCCAGGCTTTGAGGGAGCCCTGATTATCCAGACGAGCTGAGTCGATTGACCAACCTTCAGAATAGACGGAAACCTCGGTTCTTGGACTATTTGAAAGTTAGGATTGCTGATAATTAGGGTCGCTCCCACCAGTCCGACCTTTCCAGTGTTGTTGACGGTTACTATTATGTGGAACGTTCCCCCGGGTGGTACAACCGTTTTGTCTATCGAAAATGTAACCTTTGCCGGTGGCTTTACGAGGCAACCCGATGCGAAGACCATAAACGCCAGTGCCAGAAGGACGGCGGTTTTTCTCACCTTCATCTCCAAACCCTTTAAAGTATACCTGGTTAATTAAACTTTGGGTGGTGGCGATGATAACGCTCACGACGGACTTCGGACTTAAGGGTCCTTACGTTGGGGAGATGAAGGTCGCGATGCTCAGGGTGAACCCGGAGGCGAAGCTCGTTGATGTGACCCACGCCGTAACGAGGCACTCAATAATTGAGGGCTCATTCGTCATGGAACAGGTGGTCAAGTACTCCCCTCCCGGAACCGTTCACGTTGGAGTTATAGACCCGGGCGTTGGAACCGAGAGGAGGGCGGTAGTCATAGAGGGCGACCAGTGGCTCGTCGTCCCGGACAACGGGTTGGCCACTCTTCCGATGAAGCACATAAATCCCAGAAGGGCTTGGGAGATAGACCTCAAAAGGATTAAACGCTTCACAGGGTGGAGGATAAGCTCGACCTTCCATGGCAGGGACGTCTTTGGACCCGCTGGGGCGCTAATCGAGAAGGGAGTTTCCCCGGAGGAGTTCGCCGAGGAGATTCCTCTCACTTCCCTCGTTAAACTCGATTTGGAGCCGAGAAGGGAAGGTGACCTCTGGCTACTCGGGGTAATCTACGTTGACGACTTCGGGAACGTTATCCTGAACCTTGAAAACTACGAAAGGCCGAAAGCCGTTGAGCTTCCGGATTTGGGCCTCAGAATTCCATATCTCGATACCTACGGTCAGGTTAAACCCGGAGAGCTTTTGGCCTTGCCCGGAAGCCACGACTACCTTGAGATAGCGGTGAACCAGGGTTCTGCATCTGAGAGGCTCGGGCTGAAGGTCGGGGACGAGGTCAGGGTTAGGCTTGTTCAAAAATCTGAAGGGGGTGAAACCGATGGTTAAGCGCGCCCTATTCGTCGGTCGTTTCCAGCCGGTTCACAACGGCCACATCAAGGCCCTTGAGTTTGTCTTTTCCCAGGCTGAGGAAGTTATCATCGGCATCGGAAGTGCTCAGGCGAGCCATACCCTGAAAAATCCCTTCACGACAAGCGAAAGAATGGAGATGCTGATAAGGGCTCTGGACGAGGCAGGTGTAAAGAAGCGCTACTACCTGATTCCCCTCCCGGACATTAACTTCAACGCCATCTGGGCGACCTACGTGGTCAGCATGGTTCCACGGTTTGACGTGGTCTTCACCGGTAACTCTCTGGTTGCCCAGCTCTTCCGCGAGAAGGGCTACGATGTGATAGTTCAGCCCATGTTCAGGAAGGACATTCTTTCGGCAACAGAAATAAGGCGGCGCATGATTGAAGGTGAACCCTGGGAGGAGCTTGTGCCAAAGAGCGTCGCTGAGTTCATAAGGGAAATCCACGGCGTGGAAAGAATTCAGATGCTCGCGACGAACCTTGAGAAGAACGAGAAGGAGCTTCAGGCCCCAATAAGGATTCCGGGATTCTGATTTCTTTTCTGCTCTTATTGTCTTTTAGCTTTTTAACGCTTGGTTGCCAACTCAGATGTTTGGAAAGTTTTAAATCCTGACGAGTTCAGGTTTTCCACGCCACTTGTTCGGAAGGAGGTGGTTCTATTTCCTTTTCCCTTCGCTCTTTCAAATCATTGAGTCCCGTCTCATGGAGAATGATTTTAGTTAGTGTTATCATCTTCTACAGCAGGAACGTCATAACGCCGGTTCTTACCGTTTATTTCAAGGACTTTCTCGGCCTGAACTATTCGCAGGTTGGTTATCTTTACTCGCTCTATCTTCTCATCATGTTCACTACCGACGTCTTCACAGGTGGAATCGCGGACAAGTATGGAAGGAGGAAAATCCTCACCCTCGGCCTGCTTCTTTACGGCCTCAGCATGGCCCTAATTGGTGCTTCCCACGGATTCCTCGCATGTGCCGTGGCCTACGGTCTTGCCGCCCTTGGGTCTTCCCTCCTGTCGGGCACGCTTCAGGCTTGGTACTTCACGGAGATTAAAGCTCAGAACTTAGGGAGAGAGGAGGCTAGAAAGGCCTACGGATTGCTTAGATCAATAAACAGTGCGAACTCGCTCCTGATTGGTCTCATTACTGCCATAATAGTTGCTTTCGGTGGAATGAGGAGTGTTTTCTACGTTGCGGCCATCTTAAATTTCTTTGGGGCATTTCTTGCAATTCTCCTCCTCAACGAGAACTGGGGAACTAGAGAAAAGGGCGTCTTGGCGATAGTCAGGGAGGGAATTTCGTTGGTCCTCAGAAGTCCAATTCTGCGCTATCTCTTCATTGCAGACATGCTCTTCACTCTTCCTCACTTGCATTTTCTATACGTGTGGCAACTGTATTTTACCGGCGTTCTCAGCCTCAAGGTGGAAACTCTTGGCCCGCTCTACTCCCTAAAATCTGCGATGGGAATCTTGGCAGGGTTCCTGATCCTCTGGATTGGAATTGGAAAAAAAGAGAAGTCGCACGCTTTGCTTTTTAAGATTTCAATTTCCCTAATGCTACTCTCTTATCTTCTATTCGCTGGCGTGAGCGCTGAAATTGTCGGAGTTCTGGCACTGGCTTTCTACTCCCTTGGGGAGGCTGTTTATTTCACCGGATACACTCTCTTAATCAACGAAGCCGTTCCCAACGAGTACCGCAGTACGATAATTTCGACGAGAATGAGCATTTCCGCCTCCGTTGGTGCCGTATTCTACGCCCTGATTGGCAGGCTGGTGGACTTTTCTGGACTCGCCGGAAGTTTTGTCCTCATGATCCCTGTGTTCGTTCTCCTTGCTCTCGTTTACGTGAAGGTTTTTGGTATGGTGGAATCCAGCGCGTTCTCGCATCTATAAAACTTCAGTTTCTCAACCTTGAGTTCCTGAAAGGCATAAATACGGGAGAGACAAACCAAAAGCGTCTGAATCTGGAGGCGAGACTATGAAACTGGCCCGAGCCCAGCTCTGGGAGGAGGTCAAATTCACCGCGAAGCATATTGGGCTCAACCTTATTTCAATCCTCTGGTTAACGGCCACAGTATACTGGCTGTCTAGCTGGGTTCCAGTTTCAGGAGAAACGATTGTTGGAATAGCGAGCGTTTCACTCGCCATCGTGTTCTCGCTCTTCTTCAGCGGGGCAGTCTTTAGAGAGAAGCTCTTGGGCATTCATGAACTCCTCCTCTCGCTCCCGTTTCCTCCCGCGCGCCTTCTACTCCTCAAAACGATGGCCGGGTTCATAATAGAGGTCGCCGGAATACTTATAGGAATTCTAGCCGGATTTTTTCTGGCCCATTACAGCGGGGCTAGTATTCCTTTAACGCTTATGTTCCTCGGCCTGCTGATTTCAATTCCCCTGCTCCTCACGTTCACCTTTTTTGTGATTCTGACAACGCTCCTCATTCATTCGGGGTGGTTCAACGCAGTCAAAGTCAGGATAGGATTCGTCGCCTTTATTGTTCCCTTCTACGTCCAGAAGTACTTTGGAAACGTTCTGTCTCTAAAGCTCGCTCTCCTAATTTCTTTAGTCCTCTCTGTTGGGGTTTTGATTCCATCGCTTCTAATCTTAAGATTCCTCGGCGACCGGCTCGCCGAGAGAATACTGCTCGTCTGAGGTGGTCGTATGATAGTCCTTGAGGACGTGAGAAAGACCATTAACGGAAGGGAAGTCCTTAGGGGGATAAGCTTGACCGTAAAACCGGGCGAGATTCACGCCTACCTCGGCCACAACGGGGCGGGCAAAACAACTACGTTCCGGCTTATCCTCGGCCTTCTCGTGCCCGACTCGGGGAGGGTTGAAGTTCTTGGCCTTAGCCCTCTCAGGAATCCCGAGATAAGGGCGAGGATTGGCTATCTCCCGGAGTATGACCTCCTCTACCCGAACCTTTCGGTATGGGACAATCTAAGGCGCTACGCCCTGCTGAAGGGGGTTTTCGATGAAAGGGAGCTTAGAGACCTTCTGGAATTTTTTGAACTTGAGGAATACTCCAAAAAGAAGGTTTCCACCCTTTCAAGTGGAACTCAAAGGCGGGTTGCGATGGCGAGAACCTTTCTCGGAAGTCCCGAGGTTTTAATTCTGGACGAGCCGACGAAGGGCCTCGACCCGGAGTGGAGGCTGAGGTTCAAGCGCTTTCTCAAAGACTACGCGAGGAAAAACAACGCTTCCGTTCTCTTTTCGACTCACATACTCGGCGACGTTGATGAGGTCTGCAGGAAGGTTACCATAATAAGGAAGGGGCAAGTGCTGTTTTCAGGGACCCTTGATGAGTTTAGAAAGAGCGTTCCGGCGAAGGGAGTTCTAGTTAAAGTTGGGGAACTGGAAAAGGCTCTGGCTGTTCTTGAGAAGGGTGGTTACACATTAAAGCTCTCCAAGGGTTACATACTCGTCGAAAACGCCGAACCCTCCGAGGTTAACGAACTTCTGGTCGGAGAGGGAGTAGCCGTTGAGGAGATAAAGCGCAACGAGCTGTCGCTGGAGGAGGTGTATTCGATGATTTATGATAATTAACGTGTTTCTATTTCACGACTTTCCTTGCCTCTTCCTCTACAAAACTTTCTATTTCCTCAAGAAACTTAGTATAGCTTATAAAATCCAAACCATACTTAGAAAATATTTCATACTTTTTTACATGTTTATCGTTTACGACAAGAAGGGACTCCGTCAGGAGTGCTGATGCCACGACTATTAAATCTGAAAAGTTTGGAGCAATGCCTTTTTGCACAAGGGCACCGCCTAGTTCTGCCATTTTTTTCATGAGATCATCTGATGTCTCTACTATGTTAAAAACTTCCCTGAGTATCTTTAGTTCTTCTTCAATATCTTTCCCTAGTGCAATTTTTGTTATAAGATACGAGCTTACAGCAGGAACTGGTAAGTACACTTGGAATTCTGCTAAAATAAACTCTAGTATCTCTTTGTTTTGCTTTCGCGTTAGTTTTAGGAAAGATATGGGGTCGAGTGCTATTTTCTCTGGGAGCATTCTCAAACTAAACCCTCCCCCACAATTACTCTGAGTCTTCAAGTAGTGATATTATCATGTCGGCTTTGTCATCGTCGACAACGATCTTCTCAGCCTTTAAGTCAAGTTCAACCGAATGCCAAACCTCTATGAGTTTTTTCAAAACTTCTGTGTATGATTTCGCATCAAGCTTGGCTTTGAGCTGTTTTATAGCTTTCCAAGTTTCCTCGTCAACGGCTATGGTTTTCATTGTTATCCCCCCTGCCCAACTTTAAACTCTTCGGCAAGTCCTTTTGTTGTTTCCCCGAATATTATCTTTTTGAAAATTTCCACACTTCTCTTTCTCGGTTTTCTTTCTTTTGTTATTAAGTTTACCTCATAAAGGCCAAAACGCATTCTGAATCCAAGGGGCCACTCGTAGTTGTCCGTTAAGGCCCAGTGGAGATATCCTTTGACTTCATGTCCTTCCTCAAGGGCCTTTTCAACCATGGCTAGGTGAGAGGCAATATAATATGGTCTCAACACGTCCTTGGAGTCAGCTACCCCGTTTTCAGTGATGTAGAGTGGAAGTCCATATCTCTCGGCCTCAACAATGGAATCGTATATTCCTTCGGGATAGATTTCCCATCCTATATCGCTTACGGGCCTTCCGGATTTAGAGGACATGCCCGGTCTACATGCATATCCGTACCCAGGAACTCCTTTGAAGGAGATTAAAGGGAGCATTGGAAATTTTGGATCTTGCCATTTAACGACTTCCCTCGTGTAGTAGTTTATTCCAATCCAGTCGTTGCCCTTTAAGTACGGCAATTTAACAAAGGTTTCCCCATCGAATTCTATGTTCAGTTTTCCCCAGGTTATTGCTTCTAGGAAGAGTCTACTGTGAAAGAAGTTATCGTTCTCTGCTGCTTCAACGTCTTTTTTATCTTTGGGATTTTCTGGATATGCAACTCCAATATTGTTGTATATTATACCAACATCGGCTTTTTCTTTTGAATCTTTGTCGGCTTTTTTCCTGTCGAATTTTTTTATCATTTTATACCCTAGGACATGAGCATTAATCATGTTCAGTATCGCTAGCTTAACAGCTTCTGGGTTCATAACCCCTGGGGGAAAACCGGAATATGGTGCAAGATAACCCAACTCAACGACAACCATCGGCTCGTTGAAGGTGCTCCACATATCAACTATATCTCCAAATTTATACGCTATATATGCAGCAAATTTTGCAAACTCGATTACAGATCTTTTATTTACCCACCCATTTCTATTGTTTGTCAATGCCTTTTCTCTTGCAGTTATTGGGTCATGAAGCCAATAGGGCAATGTAAAATGATTAAGGTTTACAATGACTTTAAACCCTTTTTCTCGGAGGCTTGTAATGACTTTTCTGTAGTAGAAAACTTCCCTCTGGTTTGCAATTTCATCAAGTTCTCTTAGAGTTTCTTTACTTATTTTAATGTCCTTTATCAAATCATAGGAGGTGTCCATGGAGTATTCGGTATCAATGTGTGTAGTTGGCCAGGGAAATATCCTGCTCCATTCGATCCCTATTCGATAAGTGTTGAGACCCATGTTTTTTGCAATCTCATGGTCAGTTTCATAGAGTTCATAATTATTGATACCCTCTTCTGGTAGATCACCACTAACGAGCCCCTTTTCAATGTTTATCTTGTCTCTAACCCAGTGCCACCAGTCAGTATTAGCGTCTATATGCCTTCTATATTTGTCTCCCATCTCAAACTGAAATCCAGATTGAGAAACACCCCAATAAAAGTCTTCTGGAAACATGAAGTCTACCTCCGGACGTTTTCACATGTTATAAAAATGATCCAATCTTTATAAATATTTCTTAACTTTATAAAAATTGGGTCCTTGATTATAAAATATAGCAAAACTTATAAATAATGTTACCTGATTATATTACGCTGATGCACATCTTGGAGGTGCAACGTATGAAAAAACCACTAGTGGCCATAATTGTTGTGATGTTTGCTTTAAGCATTTTTGGCCAACCCCATGAAGTTGTTGCACAAACCCAGCTTCCACGCGATGAAACACTTTACGTTGGGGGAGGTTTATGGAGTCAACCAAATAACTTTAATCCAACTGTAAGCTGGGCAGCTGTAACGGGAACTATAGGTTTGATCTACGAAACGCTTTTCCTATACGATCCACTCAAGGATCAGCTTGAACCGTGGCTTGCCGAAAGCGGTAAGTGGATATCCAATAACACCTATCGGGTAGTCCTTAAGAAAGGACTAACTTGGCAAGATGGGAAGCCTTTAACAGCGGAAGATGTAAAATTTACCTTTGACTATGCTAAAGAGCACAAAGGTCTTAGTTATTCTTCCATATGGGGATGGCTGAAGGAGGTAAAAGTCGTTGATAATAGAACAGTAGATTTCATTTTTAGCGAGCCCCACTATGAGGAGTGGAAGTATTGGATTTATAATGTTGCAATTATTCCTGAGCACATCTGGAAGAACATTGACAAACCAGAAAGCTTTGCAAATACTGAAAATCCTATTGGATCAGGTATGTACAAGCTCTATAAGACTGATCAGATGAGATTTATCTTAGTAAGAAATGACAACTGGTGGGGAATAAAGTACTATGGAAAGCCCGCTCCAAAATACATAGTGTATGTTATAGTCTATAGCAACAACCTTGCTCTCTCAATGCTCGTCAAGGGTGACCTTGACTGGAGTAACTTCTTTATTCCGGGAATCCCTGATGTAAAGTCTAAGTATGGGATAGTGACATGGTTTGATAAACCTCCGTACCACCTCCCAATAAACACTGCATTTCTGTTCCTGAACAACCAGAAAACCCCACTTAACAACCCAGAGTTTAGGCGTGCCATTGCATATGCAATAAACCCCGAGGAAATAGCGGCAAGGGCTTCACAGAATCAAGTCAAACCTGCTAACCCCACAGGTCTTCTGATAGACTACCCTGTCTTTAAGAAGATATACTATCCTGAAGCTGTTAAGGAGTATGGGTTCAGTTACAATCCTGAAGAAGCCAAGAAGATACTTGACAAGCTGGGATACAAGGACATAAACGGCGACGGCTACAGAGAAACTCCTGACGGAAAACCTCTTAGGTTCACTATTGAAGTTCCCTACGGGTGGACGGACTGGATGGAAATGGCCAGAATCATAAGCGAGAACCTACAAATGGTAGGCATTAGAGTTGATCCGAAGTTCCCAGATTATGGTAAGTATTGGGACGATATAACGAAAGGTGAATTTGACATGGCCATAAACAACTTTGGAAGCCAAGTGTACGCTACACCCTGGCAGTGGTTCAATTGGGTTCTTGATCCAAACGTTGCTCCAATTGGAAAGGCAACATACTCTGGAAACTGGGGTCGTTACAAAAATGAACGCGTCACTGAGCTTTTGAGACTTATAAATACCGAACGTGATGAGAACAAGAAGATCCAATATTATCACGAGCTACAGGTAATATTCCTCAAGGACCTGCCGTACATACCTCTTATTTATAACGGTGCATGGTTTGAGGCTAGTCCTCAGTACTGGACCAACTGGCCTACCGAGCATAACCCATACGCGTTGCCAATAACTTGGCAGAACTACTGGCAGATGGGTGGTCTTAAGGTACTCCTCAACATAAAGCCCGCCACGAGTACTTCGACATCATCTACTCCCGCAACTTCATCTCAGTCTCCTGTACCTTCGACTTCAGCGTCATCTTCATCTACCACGACACAACCAACTTCAACGACGAGCACTGGCGGTACCAAAATCTGTGGACCAGCCTTACTTGTTGGACTTGCCATTGTGCCATTGCTCCTGAGAAAACGCAGAAAATGACTTTCTTTTTCCTCCTTTTTGATATCCTGGAGGGGACATGATGTCCGGAATAAAGAGATATCTCCTTAGGAAGACAATCATATACATACTTACGTTTTTCTTTGCGGTTACAATAGACTTTATAATCCCCAGAGCCATGCCAGGAGATCCAATAGCTGTTCTTCTCTCAAGGTTTGCCACACTCCCCGAGGCAGCAAAGTATCTTCACAGTTATTTCATGCAGGCATTTGGATTAAACAAACCCCTATGGGAACAATATCTCTCTTTCTGGAACGCTGTCCTCCATGGGGATCTTGGTGTGAGCATATACTACTATCCCAAGCCTGTTGCTGAAATCTTAAAGGAGGCCCTTCCATATGATATTGCCCTTCTCTTCCCGGCTCTTGTAGCGAGTTGGTTCGTTGGTAACTGGTTAGGAGCTCTTGCCGGTAAAAATAGGAAACTCGATACTTATTTAATGCCTGTATTCTATTTTCTTCAGGCCTCACCTTACTTCTGGCTTGCTATATTACTTTCGTATGTGTTCACTTTCAAGCTTGGATGGTTCCCAATTTCGGGAGCTTACAGTTATGGAATAATTCCCTCCTTAAGCTGGGAATTTATAAAAGACTATCTCTATCACTGGATTCTACCCTTTTTGAGTCTTTTCATGGTTCAACTCGGGGGATGGGCCATAGGAATGCGTAACATGATAATATATGAAATTGAGGCTGACTATGTAAGGTATCTTGAAGCACTGGGCGCAAGTGAAAAAACCCTGATGAAACATGCCTTTAAGAACGCAATGCTTCCTCAGGTTACAGGCCTGGCAATTCAACTTGGTCTTCTTGTTGCTGGAAACGTTACTGTTCAGATTGTATTTTCGTACCCTGGAATTGGATACGTTCTTATGCAGGGCATTATGAATCAGGACTACTTCTTAATTCAAGGAGCGTTTTTAGTAATAATTCTCACGGTTCTTGTTGCGAACTTTGTAATAGATCTTCTCTATGCCCTTATAGATCCAAGGGTAAGAACAAGCTATACGGAGGAGGGAACCTGAATGTCCATGCGAGAGACATTCAGAATAGCTCTGAAGAACCCCAAATTCAAGATTGGGATTACAATAGTCTTCATAATGGCTCTGATAGCACTCGTTGGACCTCTCTTAACCCCTTTTGACAACATGGGATACTATCCTATAAAGTTTGGAAACACAACGTTTTCGAAGCCGACAACACCCTCACTACCCCCAATGTCAAAGGACGTCGTTTATGGTCCGGAGGGTATAGTTAACGTCACGCACTACCTAGGTACTGATAGCTTTGGAAGAGATATATATGCCCAGTTAACATATGGAATGAGATCCTCTTTTCTAGTCGGTATTACTGCGGGTGGTCTTGCTACTATTTTGGGATTGCTGATAGGTTTTATAGCCGGCTACAAAGGTGGTTGGACAGATGAAATTCTCATGATGATTACGAACATAATGCTTGTAATACCAACAATGGCACTCCTCATCATAATAGCGGCTTATCTTCCTTACCGTGGAGTCGCTATCGAGAGTATAATAATAGGTCTAACTGCATGGCCTTGGACAGCAAGAGCTGTGAGAGCTCAGACACTTTCTTTAAAAAACCGAGAATTCGTTCATCTTGCCCGACTCTCAGGGCTTAGTGATTTTAAAATAATTTTCACTCAGATAATGCCCAATATTATTTCCTATGTCTTTATGGTTTTCATTCTTCAATTCGGTGGCGCTATTCTTGCTGCCGTTGGTCTAGACTTCATAGGGCTTGGACCTACCAAGGGTATGTCTCTTGGGATAATGCTTCAGCAGGCTGTTCTCTGGAATGCAATAACCCTTGGCTACTGGTGGTGGGCTATTCCTCCAGGGCTTGTAATTGCGATCTTAATAACAGGCCTTTATTTCATAAACACTGGACTCGATGAAGTCTTTAATCCGCGTCTTAGGAGGGAATGATATGGCAATGCTCACCGTTGAAGATCTAAAAATTTACTACTCAACACCCATTGGTCATGTAAAAGCCGTTGATGGAGTATCATTCGAAGTTAAAAAAGGGGAGGTCTTTGGGATAGCCGGTGAAAGCGGTTGTGGTAAATCAACACTCGTTCATTCGCTAATTCTCAGAAAACCTCCTATGATCCATATAGGAGGAAAGGCTCTATTCAAAGGGCGGGATTTAATGACTATGGACCTAAAAGAATCCAAGAAAATCCGCTATACTGAACTCTCAATAATTCCCCAATATGCTATGAATGCATTAAATCCAACCAAGAAAATCCGAGACATAGTTTGGGATTTGGCAAGGGAGCATGGTTATAACAATAGGAAAGAAATAGAAAATATTCTTCGTGAGAGACTGGAGATGGTAAAGCTTTCGTCTAAAGTCGCCAACATGTATCCGGTTGAGTTGAGTGGTGGGATGAGACAGAGGGCAACAATGGTAGTCTCGACACTCTTGAACCCGGATCTTTTGATCGCTGACGAAGTAACCTCTGCCTTAGACGTTACCACTCAGAGGGTCGTAATAGAACTTCTCCATCATTTCATGGAAGAAGGGATAGTCAAGTCAATAATATTTGTTACACATGATTTGGCCCTACTAGATAAGATTGCTGACAGGATAATGATAATGTACGCTGGAAAAGTAGTTGAGATTGGTCCAACGGAGGAAGTTATCAACGAGCCGGCACATCCATACACTCAGCTCCTACTCAGTGCACTTCCTAGGCTGGGAATTCAGTATAAAAAGCAGAAGCTTAGAGGAATTCCTGGCTATCCAATAAGTCTTCTCAATCCTCCTAAGGGATGTCGCTTTTATACACGCTGTCCCCACGCCTTCGAAAAGTGTCCCCATGTTGAACCTGAACTCATAGAAGTTGGAAGAGATCATTATGCTTCCTGTCACCTTCTTGGAGGTGGAAATCAATGAAAGAACTCCTTAAGGTTGAGCATTTAACCAAAATCTTTACTTCCGGACTAATTGGAGGATTCGAAATAAGGGCCGTTGACGACGTTAGCTTCAGCATACGGGAAGGAGAGATTGTCTCTCTCGTTGGTGAGAGTGGTAGTGGGAAAACAACTGTAGGCAAACTTATTCTCCGTCTGCTCATGCCAACATCTGGAAAGCTTCTTTTTGAAGGTAGAGATGTCATTAAGATGAAGAAAAAAGAGCTTAAACAATACTACTATCGCCGAGTTCAGGCTGTTTTTCAGGATCCATTCGCGAGCTTTAATCCCCTTCATACTATCGATAAAGTGTTTGATTTTGTGTTCGATTCTTACTTTCCAGAGCTGGATAAAAATGAAAGAGACGAAATGATAGACAAGGCTCTGCTCCAGGTTGGTCTGAATCCTGATCAAATTAGAGGAAAGTTTCCCCATCAGCTAAGCGGTGGTCAGTTGCAGAGAATTCTAATCGCAAGGGCCCTTCTTTTAAAACCCAAATTGCTCATCGCAGATGAAATTGTCTCAATGCTGGATGCATCAACGAGAATTGACGTGTTGAACCTTGTAGGGGACTTCAGAGACAAGTATGGGACATCAGTTCTTTTTGTAACTCATGATTTAGCTCTGGGCTACTACATCAGCGATACCACCATTATCATGTATCGCGGAACAATAGTTGAAATGGGTAATACTGAGAAGGTTTTTCATAATCCACTTCATCCGTACACCCAAATGCTCCTTGAAAGTGTTCCCGATTTGAACGTTAAGTGGGAATTTAAAGGCATTGAACCAGAAAAAGAAGAAGAGTCTGTTTATTCTATCCATGGATGCAGGTATGCTCCTCGCTGTCATAGGGCAACTGAGAAATGTTTTAGAGTTCGGCCTGAGCTCCGTGAAGTTGAAAAGCATCACTGGGTTGCATGTCATCTCTATGAGTGACACTTTGTTTCTTAGCTTTCCGCAATTCTATTTCTTGTCTGAGCTTCCAATTATTCGATAATCATAAAGAATGTGAGAGTTTACTTAGTACACTAACGAGAGACCCGAAAAGCTGAGAAGCAAGGTGTAACATAGTGCCATATCTAGTTGCTAGAAAATGTAATCAATACTCAGAAAAGAGCTGAGAGTGCACGTTACAAACACGTAATCTCAGAGGAATAGTAATTTCCCCAAACAAAACAGGTATTCCCATAAATAAAAATTCATTATCCAGTAGGTATCTGGACCTTTTTGCTGGCTTTCGTAATGGTTTCCATTTACTTCTTGCTTACAGGAGAGTGTTGATAAACAATGGCTCCTTTTGAGAGGAATATGAACATTAACCCGGCTATTATAAAGAAGGCAAAGCTAACTGCATAGGGTAGCGTCGCGTGAAGGCTCGCCAGTGCTCCAGCAATGAAAGGCGCGAAGAGTCCTATGACCTTCCTGTAGCTTGATATCGCTGAGTGGAACTCGCTGGCCTTCTCCTTCGGAATCAGCTTGAACATCCATGAACGGTAGAAGGGGAACCAGAAAGTGTTACCGAAGTCGCCGAGCGCATAGACTGCGAGAACTATCCAGAGGGGAGGTGCTAGAGCCATGATTAAAGCGTAGATAGCGTTTAGAAGCATGCCGAAGGCTATTGCATTAAACCCTTTCTCCTTTGGAACGCGCTCGCTGGCGTAGGTGCCGATGATTGAGGCAATACTGCTCGCTACTGCCACGAGAGTTACCTCGAACACAGTTTTGTGAAGCACGAATATGACGTAGTTGATTAGAACTATCTCGGGGGCTAACTCCCAGGCGAGCGTGAGCAAAGCCTCGAACGCCAGGAGAACCTTAAACTCGCCGACCCTGAAAGTGAAGCCCTTGGGCGTTATCCTCTCTTCTCTGCCAACTGAGGGCAAGAAGCGCCAGATGTATGTCACGGTTACCGCTGAAAAGAGCCCGAAGAGAATAAAGGCCCAGCGGTAGCTCCCGGGGCCGGGGTAAACGTAGCCGAGAATGTAACCCATGATGGGAAAAGTGAGAAGCCTTGAAATTTCCGGCAGGCGGAGATGCCAGGCGAAAATTTCCTCGTACCAGATAGATTATCTGCTCGTAGGTCCGGTAGAGCGAGTAGAGCATCGTCGAGAGCTTTTCTATTGTTCTCCCTGTGAAAAGCAGAACCGGAGCTACGGTCCCCTTTGCTAGGCCATACAGAATGTAGGTGACCCCATCGAGGACGTCAATCGCGATGAGGCCCTTCTTTATGTCCCACTGATTAAAGAGCCTGCCGAAGAGATAAGTCAGGGGGATTGAGATGACGTTGACCGCTGTGAAGAACGCTCCAACTTCGAGAATGGAATAGCCGGTCTCCATGAGGTAGAGGGGGAAGAGTATCCAGACTATCAGGCCCGGCGCTATCAGAGTGTGGTAGAGCATGTAGGCCTTTGCTTCCCTTGGAATCTCGCTCCAGCGCATGGAAAGATGTGAAAACATGTGCATTTAACATTTGCGAAGGCACTTCACATAAATCAGTGCCTCCTCGCCCCACTCCGGATAGGGGTCAATCAACGCCACCCTAACAAAGCCCCTCCGCTCGTAGAACCGCCTCGTCTTGTCGTAGGGTTTATACGAGAGGTCGCCCGAGGTCTTGACGATCAGAACTTCAAAGTTAGCTTTGGCCCACATCTCGACGAAGCGCAACAGCCCAGTCCCGATGCCTCTCCCTCTAAACTCCCTCCTGACGGCCATCCAGAGGATTTCGAGGGCCTTATCTTTGATAGGCTTGACTGTTATAAAGGCGAGAACTTGGTCTTTCTCAACAGCTATGAACGTCGTTTCACTTTTAAGGTCGCGTTCCATAGCTTTAATGCCGGCATCGTTGAACCAATCTGGTAAGGTTCTAGCTATCTCAAGGCAGGCTCGCCTTTCGGATTCAGTCTCAAGGGGTTTAATTCTCAATTTCTTTCCCTCAACTCTTGCTTACTAGTTCTTGGCTTTTATATCTGATTTTTCGTACCTCATAATTAAGATTGTTTTTGGCTCCTTGTCTTAATTACGCTGACATATAGTTGAACTTATTTTCATGAAATTTTTCTGACATTAAAACTTTCTAATTGACATGACTAATTTTTACTCGATAAAACAAAATTCTAAATATAGCTATTTAAACTCCAAAATCTTATTTTATATTGGTGATCCCGATGAAGAGGGCACTGGCATTCCTCCTCATATTGCTGGTGGTTCCCTTTGTCGGTGCTGTGAGGTGGGGAGTTGTCTACAACATCAAGGGCTCAACTTACATTCAAGCAGGGTCACCTATGTTTTTTGGAAACACCCTGTACCAAGCTGGCCTATATGAAATTAATTATACCAAGAATTCCTTTTACGTCCTTGGACTTGACCCTGAAACGGGCAAGCTCAAATTTGGAGAAGAGCTTGCGTTTAGTTACAACGGAACTAGGATATGGGGTAAAAGTTTTAGTGGAGGTTCTCCTGCTATCCTAAGAAAACTTCCCAATGGTGACATACTCCTGCTGTTTGCAGCTAAACGTCCTAATTCCATGTCCGCAATAATTGTTGCTGAACTGAGAAAAAATGGAAGTGTTGCATGGGCAAAATATTATCTTCTGTATGGTAGTTTTAACAATAAAGTTGTTGCTAGAGAGCTTATTCCTATAGATGCCGTTGTCTCAGATGGGGAAATATACCTCCTCGCTGAGACTATTGAGTGGTCTAAGCCTCAGCTAGTTCTTCTAAAGTTATCTCAAACTGGGGATGTGATTTGGATCCGCTCTTACGTTGATTCATATGCAGGACTCAGACCCAAGGGGCTTGCAATAGGACCCGATGGAAACATACTAGCCCTCGTAGGCTCTCTGAATCCGATTCTCCTTTGGTTTACCAAGAATGGAGAGATTATCAAGTCCGTTGCGTTAGACTTTGGAACACCTGCAGGAGTAGTTGGACCCTTTGTTCATGGAGATGAAATATACATCGCAGGTCACGTCAAAGAAAATGGCTATTTCATACCGTTTATAATGGCTATTGACAAGACAGGAAATGTTCTTTGGGCTGAGAAGTTTCCCGACGCTGGCTATGACTTTGTTTCGGTCAAATTTGGAGATAAGATATATATTCTTGGAAAGGCTGTCTCAGCTTTTCAGAAATCCAATTACAATCGGCGTGTCTGGATTCTCAGCTTGGACAGAAAAGGAAAACCTGTATGGAACATTCTAACTGGAGACTCTGCGATGATTATGGATGAATATGGGGGAATGACGATTAACGATGCACTCTACGTTGTTTACTATCGGAATTTCATCATGGCAAGAGGACTTGTGTTCATGAGTGTTGGAAAGGATGGTTCAGTTCCCTGCTCTCATTTATCTCCAGAAATTAAACCCACTTCCTTAACCGTTACAATTAAGCAGGCTTCTCTTCCAAAAACTGAAGACCTCACCGTTAAAGTCCTTCAAGTAAGTGCAGATGTTAACAAGCTCGATATCTCCTCCTCAAGTCTCTGTCCGGGTTCAAGTCCAGCCTCAACGTCATCTCCACGTCCAACATCCTCGAGCTCTTCCTCTACGTCTTCTTCATATCCACCCATAATACAGCCCTCCCAGACTCATACAACCAAATCCAGTTCTTCACCTATTCAGAGCTCCAGTACACATTACAGCTCGACCAGAGAAATAACTTCGAGTTCTACATCTAAGAAAAGCACGTGTGGACCAGGTCTTTTGATTATCTTACCTTTGATTTTGCTATTAAAAAGAAGAAGTCTCTAATTTCTCTTTGATTCTCAAATTTTAGATTTTTGTTTCTTGCATTGAAAACGAAGAACTTAACTCTTGATATAGAGGCTCGTCCTTTCCGCTATTGAGATACTCTCGCAGTTGAGGAAATTGTGGCGAACTCAAGGGGCTCAAGGAGATGAGCTTCTCGCCGACTCTGGTATAAATTCGTGGGGGCTTCCTTCCGTATTCCCTGGCCCCTGTAGTCTGGGTGAACCCTCAGGCCTTTAGGCCAACAACATTTCCGGATAAAAGCGTGAGCTTCGCCGTGCCGATGACCTTTCCATCGAGTTCCAGCACGTAGAAGTTGTCGCCGAGCCACTCATCAAAGACCCCCGCCAGGTAGTCCTCGCCATCCCACGTCAGTTTCGCTATCTCCTCGATGAAGGGCCTGTCCTCGGGCTTGGCCTCGCGGATGAGAGGTTCCATGGTATCACTGGTAAGTCTTCGATAGTGGAATTCTATACTTTCGTCTCCCTTAGGAGTTCTTCAAAGAGGAGGGAAGCAGTCAGCGCAAGGGAAAACGCCACAATCGCTAAAACATAGATTTTACTGCTCTTCTCAATCGTCCACGCAAAGGTTAACTGCGAGATGGGAATCACCAGCGTCGCGAGGGCATCAAAGATGCCCCTCACAGTTCCAAGGCTTTCGAGAGGAACGACCTTCTGCATCAGGCTGTCGAAGGAGACGTTGAGAAGTTCACCGCCGAAGCCCACCAAGAGAACCGCAGGGAAGAGGGCCACCACGGCGGGTAAGCCAGCGAGGAGCAGAGCCACGCTCTGGAGGATCATCCCGGTGATAAGCGGCCGTTTTAGCCCGACTCCTCTCCTGCTTGCAAGATACGTTAGCCCGGCCACCGCCACAAGGCTTCCAGCCGTCGTGAGGGACTGGAGAATGCCATAGATGACTTCGCCTTCCTCGAGGGTTCTCAGCGAGGCGAAGACAAAAATCCTGAATGAGCCAAGGGCGAAGTTGAAGAGCAATACTGAAACTAAAACCCCGAGAACTAGTTTTCTGCTGAAGACAGAAGGCCTGTAAGTTGCCTTAATCTCACCTGTACGCTCCGATGTAAGCTCAATGCCGAGGTAAGGGAGCAGGCTCACGGCTCCAATGAGGAGGAGAACCGCATCGAGGAGCATCGCTTTAATCCCGAAGCGGTACGCCAGAAAACCCGCAACTGGAAAGGCCACCAACGAGACCGCGTTTCCGACGGTTGCCAGCGTCGCGTTCAGCCTTTGAAGCTCACTTTCCTCAAAGGTCATGGTCGCTATCAGAGAGAGGCCGTAGTAGCGGTGGAGTATGTCGAGGGCCGAGATGCCCGAAACGAGGAGGTAGAATGCCCAGACGTTTGATGACAGAGGAACTATTAAGACTGCCAGCAGCGACTGGAGGAGGAGCGCAACAAAAGCCAGTCTGACCTTCTTGGCCGTCCTGTCGAGCGTTCTCCCGAGGAGGGGAGGCAGAATAACCCACGGAAGGTGCGTGAAGAGCGCAAAACCGCCTATGCTCACAAGCGAGCCTGTACTCTGAAGGAGGCTCCATGGCAGGGCAACGCTCTCGATGGAATCGCCAGCGATCCTGAATGCAGAGGTGAGGGTATAAACGTTGTAGAGGCGGCGGTTCATGGCGAAAAGTTGGGCGGGGGATTAAAAAGTCTAACTTTGTTCTCCAAACTTTCAACCGATTATAAATAGGTGGAGCGCGAAGTTGTAACGGTGGTGGGAATGGAGAAGGTTGAGGAGCTTGCTGAGGCTCTTAAAGCCGTTGAGGACGAGCTGAACCTAGCCAAGAGGGTTTACCTGGCTTTTCCCTTCATCTTCTGGGGGGCCGTGTTGCCGATGCTCTACCTTCTGAGCAATGTCCTTTCATGGACTTCAGAATGGTTCCAAGGTTCATTCGGCGGCAATGGGGGAATGATACTCTCTACCCTTGCAATAATCTGGTTCTTTACAGAGGAAAAACGCATATTCAAAAAAATCGAGGCCCTTGAGAGGATACTGGGTGTTCCTTCGAGAAAAAGCCGAAGGTACATGCTCTCTCAGATTGCCAGTTGGTTCCTCGCCGGAATGCTCGCCTTCGTATTTTCGCTCTCTACGCCTACTCAGTATGAGTTCAAGACGGCAGAATTCATGCTCCTTTTCGTGGGCCTCGGCGTCGGCTTCATAGTACTGTCTACTTTGTTCTTCCTTAGACGGATCGAGTGGCCGCAGGTGCTTGCCTCGCTGATTGACCTCTCTGCACTGTACCTCTTGAACCATCTAAACGGCACCATGAATCCTCAGACCTTCTCTGTCATGGTGGTCTCGGCGTCCTTTACCTTTACTGCCTTTCTCTACATAAGAAGGGCCATGAGGGAGTGAAATGAAGGCTGAGAGGCTCAGGGAGCTTGCAGATTCACCGCTTGGAAACCCCACGAGGTTGGCGATAGCCCTCTACCTCCTCTCCCGCGAGAGGACTACCTTTATCGAGCTTGCCAAGGCCTTGAAGCTCACCCCGGGAAACCTCGACTTCCACCTCAAGGCCCTCGAAAAGGCCGGAATGGTAAAAACCTACTACGGCTTCGGCAAAAGGCCGAGGAAGTTCGTTGAGCTGAGCGAAAAAGGTACAGAAGAGCTGGAGAGGGCCATGAGGATCCTCCGCGAGGTGATAAGAGGTGATTGAGTACCTCCATGCCCTCCTCCTCTGGCTTGCCGTCTTCCTGCCCTCCTCAGGTCTCGGCTCGCTCCTGGCGAAGAGGGGGAAGGTCTTGGCCGGTGCTGGAATTCAGGGGGCTTTCCTAGCCCTGTCGTTTGTCTTAATCTCGCTCCTTGGAATTCCGTTCGGCTTTGGATTAGCTTACATTCCTCAGGCAGTGGCAACTGGGTTTTCCGTTTCTCTAGCCCTAAACTTCGGGGAAAAGCTCCTCTCGGAGAAAAAGAACGGAGAGAAAGCGGAAACGCTGGAGTTTCTTCCCGATGGCTCCCTCTGGAAGGCCTTACTCCTCCTCATTTTAGCTCCCCTCGCAGAGGAAAGCCTCAACAGAGGTCTGGTTGAGGGTTATCTTTTAAGCCACGGCCAGTTCTGGGGCGCGATCCTGTTCTCGGCTCTTCTCTTTGCAATTCCTCACGTGATGGCCTTTGAAAGAGCCTCCGCGGGGGAGAAGGCCTACGTAACAGCTGGGGCTTTCGTCATGGGGCTAATCGTTGGCTACCTTTTCGCGGTCAGCGGTTCTCTCCTCACGGCCTTCGCCTTCCATTCATCGGCGAACCTTGCGGGGATTTTAATGGGAGAGTTGGGATCTGAACGGAACCGCTGACCTTTTTTAATCCTCAACCGGATCCGACTCGGAACGATTGTTGAAGGATGAAGAATTTTTAAAGGAAGCCGAGGATACCCAATGGGGTGCCTATGAGTCCCCTAACTGTCTTTATCCTAGCGTTCCTGCTCTACATAACGCACGGGCTCTACCTCGGCGGCTTTATAAGACCATTTCAGAGGCGTTTTGGAAGTGTTAAAGGCTACTGGGTGGCGATGTCAATATTCACCGTCGTTTTCGCAGTGCTCATAACCCTCCTGTGCCCGGAACTCTACTTCGTCCGCTGGAGCTTTCCAGTTGATTACTTCCTGCTCTTCCTGTCTCTGAGCATTCTTACGTTTGTTCCTGCACTTTTTGAAGTTAAGAAGTCATCAAGCCCTGAAATTAGTGATGAGGAAGTTAAATCGGTCAAAAGCATGGGCTTCAAAGATGTGGCACTCCTCCAGATAATAAGCGCCGCCCTTCCAGAAGAGCTCGTCTTCCGCTACGTCTTTTTGGGTCTTCTCTCGCTCTGGAACCCATTTGCGGGATTAATGGCCATCTCCATTTTCTTTGGACTCTCCCATAAGTTTTCCCATCCCAACAGGAACTGGAACGTGCTGATGTCAAACACGTTGGTAGGTTTCGTTCTTGGGCTTGCGTATCTATACACGAAAAGCCTTCTCGTCGTTATGGCAATACACTGGCTTTGTGACATGATTCCCTGGGCCTACATAGAGTACGAGAAAGCCAGGGAAATCATAGCCGGAGCGACCATCCTCTTAGCGGTTTTACCGCTGGTTCTCCTTCAGGACGGGCTCATCTCAATCGGTAGGTACTTAGAGTGGATTTACTCCAGCGAAGGCCTCCTCTTGGGTACCGGGGTGGCCATCGCAATGCTCGGTGTTGTCTATCTCGGTTTGAGACTTTTGAAGGGCAGGGGTAATAGTTAGCCAGCTCAATCCTTGAAACGCTCGTAAATCGGCCCGGTGTTATCCATCACTCCACACGTGCTTTCTGTGAAATCTACCCCATTTTGTCTCTCACTTAATCCAGCTGAAGCCCCCTATGCCGACGAGCTTCCCAGTTTCATTCTCAACCACGGCAAACGTCGGCATCTTGTCCCTGTTCTTCTTCAGCTCCTCATAGAACCCCGCTTCTTCCTCCGGAAGTGTGAAGTAAGCCGAGTTGAAGAGATGTTTAACGGTGCTCCTGTCGTTGAACCACTCTCAGCTTTTGCTTAAATCTTCCTTCAGGAGAACACCAAGCGAGATTTTCTCGCCTTTGAGGACGATTGGCTTCATTGGCATCACGGAGGTTGTAGGGCAGAAATATTTTAAAGATTTTTCAACAAAGCCACGCCAGTGATGTAGAATGGAGCGGTGGCTCAGGGGAGTATTCCTGACGCTGGCTTTAACCGCGATGATAGTATCGAACAAGTTCATCAACCTGGGCCAAGTTCAGAGACTCTTGGATCTCGGAGAATTAATCTTCCTAATCTTTGCCGTTTTAAGGCTCTCGGGCTACACCAGGGAGGAGCTTGGCCTTGGTGGTGACTTTAATTTCGTCAAACACATCTTGTTCCCCTTTGTTTTCTTCATGCTCCCGCTTATCGTTGTGTTGTTTCTCCCCCACAACTCCATGCCGCTCTGGAAGTTTGCCCTCTATTTCCTGAACTTTCTTATCATAGCGGGTCTCGTCGAAGAACTGCTTTTCAGGGGTCTGCTCTTCGCCTCCCTTGAGGAAAGGTTCGGCGGATGGCTTGCCCTCATTGGAAACTCTGTGATATTCTGGTTCGCTCACTTCGCCGCTGGTCTCAACGTATCCCAGCTTATCGCGGCGTTGGTGCTGTCCTCCTACCGGCTCGCCTTCAGGAGGATAGAACCCCTGATAGCGGTTCACGCGCTGTGGGATGCTGTCTTCATAGCACTGGAGCCCCGGTTTCCGGGTTCGTGAGGGCTTATAATCCTCTTCCCCCTCGTGGGAGCCATTCTCTCAATGGTGATTTACGCCTCCGGGGTTTCCTTAAAATCTGGGACCTCATGATATTATAGTCACCAGCCAAATAGATATCGGAACCTTGAGGATTATCCTTTCCTAACGGCCCGGAACATTAGGAGAACAAGGATCATCACTTAGATTTTGGGAATGCTCTCTATATTACATTAAGAGTATAGATAAAGCAGTAGCGACGGTTCATAGGATCTATGAAGTAGGTCGAAGAGGCTATCCTTTCCAAGAGCCTAATCAACTCCCACCTTTCCTCACTAGAAGAACCATTTTATATCCTCTTTCGATAGACAGAAGTCTGTTTAGTGGAAACGGAACTCTCACTGACTTCTCAACTGTAAACCCGAGTTTTTTTGTAGAGTTTTCTGGCGTTTGTGTTATTCTCTCTAACAAACAGCCTTACCTTTTCGAGACCATTTTCACATGCAAAAGCTATAGCTCTGTTGAGTAGTTTTGTTCCAATGCCCCTACCGCGATATCTGGACTCAACCGCTATGAACTCGATAAAAAGATCTCCTTTCCCAGGCATGCTCTTTATTAGTTGCCACAGCAAGAGGGACTTCAGGAACTTTATCCCCCTGTATTTTAAAACAACCGCGGGGGTTACGTTTAGGGATCTCTCCTCCTTTGATGCAATTCCCACGACACCGGCAACCTTGTCTTCAATCATTGCCACGAATATCATTTTATCGTTGAGACTCGCTTCCAAGATATTGAGAGCATCTTTTCCAAATATCCTCTCCTAAAAATAACCGGATCCACGGAATAAATCAAAGCTGAAATATCGCGCCTTTTCCCATCGGGTATGCCACGCACTATTCGAATGTCCATTCTAACACACCCCCTCTTAGATTTTGAAACTTCTTTCGATTGTGAAAGCTAGCCTACCTCTACCTCCGGAGTAACTGAGCTTATGTCTATTGACTAGTGTCCTCAACGACCATAACAGTCTTTCCCTCCTCTTCCCTAACCCCAAGCGCAAAGCTCTTACTCAAAACCTCGACCCAGCCGTGTTTCCAGAGTTCCCTCCCCCAGAGGATTTCTCCTTTCGGGTTGAGCTTTATCACTACAGCTTTTCCCTCGACTTCACCCCCAACTAAAAGGCCGTTCTCAACTGGCAGGATAGACGTTACAGCGCCGTTCGGGAGCGTTGCCTCCCAGCTCTCGCTCCAGACCCAGAGGTCGCTCCCTTTGTAACCACCCACGACTATTTTTCCACCAATTTCGGCGGCCGTTAGGGCCGTCCCATCGGCGAGCTCCCTTTCCGCCACCAGCTCCCCGTTTCCGGTGAACTCGAAGGCCTTAACCTCCCACTTCCCTTCCTTCACGCTCCCAACGAGGAAAATCCTTCCGTCGAGCTCAACGAGGCCCGAAATCACGGCATCGCTCCAAAGTCCGAGCTTCCTGAGCCAGAGGACTTCGCCATCCCCGGAGATTTTCCCCACGAAGAAACTCCTTTCCCTTCCGTTGGAGGTCTCGCCCGCTATGAAAGCACCCTCTCTATCAGGCAGAATCGAGTAAAGGGCCTCGTTGCCGAGGATTTCCAGCTTTCTCTCCCAGATTACGTTCAGACTTTTATCGAGTCTCGCGACGTAGGCCTTCCAGCCGTTTCCGCCGTTGGGCGTTGCGACACCTTCCACAGCACCGCCGATTAGGTAGTCGCCATCGAGCTTCGCCACGCTGTGACCTTCCCAGTCGTTTTCGCCTGAGAGGAACATCAGCTCTTTTATCTCTTCTTTGTCAAGCCTCGCGAGCATGATTTTGTAGTTCCTCCCGTCGTGGACGCTTCCAGCGAGCAGGTCGCCGTCGAGTGCAGTTGGAACGGTCTCAATGCCGAAGGAGTAAGTTCTCATTTGAAGTCTCCTCTGACAACTGATTCTTTGAGGAATACGGCAAAGATTTTTTTAAGATTTTTGCGAGTAGTGGTAAACAGGTGATACAAACGAGAAGAAAAAACTATGTCGAGGTCTTGGTGATTTTGCTCATTCTTGTTCTATTCATCTCTTCATACGCCCTATGGGGCTGTCAGAAAAAAGAGAAGAGCCTGCTAACTTCTGTTTACATCTATGGCTTGAAGGACGCCAGAGGACTCTCCTATGTCGGCGGAACCTTTGAGTATCTCCTCCACGAGAACGCTTCGGATGACCTCGTAGTTTTCTATGCCCGTGCATATTCTATCAGGGCCGAGCACTTCCAGGACACCTTTGGTCTTCTCCAAGCGTACAAGAATGATGAGAGATTTCAGCTTATGTTTTCGGCCATGTCGAACTATAACCTGTTTCTTCACGAAGTTAGCATTGCTAACTCAACGAGGAGAAAAACCCTCATAGAAAAGAACCTTGAAACGCTCAAGGAACTCGATAACCTCATGGAGGAGGTGACAAAATATCAGAATCCGGACGATTTGCCCCCGAAACTCGTCAAGAGGATTTTTCAGGCCTCTGAGGAGCTGGAGGTGCAGTAATGAGAGTCGCGTTAATTCCGATGCGCGTTGAAGTCGGAAACTTCGAGACAAACTGGAGGGAGTTTGAGAAACGCTTTAAGGAGGCTTTAGCCTATAGCCGGACTTCCTCGTCTTCTCAGAGTACTGTCTCACCGGCTTCGAGGAGTGGGATTTCTCCGGGGCGGGGCTTTACGATGAGATAGTGAAGCGAGTGAGCAAACTCGCCAAGGAAAGCAGCGTTTACGTCGTCTTCGGCCTTCTGGAACCATATAAAAACTGAGTTTACAACTCCGCGCTTTTAATAGGCAGAAAGGGGGTTCTCCTCAAGCATCGCAAGTTTCAGGAACCGTACAAGTTCTGCACAGGCAACACGGTTAGAACGGCTAAAACTGAGTTCGGGAAGGTCGCGGTAATCATCTGCGGCGGCCTCTACAACAAGAGAATAGCGAAGTGGGTAATGCGGAAAAGGCCAGACTACCTCTTCGTCCCAATGGATTACTCACTGGAATATGGAGAACCGAACGAGAAGGATGTTAAGGCGATGGCCGGGAGGATTAGACTTCTTGGCGTTAAGACCTTTATCGTCAACAGCTCACCGTCCGGTAATGCCAGGTTTTCGAGAGGAGACACGGTGGCCTCCTCGGGAAAAGAAGAGATGCTTGTCGTTGAGATAAATTAAAAATAAAAAACCTCAGGCATCGACGTAGGTGCTCTCAGCCCACTCGTAGGCGTCGAGGCCACTCTTTTCGGCCTCCTCCGGGACGCGAACGGGGGTTATCCTGTCGGTAATCCAAATCAGTATGTAAGTTATAACGAATGCGTAGACCGCACAGCCAACCGCCGCGACGACCTGCTTGATGAAGAACGTTGCGTTGCCGTGTATGAGCCCGTTGCTTCCGAATATCGCGGCGTTCCCGAAGATACCGAGGAGGATTATGCCCGAGAAACCGCCGATACCGTGAACGCCCCACACATCGAGGGCATCGTCCCAGCCCCTTCTGTTTTTAAAGTCCACCGCGAGGTGGCAGATTATCGCCGAGACCACTCCTACAATCATCGCCGCCTGTGGGCTTATGAATCCTGCTGTAGGCGTAACCGTTGCAAGGCCAGCTATTGAGCCCGTCATAAAGCCGATGGCGCTCCATTTTCTGTTCTTCCAGTAATCGATGAACATCCATGTAACGGCGGCAAATGCCGCGGCCTCCATGGTGTTCACAAAGGCAACGTTGGTGTCAACGTCCACCCTCAATGCCGAACCTGCGTTGAAGCCAAACCACCCGAACCACAGCAGTGCCGTTCCAATGAGAATCAGTGGCAGGCTGTGGTTGCCCTCCTTGACGTACTTCCTTGCTCCCAGGTAGGCAACGACGGCCAGGGCACCGAAGCCGGCACTCGTGTGGACAACTATTCCGCCGGCAAAGTCCTCAACGCCCCACTTCTGGAGAAAGCCTCCTCCCCAGAGCCAGTGGGCAAAGGGGAAGTAAACGAAGAACAGCCACAGGGTTGTGAACAGAATGAATGCTTTAAAACGCATTCTGTCGGCGAATGCTCCGGTCATGAGAACGGGCGTTATTATGGCGAACATTAGCTGGTAAACCATGAAGGTGTACAGGCTTATTACGTGGTTTCCGGGGTAGAGGGTTTTGGGTGTTATGTTGTTCAGGAAAAAGTAGTGGGCGTTGCCTATGATTCCCTTAACGTCTGGTCCGAATGCAAGGCTGAATCCGAAGAGCACCCATATGATGGTTGTCCATCCCGCTGAAAAGAAGTTTTGCATCATCATTGTCACGGCGTTCTTCCTGTTGACCATTCCCCCGTAGAACAAAGCCAAACCGGGGGTCATTATAAACACCAGTGCGGCCGCTATCAGCATAAAACCGTCGCTACCCGGGCTAAACATTGTTGATGCCTCCCTTCGGTTGTTTCCGAATTTTCTGTCGAAAATTCTTCGAAACTTTATGTTATACAACTTTTGGTTCAACTGCCTATATATGGCAAATTTTTTGGACTTTATGTCACAATATCCTACGAAAATTTTTCAATATGTCATGATGGGTCTTTTATCCTCCTGTTCCGGATATTGTGTAACATTATTAGAGAAATCTATGAAGGGCCCTTCATGGGTTTCTGTAATTTGAAAATATCACACATCATCTCAAAGAATTGAGAATCTAAAACAGAAAAGGTGAAAAACGTAGGGTCACCTTCCGTTCCCGTGTCCCTGACCGTTACCGCCGGTTTCCATGGGCGAGTTTATTATTGCCTCATATTCTTCCATGCTGAGGAGCTGTGGCTCGTACGTCACCCCGTAGTTTGACAGGGTCTTTACAAAGGCCCTGAGGTGGTTCCTGCTACCCATCATCAGGTTCTCGTAAACAGCGATGATGTCGAGCTTATCCGTCTGGTCTATCCTTTCCTGCAGGTCTATGATGTCGGTCTCTTCGATGAGCGCTCCCACCTTGAGGGCATCGATAACGCTCTTGCTCCCCTGCTCAACCAGCTGGTTGTAAAGGGCCTGAATGTCCGGATTAGTGAAGACACCAACTGGCTCGTCTTTCGTCGGGTCCGTGATGTTGTACTTCTCAAGGAGAAGCCTGACGGCATTGACGTGGGTTGTCTCACTGTCCGCTATGTTCTTGAATATCTGAAGTCCCCATTTTTCATAGAGCTTGATGTAGACGTCATGTGCGAGCTTTTCCTCCTCGACCATGTAGAGGAGGCCGTCTATTTCCTCCTGCGTTAACTGGCCAGCTGGAATTGAATCGATGTAACTCTTGAGGTCCGCCGTGTTTATTGTCCCGTTCTGGTTGACCGCCAGGGGCATCTGGTCGGCGTTGCTCTTTCCCTGTGTTGCTCCCGCTCCCTGGGCGCCCGTCGTTGTTCCTGTATTCGTTGTGGTGGTCGTGCCTATACACCCCGCGCCGAGGACGCTCAAAAAGAGAGCCCCGATAAGGAGCAGGCTCAAGATTCTCTTCATGTTCGTTCACCTCTCCATATGTAATCTTATTATTACATATTCAGCTTTGTTTAAAAACCTTTTGGTTTTTCTATTTTGCCTATAATATTTTAGTTTTCGAACTTTTAATCCTTGCCGGTTTTTATTATTATACTAAGTTAGACCGTCATTGGAGAAAAATCAACCATGGAATGACTTCACACATAAAACACCATGCCATCGTAGGCAACCAGAACCCTGTTTTCCCACCTCTTTCTCACGTACTCGACTAGCTCGAGGAACGGCAGGTTTTTGTGGGAGATGTGACTTAAAACTGTCCTCTCGGCCAGGGAAAGTCCCATCTCGGCGGCTTCATCAACGTTGTTGTGGTATGGGTCGCTGAAACCCGGGGGGTAAGTTGCGTCCACTATCGCGAGCCTCAGCGGTGTCCTCTCTTCCAGAAACTCCCGCGTTTCTCCTGGAAGGCCCTTTGTGTCGTAGAGCAACGCGACGCTTTTACCGTCCTCCTCGATGAGGTAGCCGAGGGTCTCAACCCCGTGGTTGAGCCTTAACGCTGTAATCCTGAGGGTATCGAGTTCAACGCTTTCAAAGGGCTTCAGGATTTTTGGCCTCAGGTTCTTGGGGTCGTTGAGGATTAGCGCGTCGGCCTGTCCCTCCGGCGCGTAGAGCTCGGTTTCCCTCGCCATCCAGCGGAGCTTGTAGAGGCCGTAGATGTGGTCGTGGTGCCAGTGCGTCAGGAAAATCGCCTCCAGCGGGACGTTGAGGAGGTCCCTTATGTCGGTTCCAACGTCAAAGAGGACCGCTTTCTTGTTTTTGGTAATTATTGCTAGAGTTGAGGGTTTCCTTTGGGCAAAGCCGAACCTTCTGGCCTCGTTGCAGGTCGGACAGGTGCAGAGGTGAGCCGGAATCCCCTCGCTTCCGCCGGTGCCGATGAAGTAGACGAGCATCTCAACCACCTGTTTTATGGCCATGAAATAGTGGCTGTCTTTATAAGGGTTCTCCCCGAAATCTGGTCGATGAAGTTCATAGCAGACATGATGCTTGGAAGGCTGGCGAGATGGCTCAGGCTTTACGGCCACGATACCCTCTACGGAATCAAAGACGACGATGAGATAATCCGCGTTGCCCTGCGGGAGGGAAGGATAATCCTGACAAAAGACGTGGCCCTCGCCCGGAGAGCCGAGAGACTCGGTGCCAGGGTTTTTCTCCTTCGCTCAAATTCCCTCGAAGGGCAGGTTAGAGAGCTCAAGGAGCTTGGAGTTGAGTTTGGGGAGCTCTTTCCTTCTAAAGCTCGCTGTCCCAAGTGCAACGGCCCGATAAAGCCCGTCTCCAAAAGTGATGTTAAAGAACGAGTCCCTCACAAGGTTTACGAGAGCTATGACGAGTTCTACGTCTGTCAGAAATGCGGTCAAATCTACTGGCCGGGAAAACAGTGGAGGGAGATGCTGAAAATTGATAAAAAGCTGAGGGGAGAAGCATGAAATGGGAACGTTGGAGGCCTTTCTACCTCCGAATCGTTAGGGAAATGGGGTATTCAATTGAGGAGGACAGAAAATCGGCGGAGCTTTTGCGGGCCCTTTTAATCGAGAGCGATGAATACATCCTCCGCGAGGAGCTTGAGGCAGTACTAGAAAGGAAAGCCTACGTCTTCGGCGCCGGTCCGAGCCTCGAAAAGGCCCTAAAGGAGTTCGACTTTTCAGATGGGACGCTGATTTCTGCCGATGGGGCAACTTCAGCCTTGCTAGATGCCGGCCTTTTCCCCGATGTAATAGTCACTGACCTCGACGGCAGGATTCCCGACATCAAGATAGCGAACGACAGGGGCTCCTTTCTCGTTGTCCATGCCCACGGTGACAATATGGACAAGCTGACGGCCTACCTTCCGCTCTTTTCAAGGATTCTGGGGACCTGCCAGACCGAGCCCCTCGACATAGTTTATAACTTCGGTGGCTTCACCGACGGCGACAGGGCCGTTTTTCTTGCCGAGGAACTTGGAGCCAGGGAAATAATCTTAGTGGGCTTTGACTTCGGCGATGTCGTGGGGAAGTGGAGCAAGCCTTATCTAAGGAATCACTCGCCTGTCTGGGAGAGCAAACGGAAGAAGTTCGAGTTCGCTAGGATGCTCCTTGAATGGCTGGAAAAAAACGGAAAGGCAAAAATTAAATACCTCACTCCAAATCCCTGAGTTTCTTTACCTTTCCGCCCTTTATCTCGACGAAGCCGAGCCTCTTGAGGAGCTTGAGCGTCTCCTCGAAGGAGTCCCGGGAGTAGTTTATCACAAGGGTTCCCTTCGGCGTTGGCACCGCTATCGGTGAGGCCCTCAGGAAGCCCCTGACAAGCTCTTCCTCGGGGATTTTCTTGTCACTCAAGGCCTTGAGAATTTCCTCCGCCAATATCGCCCTGCCTATGAGCGCGAAATAAACCTTCAGCAGGTAGTCTTCGGGGAAGTACTTGCTCGCTATCTTTCCGAGGGCGTTTATCTTCGCTATTCTCAGCTCAAGTATTTCAAACTCGTGCTCTATGACCAAGTCCACGAAGGCGAACTGTTTAACATGCTTCTCAACTGCTTCCGGACTGTGGACGAGGTTAAACGGGAACTTAAACTCGAATTTAAGTTCTTCAACGTTGACGCCTTCCTTGAGCCTGACGTTGGTCCCGTCGTATTCTATCGCCCCGTTGCGGTAGAGCTGGTCGAGAAGCTCGGCCACCCATAGGCCCTCCTTGAGTAACTCGTCCGCCTTCTCCCCCGCCTTAAGGTGCTCCAGGATGTGGTTAAGGCTCTCCTTAAACGACAGGAAGCCTTCCTTGATTGCCTCGATGTCAGCTCCCTCGAGGTTCTCAATCTTTTCCTCTATTTCTCTGAGGGTTCCCTCGATTAGATAGCCGACAAAGGCTTCATAACCCTCTCTGGAGTGCACCTCGAACTTTATCCCTTCCTTTCGGAGTTCCTCTATGAGTGCCCTCTTAACGGCCTCGTTCTTTGTTACAAGCCTCATGGAACCACCCAATTGGTGAACGTTGGCACTCTTATAGACTTTCCGCCGTGGGCGGGAAAATATTAAAAGTTCCAAACATAGCAATGCCGGGGATGAGCATGAGCGAAAAGCAGTACCTCCTCGATAAAACACTGGAACGCTGGAAGGGGAAGAGGGTTGCAGTCGGTGTCGGCAGTGAGACGAGTTTTTCCGGGATTCTGGTTGACTTTGATGAAGAGGTAATCCTTCTGAAGGACGTCACTGACTACGCTGGGAACAGGGCAAAGGAGCTGATAGTCAAGATAGACGACCTCAACTGGATAACCCTGCTCTGAGGTGAGATTATGAGGGCGATGGCGTTTGTCGGCTTCAAGAAGAGCGGAAAAACCACGACGGTTGAAGCGGTCGCGAGGGTTCTAAAGGAGCGTGGTTACCGCGTTGCAATAGCCAAGAGCATGCACTCTAATTTTGACAGGGAAGGGAGCGACACGTGGAGGTTCTCACAGGTGGCCGATGCTGTTCTGGTTAGGGCGCACGACACCGATGCTGTTCTCTTTAAGGCCAAGGACATCAACGCGCTCTTTTCAATGGTCTCGGCAGATTTCCTTCTCCTTGAGGGCTTTAAGTCAGTCCAGCACGTGCCAAAGGTGATATGCGCGAGGAATGAGGAAGATGTGGGAGAGCTCAACGACGGACTGGCCGTGGCGGTGAGTGGAATTATAGCCTCCACCGGCGTTGAGGAGATAGAGGGCCTCCCAGTGATAGATGCAACCAAAGAGCCTGAGAAGTTAGCTGACCTCGTTGAGAAGCGCGCTTTCATGCTCCCTAACATAGACTGTGGCCTCTGCGGTTTTAGCTGTGCTGAGATGGCTAGAATGATAGTAAAGGGTGAAAAAACGCTCAAGGACTGTGTTGTGCTCAGCTCGAAGCCGAAGGTGACGATTAAGATAGACGGGCAGGTTCTACCAATGAAGGACTGGGTTCAGGAGCTCGTTGAGAAAACGATAAAAGGTATGCTTTCAGCCATGAAGGGCTACCGCGAGGGGAGGAGAATAGAGATAGTGATTAGGGACGAGTGATGGATTCTACATTTCACAAACTCTTACTTCTTTGACTTCCATGTTATCAAGAATCCACGCCTTTGCTTCCCCTCTGGGCGTAACGATGAGCCAGGGAACTTTCCAGTTTTTCATTCCCTCCAAATCCCGTTCACTCGGCAGTGGAGGACAGTTTATGTGGGAGTGAAAAATCCCGACTATTTCAAGTCCCCTCTTTTCTGCCTCATTAATGGTCTGAATCATCTCCAGTGGCTCCATCTCGAAAGCATCTTGGGACTCCAGTCTGTTCGTTATCTCTCTTGCCTCAAGGACGATGAAGTCGTTTTTCTCTCTTCTCCCGAGCAGGAAGCCACAAACTTCAATCCCCGAGTTTTTGGCCATCACAATGAGCATTCTGATAATTTCATGTCCGATAATGAGTCTCATGTGACAAATTTGATCCCAATAAACTTATAAAGTTTGACAGTCTGACAACCTGATGGTGATAACATGAGGTGGGCACTCACCCTCCACGGAGGAGAGGAGAGTGGGAAGACCATAGTGTTTGAGGCCGAAACGGCCGACGAGGCTAGACGTATTGCCGTTGAGGAGCTCAGGCGGAAGGACGCTATGGTTTACGAACTTGAGAAGCTTGAGTGAATCCTTTTATCTCTCTCAAATGAGTGCTTTTCTTCTTGTTCAATCTATCTGTTCATTGATGTATACTTTTGTTCGATCGATTCTGGTCTTTAATGAATTACAATGTTCAATAATGTTTTTAAAACCCCTATCATGTTCTTCACCAATGGTGATATATGGAGGTGGAAAAATGCTTGTGAGAATTGTCTATTATATGAACAACACCCTGCCAAAGGAGAAGATAGTCGTGACCAACGACATAAAGAAAGCCGAAAGGATAGCAAGGGAAGAAATGGAAAGACTCCGTGCGAGGGACTACGAGCTTGAATGGGTGGCTTAGCTCTCCCCCTCAATCTCTATGACCTTCACGTTTACAGGCAGTTCCTTGAGCTCGTTAACAACTCTCTCTGCGGCCCTGTTTGAGCGGGCGAGCATAACGAAGGCGACGTCGCCCTTGTACCTCGCCTCGGTAAAGCTTATTATATCACCCCTTGCTATTCCGTAGCCTATGGTCTTTCTGACCTCGTCTTCATACTTCGTCACGAACTTCGCGGGTATGCTAAGCAGGACTCCATAAATCATGCCATCACCTCCTTCTCTTTTTCAAGACCGAGCAGGAAGAGGATTAATCCGGTCCATGTGAGGATGAAGTACAGCTTGAGGCTGAGCAGGTGGAGGGGAACCGCGACCAGCATGGCAAGTCCGCCGGTTTTTCCGTATTCTCCAAAGTTCTTTGAGACGCGGTAGACATAATAGACGGCCAGCGTCTGAAGAGCCGTGAATGTGAGGTAAACCGACCACCAGAGGACGGGTGAAACCTTGATTGGTGTTATTCCAAGGGTCTTTGCCCAGCCGGAAATCCCGAGAAGTATCTTTGCGCCGTAGAGGGGTATTGAAATTCCAATCAGGATTGCTGACTTCTTCCATTCCTCGCGGAATTCCTCCCACTCCCTCGCTAGAAGTAGGAGGGGAATTATCGAGAGGGGATATAAATACATCATCAGAACGACCGCGAGAAAAACGAGAATTCCCTTTCTCCTCATCGGACCACCTCAGAGAATAGGAAAAGGATGTTAAAAACCTAAGGGCATCAGCCCCTGGCCCCGCGCGAACTTTCGTTCGCTGGGTCACGCTCCGCGTGACTGTTTGAACTGCTCCTGTATCTTCCTGTAGTATTCCATCGTCTCTTTGCTGACGCTCGGGCCAATCTTCTTGAGGGCCTCCTCGAAGTCCTTCATAGTTACCTTGACCTTTTTCCTGATTTCGTCGGCCCTCATGCCGGGCTTGATGATGCCCTCCTGAAGTGCCCTTCTCATTGCGAGCATTGCCGCCTCTCTCACCACGGCCGCTATGTCGGCACCGGTGTAGCCCTCGGTTCTCTTCGCCAGCTCCTCGAGGCTTACATCCTCAGCCAGCGGAACCTTCCTGGTGTGCACCTTGAATATCTCCAGCCTGGCTTTCTCGTCAGGCGCTGGGACGAGTATCAGCCTGTCAAACCTTCCTGGCCTCAGCAGTGCCGGATCAATGATATCCGGCCTGTTGGTGGCACCTATAACCACTACGCCACTGTTCTCCTGAATTCCGTCCATCTCGGTGAGGAGCTGGTTGATGAGCCTGTCCGTAACGCGGTTGACGTCGGTTCCCCTGCGCGGTGCTATGGCGTCAATCTCGTCGATGAATATCACCGTCGGAGCGGCCTGGCGAGCCTTCCTGAATATCTCGCGGATGTTCTTCTCGCTCTCACCAACCCACTTGCTCAGCACTTCTGGACCCTTGATGGCTATGAAGTTGGCCTGGCTCTCGTTTGCTACGGCCTTAGCGAGCAAAGTCTTACCCGTTCCGGGCGGGCCGTAGAGGAGGATTCCCTTCGGTGGAGTGATTCCGAGTCCCTGGAAGGCCTCTGGGTATTTGAGTGGCCATTCGACTGCTTCTCTGAGTTCTTGTTTAACATCTTCGAGGCCTCCTATGTCGTCCCAGCGGACGTTTGGAACCTCGAGGAGGACTTCTCTCAACGCTGAAGGCTCGACCATCTTGAGGGCCTCATAGAAGTCCTTCCTGGTGACCTTGAGCTCCTCAAGGACTTCCCTCGGTATGTGCTCGGCCTCGAAGTCAATCTTGCCCTCCTTGATGAGCCTTCTTAGAGCTGCCATCGCGGCCTCTCTCGCTAGAGCGGCAAGGTCAGCACCGACGAATCCGTGGGTTATCTCTGCCAGCTCCTCGAGGAGAGCGTCTATGAGCCTCGCCTTGACCTCGTCGTAGAGTCTCTCGTCAACATCGCGGAGTGCCCTCTTTATCTCCTCCTCGTCCTTGGCCTTCTCGACCTTCTCTATGGCCCTGTCTATAACATCCCTGAACCTCTCGTCACCGCGGAGCTTCTCGAGTATCTCTATCACCTTGTCCCTCCTGAAGTCGGGCTCGATTGGCATTCCTCTGGTGTGTATCTGGAGTATCTCTTTTCTGCCCTGTTTGTCGGGAACGCCGACCTCGATTTCCCTGTCAAACCTTCCCGGCCTCCTCAAAGCCGGGTCAATGGCATCAGGCCTGTTGGTAGCACCTATGACTATGACCTTTCCGCGACTCTTGAGGCCGTCCATTAGCGTGAGCAGCTGGCTCACAACCCTCTTCTCAACCTCACCGTGGGTCTCTTCCCTCTTTGGAGCGATGCTGTCAATCTCGTCTATGAAGATTATCGCCGGTGCGTTCTCTTCGGCCTCCTTGAAGACTTCCCTGAGGCGCTCCTCGCTCTCACCGTAGTACTTGCTCATTATCTCCGGACCGTTGATGGCTATGAAGTGTGCATTAGCTTCGTTTGCCACGGCCTTAGCGAGGAGAGTCTTACCAGTTCCCGGCGGGCCGTAGAGGAGAACTCCCTTAGGTGGCTCGATGCCGAGCTTCTCGAATATCTCCGGGTGCTTGAGTGGGAGCTCTATCATCTCCCTGACCTTCTGGATGACGTCCTTGAGACCACCGATGTCCTCGTATGTGACTCCGAGTGTTGCAGTCTTGCTGACTTCCTTGACGGGCTTCTCACTGACCTGGAAGTCTGTGAACTCGGTTATCTGAACGATTCCGGCTGGAGTAGTTGCGGTAACGACGAAGGTCAGCTCCTGACCAAGGATTCCTATTTTTATGTAGTCTCCCCTAACGACGGGCCTCCCCACGAGCCTGCTGTGAAGCCACTCCACGAAGTCCCTGCCGAAGCGAATCGGCTCGGTTGGGGCGACGATGACCTTTTTGGCCTCCTTAACGTCGGCCTTCCTAACCGTAACCTCGTCACCAAGGCCAACGCCGGCGTTCTTCCTTATGGTTCCGTCCATTCTGATTATGTTCAGTCCCTCGTCCTCTGGGTAAGCTGGCCAGACTACAGCGGCCGTGTTCTTGGTACCAATAATCTCGACTATGTCACCCGGCTGGACGCCGAGTTCGCGCATAGCTTTTCTGTCAATTCTCACGATTCCCCTACCGACGTCTCTCTGATAAGCTGACGCGACCTTAAGCTTGATTTCCTTTCTCTCGGCCATTTTACATCACCTCCAGTTCTGTGACCGATGATTTTGATTCATCTTCTGATTTTATTTCCCGACTCCCGTCGGGGGTGTAGGGGGCAAAAGCCCCCTCGGAGTTTAAATCAAAGTGGGGGTCGTGGGGCGAAGCCCCACATCGGGGGTTTGATGGTAGAGGAAGATAAGGGGGTGTCCCCCTTGTCTTTCCTCTTCACTCAATTTTGACCTCAAATCCCTCTTCGCTCTCCTTCTTGGGGGCCTTCTTGGGCAGTTCGATTTCAAGGACGCCGTTGTTGTACCTCGCTTTGGCCTTCTCAGGAATGACCTCCTCCGGGAGCCTGATGACTCTGCGGTAGCCACTGTAGTAGCGCTCGATTCTTATCGCGCCTTCTTCTTCAAGCTCCTTCTCGCGCTTTATCTGGGCTTCAATGTAAACGGTGTCTTCAGTAACGCGGAGCTTAATGTCTTCCTTCCTGACTCCCGGGAGTTCGACCGTTATGATGAACCTGTCACCGCGGTCAAAGATGTCCACGAAGGGCTCTCTCCAGGTCTCGCTGATCCCAATTCCCCTTGGCTCGCGGTAGCTCCAGATTCTTGGCCCCCTCATGAAGTCCCTGAAGATGGCGTCAATCTCCTCCTGTATTTCCCTCATTATGTCGAAGGGGTCCCAGTAGCGGTCCCTCCTCCAGACCATCGGGCATCACCTCCCGACGGTCTTCCTTTTGGTTACCGATAGTTACTAAAAAGAGAACCCTTTATAAACTTTTCGATTTAAGATACGAGAAGTGATTAAAATTGAGACACATAACAGAAGAGCAAGCTCAAGCAGGGAGGATAGAAAAGGGTGCCCGGCTCCGGGGCATCACCCCCTTTGAGTCTTCTGCTGATTTGAGCCCATGTTCTCAGGCCACGGGAGCACTGCCACGAGCCCGCAACTTTTTCTACGTAATTCAATTCTATGTGAATATCTTCCTGTAATTAGCTAGGAATTTCGAATATATTAAGGTTTCGGTTTGATGTTTGTCCCATGCTCAAAACTCGTCAGTTTTATCATACGAAATTTGGCTATAATTCATAAATTAATTTTCTGTTTCGGAGAAATGTCAATTGCGTTGTGGCCGAGACCGTTAAGAATTCTAGCAAACTCCCGGGCAAAGCCGTAGACCGTGAAAATCCGCTCTGGCTTAACCTTCTCGACTATCCTCATTAGCTCCCAGAAGTCTGCGTGGTTGCTCAGTTTAAGTCCTCCAAAGCCCGAAACAATCAGTTCCCATGGCGATAGTGAATTCTCGACCCTTGGTGAACGGTAGGAGCGCAGAACAACTTCACCTTCGTTATCAATGTTTCCAAATTTTATTCCGAACTTCGAGTAGACCTTGGCAATCTTCAGGATTTCCCTAGAGGGCTTTACCGTTATCCCGTGAACGTCGAGTATCTTCATTACTTCCTGCGCCTTTCCCATCTGATTTACGTACAACGTGGGCCTTCTCCCCCTGTCGAGGGCTTCTTCCACAAAGGCTACGAGCTTTTTCTCTGCCTCTCTCGGCGCTGGGAAGGTAAAGCTTGGAACGCCGAACGTTGCTTCGATTATCAGAAAATCCGCCCTTGGAAACCTGCTCTTTTCTGCTGTTCTCAGCTTAAACCACTTTGTATCACCGGTGTAGAAGAGCGTCCCGTTTTCGAGCCAGAGCTTTATCCCCGCAGAGCCGAGCATATGACCGGCGGGATAGAGCTTTGCCTTGATGTCACCGATGTAAAACTTCTTTCTAAATCCAACCTCCCTGTAGAATCCGCCCTTTCTTAGGTGGCTTAGAAACTTAGTTGCCCTAGTTGCGAAGATTACCTTCCCACTCACGAAGTGGTCGCTGTGGGCGTGGCTCTGGAATGCTATCCTTGAGGAGCTGTCGAGACCTATTTCTTCAACAATCATCGGAAAAACTTTGGGGAAACGGGTTTAAAGCCTTAGACCCTGTTCAGCATACCCATCAGCGGGTAGTACACATCATCTAAGGACTCCTTTCCATCAACTGGATACTTGAAGAGAACTTCCCTGCCAGAAACGTCGAACTCCGGGCCCTCAGCCTTTCCCGGGACGAATTTAACCTCAACAACTTCAAGCATGTCAACTCCCTTGAGCAGGGCTTTCCCCACAAGCGTTCCCCGGGATATACCCCTTGAAAATACTTCCTCAAGCTTGGGTCTTAATCCAGTAACCCACTTTGAACTAGCTTTTCGTGTGAGAACTTGCATTGCATCACCTCCGCAAATTTTTCGAGAATATTGTTTACAAATCGAATCTTATTAAATTTTTGATTGGAAAATTGTCTAAAATACCAAAATTGCTTAATATTGATGGTAGAGTATTGTCATTCTACTAAACAGTCCTTCTCGAGAGTTTGGAAAAAACAGAAAAGATTATGAAAACTACCTAAGTTTCCTTAAAACGAGCAAGACCAGTAAGAGGGCTCCACCGCCAATTGGATAGAGATATGCACTGCCATTCTTGGCGTTAATGTTTGAGACCTGAGTGGTCGGTTTTTCAGTACTTGAAGGACTTTCGATTGGAGTTCCAGTTTCTGTGAATTCTGGTTTGAGATCTAGGGTAATGTTCAGAGTCTCGTTTGGCCTCAGGAGTATTTCCTTTTCATATGGCACGTATCCTTCCAATGCGAGTTTTAATACATGCTTACCTGAAAGAAGTTTGTAGTTCTTTAATGGGGTTTTTCCAACCGGCTTGCCATCTATGTAAACTTTTGCTCCCCTTGGATGAGATTCTATCCACAAATATGCATACTGAGGTTCAAGATTAACTTTGATACTTGTTGTTATCCATGCTTTTACTTCGACTTCAGTTGTGTAGTTAGCGTAGCCCTCCTTTGTCACTTTCACCCCGTACTTTCCAACAGGTATCACTAAGTAAAGTGGCGTCTTTCCGCGGTAACTGCCATTTATATAGACATCTGCTTCAGACGGGTTTGATGTGATATACAATCCACCTTCAATGGCTTTTAGTGTAGCATTAACTAATATTGTTTTATTCGGGAGTATTTCGATTGTCTTGGTGTAATTTTGATACCCTTCTTTTTCAATGGCAATCTCGTGACGTCCTGTTTGTACTTCTTTGTGTTCGATGGGTGTTTTACCGATGTAGGTGTCATCAATGTAAACTTTGGCGCCTGATGGTGTTGAATATACAGAAATGAAACCGTAGTTAGGGGTTAGGTTCACTACGAGACTTCTTTGCTCTCCGGGATATAAAACAACAGTGGTATTAAGTCTCTCATATTTTTCTTTTGTTATCCCAATTTCATACGTTCCTGATGGTAGCGATATATTAAGGGGTGTAACCCCAATGTACTTTCCGTTTATATATACTTGAGCCTTTGGAGGGTTTGAGACTATGTTGAGGATAGAGGGTGCGTATATGAGTTTGGTTTTCACATGCAATGTTGCTGGGTTGGCCAAGGAATTTTTCACCTGGACAGAAGGTGTGTCTATCTTGGCCTTAGAATCCTTGGCTTGGATTTCAATGGGTTTTCCAACAAGACCAATGCCGGTGGAGTTAAGTATGAGGCCCTGCGGGGAAACGTACAAGATTACGCCCTCTTCCTCGATGTGACCCCCTCCGAATGCTTTATCTTTATCTATTATTAATGCAGAAACGTAGGCATTCCTGAGAATGAGGCCTCTATCTACGCTCCAGTTTGAAAGCAAGACTATCCAGGAGTTTCCGTTTTCTCCGAAGTTGCTGGTATATCCTGCTAGGATAATTTTTTCATTTAGAACACCCAATCCAAGAATTCTGTCCCATTTTTTGGTCCCATATACCCAAGAGTCTATGACCTCTCCATTTTCATTGATTTCAACAACCCACCCATCTTCATTCCCACTGCCAAAACTGTATGTTCGTCCTGCTATGAGAACGTCCCCTGAATCCAGGGGAAGAACTGTCGAAATGTCATCCCATCTATTCCCTCCGTACGTTTTTTGCCACACTATGTTTCCATCTCCTGTTAATCTTAGAATCCATGCGTCCATGTCTCCGTTTCCAAAACTGCCAGTATAACCACCGACAATTATATCGTTGCTTTCGGTTATCCCCACAGTCGTTGCTACATCTATGCCCCCACCGCCGTATGTTTTCTGCCACAGAACGTTACCATCTTCATCTAAGAATAGCACCCATACGTCTGAGCTACCACTGCCAAAACTCCACGTGTACCCTACAGCTATAATCCGACCTTGAGGTGTTATCGTCAAATCGGTAATACCGTCTAAATTGTTGCCTCCATATGTTCTTTGCCATATTATCCTCCCATCGTCGTTGCTTAACTTGAGAACCCAAGCATCCCCGTTGCTCCCGAAGCTTTTGGTGTATCCTGCCACTACAATCTCTCCATCTGGGGTTATTCCTACTGCCGTTGCACCGTCGTCTGAGGGTCCTCCATAGCTTCTTGCCCAGATAACGTCACCCGTTTGGTTAAGTTTCATAACGAAGGCATCTTTGCTTCCGCTTGAGTTACTGTAACCAACTGCGATTATATATCCTCCCGGGGATATTGCTATGTCTTTGATTATTGCTGTTCCTGCTATGCTATAGGTCTTGGCCCAATATGGAAACCCCATTGCTAACGTTGGGGCTATTATCATGGGAACAGTAAAGATAGCAATAAGCAAACTCAATTCTCTTTTCATAGCTCATCCCCGGCGGTAAGTATTGTGATATTTTTGAGTTTGCTATTTTAAACTTTAAATTTAAATATTTTATGAATTAGTTTGAAACAAAAACTTAATCAAATTTTATTGGCTACTCTTATGCATTTCTAGTGCCCTCTGCCTTAAACTGGACTTTTTATCCAATGCCAAAATGAACCTTGAGCTATGTAAAAGGTTTTTATAGTTCTCCACCCTACCCTAAGCGGTGGTTGATTATGACATTCGATAAGGAAAAGCTCGCCAAGATTCGCGAGGAGGAGAAGCGCTGGGAGGAAACCACCGTCAGAAAGTTCATCGAGAAGAGGCCCGAGAGAAAGGAGAAGTTCATGACGGATGACGGCTTCGAGATTAAGAGGCTCTACACTCCCGCTGACCTCGGCGAGGACTGGGATTATCTCGAAAAACTCGGCTTTCCCGGCGAGTATCCGTTCACGAGAGGCGTTTACGCCACGATGTACCGTGGCAGGTTCTGGACCATGAGGCAGTACGCCGGTTACGCGACCGCGGAAGAGAGCAACAAGCGCTACAAATACCTCCTCAGTCAGGGCCAAACAGGACTGAGCGTTGCCTTTGATTTACCGACCCAGCTCGGCTACGACAGCGACCACCCGATGGCGGAAGGCGAGGTCGGTAAGGTGGGAGTTGCGATTGATTCCCTCTGGGACATGGAGATACTCTTCGACGGAATTCCTCTCGACAAGGTTTCCACGAGCATGACGATAAACTCAACAGCTGCAAACCTTCTTGCGATGTACATTCTCGTTGCCGAAAAGCAGGGTGTTACTCAGGACAAGCTCCGCGGAACCGTTCAAAACGACATTCTGAAGGAGTACATCGCACGTGGCACCTACATATTCCCGCCCCAGCCCAGCATGAGGCTTACAACTGATATCATAATGTACTGTGCCGAGAACATTCCGAAGTGGAACTCGATAAGCATAAGCGGTTACCACATCCGCGAAGCGGGAGCAAACGCCGTCCAGGAGGTTGCCTTCACCCTCGCTGACGGTATCGAGTACGTTAAGGCCGTTATTGACCGCGGTATGGACGTTGACAAGTTTGCAGGAAGGCTGAGCTTCTTCTTCAACGCCCACAACAACTTCCTTGAGGAGATTGCAAAGTTTAGAGCGGCCAGAAGGCTCTGGGCCTACATCATGAAGGAGTGGTTCAATGCCAAGAACCCGCGCTCGATGATGCTCCGCTTCCATACCCAAACAGCGGGCTCAACGCTCACCGCCCAGCAGCCCGAGAACAACATTGTTAGGGTTGCGATTCAGGCCCTCGCCGCTGTCCTCGGAGGAACGCAGAGTTTGCACACCAACAGTTACGATGAAGCGCTGAGTCTTCCAACGGAGAAGAGCGTGAGGATAGCCCTAAGGACCCAGCAGATTATAGCCTATGAGAGTGGCGTTGTTGACACCGTTGACCCGCTCGGCGGTGCCTATTACATCGAGTGGCTCACCGACCACATCTACGAGGAGGCGCTAAAGTATATCGAGAAGATTCAGAAGATGGGCGGAATGATGAGGGCAATCGAGCGCGGTTACATTCAGAAGGAGATAGCCGATGCAGCCTATAAGTACCAGAAGGAAATCGAGGAGGGTAAGAGGATAATCGTCGGCGTCAACAAGTTCCAGACCGACGAGCCGATTGAGGTTGAGATACTCAAGGTCGACCCGAGCATCAGGGACAAGCAGATTGAGAGGCTCAAGAAACTCCGCTCAGTAAGAGATAGCAAAAAGGTAGAAGAATCACTTGATAAACTTAGGAACGCGGCCGAGACCGAGGATGAAAACCTTATGCCCTACATCATCGGGGCCCACAGGCATTTGGCGACGCTCGGCGAAGTTACAGACGTCCTGAGAGAGGTCTGGGGCGAGTATAGAGCACCGCTGATATTCTGATTGGGCTTTTTAGCTCCAAATATTTTTTGGTTCTATTTACATTTACTTCCTTTTAGTAAAGTTTTTTCCGAGATTTTTTGAAGGATATTCGAAACATTAGCTGGATATCCAGAAGAATAGAAGGGTTTTTAAACCGTTGGCCTGAGCGTCCTTTGGTGATGGGAGGGTGAAGTTCAAGGGTAAAGCCTTTGGCAACGTCGTGAGGATTGAGTTCGACATACTCACCCTCGGCGAGCTTAAGATTGAGGATTTGAGAGACTTTGACGTTGATTCCCTTAAGATAGAGCTCAAGCCGACCTCATCTGGTATAAAGGTCATCGGTATATGGGAGGGGCCCGTTGAGAAAGCCGGAGAGGGTATAAAGAAGGCCCTCGAAGAGAGTTACAAGCTCCGCGAGAGGATTCTGAACAGGATTAGGAGCAAAACCGAGGCGATACGCTCGACCATGCTCCAGCTCGGCTTCAAGGAGGCCGTTGAAGGCTACGGAAGCGTCCTCCGCTTCGTCAAGAAGGTCGGCCCCTACGAGATAGTCGTCGTCGCTTCAACCACCGATGAAGTGGTCCGCGTAGAGGTCTACGGTAATGAGGGCAAAATCCTCAGCCCGGAACTCGAGAGCATCTTTGAGGACGTGGAGGTTGAAGAGCTCGAAATTTACGACTTCGACGACGGAAAGGAGGAGAGGCTGGTAATAAACCTCGAGATACCGCGCAACGAGGACAAACCCGAGAAGAAGATAGTGGAAGCAATAAAGATGATAGAGAACATGCTAATGACGTAGTCACTTGTACTTGCTCTCCAGCTGGAGCTGTTTGAGTTTCGCAGTCAGGCCCTTCATTGGGGCTCTGTCCTCGCTTATTATCTTCCCTGTTCTCGTGTCGATTCTGGCATAGTAGAAGTGCTCCCTCCCTGCGACCTTTATGTGAACATAGTTCTGCTCCTTGTAGTGGGTTAGCCTCTCAGTTCTCAGCTCGGTTTCGCCGTAAATCTTCCTTACGTGCTCGTGGAATCTGTTCTCAAGGGCAACCTCGGTGAAACGAACGTCCGTTTCCTTAACTTCTCCTGTCTTCCTGTCAAGAACCAGCGTCCCCACCTTCGTTCCACCCTGGAACTCGGCAATCCAGTCCTTCTCAAGTCTCAGGGACTTTAACTCGGCCGTCTCGTCTATTTCCTTTATTTTCTCAAGGGCTATGTCCCTGGCAACGTTCTCACGCAGTGCTCTGTCGATTTCCTCAACGAGCTTTCCGTCCTTGCTGACCCTGACCTTCACGAGGTGCCTCTCGTTCTCGGCGGTAACGACGTAGGAGGCCTCTTCCTCCTCCAATTCTTTCACTTCAAAATCGGGATATTTTTCCTTCACGATTTCCCTGGCCTTTTCAGGGCTTATCTCGACGACGTAGTCCAGGACATCCCTCGTTGCCCCGTCCACCTTGACAACGGCCCTTCCACCTTCGCCTTCAAGCTCGAGCTCGAGAAACTTGTGTTCAATCACCCGGCATTCGGTTAGCCAGAGGTTCCTCAGCGGGAAGTTCTCCTCTATGATTTTTCTTGCGTTCTCCAGGGCTTCTTCCGGTGAGGGGAGTTTCCTGACTTCCTTCAGGGTTCCATTCTCAAGGTTCACCTCAACGACCACTATGCCGTCCCTCAGTTTTATGTCAGCCACTGCAATCTTCTTGCCCTTTTCAAGACTCAGGATTTCGCCATCGGGGTATTCTTTCGACAGGAGCTCCTTCAGGGCCTCGTCGGTTAGAAGGGTCTCAGCTACTAGGGGTTTTCCAGTGTAGGCGTTGAACTTGAACTCAAAGACAAAACGTTCCGTTTTGCCGGTCACTTTTACCTTCCAGCCTTCCTTGGTGAGCTCTATTTCGACAGGTTCTTCCCCCGTGCGTTTTTTCACGAGTTCCCTGACGGTTTCCTCAAAGTGCTCCTCAGGGAGGGGCTCCATTTCGAATTCAACTTCGCCAGTTACGGGATTGACCCTGGCTTTCCCCTCGTTTTCGCCGATTTGGAGCTCGACCTCAACGCTTTCCGGAACGTAGACCTTTTTTCTGTCCTGTATCCTGACCTGGCCTTCCGTAACGCCGAGTTCTTTCGCCAGCCTTTCCTTCAGGATTACCACGGATTCGCTGGGGCTTATGGGGTTTATTATCTCCCTCTCCGTGGCCTTTATTTTTGATGTGTCGTTGAGAAGGGCCTTTTTAACCGGGGTTGCCAGCCCACTCGAGAGGGCCTTGGGGATAACCTTCTCCTTTGAGAACACAACGGCCTTGTCGCGCTCGTTCCTCTCATCAACGCTCCACGAGAGGATGTACGCACTCGTGAGAATGACCTTCATTGATTTTATCCGGATTTCAGAGGGCTTGACTGGATATTCAGCACTGGCCTTCTTCGCTATGAGGTTGGTTATTTCATCAGGAGAGAACTCGTAGAGAAGGGGTGCATCCAGTTCAAACTCCTCGAGGGGGCTCTTTTCTTCTTCCTTCTTTTCAGCCTCCTCAATCTTAGGGGCCTCTATGCCGTAGTTGGAGAAGGTAACGGCAAGCTTGTCGGCGTCCCACATCACTATCCTTCCGCGGTATTCCTTGGCAACGGTACTTCTCGCGTCCTTTGTGAAGCCTATTGGCGCGATTATTATTCCCCTGTCGGCCTTATATTTGTCGAGGAGATCGCCGAAGACGTTTATGTCCTTTGATGAAGCAAGAGAATCTGAGTGGACTTTTATTATCAGCTTCTCCATTCCAGCGATGGGGTCCTCTCTTATTGCAACTATATCAATGCCCCATCTATTTCTATCGCTGACCCGCTCGTAGTTTTTGAAGCCCATTCTGCTTAGAACTTCAATGATATATTCAATGAGCTTCTCACGTGGGAGCTTTCTCACGAGTTGGGCCGTCCAGTTCATGTTCTTCACCTTCCGGGGAAATACGAATCCCTATAATAAGGTACTTCGCCCTAGGATCCACCGATAGTGTCCAAACAAGCTTTATTAATGCTAATATTTAACACTTTCCCGGTGATACAATGTTCAGGCTCACGGACTTCAACTTTCACAACAAGACCGTGTTTCTCAGGGTTGATTTGAACTCTCCAGTTGAGAACGGTAAGATTACGAGCGACGCGCGCTTTAGGGCTGTTCTACCGACGGTAAAGCACCTCGTTGAAGACGGTGCTAAGGTCGTAATCGGAACCCACCAGAGCAGGCCCTACAAGGGCGACTACATAACGACGGAGCAACACGCGGAAATACTGTCGGAGCTCCTCGGCCAGGAGATTGAGTACGTCGAGGACATCTTCGGAAAGCTCGCAAGGGATAGAATAAGGTCGTTGAAGCCCGGCGAGGTTCTGATGCTTGAAAACCTTCGCTTCTCAGCAGAGGAAGTTTTTTACAAGCCCATTGAGGATTGCGAGAAAACGTTTTTTGTTAGGAAGCTCGCCCCGCTCATAGACTACGTCGTCAACGACGCCTTTGCAACGGCTCACAGGAGCCAGCCATCGCTCGTTGGCTTCGCGAGGCTAAAACCAATGGTTATGGGCCATCTCATGGAGAAGGAAATTAACGCACTCAGCAGGGCATACGAGAGCGATGAAAAGCCAAGGGTTTACGTGCTCGGCGGTGCCAAGGTCGATGATTCCCTTCGCGTTGCCGAGAACGTCCTGAGAAATGAAAAGGCCGACATGATTCTCACCGGCGGTCTCGTTGGTCACGTCTTTACGCTTGCAAAGGGCTTCAACCTCGGCGATGCAAACCTTGAGTTCATGGAAAAGAGAGGCCTTCTGGAGCTTGTTGACTGGGCAGAGAGAATCCTTGATGAGTTCTACCCCTACGTGAGAACACCCGTGGATTTTGCAATCGATAGAAATGGAGAGCGCGTTGAGGTTGACCTCCTCAGTGACGAGAAGTGGCTCTTTGATCATTATCCAATCCTCGACATAGGCTCCCGAACCGTTGAGAAATACCGCGAAATTCTCATGAAAGCGAAGATAATCGTCGCCAACGGCCCGATGGGTGTCTTTGAAAGGGAGGAGTTTGCAGTGGGAACGGTTGGCGTCTTCAGGGCCATAAGCGAGAGCGAAGCCTTCAGCGTAGTTGGTGGTGGTCACTCGATAGCGAGCATTTACCGGTACAACATAACGGGCATAAGCCATATCTCCACCGGGGGAGGGGCAATGCTGAGTTTCTTCGCTGGAGAAAAGCTTCCTGTGCTTGAAGCCTTTAGAGTAAGCTACGAGATTTTCAAAAAGAAATAAACGTTTCCTCAGTCGAGGGTGGCCCTCCTGAATCCGAGTGCTGCCATTCCTGAGAAGACCAGCGCGAGAGCTCCCAAAACCAGCCAGTCGGTTGCCATGCCGAATGTTGGCTCAACACCGGCCAGATAATATCGCGTTCCGTCCACCGCATACGTCAGGGGGTTGAACTTCGCCAGCCACTGCATCCAATTGGGCATTGTGCTAACCGGATAGAAGGCACCGCTGAGGAACGTCATTGGGAGCATGAGCATCATTATGACCATCTGGAAGCCCTCCATACTGTTCATCCTGAGGGCTATGGCCACTCCCATGCCTGCGGTGGCAATACCCAGGAGAAAGCCCAGTCCCAGCGAGGGTAAAATCCCGGTGAGCTTTAGCTTTGCAAGGGCGAAGCTCAGGGTAAGGATTATGACCCCTTGGAGCATTGCGACAATCGCCCCTCCAGTTATCCTCCCCGCTATTGCCTCCGTCCTGCTCGCTGGAGCGACGAGAATCTCCTTGAGGAAACCGAACTGCTTATCCCAGATTAAGGTTATCCCCTGCATAAAGCTCATGTTGAAGACCGTCATCGCTATAATCCCCGGCACGAGGTAGGTCATGTAGTCAACGCCACCGAAGAGCTGAGTTGCCAGGGGGTTGTTGAAGACCCCAGACCAGCCCTTGCCGAAGAAAATCAGCCAGATTAGAGGGTTGATTACACTCCCAATGACCCTTGCCCGGGAGCGGGAGAACCTCTTCAGCTCGCGGTATACCATTGTGAGAAAGACCCTCCTCACCTCAGACGCCCCCATCTCCTCATGATACCTTTGAGGGGATTTTCCTCCCCATCCCTGATTTCCCTCCCGGTCAGGTGCAGGAAAACGTCATTGAGTGTGGGCCTGTGGTAGGTTACCTCGGTTATCTTGAGGTTCATCTCCTTAGATACCTCGAAGAGCTTGGGTAAAGCCTCTGCGGCGTTGTCCACATCGAGACGGACCCTTCCGTCCGGGAGAACCCTGCAACCCTTCACGAATTCGGCCTCAATGCATTTGGCCCTTTCCTCGAACCTCAGATAAATCACATCGTTTCCCACGAGGCGCTTCAGCTCCTCGGCAGTGCCCTCCGCAATTATCCTTCCCCTGTCTATTATCGCTATTCTGTCTGCAAGCAGTTCCGCCTCGTCCATGTAATGCGTCGTCAGAAATATCGTGACCCCCTTTTCCCGCTTCATGGTCCGTATATAGTCCCAGATGTGCGCTCTCGTCTGGGGGTCGAGGCCTATCGTCGGCTCGTCGAGGAAAAGAACCTCCGGCTCGTGGAGAAGGGAGCGCGCTATCTCAAAGCGCCTCTGCATTCCCCCAGAAAAGAACTTAAGGGGTCTATCTCTGAACTCCCAGAGCTCAACAAACTGGAGGAGTTCCCTGCCCCTGTCCCTTATCTCCTCCCTGCTTAGACCGTATATCATGCCGTGAATGAGAAGGTTCTCCCACGCCGTTAGTTCCCTGTCAACGCTTGGCTCCTGGAACACGATTCCTATTCTCTTTCTGACTTCCTCAGGTTCTTCAACAACGTCGTGGCCGGCAACGACCGCTTTCCCGGAGGTAGGCCTTAATAGGGTTGTCAGGACGTGAACCGTCGTTGTTTTTCCGGCACCGTTCGGCCCGAGGAACGCGAAGACTTCTCCCTTCTTGACCCGGAAGCTCACTCCCCGAACGGCTTCAAAGTCCCCGTAGCGCTTGACGAGATTCTCAACTATTATTGCGTCCATCAGACCACCCCGTATTTCTCGGGCCAGTTGTTGCGCTTGAACCTCTCGCCGTGCTCCTTTCTGAACACGAACTTCAGGCCGTACCTCTTCTTGAAGGGAAGTTTTAGCGTGTTGTAGATTAGGGTTATGGCCGGGTGCTTAACGGGGTTCTCAACGGGTCTAAGGGCCCCGGTGGGACATGCCTGGACGCAGATGTAGCACTTTCTGCAGTTTTCGGGGTGCGCCATGAAGGGCCTGAGGCGAACTTTGTACCTGACCCCAAAGAGGCTCACCTTCATCGGCACTACTTCCCAGATTTTGTCGCTGAATGGACAAACGTAGATGCACTCATCACCGCCGCCGCATATCGGGTAGTGTATCACCAGAGGGGCCGTTTCTTTCATCTTCTCGTAGTACTCCTTCCAGTCGGGGACGCTCATACCCTCTCACCGAGAAGAAGGAGTTTTATTTTGCGGGCACACTCACGGAACGTGCTTTCCAGCTCTTTCCTCTGGGCTTCGTTCAGGCTGTTGATGTTCTTGAACAGCTCCTTGAAAGCCTCCTTGAGTTCTTCTCCCCCGAGTTCCAGAAATGCCTTGTACGCGAGGAGCTTCCTTTTTATGTCCTCAAGTTCCTTCTCGTTTTTCTTCAGATACTCGATACCCCTCTCGGTTATTTGGTATGTCTTTCTGTCCCTCTCGCCGGTTTCCACCACCTTAATGAGACCGCTTCTCTTCAGTGATGAGAGAATTGGGTAAACAGTTCCGGCGCTCAGCTTGACCCCGTACAGTCTCTCGACTTCCGCCATTATGCCGTAGCCGTGGTTTGGATTCTTCAGCAGGTCGAGGATTATGAGTTTGAGGGCTCCCTTGACGTAGGGCTTCTCCATAGGATCACCTTATATATCGAACGACATATCGTTTAAAAGATTTTTGGCACTAAGCTTTTTCTTCTGAACGGATAAGTGTTTACCGGGTGATATCATGAGGCTCGTTCTCAAGCCACTCTTTGAGGCAGAGCTAACACCCGACTTCACCGAGGTAATAAAGAGCAAGCTCCTTGGGAAAGAAGTGAAAACCGGTGAGGAAGTCGTTGTTGAGATTATTGGGGAGCCCCTAAGGTTCAAGGTTTTACTTGCCGAGCCGTCCCCACTCAGGGTTACGAATTCCACGAGGATAGAATTCTCGACGAGGGACCTTGATGTGGTTAACGTGGAGTTCGAGAAGGAAGTTGAAGACGTTATAACCTTCGGGAAGGGTTTTGTTGTGGTCCTCGGAAACGAGGTTGTTGTCCTCTCAAAGGACGGACAAAAGGTTTATAGCGAGGAATTCAAGCCCCTTAAAGGAATTAGGGTAACCGAAGATTCGGTGGTGGTAATCCATGGCTCGGGAATCAAAATCATTAGACCTTAGCGCCTTTACCTTCGACGAAAGCTGGGAGGAGAAAAAGAAACGCGCCGGGAAAATAGTTGAACTCCTCATGAAAACCTATCCGAGGGAGAAACTTCTCATAGGAGACCCTTACAGGACTTTAATCCACTGCATAATTTCCCAGCGGATGAGGGATGAGGTTACCTACCGGGTCTGGGAGGAACTCTTCAAAAAATACCGTGACATCGAGACGATAGCCTCAACGCCGGTAGAGGAGATGCAGGAATTCCTGAGAAAACAGGGCGTTGGCCTATGGAAGACCAAGGGTGAGTGGATTGTCAAAGCTTCCCGGATAATCCTCGAGAAGTACAAGGGAAAGGTGCCCGACGACATACACGAGCTCATGAAGTTGCCGGGCATAGGGAGGAAGTGCGCCAACATCGTTCTGGCGTATGGCTTTGGGAAGCAGGCCATACCTGTTGACACCCACGTCAACAGGATAAGCAAGCGCCTTGGCCTGGCCCCGCCGAGGGTTCCGCCGGAGAAGGTTGAGGAGTATCTAAAGGAGCTGGTTCCAAAGGACAAGTGGATTTACGTGAACCACGCGATGGTTGACCACGGTAGAACTGTGTGCAAGCCGATAAAACCGAAGTGCAATGAATGTCCCCTCAGGGAACTCTGTCCCTACGCTAAGGGGCTGGTAAAAGATGAAGATATAAAGTAGCTACCGGTCGGAGTTCATTCCGCGGAATCTCAGCTCGACTGGAACCTTAACTGTTGTTTTCATTTTTTCGGCCGTGAAGGTGCCTTTTCTGACGAGGTACTCGATTATCACGCGGAACGTCACATTACCTGAGTAGTGGGGAGGGTTACCATCAACGTTGAAGTCGGGCCAGGTGTAGAAGACAAGTTTTCCGCCCCAGTTGTACCTTTGAAGAATTGCCTCCATGCAGGCCTCTTTGTTGGGGTCAGTGCCGGGGCAGGAAGGTTTCACTGCATAGGGACCCTCAGTAGCTTTGAAATATACAAAGCCGGTATACTCATCGGGAAGAAAATCGCCAAGCCAGATGTTTTTTCCGGCCAGCATGTCGACGGTGACCCTCGTTACTTCCACTGACCTGGATTTTGAACGGACTTTGACTCCGAGGAGGCCATCAACAAGAACCTCCCTGCCATCGACCGTTTTAATAGCCTTTGACTCAAGAGTGGTGGACACTTCAATGTATCTTCCGCTGTATTCCCTCTGCATTGTTCCAATGAGGGTCCAGTTTCCAAGGACGGAGGAAAGAACATTTCCATTAATTTCAAAGAGAACGGGCTTTAAAGTCACATTTTGAGTGAAAGAACTCGTAACAAATGGGTTTTCATGAATCAGCGAGAGAGAGTAGGCTGTTATAGTTACAACCGCAATAACAATGATAAATGCTTTTCTCCCCTCCGTGGGCATGTAATTAAAACAACTTCAAAGAATAAAAAGGTTTTGCATCTAAAGTAGTTACTCCTCTTCCTCCACTTCTTCCCCTGCCAGCTTCCTGAGCTTGTCCATGTCGGAGCTCACCGCTATTAGAACGTCGCCTTCTTCGATGGTGTCCTTCCTTCCGGGGTTGTATATGTACCTCTCACCGCGCTTTATGGCCAGAATCCTCGTTCCAATCTTGCTTGGTAGTTTAAGCTGTTCCAGTGTCTTCCCGATGAGAACCGAGCCGGGCCTAACGGTGACCCTGCCGAGCTCCTCTTCTGTGTCCTCCATTATCTTCTGGATTATTGGGTGGGGCTCGATGTCGCGGAGTATTATGTCGGCTATGCCGTAGGCTGCGTCACTTATGCGCTCGTTGATGTCCGCCAAATCTATGATGCTCAACAAGCTTTCGGGGTCTTCCTCCTTCTTTGCGAGGCGGAGGGTTAGCTTCTTGACCTTCAAAGTCAGGTCGTCCATCTTCTCCTCAAGTAGATATACTTCCTCCGCTATGTCCTCGCTGTTGTACATGACCGATGAGAAGGCCAGGTCAATCATCAACGCCGACAAATCCTTCATCTCGACGAGGCAGTTCCTAATCTCCTCAACTTCACTCATTGGGCATCACCTTGATGTTCCCCCTCGCTATCTCCTTCAGGTAATCAAGGGCCGTTCTCGTTCCCCTGCCGATGAGGATGTCGTTGGGGAATATCTTCGTGTCCTCGTCCGGGTCGAAAATCCAGCGCTTTCCGCGCCTTATTGCTATTATTCTGACTCCTGTGTTCGTTGCCAGGTCGAGCTCCTCAAGGGTCTTGCCCACGAGGATTGACTCCGGGGAGACGACGATTTTGCCTATCGTTTCCTCGCTCTCAAGGATTACCTCCGTAATCAGGGGGTGAAGCTTTTCCTCAAGAACCATCTTTGCCAAATCACCAGCGGCGTTGGAGATGTCGTCTATCGACCTTGCCATCTGGAGGATTGAAGTTATCTGTTCCGCCTCCTTCATGTTCCTCGCTGCCAAAACTGCCCTGACTGTGAGGTTGTAGTTGAGTATGTCCAAGTATTCCTCAAGCTCCAAGACTTCCTCGGCCATCTCCTTTTCCCTGAAGAGAACCGCCGAGTAGGCCAAATCAATCATGAGCTCAGCGGTATTCTTCATCTCAACAAAAATATCCTTGACGTTCTTTGGAACTTCAACCTCGTCCCATTCTTCCACTCCCTCGTCACCGGGCTTAACTTGGGTGAACGCCTATTTAACTTTTCGGCCAAACGTTTAAATTCTTCCCCTCAAGCTCTCTTAGATGTCGTTTGGTGACAAAGTTCAAAGCGCTTTCAAGGTGTCCCTGCCTTCGCTGATAGTCTCGTTAGTCATAGGTTTCTTCGGTGGGACATTCCTCGGAAAGTACCTCGACAGAATAAGGCGCGATTACCCGGGACTGCTCGTTATCCTGCCGGGAATGATGGGCCTTAGGGGTAACGTCTTCAGCTCGATGGCTTCGCGCTTTTCCACGATGCTTTACCTCGGTGAGCTGAAGCCCTCCGTTAAAGACAGGAAGGTTCTCGAAAACGTCGTCATAGCGATGCTCCTCTCCCTTATTCCGGTAACGCTCCTATGGGCGATTGGTGTAATCAGGGGCGTTCGTTATCACGCCATCGAGATTCTCTTCATAGTAATAGGCTCGACGATACTTGTTTCGCTAATCCTCGGCTACTTCACCGCTGGAATAACGATACTCGCTTTCAGGCGCGACGTTGACCCGGACAGCCTTGCAGCGCCGTTGGTCGCTTCGATGGGTGACCTCCTCACTATTCCAACCCTCGTAGGGTTCATTCTCCTCCTTGAGAGAAACTCGATGGAGTTCTGGGCTTTGAACGGCTTTTCCGTTCTCATGCTGTTTTTCCTTTTGGCATTTTCACGCGTCGGTCCCTCGAAGTTCAAGGAGTATAAGCAACTCTTCACGACGGTAACGGCCTTAGCGATGTTGAGCCTGGTTTCCGGCTTCACCTTAGAGCGCTTCAGCGGACTGATAGCTTCGAGCGTAATCCTTGGCTTCGCTTATCCCTCCATACTCAGCTCCTTTGGAAACTACGGCTCAATCATAGCCGCGAAGACCTCGACGAAGCTCAACCTTGGAGAAATTAGAGGATACCTTTCGAGGGAACCGTTTGAGGAAATTTTTGCACTGCTCCTCACAACCCCAATAATCGGGCTCTTCATAAACCTCTTTAGCCTTGCAATCGCCTACCTCCTCCTGAGGGAAGAGCCAAGGTTCGCTTTTGAACTCGCCTTAACGTATCCGTTCATGGCACTCTTTATAATGCTCTACGCCTACTCAATCTCCTACGTTCTCTTCCAGCACAACATTGACCCCGACAGCGTCGCGATTCCGCTGATAGCGAACAACAGCGACATTTTCGGCACGATATACGTCGTGTTGATAGCTAAGATGATGGTGGGAGCATGATTGGGCTTTCGATGACGTCTTACAGGGGTAGAACTCTTAGGGAGTTCGAGGACTGGCTGGAACGGGTGGAGGAACTCGGCTTCGACTTCGTTGAGCTGGTGAGTGAGTGGCCCAACTTCCTCACAAGGGAAACGTGGAAGACCTACGCCGACGTTCTCGGGAGCTTTGACATAGGAGTTACCGTCCACGCGCCCTTCAGCGACGTTAACGTGGGCTCTCTCAACGAAAAAATAAGGCGAGCTTCCCTCGAAGTCCTCAGGGAAACCCTCGACGTTGCCTCCAACCTAAATGCCCTCGTGGTTACGGTTCACCCCGGCCACTGCTCTCCCGCGAGCAGAAGGTTCCACGGAGACTACAACAGGGTTCATAAAAGCTCCCTCCGCGAGCTTGAGAGGTATTCAAGCGAGTTCGGGGTTCCAGTAGGGGTTGAGAACATGCCGAGCTTTCCAATCCTCGATGCTCAGATGCCGGAGAGACTGGCAGAGCTTTTGGAGGAAACTGACTTGGGCGTTACTTTTGACATAGGACATCTCAACACCGTCGGTTTTCCCTTTGAGAGGTTCTTGGAACTGCTCGGGAAAAGAATTGTCCACGTACATCTCCACGACAACTCCGGTGAGAGCGACGAGCACCTGCCTCTTGGAAATGGAACGATTCCGTGGAAGAAAGTTTTGCCCTGGCTGAGGGATTTCACGTGGGCCCTCGAGGTTACAGGCATTGAGGACGCCCGGGTGAGTCTGGGCTTTTTAAGGGCCATTGATGAGCTTTGAAGTTCATTGAGGTTCACTTTTACAAAACGCAACCCTTTTATACATGCCCACCGAAAAAACTCCCGGAGAACTTCTGGGGGGAAGCGCATGGCGGAGAAGATAGTTGAGGAGCTCAGGCCCTTCTTCGATCCGAAGGCGGTCGCTATCATCGGTGCAACCAACAAAAAGGGAAAAGTGGGAAACGTCATCTTTGAGAACTTTAAATCCAACAAGGAGCGCGGGATTTTCAAGGGAAACATCTATCCCGTGAACCCCAAGCTCGACGAGATTGATGGCTACAAGGTCTATCACAGTGTTGAAGAGCTCCCCGATGACACTGATTTGGCTGTAATCTCGATTCCCGCTCCCTTCGTTCCGGACACCATGAGACAGATAGCCAAGAAGGGCATTAAAGCCGTCATAATCATCACCGGTGGTTTTGGAGAGCTCGGCGAGGAGGGCAAGAAGCTCGAACGCGAAATCTACGAAATAGCGAAGGCCCACGGCATCAGGATAATTGGCCCCAACTGTGTCGGCGTTTACGTTCCAGATACGGGCGTTGACACCGTCTTCCTGCCTGAGGAGAAGATGGACAGGCCCAAGAGCGGGCCGATTGCCTTCGTCAGCCAGAGCGGTGCCTTTGCCGCTGCGATGCTCGACTGGGCCGCTGGAGCGGGCATAGGAATCGGCAAGATGGTCAGCTACGGCAACAAGCTCGACGTTGACGATGCCGATTTGATGGACTACTTCATCCACGACGATGAGATAAAGGTCGTCACCTTCTACATCGAGGGCGTTAAGGACGGAAGGAAGTTCATGGAGAGCGCTAAGAGAATAACAAAAGTCAAGCCTGTCATCGCTTTGAAGAGCGGAAGAACTGAATACGGTGCTAAAGCTGCGTCAAGCCACACCGGCTCATTAGCGGGAGCGGACGCAATTTACGACGCGGTCTTCAAGCAGACCGGAATAATCAGGGCCGAAGACTTCGAGCACATGTTCGACCTGGCCAAGGCCTTTGCGGAACTCGTTCACAAGCTCCCGAAGGGAGACAGGATAGGCATAATCACCGACGGCGGTGGCGCTGGAGTCATGGCGAGCGATGCCGTTGCCAAATTCGGTCTCAAGATGGCCGAGCTGAGCGAGGAAACCAAGAAGTTCCTCAGGGAGAGGTTCCCGCCACATGCCGTTGTCGGCAACCCGACGGATGTTGTAGGAGACACCGACGCCGAGCGCTATAGAATAGCCCTCGAGGCATTCACAAAGGACCCGAACGTCGATGCGATAGTGGTTATTGTCCTCTTCCAGGTGCCCCTCCTTGAGGAGGAGAAGGTCATAGAGATAATAGCCGACTACCAGAAGAAGAGCGACAAGCCGATTGTGGCCGTTGCCATGGGTGGAAGGAAGACCGACCGCTACGCGAGAATGCTTGAGGAGAGGGGCGTTCCCGTTTATCCGACCCCCGAAAGGGGCGTTCGCGCCCTAGCCGGTCTCGTCAGGTATGCTCAGTATCTGAAAAAAGTTAAAGGAGACTGAAGCGGGTGGTGGTATTATGAAGGAGGAGGCGCTCAAAGTTATTGAGTCCGTACTGTCCCAGGGCAGGACCGCTATGGTTGAGTACGAGGCCAAGCAGGTTTTAAAAGCTTACGGCCTCCCCGTGCCTGAGGAGAAGCTTGCCAAGACCCTCGATGAGGCCCTCAAGTACGCGGAGGAGATAGGCTACCCCGTTGCCCTGAAACTCATGTCACCCCAGATACTCCACAAGAGCGACGCGAAGGTTGTCATGCTGAACATAAAAACCCCCGAGGAGCTCAAGCAGAAATGGGAGGAAATACACGAGAACGCGCGCAGATATCGCCCTGATGCAGAAATCCTCGGCGTTCTGGTTGCCCCGATGCTGAGACCGGGCAGGGAGGTAATCATCGGCGTTACCGAAGACCCGCAGTTCGGTCATGCGATAATGTTCGGCCTCGGTGGAATCTTCGTGGAGGTTCTCAAGGACGTTACCTTCAGGATAATACCCATAACGGAGCGCGATGCAAGGAAGATGATAACCGAGATAAAGAGCTACCCGATTTTAGCGGGAGCGCGCGGTGAAGAACCAGCTGACATTGATGCCATAGTCGACCTCCTCCTCAAGGTCAGCCAGCTCGTTGACGAGCTCAGGGACTACATTAAGGAAATGGACCTCAACCCCGTCTTTGTCTACGAGAAGGGTAAGGGTGCTGTTATAGTTGACGCAAGAATTATACTCAAGGAGCCGAAAGAAGAGAAGCCGGAGATAAGTTCCGAATACAGGGAGAGGTGCGCCTAATCGCCCTCCGCTTTTTCCCTTTCCTCTGCCTCTTTTTCCTGCTTATAAACCATCTCGATGTAGCTTAGAATGTCGTGCATTATGAAGAAGCTTATAATTACGTCGACGGCAGAGTAGATGTTCCCCGAGATTAGGTAGAAGATTGCGATAAAGAGGTTAATCGCGATGTAGATAAGGGCGACCTTTATTGCGGTTCTGTTTTCAACTCCAACGCCGTAGGCCAGAATGAGGTTCAGCAGGCCGAAAAAGAGGTAAATGAGTGAACCCCAATAGTAGGCGTAGCCAAGGAGGAGTATCCCGTTTATTGTGAGCAGATACGTGGCGAGCTTCGGCGGTTTGAGGTTGAGCATGGAAAAAGTTGGGAAGAGACTTTAAAGGCCTTCTGGTCCCTCAAAAAACTCAACGTACTTGAAGCCGTCGTCAGGGAAAATCAGCACGGTGGTTTCTTCTGGCGTTAACTCCTTCATTGCCCAGTAAACTGCCCCGGAGCTCAGGCCGACTAGGATTCCGTTGAGCCTCGCCACCTCCCTGACGCCTTTTATAGCTTCTTCAAGCGTTACCTCGACGATTTCATCGACGTATTTTATCCACTTCTACCCTGTCTCAGGCCTCTTTATCCCGGGGATTTTCTCTCCTCTGGCCGGAACAACGCCGATGACTTCTGTTCCATAGCGCTCCTTGAGATAGCTTCCAATCCCTGCCACGTGGCCCGAGGTTCCAATTCCTGCTATCAAAAGCTCCGGCCTCTTCCCCACGCTTTCAAGTTGTCCCGCTATCTCCTTTCCAGTTTCCCTGTGGGCCAGGAAGTTGTTTTCGTTCTCGTACTGGTTCAGATTGATGGCTCCGCTTTTTCTGGCTTCCTCCTTGACGAACTCAACCATCTCCTGACTTATCGTTTCAAAGTCCGTTAGAACGACCTCGGCTCCGAGAACGCTGAGGAGGACCCTGGTTGCCTTTGGAGTTGGCTTCGGCAGGTATGCCCTGAACCTTATCCCGAGAACGTTGCCCAGTGAGGCCAGTGCAATTGCCGTGTTGCCCGAACTCGCTTCAAAAACGCTCTCAAAGCTTTCACTTTCAAGGGCCGAGAAAAGTAGTCTATAGGCGGTTCTGTCCTTTATGCTCCTGCTGAAGGGGTTAAAGAACTCCAGCTTGGCAAAAGACATTCCCCCCTCGTTTTCAGCCTGAGGAGGGGCGTCGGCTTGTACTTCTCAAACATCTCAAGGCTGTTCTCGAACACGTTCATTGCCTTCACCGGTCGTGCTTTTGGTGAAGGCCTTAAAAACATTCCTAAAACGTTCGGTTATGGGCAAAAATGTGTACTCAAATGCCGGTCTTTCTAAATAACCTGCCGAAGGATTTTCATGAACTCTTTGGGGGAGCCCCTGACTATCGGGTATTTCGGGGTGAAGGGACAGGGAGGCTCTTTGCGGGAGCTTACCTCGAAGGTGCCGATTTTCTTTGCTATGCTCACTATCTCCTCCTTATCCATGCCTATAAGGGGCCTTAGGAGGGGTAAATCGCTTGCGGAGCTAATTATCAGGAGGTTGTCAAGGGTTTGAGATGCAACCTGCCCGAGGGAATCGCCGGTGATTATAGCCCTGGCACCGACCCCATGTCCAATCCTGCAGGCTCTTCTAATCATCAGCCATTTGCAGAGCACGCACGTCCACCGCTCTTTTCCCAGCTCTTTCAGCCTCTTAAAGGCCGGAACGTGCTCCTCCGCGAAATCCACTATGATTGGTTCGCCGAGGTTTCCATACTTCCTGAGAATCTCCCACAGCTCAAGGACCTTCTCCTCCTTGGCGGAGTCCTGCCTGAAATGAACCGGGATAACATCAATTCCCTTCCTGAGCATAAGATAAACCGCGACAGGTGAATCTATGCCCGAGCTGAGTAATGCAACGGCTTTCATGCGAAAAAATTGGAAATGGTTTTTATGAGGTTTTCTTCAACTCAGGGTTTCAAACCTTTAAGGAGAAGACCAAGATAGACGAACCAGGCAAGGATAAAAAACGCTCCTATAAGCTCAGGGATTGCCAGCCCCTTGAACACTCTGGCCTTAATCAGGTAGAGCATCGTTGTGAACACAACGACCGAACCGGCCGTCCAGAGGTAGTTGAGTGGACTGGTTCTTCCGAGCTTTATTCCGATTATCGCTATGTCCGTTAGAGCCAGAACGTAAAAGAGGACCGCCGATGGAGCGTGATAAGGAAGCTCCTTGGGAAAGACGCCAACGAGGAATAGAAAGACCATCGCAAGGGGCATGAGGTAGGAAAGCCCGTTCCTGAAGGCAACCAGAGATGGTATCATGGCTATCGTCGCAAAGAACATGAGGAAACCGTTGAAGAACCAGCGGTTCGGGTTTTTGAGGGAGCCCATGTCGCTCAGCGCGTTGTCAGTGAAGGAGAACCAGGGATTGAAGTGGATAACCAGAACTAGGCCAATAAGGAAAATAACGGGCATCGATAGCGCTATGTATGATGCGAGGCGTGTAAGGGTCATTTTAATCCCTCAGCTGGGGGTAGCATTATAAACCCTGCAATTGCAAAGTCCCTGTCGAAGGTAAAGACTTTTTTGATTCCAAGCCGCTTCATAATTGAGAAACTCAAACAGTCGAACATATCAATACCGTTTTTGTCTTGATACTTTTCAAAACATTCCCATGCGGTGTTCCAGTCATCGTCGCTTTCCTTCACTATCTCTACAAATTTGCTCGTTAAGAGTTTCTCTTTCATCACGATAGCTTTTCTTTTTCCAACTCTCTTTGAAGCACCGCTGAGGAATTCCAAAAGCACCGGTCTCCCAATGATGAACCAGTTCCCTTCGAGGGCCATTTCCTTGAAGAAAGATTTGGCGACCTTATGATTCTTGTCCTTGGGATTAAAAAATGCAATCAAAGCACTTGTGTCCATGTATATTTTTTCGCTCACTCGCTTTGCCATTCTGGGACACCCCAGTCGTCCCTCTCACTGGCATTTTCATCAGCTATGTCGAGGAGCCCAACTGCCTCCCATATAGGGTCGTTTTCAACTTCTTCAAGAAGTTTTTTCTTCTTTTTTTCTGCATAGTCCCGGAGTATTTCTCTGAGGACTTCTTTAAGGGACTTTTTTTCAATGCTAGCCACTGCCTTTAGGGTTTTGTAGACATCCATCTCAACCTCTGTCTGAACGACTTTTGTCTCTGACATGTTTGCTCACCTATCTCTCTTATTGAATGTAATTCTAAATATGCTTTTTGTTAGATGTCTAGCACTCCCTCTTTTTCGGCTCTTCCCCAAAGATTTCCCTATAAATCTTCCGGAACTCCTCCCAGGAACCCCTTATTATCGGGTGCTTTGGAATGAAGGGTATTTCATCTTCCGGCAGTGTTGAGAGCTCAAAGGTGCCGATTTTCTTTGCTATGCTCACTATCTCCTCCTTGTCCATGCCTATAAGGGGCCTGTAAATCGGCAAATCGCTCGCCTGACTGACGATGTACATGTTCTCGAGCGTTTGGCTTGCCACCTGCCCGAGGGAATCGCCCATGACGATGCCCTTAGCACCGAATTCCTTGGCTATTCTGTCGGCGTGTTTGACCATCATGAACTTGCACATCACACAGGTGTATTTGTCCTTCTTCATCTCCTTAAGCTTCCGAACGATTTTTTCGCGTTCCTGTGGCTTTACGACTATCAGCTCGGCCTTTCCACCGTAGTGGTACTTCTTGAGCTGGTTCCATATCTTCCTGACCTTTTCGAGGGTTTTCTCCCCCATGTAGATGTGGACTGGAATCACCTCGACGCCACGCTTCATCATGAGGAAAGCCGCGACCGGTGAGTCTATGCCACCGCTGAGTAAAGCCACGACCTTTCCTTGCGTCCCTATAGGCAGACCGCCCCATGCCCTGATTTTGTCAACGAAGACGTACGCTTTGCCCTCCATCAGCTCAACGCCGACCTCTATGTCGTAGTTATGAAGATTGACCTCGCTCTCCTCGTTTTCAAGAATGTACTCCCCAACCTTCGCCTGAATCTCCGGACTTTTCAGCGGAAATTCCTTGGTTATTCTCCTCGCGGTAACGCGGAAACGGGGCCTCTCAAGGTTCAGCTCGCGCTTCTTCCTCCTGAAGAGCTTTAGGGCTGTCTTGTTGATTTTTTCCATGTTTGCTTCAACTTCCATGGCAGGGGAGAGGGAAACTATTCCGAAAACGCGCGTGAGGACGTCTACAGCCTCCTTGGCCCTGTTCGTCCTTACTAAAACGCGACCGTGCTTGGCCTCAACTTTTTTGAATTCAATCCCCTCGCTTACCAACGCTTCGCGTATGTTGTTCATGAGGATGTTCTCAAACCATCTCCTCGTCTGCCTCGACTTCGTTCCTATCTCACCGTACCTAACGATGACAACGTTCATGGCTCAACCCACCGGTCCGAGTGGATGGGGAAACTTGACGACTATCTCAACGTACTTCTGGATGACCGTGTATAGGACAAGGGACATGATGTATGACGAAAGCAAAATGAGCTCGTTCATCTCAAAGATGTGCCTGGCGAGTTCCTTTGCCCTCGGCGTGGCGTCAACGATGGTTCTCATGTAGCGGACCTTCCAGTTCTGGTTCATTACTATGAAACTGACAAGGAACAGAACGCCCACTAACCCCCACATTTTGCCAAAGGCCAGCATAAGGAAGAGCGTCGAGGTCATGACGAGCCATCCACCGATGACGCCGAGCAGGATTACGAACTCTATCATGGCTATCGTCTTTGCTTGGGTGATTAAGATAAAAAAGTTTAGATGAACTTTGTTACATCTTCAATACCCTTCTTTCTTTTCCTCGGCTTCGGTTCGTTCTTGGGATAGCCAACGGGAATGACGCCAACGAGGTAGTAGTTCTCATCCAACCCGGCCAGTTCCCTTACCCTCTCCTCTATCCCCCTGAAGTTCGTAACTCCGACGTAGACTGTGCCAAGGCCGAGCTCAACTGCCTTGAGCATGAGGTTCTGGATTGCCATAGCAGCACTCTCAACACTCCAGATGAACTCCACCTCGTCGAACTCTTTTCCTGGAAGAAACCGGACGCGCTTATCTATGAACACCGCAATGTAAACCGGTGCCCTGAACATGCCCTCTTCGTGTATTCTCTTCCTGAGCTTTGCTATCTTTTCCTCGGGTAGTTTGACAGCCTGATAGTAGACCTCCATACCCTCAGCAATGAGCTCATAGAGCTTTTCTCTTGCTTCCTTGTTTCTAAACACAACAAAAATCCAGTTTTCAAGTCCGCTCGCCGTTGGGGCCCGAATTGCACTTTTGATGAGCTCCTTAATATCTTCCTCCGCAACAGGTTTCTCGGAGAAGTATCTAACGGAGGTTCTTCTCCTTATAGCCTCCTCCAGTTCCATGTTCCCACCTCTCCTCATTGGAGATTCGTTTATTAATCCCTTTTCAAAACCAAAGGTTTAATAGAAAAGCCGAGAATTTCCCTTCGGTGAAAAGCATGTACGGATGGAGAGGAAGGCTCGGCCTTATAGTCCCATCATCGAACACCACTATGGAGATGGAGCTTCACGATTACCTCCCGGAGGGCGTTTCGCTCCACACGGCGAGGATTCCCCTCAGAAACGTCAACGAAGAGGAGCTCGTAAGGATGAACACTTTGGCCGTTGAGAGCGCCAAGCTCCTTAGAGATGCCGGGGTTGAGCTGATTCTCTACGGATGCACCAGCGGTTCCTTCATCGGAGGAAAGGACTACGAGAAAAAGCTTGAGATGGAAATCGAAGACGAGGTGAACGTCCCGGTTGTGAGCACGAGCACGGCCGTAATAGAGGCCCTCAAAATGCTCGACGTCAGGGAAATCCTCGTGATAACGCCCTACACCGACGAGATTAACCAGCGAGAGAAGGAGTTCCTTGAGGCGAACGAGTTCACCGTTCTGGACATCAGAGGGCTCGGCATTGAGGACAACCTTGAGATTGGCAAGCTCGAACCCTACACGGCTTACAGACTCGCCAAGGCGAGCTTTACCGATGAAGTAGAGGCGATATTCATAAGTTGCACCAACTGGAGAACCTTCGAGATAATTGAAACGCTCGAAAGGGACCTCGGGGTTCCGGTTGTCACGAGCAATCAAGCTTCCCTCTGGCTCGCGCTGAGGGAAATGGACGTCATGGACAGGATTCCAAGCCTCGGGAAGCTTTTTGTTGAATTTTAAGGCTTTTTCTGCCTTATATTTCAAAACGAAATCCTTTTAAGAAGCATACTGAAAATTCCTATTGATTACTCACTGAAGGTGATACAAATGATGGAGCTCCTCAATGAGGCGAGAAAGCTATCGATGTTCACCGCTTACAATGCGAACGTTGATGCGATAGTATACCTCAACGGGGAAATGATTCAGAGGCTTATAGATGAGTTTGGGGCCGAGGCAGTGAAAAGAAAAATGGAGGAATTCCCAAGGCAGATTGAAGAGCCCATAGACTTCGTTGCAAGACTCGTCCATGCCCTCAAGACAGGTAAACCTATGGAAGTTCCCCTCGTAAACGAGGAGCTCCAGGGATGGTTTGACTCCCGCTTTAATTATGACGTCGAGAGAATCGGTGGACAGGCTGGAATAATAGCGAACCTCTTGGCAAACCTCGACTTCAGAAAGGTCATCGTTTACACCCCACACCTTGCAAAGAGACAGGCGGAGATGTTCGTGAGGAAGCCAAACCTGTTCTACCCAGTCGTTGAAAACGGGAAACTGGCCCTCAAGCATCCGATGGAAGCCTACCGGGAGAACGACCCGATAAAGGTGAACCGTATCTTTGAGTTCCGCGCCGGAACGACTTTCAGGCTTGGAAACGAGACTATAACCGTTCCCTATTCTGGTCGCTTCATAGTCTCGGCCAGATTTGAGAGCATAAGGATTTACACGAGGCCCGAGCTAAAGCCTTTTCTCCCCGAAATCGGACTCCAGACGGACGGTGCAATCCTCTCCGGCTATCAGGGGATAAGACTGCGCTACTCCGACGGAAAGGACGCCAACTATTACCTGAGGGAAGCAAAGAAGGACATACTCCTCCTTAAGAGAGAAAAGGACCTGAAGGTTCACCTTGAGTTCGCATCAATCCAGAACCGCGAGCTGAGGAAAAAGGTCATTTACAACCTCTTTCCCCTCGTTGACAGTGTCGGGATGGACGAAGCCGAGATTGCCTACGTCCTGAGTGCCCTCGGCTATTCGAAGCTGGCTGAAAGGATATTTACCTACAACCGAATCGAGGACACTGTTCTGGGCGGGAAAATCCTCATAGACGAGATGAACCTCGAAGTCCTGCAAATCCACACGATTTACTACCTGATGTACATAACCCACGCCGACAATCCCTTGAGTGAGGAGGAGCTTAGGAAGAGCCTTGAGCTGGCAACGACTTTGGCTGCGGCAAGGGCTTCGCTCGGCGACATAAAATCGCCAGAGAACTTTGAAAGGGGACTAGGCGTTCCCTACAACGAGCGCGGGGAATACGTTAAGCTCAGGTTTGAAGAGGCCAAAAGACGGCTAAGAACGAAGGAGTACAAGATAGTGATAATCCCGACGAGGCTCGTGAAGAACCCGGTTTCAACCGTCGGGCTCGGCGATACAATCTCAACCGGAGCCTTCACAAGCTATCTTGCCCTCTTGAGGAGAAAGGGGGCACTCTAGTCAACCATCGGGCAGTTAATATCACTCAAGGAGTCCCTCAATCAGCTTTGCCTTTTCCTGGGCTTTTTTCAGGTGCTCAACGGTGACCTTCGTGTAAATTTGCGTCGTTGAGAGGTTTGAATGACCTAAAAACTCCTGAATGGCCCTGATATCAACGCCCCTTTCGAGCATGTGGGTTGCAAAGCTGTGGCGGAGCCTGTGGGGGGTAACCTCAACCCCTGCCCGATTCCCGTATTTCTTCAGGAGGTACCAGACGGTCTTGGGTGAGAGCCTGTCCTTCTTCCGTCTCCTCTCCTCAACGAGGAGGTACTCGCTTTCGTCTTCCCTGCTTTCAAGGTATTCCCTTATGGCATCGCTCAGAAAAGCCGGAATCGGGACGACCCTGTCTTTGGCCCCCTTACCACCGCGGACAACCAAGAGGTTCCTCTCTATGTCCACATCGCCCTTCTTCAGGTTGCAGAGCTCGCTGACGCGCAAACCGGCCCCGTAGAGCAGGAGAACTATCAGCCTGTCCCTCTTCCTTGTCGGTGGAATTACCGAGAGGAGCCTCTTGACCTCCTCCCGGGTTAAAGCCTTCGGCAGACTCCTTGGAACCTTCGGTGGCCTCAGCTTCTCGGCTTCCTCGTCGTAACCCTCAAAGCGGAAGTAGGCGCGCAAGGCCTGAACAACGAGGTTAAGGCTTCTGTTGGAGTAGCCTTCCCTCCTGAGTCTGGCCAAAAAACGCAGGGCGGAGCGAGCGTTTATTGTCCCGCCCCACTCAAGGTATCGTCTAACGTAGTAGGAATACATCCTGATTGTGTTGGGACTCTTTCCCTCGAGGTCGAGGTATGTCTCGAACTCCTCTATGACTTCGTCCATAGCTCAGACCTTAAAGCAGTTCGTGCGGCTTGAGCTCGGCCTCAATGATTTCGAGTTCTTCCCCGGGTTTCTCCGTGGGCTCGATCTTTTTGTCTTCCTGCTCTTCCCCAGTTTCCGCTTCATTAGCTTTTCCTTCAAGGCCCTCCTTTATGGCAAGGCTCAGATAGACGGTTTTCATCAGCTCCTCGACGAGCTCTCTGTCCTCTGCAAAGACGTAGCCCTGTCCGACTATGACCTTTCCAGCCAGCCCAAGTTTCTCGACGGCTATAGCAAAAATCTTCTCGTCCGGGACGGGTTCTGCCGGGAACAGGTTCGTCCAGGCCTCTTCAATCTTAACGGGCCTGCTCTTCTTGTCGAGGAGCTCTCTAAGGCCTTCGTTCTCGTTCCTAAGCCTTACGTACTCAGCATGCAACTCCTCGTACTTCTTCTGGAGCTCTTCGTGCTCCTTGTAGAGACTCTCGTAGTCGCTTGCCAGCTGGTCGTACTTGCCCTTGATATCAAGAAGCTGTTTCCTCAGCTCCATGTACTCGGGAAGAACCTGAAGGCTCTTCAGCCCCGCCCTTACGAGGGTGTTCTTGAGCTCCTTCCTAACGAGTTCAACGTCAACGTGCTCTAAGTCGTGCCCCAGGGGGAGTTTCATTCTCTCGATGTGGCCGACCATTTCGCCGAGCTCGTTGAAGAGCCTCTCGGCAAGTTCTCTTCCAACCCTGTCCGCGTCGGTGGCTATTATGAGCAAATCGGCACCTGCCGCGGCGCTTTTTGCTATCTCCACGTTGGTAGTAGGGATTATGGCTGAAATCGTTATGTTGTATTCACTCCCCAGAGCGAGCCCCTGAAGTGCCTTGCTGACGACTTCAACGTCGCTCGCTCCTTCAACGAGAATCCTAACGTCCACTATTGCCATGCTCACCACCGTCAATAATTCTCTCCCCGGTTTAAAACCGTTCTCATAGTTCAACCTTCAGGGAGGGTCTCTCGAGGATAACCTCTCCGGATGGAGACAGCGAGATGGAGAGGCCCTCAATCCTAACTCCCTCCCTAACGGCCTCTCTCAGGAGTTTTGCTATAATGGGGTCCCCTTTCTCGTAGGGCCTGAACTTCTCGACACCTGGCATTGCTCCGATGAAGAATATTATGGCCTTTTTGCCGGAGCGGGCAAGTTCCATGAGCTCACGTATGTGCCTCTGCCCCCTCAGGGAGGGACAGTCAGGATACATGGCGTATTCTCCCCTTTCACCTCCCCTCAACACGGCGCTCTTCATTTCACCGTAGAGCTCTCCGCCGGGACAGGCAAAGAGGTAGTCGAGCCTTGAGTTGCCGACTCGAACTTCTTTCCTCTTTATCACGCAGTCCCTTAACCATGGAATCAGGTTCAGTTCCACGGCCTTCTCGAAGGCCTTAGCTTGCGTCTTCGTGTCTATTACCGCTCCCTTTCCCCCTAAGTCTTCAAAGGCCAGCAGAACGAAGTCCGTCTTTCCACCGCTCTTTGGCAGGCAGAATGCCCTTCTTCCCGGAACCATGAACTCCTCCAGGCGACCGGTGTTTGTGACGAGGGCTTTCTTGAGTTCTCCTTGCACTTCAACAAGGGCCACAAAGCGGTTGAGCCTCTCAATGAAAGTGCAGGGGATGACGTTTAGTTTTAGCAAAACATCTCTCATGATGCCCCTTAGGAGGCTAGAGATATAAACTTTAACCATCACATTTTTATCCAGAAACTGGATAATCCAGATGGTGGATAATAATGAAGTTCTACGACAGGAAGGACGAGATGGAGACATTGAAGAGAGCCCTTAAACTCTCGGATTCCAGGCTTGTTGTTGTCGTTATTACTGGACGGAGAAGGGTAGGTAAGACGAGACTCGTCAGGGAATTCTTCAGGAGGGAGGGCATTGGTTTTCTGGACCTGTTTGTAGGCGTTAAGGGTGAGAAGCTCCTCATGGAGGACTTTGCAAGGGAAGTTGAGCGCTTAATGGGCTACTCCCCAAAGTTTGATAACTTTGGTGAGTTCCTGAGATACCTTGAGCGCCTCGACGTGAGAGCAGTCTTCTTCGACGAGTTTCAAAACGTCCTGCGGGTGAATCCCTCCATGGCCTTCGAGCTTCAGAGGTTCATAGACCGCAACGAGTCCAAGCCCTTGTTGCTCGTAATCTCCGGTTCCTACATCGGTATGATGAAGCGCCTCTTCGCATCGAGGAAAGCGCCCCTCTACGGCAGGAGTACTGTTTTTATGGAGCTTAAACCACTTCGACCACGCCATGTCTTTGAGATGCTAAACGACTTAGGCATCAGAGATTCCGGGGAAAAAATGGCCTTTTACGCGGTTTTTGGAGGAGTTCCCAAATACTACGAACTCGTTGAACTCCTCGAAAAGAAAACTCTTCGTGAGCTTCTTGTCGAGGCTGTCAGGTATTCCACGTTCCTGGTCTCGGAGGGGGAAGGTCTCCTAATCGACGAGTTTGGACGGGCTTACAAGACCTACTACTCAATCCTCAGAGCAATAGCGAGCGGAAAGAACAGGCTCGTGGAGATTGCAAACCTCCTTGGAATGAAGCCAGGAAGCCTATCTAAGTACCTTGATTCCCTTATAGATTATTACGGCATCGTTGCCAGGGAAGTTCCGGTGCTTGGTGGCAGGCGCTCGAGGTATGTGATAAGAGACAACTTCCTAAACTTCTGGTTCAGCATGATTGAACCCCAACTTAGGAACATTGAAGCAGGCGACGTTGATTCCTTTAGACGCTTTCTTGGGGAAAACCTCAATACTTTTCTCGGAAGGGCATTCGAGAGGGTTGTTGCTGACGTTCTATGGGACCTGAACGGAAAAATATTCACCTTTGATGAACTTGGACCCCAGTGGGGTAGGGGATACGAGATTGACCTCGTTGCGGTTAATAAAAAGGAGGAGGCAATTTTCATAGAGACAAAGTGGGGAACTTCAGTGGACGGTCCGAGGGAGATTGGCAAACTAATCGCCAAGGCTAACCTTGTCCCCTGGAGAGGGGAGAAAAGGTTTCTCATAATAGCTAGGGGCTTTCGGCGGAAGTGTGATGACTGCATAACCGTTGAGGAACTCCTCTCACACCTAAACCCTTAAAAGCACATTACGATGACTATCTAAACGGTGGTGTTCATGGTGGACTTTGAACTGCTGAAGAAGATTGTTGAAGCTCCGGGAGTTTCTGGGTTTGAATTCCTCGGTGTCAGGGACGTTGTAATCGAGGCCTTCAAACCCTACGTCGACGAGATTAGGGTTGACAAGCTCGGGAACGTTATAGCCCACAAGGAGGGCAAGAGGCCAAAGGTAATGCTCGCCGGTCATATGGACCAGATAGGCCTCATGGTGACGCACATCGAGAAGAACGGATTCCTCCGGGTAGCTCCTGTCGGCGGTGTTGACCCAAGAACTCTAATAGCCCAGCGCTTCAAGGTCTGGGTTGGCCCGAACGAGTTCATCTACGGCGTTGGCGGTTCAGTTCCACCACACATCCAGAAGCCGGAGCAGAGGAACAAGGCCCCAACGTGGGACCAAGTGTTCATTGACATCGGTGCCGAGAGCAAGGAGGAAGCTGAGGAGATGGGCGTCAAGATAGGCACGGTAATTACCTGGGACGGAAGGCTGGAGAGGCTCGGCAAGCACCGCCTGGTTAGCATAGCCTTCGACGACAGGATAGCGGTTTACACCTTGGTTGAGAGTGCAAGACAGTTGAGCGAGACCGATGCGGACGTTTACTTCGTGGCAACGGTTCAGGAGGAGGTTGGCCTTCGCGGTGCCAAGGTTTCGGCCTTCGGCATAGACCCTGACTACGGCTTTGCCCTGGATGTGACCATCGCGGCCGACGTTCCGGGAACGCCAGAACACAAGCAGATAACCCAGCTCGGAAAGGGAGTTGCAATCAAGATAATGGACCGCTCCGTCATCTGCCACCCGACGATAGTTCGCTGGATGGAGGAGCTGGCCAAAAAATACGAGATACCCTACCAGTGGGACATCCTCACTGGAGGAGGAACCGACGCTGGGGCAATACACCTCAACAAGACCGGCGTCCCGAGCGGTGGCATAAGCATTCCGGCGCGTTACATACACTCCAACACCGAAGTTGTGGACGAGCGCGACGTTGATGCGGCAGTCAAGCTGACGACCAAGGTCATCGAGGAGATTCCGGAGCTCAAGCTTTAATCCCCTTAAATTTATAAAGCTCCTCCCAAACTTTTTTTCAGTATAGGACAAGGGTGTCCAGCGATGGAATCAAGAATTTCAGAAATGCCCTTTTCAGGAGACTGGGAAGCCGTGAAGTGGGTAACCTCTAAACCAAAGGAGCTCTTCAGGTCTCTGCCCTTTGAAGCCGAGGTCTCAGGGGTGGAACCGTTTGATGTTGAAATACGTCTCAAGAGAAAACTGCTTAAATTTGAGTTTCTAGGGAAAATGAACATAGCCTTTGCAGATTCAACGGCCACATACATCATGAAAGGCCCCAAGGGTCTTTTGATACTATCTTTTTCTGTTAGCGGAGACAAGCTCATTTCTCGGGCCTCTGCTGATTTGGTCGAGCGCTTTCTCAGTCGAAAATTAGAGATACTTGCAAAGGGATTTGGTCTTTCCGTCTGTCGTTTCTCTGAAAGCTATCGGAGAATCGTCGGAAAAATCCTGCCAACTGGAAAAGGAGAATTTTACATAAGGGACATGTCATCTGAGGACATTCCGCATTTGCTAAGGTATCTTCGCTTTATCACAAGCGGAACATTTTCTCTTCATGGGAGAGGAGAGAGTGAAGAGTTCAAGATAACTGTTGGAGGTGACCTCGTTAAGAGTATTGAACATGAGAGCTCAGGGGGAAGTGCCATTATCGAAGTTAACAAGCCGTTGCTCGATGTTAGCGAGGAAGATTTCTCAGGCCTCGAGCTCGGGGGGGAGTACCTCCTCAGGGTTGTTCTTTGAAACTTTCTTCTCAAACTTCCATGCCTCGTAGATGAAAAACGCCAAGCCCATCGCCACTCCCCCGAGAACGAACGGAACCCTGCTCGGCAGTGGAAGTCCGCGGTGCCACTTGTGGAGGAGATAGTTCTGGTAAAGGAACAGGTAGCCGAGCCACGCTATTATGAGGGCCTCGACGCCGTATTCAATCAACTTCTTCTCTTTATCTCCCATCTTCACCACGGGAAAGGTTAAAAACGAGCCGTTAAAAACCCTTCCCATGCAGGAACCTGACCTCAGTTATTTTCCCTACGAATCACTCAGACCGAATCAGGCTGAATTCATAGAGCTCGTCCGCGAGACCGCCGAGAGGGGAGAGAATGCGATAATCGAGGCTCCAACGGGTTTTGGGAAGACCGTAAGTGTTCTGGCAGGAGTTCTCCCCGTTGCCAAGGAGCTCGGGTTGAAAGTTCTCTATCTGGCGAGGACCCACAGGCAGATGGACAGGGTTATAGAGGAGCTCAAGGCGATAAACCGGAAGGCAAAGGTCTCTGGCATCGAGCTGAGGAGCAGGAAAGAGCTCTGCCTTCACAACTACCTAACCAGGTTCACGAACGACGCATACACCGCCATGATAGTCTGTAAGAATCTGAAAAAGCTCGGCAAGTGCGAGTTCTACGAAAACGAGAAGAGGAAAAAAGCCGAGTTCAACGAGCTCGTCAACTTCTTCCTCGAGAGTCCATCCCATCCATCGGAGATTTTAAGCTACGCCGAAACGCTCGAGCTCTGCCCCTACGATTTGACCAAGAGGATAGCCGAGAAAGCGGACGTCATAGTTGCGAGCTACCTCTACGCGATAAGTCCGAGCATAAGGGAGAGCCTAATAAGCTCGCTCGGCGTTGATTATTCCGACTTGATAATCGTCTTTGATGAAGCCCACAACCTGCCCGACCAGGCGATTTCGGCTTTAAGCGACAGGCTGAGCATTCACACGGTCAACAGGGCCATCAAAGAGGCCGACGAATACAGGGAGAATGAAATAGCGAACTTTCTGAGCATATTCGCAAAGGGCCTGGAGTTGCTCTTCAACGAAAGGCTCTCAGACAGGGAGATTAAGGAAACTCCCATTCAGCCGGAGCTAGTCTTTGCGCACCTCATAAACACCCTGGAAATAAGCTCACGCTGGCTCGTCAAGACCCTCAACGAGATGGTCTCCATCGGAGAGGCGATAAGGGAGGACAGGATAGAGAAGGGAAAGCCACCGAGGAGCTACATCGGTAGAGTTGGAGAGTTCCTGCTCCTCTGGTTTTCGCTCATCGGACGTGAGGATTATCTGTTCCTCCTCAGCAGGGAGAAAGGACTGAGCCTTGAACTCGTTGCCCTGGACCCTTCGAGGGCTTTAACGTTCCTCCACGACGTCCACAGTGCCTTCTTCATATCCGGAACGCTGACGCCACTTGAGGCGTTCCGCGACGTTATGGGAATCGAGAGGGCCAGACTAAAGAAGTTCCCCCGGATTGTAAAGAGGGAAAACGCGCAGGTTTTGGTTGCCAAAGACGTTTCAACGCGCGGTGAGGAGCGTTCTCTGGCGGTTTACAAAAAGATGGTTGACTATATCGTCGAGGCCGTGAAGCTCATCCCAAAGAACGTGGGGGTTTTTACGGCATCTTACGAGGTCCTCCAGGGCCTTCTCTCGGCCAACCTCCAGGTTCGGCTTGAGGAAACCGGAAAAGCCGTGTTCATCGAGAGACAGGGCGTCAGCTCGTCCGAGAACGATGCGATGGTGGCGAGCTTCAAGGCCCACGCGAAGGGCAACGGTGCGGTACTCCTCGGCGTCATGGGCGGCAGGAACAGCGAGGGACAGGATTACTCGGGAGATGAAATGAACGGGGTTATACTCGTGGGGATTCCCTACGCGAGGCCGACGCCGAGGGTTCAGGCTCAGATAAGGTACTTTGAGAGGAAGTTTCCGGGGAAGGGCCGTTACTACGGGTATTATTTGCCTGCCCACAGAAAGCTCGTTCAGGCCGCCGGAAGGGTGCACCGCTCGGCCGAGGAGAAGGGCTCGATAATAATCCTCGACTACCGCGTTCTGTGGAGGAACGTTAAGAAGGACTTCCCGGACTGGATGGTTGAAACTATGAGGCCCGTTGATTTAGCTAGAATGAGGCTTTACCTGAAGCGTTTCTGGTTCAGCGGACTGTGAATTCCTTCTCAACCCTGACCTTGGCTCCCTTAACGTAGGCGAACTTGACAACCTTGTATCTTCCCGGGGGAAGCTCGACGGGAAACCTCTGCTCCATGGTCTCCCCGGGAATGAGGACGATTCGCCTGTTTAGGAAAACTATTCCCGGGTCAATTTTCTGCCAGAAACCGACGTACTCGTAGAGCTCAATCTCGTTGCTCGTCTCGACCTTGAAGGTGTTTGGGTTTGTTATCCAGACGACGAGTTCTCCCTTTCTGGGCTTGACGTCGATGTCGAGTTCAACCTCTGGCGGAGAACCTACGTTTATGACGCCAACCTTGTCATTAGAAGGCACCTTGACAATCTTCATCGGAAAAACTTTGTCATTCACTTAGATAAACCTTCCGGTCGCTGGAACGTGTCTTGATGAAATTTTGCTTACGGGCTGGGTTCTCGAGAAAAGAATGCCCTTCATCAAGCTGGCAGAAAACTACTCGTGTGCTTCTCAAAAAGCAACTAGGTTAGGGGTTTAACACCAAACGGAACCCTTCAAGCAGTTTCAACTCTGATTAACGCCCGAAGGGCGCCGTTTTAGAAGTGAAACACTTTCCAAGGAGCAAATGAAACTAAACCCTCTAAAAATCAACCTTTAGAGAAATGCACGTAATCTTCCGCCAGCGCTTGCGAAGCAAGCAAACTTTGCTTTGCAAAGTTTGACCAAAAAATAAACTTCCACCAAAACAACCAAGAAAAGTTTGCATGTCCCTTCAACATCTCAAACTCAAAGCGGGTTTTCCCCCTAAAACAAAGCAAGTTAAACACGTTTCAACTTTTTCTTAACGCCCGAAGGGCGTTATTCCAAAGAGAAACTATCGAAAAACAAGCAAGTTCAAGAATAAACCCCCTTAAAACTACAATTCCTCAAAAAGGACATGCAAACCTTGGTCAAACTTCGCGAGCAAGCTTTTGGAAAAAGCTTGACCAAAAATAGCCCTTGACCTTCAAGAAGGGCAAAGATTAGTCGTGCATTAACGAAAGGCAATTCAAGTTAGGGTTTAACACTAAACGGAACCTCTTAGGCAGTTTCACTTTTGTTTTTGGCGTCCGAAGGACGCCGTTCTAGAGAGAAACACTCCCAAGGAGCAAGTGAGATGAGAAACTCCCTCATAAAAACTGCAAATTTCAAAAAAGCACCTACTTTTCCGCCAGCGCTTGCGAAGCAAGGGCTGTAATGGTGCCGGGGCGGGGCTTTGAACCCCGGACCTCTCGGTTTCTCAGGCTCCCCCGAAGGGGAGTGGCCCTATGAGCCGAGCGCTCTGACCAGGCTAAGCTACCCCGGCACTGCCCGAGCGCTCGGGTTATACCTTTTGGCCGGCGTTTTTAAATCTTTCGTTAGTAGTAGGCGTATGCCCACGTCAGCTTTCTCCGTATGATTTTTCCATAGTAGTAGCCTATGAGCATTCCCGCGATGAGGCCCCCGAGGTGGGCGTAGGCGTTCACCCCTGGAAGGAAGCTGTTGATGAGGAACAGCACGAAGGCGTTTATAATGGCCATCTGCATGTTTCCCCCGACTACGCCGGTTATCGTTATCAGTGCCCCCGCTATTCCGAAGAGGGCCCCGCTAGCCCCGGCGCTGACGACGTTTGGCGGTAGGAGGAACAGGGTGAGAATGTTCCCGGCGAGCCCTGAGACTATGTAAACCATTGCAACCCTTCTTGAGCCGATGATTCTCTCGAGCTGGCTCCCCATGACGAGGAGGAAGTACATGTTAAATCCGATGTGGATTATGTTAACGTGAACGAACATCGCCGTGAAGGGTTGCCACCATGCGTGTAAATACCTGACAGCGTAGTTCCACTGACCGAGGACGCTGAGAACGTTGTCACTAATCCAGAAGGGGTTTCTGCTGAGTACTGCCTCCACGATGTAAACCGCGACGTTTATGAGGAAGAGTGTAAAGGTTGCCCTCCCATACCTGTGGAAGTACCGTTCAAGGTTCATTTTCGAGCTCCTCCAAAATTAGCTTGAGAATCCTCTCGTTGGCCACCGCAATTACGTTCGTGTTCACCTCTGCATTGAGCTCAAACTCCAGCGGTTTTCCACTCTCGTCGGTGACGATTCCCCCAGCTTCTCTAACGAGCATGACTCCCGCGGCTATGTCCGTTGGCCGGACGTAGTTCCTTATGTCAAAGACGCCGTCTAGCGAGCCCTTAGCCGTATAGGCCATCTCAACCGCTATTGCTCCCAGAACGCGAATCCTCTTGACCTTCCTTACGAGCCCCAGGCATCTACCCCGGGTGTAAAAGCTTATCGCTTCCTTTCCGGGCTCTGGGTTGTTGACGTGAATGGGTCTTCCGTTGAGATAAGCCCCCTCACCGGGTATAGCCTCGTAGAAGGCCTTTGGAAAGAACTCGTAGATGGCCCCATAAACGGGTGTCTTTCCCTTGAAGACCGCGAAACTGAATGCAAATATCGGTATTCCCATCGAGAAGTTGTACGAACCGTCGAGAGGGTCAACGACGACGGTGTAGTCGCTTCCGTGGTCAATCTCCCCAACCTCTTCGCTCACCACGTTAACGCCGAGGGGGTCGAGGTGCCTTATTATCAGGTCTTCGGCAACCTTATCGACGTATTTTGTAACGTCACCGCTTACGTTAGTTCCAACGGTTTCTCCGGCCTTTTTAGTCCCAAAGAGGGGCATTATGGTTTTTTCCAAATCCTTCGCCATGTTAAGCGCTATCTCGTTCCAGGGGTACATCTAAATCACCTCAGGAGAGCTATAAGCAGGTTTCTTGTCCCGGGGCCGAAGCCGAGGATAAAGATTGTGAGTTTGACAAAATTTATCAGCTCGGGATCTTCCTCGGTCATCAGCCTGTCCAGAATGTAAACGACAAGGGTTATTATAACGAGCTTTTCAAGGTACATAACCGCGGGGGTTCCGAAGATGTTCATCAGTGTTCTCGCGAGGACGTGTTGCTCCCAGAAGCCGAAAAACTGGATTCCAACGAAGGTCGTCGTTGCGTCGTAGAAGTGGGTATAGAAGAGGATTCTGTTGTTTCTGACGAGTTCAAACTTCTTCGAAAGAACCCATATGAACGACTCAGCGATGATAAGGCTTGGTATGAAGTACTTGAAGTAGTCCCATCTAACCGAGAGCTTATCCCAGTTGATGACCATTATGAAGAGCAGACCCGCAACCAGAATCCAACCGAAGTCGCGGTAAATGGAGTAGAGTCTCTCATCGTTGCAGTGTCTCCACACCACGAAGAGCGATGCTATTGCAAAGCCCGCTATCACAAAGTATCCACCCGGGCTGACGGTTAGATACGTCCGCGGAAGGAGGCCTATATCAGTTATGCTCCTCATAAGCGGGCCTAGGAGAATGTAGGGCATTAGAGCGACGAAGAAGCGTTCGTCAATCTTTATTCCCATTCTCTTGAGCATCTTATAGAGAAGCAGAACCGCGACCCCAAGAATCAGGGCGTAAACTAGCGTGTTCACAATGTTGTAGCCCTGGTTGTATTTGATTGGCTCAACGAAATAGCGGTAAAAAAACTCGTAAAACCCCATTCGACCACCATAGAGAGTCCTTCCGATAGTCTTAAAGCTTTTCCTTCTGAGAGATTAGGGGACGGTGAAGGGCATGAAGGGAGTTCATCTTATGCAACTTCCCAGGGAGGTGCTCCTCGGCGAGAACCTGAAGGGAGAAGTTATTAACGTTGCGAGACGGCTTGGCCTCGGTGAGAAAGTTATAGTGCTCTACGGGCCAAAGACAAAGGAGATAGCCGGTAAAGACGTTGAGAAGAGCCTCAAATCCGAATACGACGTTGTTCCTCTGACAGTTAAGAAAGGTGCCACAATGGAGGAAGTCGAAAGGACGATTGGACTGGTAAGGGACGAAAGCGCTGACTGGGTAATAGCCGTTGGAGGGGGAAGTATAATAGACGTGGCCAAGCTTGCCTCCTTCAAAACGGGTGTTCCCTTCATCAGCTTCCCGACCACGGCATCTCACGATGGCATAGCCAGCGCCAACGCCTCGATAAAGGATTTGGGCTCCAAAACCTCGGTAAAGGCCGTTCCTCCCGTTGCGGTCATAGCCGACGTTAAAGTCATCAAGACGGCACCGTATCGCTACCTCGCGGCCGGTGTCGGCGATACGATAAGCAACCTTACGGCCGTTAAGGACTGGCAGCTGGCCCATAGGATAAAGGGCGAATACTACAGCGAATACGCGGCCTCGCTCAGTCTTATGAGCGCCAAGATGGTCATAAGGAATGCCGACATAATACGCCTCGGCAACGAGGAGAGCGTGAGGAAGGTCATAAAGGCCCTAATCTCCACGGGCGTTGCCATGAGCATAGCAGGTTCTTCAAGACCTGCAAGCGGTGCCGAGCACCTCTTCAGCCACGCACTGGACATGCTGGCTGAGAAACCGGCGTTGCACGGGGAGCAGGTTGGGGTCGGGACGATAATAATGGCTTACCTTCACGGCCTGAAATGGGAGCGTGTTAGGGAAACCTTAAAGAGGGTTGGCGCCCCAACAACAGCGTATGAACTTGGAATCGAACCCGAGTTGATAATCGAGGCCCTCACGATTGCCCACACTATAAGGCCCGAGCGATACACAATCCTCGGGAAGGACGGTTTAACGAGGGAAGCGGCCGAGAAAGCCGCTAAAATCACCGGAGTTATCTGATTATCTTTCCTTACAACTTCAGGAGGTGTTTGGAATGGCCATAATCACGTTAGTTGGTGAAAAGTTAGCCAAACCGGGTGTTGAGTTCATATTCTACGGTCCGGCCGAGCCATGCAAGACCTGTAAACTTGCAGGGGTATGCGTTGGAAACCTCGAACCAGGAAGGAGGTACAAGATTCTCAGGGTTAGGAGCATGCCCTCGCACTCCTGTCCATTACATGAGGGAAAGGTCCGCGTTGTCGAGGTCGTCGAGCCGAGCATTGAGGTGGCGATAGAGCCGAGGTTGGCTATAGTCGGCTCGATAATTCAGCTCAAGTTTGAGGAGTGCAGTGACCCGAAGAAGAGGGAAGTCTTTAAGCCCGAGGGGCTCTTTGAGGGCGACCATGTGAAGATAATCGAGGTAACCGGGGAAATAGAGTGCGATGGAAAGACGTACAAGATAGTCAAAGTAATGCGCAAGAAGGACTAACCGGCAAAGACTATCCTTTCTTCTTTTCCAGTTTTTATCCGATACGCTCTCATCTTCCCCTCCAGAAAGAGCTTTATCGCCCTTAGAGTCCGCTCTTTTCTCAGGAATTCTTCCCTTGCAGTCCTGACGTCAACTTTCCTAAAGCGAACACTGAAGCCGGGCCTTAGCTGGGCAAACCTGGACAGGTGGGCACTTATAACGACCCCTATTCTGGAGTAGCCACCCGTTGTCTGGGCATCCTTCATCATCACTATTGGCCTTCCGTTCGCTGGAACCTGAACCGTTCCGGGAACTAATGGGCCGGTAACTATCCCGGCACCCTTTTCGGAGTGCTCTACTGGTCTTCCGTCGAGCCGGTAGCCCATTCTGTCGGATTCAGGCGTTAAGGTGTAAGCCTCGCTCAGAAAGGTTTCAATTCCCCTTTCAGTAAAGTGCTCCAAATCCGGGCCGAGGATAACGCCAACGGTTATTTCTTTTCTGGAATAATCCGGTCTGAGCTCCTCGGGAAGGCATTTTCCCTCCTTTCCAGTCAGTATTGAGTACCCAAAGGTTAGTTCATCCCCCTCCTTTAGTGGCCTTCCAAGCCCTGCCCTTGGATAGGCGGAGCAACTCCCGAGTAATTTTTCGCAC
>Ga0256831_1000005_pt1 | contig 112035 bp, 129 predicted proteins | sample 132544metaG_FD_189087 | JGI IMG/M metagenome (GOLD analysis project Ga0256831, IMG submission 189087) | Hydrothermal vent microbial communities from Lau Basin, Pacific Ocean - 132-544 | ecosystem: Environmental > Aquatic > Marine > Hydrothermal vents | place: Pacific Ocean: Lau Basin...
AGGAGGAACCTCGTCTGGAAGAGGCTGAACGAGATGGGCCTGCCGACCGTTAAACCGAAGGGAGCCTTCTATATCTTCCCGCGCATTAAAGACACCGGCCTCACAGACAAGGAGTTCAGCGAGTTAATGCTCAAAGAAGCTAAAGTTGCCGTCGTTCCGGGTTCGGCCTTCGGAAAGGCCGGTGAGGGCTACATCAGGATAAGCTATGCAACGGCCTACGAGAAGCTCGAGGAAGCTATGGACAGAATGGAGAAAGTTTTAAAGGAGAAAAAGTTGGTCTGAGTTATAGTTCCCCGAGCTCCACGTTTTCCACCTTTTTTGTCGCCTCATTGAGCTCGATAACGGCGTAGTAACCCCTGAAAAGCGGGCCGGGATTAACGATGACTGTTTTTCCGACCCTGTCAACGCTCCTGGCTTCGTGTATATGCCCGGTGACGACGAGGGGTGGCTGGTTCCTCTCAATGAACTCCCTCAGAGCTTTGCTTCCAACGTGGAGGCCCGAATGAATTCTATCAGCTTTGGTTTCCCTCGGAGGAACGTGAGAGAGAATAACATCTCCGGGGCGGTAGTTCCGCTCAAGGATTTTCATAATTTCGTCCTCGGTGAGTTCCCAAACAGTGTTGAACGGGGTTATGTTGGAGCCCCCAATGCCGATGAAGCCGACGCCGTTGATTTCAACCCTCTTGTCGTGAAGGCCGATGCCGAGTTCATCGAGCAGTTGGGGGACGTCTCTGCCGTCGCAGTTGCCGTGAACTGCAAGAATTGGGATTTCCAACCTTAATAGCGGTTTGAGGACTTCTTTAGCTGTTTCAATTCCTGAAAAGTGTGTTATATCACCAGCAACAAGAAGAACGTCGAAATTCGAATGTGAAACCAAACTAGTAAACTTTTCAACCCACATTCTGTTACCATGTATATCAGTCACTGCAACTATTCGCACTTTCTTCACCTCCATTTATGGAATAACACATGAACTTTAATTAATTTCTATCGACAATTGACTAAATTAACTTTAACGTTTACCGAAAACCTTATAAGGTTTAGGCTCCCCTAAGAGATTAGGTGATAGCATGGAGAGGGTTAAGTCAATACTTCATAGAAGACTTGAGGTTGTTAAGAAAAGGAAAGAAATTCTAATCCTTGAAGAGGCAAAGCTAGTGAGAATGGCAAAACAGAAAAAAGACGTCGCCCACAAACTTGCAAAGGTTAAGAGCGAAAAACTTGCACTGATGATGGAAGAGGCTAAACTTCTAAGAACGCTCAAACAGAACTCTTCCGCTTTCTGAACTTTCCAAACTTTTAAGAAGGAAAGGTCGAAAAAGAGGGAATCAGAAGACGTTGAGCTTGTCCTCAAGAATCAGCTTCTGTATCTTCGTTATGTTGGCTAGCCACTCGTCGGCAATCTCGTAGGCCGGCTTCTGGAGGACGTCGATTGAGTAGCCCTTCTTCGGGATTATCTGGACGCTGGCAACGAGGGGCTCGTCAATTGGCTTGCCTATCTGGCTCAGAATCCTCACGTAGACCTCCTCAACTCCCTCGACCTGCTCGGCTATGTCGTTGGCTATGAGCATAGAGAGGAGGTTGTATATCTTTCCAACGTGGCTAACCGGGTTCTTTCCGGCCGCGGCTTCCATACTCATGTGCCTGTTTGGAGTGATGAGGCCGTTTACGCGGTTGCCCCTTCCAACGCTACCGTCGTCTCCAGCTTCCGCGCTCGTTCCTGTGACAGTGATGTAATAAATTCCATCTTTTGGATCATCGGCTGTGTTAACGTATATCTTTGTAGGTCTCTCTGTGTGGGCCTCGACTATCTCTTTAGCTTTCTCGTAGATAGCTTCCTTAACTGCCATGTACTCGTCGGGGTTTTCAACTTCACTGTCCACTATAGCCGCGGCTATTGTGAGGTCAATCTCATCTCCCCTCCTGAGACCCATGACTTTGATGTCCTCGCCGACGGCCGGCCATTCCTTCTTGAACTCGTCGCTGTTGAGTGCTTTCTCAGTCTCAAGAACTATCTTTTCCGTTTCGCTGAGCGGGGCGTAGCCGACTCCAAAGGATGTGTCGTTGGCGAGCGGAATCGGGTTCTCCTTGGCCTTGTTGAAGACACCCACGAGGTCAACGCTTCCCTGTCCGATGCGTGAGTCTATGACAACGTGGTTCTCGATGTCAAGGTGCCTAACGGCCTTTTTGAGATAGTCCTTTGCGGCCTTTATGGCTATCTCGTGGACCGGGAAGAACTCCCTGTCAACCATCTCAACTGCCCTTCCGGAGAGGAGGATGTAAATCGGCTTTATGACCTCTCCACCGCCAAACTGCGGATAGGCCCTACCGCCAACGACTTCAACCTGGTCAGTGTTGTGGTGGAGGATTATGCCGTATCTCTTGATGTACTCCCTGCTGAGGGCTCTGCTGACCGCCTCGGCGATACCGTCGGCAATGCTGTCCGGGTGACCTATACCCTTTCTCTCGACGAGTTCAACCTTCTGCATCTCAACAGGAGTCCTTACGAGCTCCTCAACGACGATGTTCCTAACCTTCTCGGCCATGAGCGTCACCACCTTTTCCTTTAGCAAGGCTCGCTTCGGCGGAGCTCTTATATAATTTTCGGCATGAATTAGGAAAACTAACATTCCTACTGGTTATGAACCTCGAAAGCCTTAAAATATACCCCGAATAATTTTCTACGACGGTCTCCGCCCGGTGGCCCGGGCCCGGGAGTGGGTTGAGCCTTCGATGAACGGGTAAGACGATGCCGGGCGGACAGGGCTTGGCCTCCGGACCGCCTGAGGGTGGCGATGCCTTCGATGAGGGTGGGGGATAGCCAAGCCCACATTTTTAAGGCGTTTCTCCAACCTTCTCCGGTGGGAGCATGAAGATGGAGGAGATTATAGAGGCCATAAGGAGCGTTCTGGACGAGAAAGATTCCCTGAGGGAGGAGGCCCTTAAACTTACGAGGGAAATCGTCAGGCTTAGCGGAGATACCGTTAAAGCAATCCACCGCGGAGAGCTAAACCTCGCAAAGGAGCGCTGGGAAGAAACTAGAGAGAGGGTAGAAAGACTCAGGGAGATGCTGAAAGACCACCCGGACCTCTACTACTCCGGCTACGTTCAGACCGCCAACCAGGAGTTCGTTGAGGCCTCGCTCCTCCTCAGCTACGTTGAAGGCCAACCGTATCCGTCCCCTGAGAAGCTGGGCGTTCCCCACGCCGATTACGCCCTGGGTATTGGGGACTTCATCGGCGAGCTCAGGAGGTATTTTCTTCACAGACTCCTGGAGGGGGACATTGAAAGGGCAGAAAATGTCTACCGCGAAATGGAGAGCGTTTACAACGCCTTTATAACGCTTGAGTACCCGAAGGGTCTAGTAAACGTCAGGCAGAAGCAGGACCAGGCACGCTACGTCCTTGAGAGGACACTCGAGGATTTGGTGAGGGCAAAGCTCAACAGAAGCCTTGAGAAAAAGCTTGAGAAGGCATTGAATAATGATTGAATTAAACAATTACATAATTCGGGAAAAACTCAAAAAAATTGCCGAGGTTCAGGAGAGACTCTCGAAAAGGATAACCGAGAGACCCGTGAGAAGGGAAGACGTCAAAACCGTAGGTGCCGTTGATGTCTCCTACCGGGGAAACACGGCAGTCTCGGCCCTCGTGGTGTGCACCTTTCCAAAATGCGAGGTGCTTGAAACGAGAACTGTCAAAACGCAGGTTGGATTTCCCTACGTTCCAACCTACTTCTTTCTCAGAGAGACAAGGCCAGTCCTGCTCGTGGTTGGAAACGCTAACTTCGACGTTCTACTGGTGGAGGGACACGGAAGGGCCCACCCAAGGGGCTATGGTCTGGCCTCCCACATAGGGCTTCTCATCGGAAAGCCCGTTATCGGGGTGGCAAGGAAACCCTTACGGGGGGTTTCGCCCGAGCTGTACAGAAGGGTAGGAAAAGCTTATGTAAGCGTCGGGCATCTGATAGACTTGACCTCAGCAGTTGAGATAGTTAAGATACTAAACGATAATGGATATCCGAAACCCCTCAAGCTCGCTGATAAGCTCTCGAAGAGGTGCAACCGATGAAGAAAATCAAGCTCCTGGTTTTGCTCGCCGGCAGGGGGGCAGTGGGAAAGAAGGTTCGCGTAACCGTTAGAGAGCTCGCAAACGAACTTAACGTTTCCCCCCAGACTGTTCTTAGACTTCTGGGGGAGATGGAAGAAGAAGGGCTCATAAAGAGACTCGTGGAGGGCAAAAGGACTTTCATTGAGGTAACACCCGAGGGGGCAGGCTTTCTAAGAGACCTTTGCGAGGAGATTTCGAAGGCACTTTCCACCGGGGTAATAATAGGCGAGGTTGTGTCGGGACTCGGTGAGGGGGCCTATTACGTTAAACAGTACTCTCCTCTAATAAGGGAATATCTCGGCTTTGAGCCTTACCCTGGAACCCTAAACGTCCGAGTCCTCTTCCCGAAGACCGTTTTCGATGCCCTTTGCAACGCGAGGCCGGTCATAATCCCGGGGTTCACAAGAGGGGGCAGAACCTTTGGGGACGTTAAAGCCTACCGCGTGAGGATTGACTCGATAGAAGGGGCTATAGTAATACCCTCGCGAACCGTCCATCCGCCAAAGATAGCGGAGATAGTTGCCCCCGTCAAGCTGAGGGAGAAACTCGGTCTCCGTGATGGGGACAGAATTAGGATTGAGGTGGTAGAATGAAAGTAAACGTTGGTGCCATGCTTACCTTCGCAGGAACGGGCGCGTTCTTTGGGTTTTTACTTGCCGTTCTTGCATACGGGCCCTACGAGAACCAGCTCTTTGCTTACGGGATTTACGTTGGGCTCATCATCGGGGCCCTCCTTGGGATTAGGGCCGATGAGGGGTGGAACTTCAGGACATCGTCTGTTTCCTTCCTCCTAGGAATCGCAATGACGCTTATTCTCGCACTATGGTGGGTCTATAGAGGGATAGACGCCCGGTTTGCCAACCTCATGCTTGGAATTGTTCTCGGAACGGGCCTCTTAGTAAAACCAACGAACTTCACCGACGCGCTTGTAAGCCCCGCGACTTACCTCGGGGGGACCACTACCGCTCTGCTCATCTTGAAGAACTACGGAAGCTTTCAGTCCGTTGAGCACGGAGTTACGGCAATCCTCATCTTCACGGGAAGTGCCATGGCCCTCATTTTCTTTGGGGCGCTCGGCAGGTGGGGTTTCGAGAAGTTCAGGAACTTTGGCAAAAAAAGAAAGTAGCAACGCTTAAATATGCTCATTGATAACCTAAGGCGGTGATTGAAATGGTGATGAGGCTTTCAAAGCTCTACGGCAAGCAGATTTACAATACGAAGGGCAACTACGTGGGTTACGTTGACGAGGTCTTAATCGAGATTGACAGGGGAAAAGGAAAAGTACTCGCGCTTGTTTTGCCGGGAGAAAAGGTTGGAGTCCCCTACGACCGCGTTACTGCAATAGGGGACATAGTCCTCGTGAAGGCAAAGGAGGATTAACCTTCTTTCACCTTTAAAGCTTCCAGGAACCTTTCTGTAACCGCTTCCTCAACGAGCTTAAGGAGGGAGTTCTTGTCCTTGGCGAGCTTGAAGATTCCAAGGGGTATCCTGGCCCCTCCGGCCCTCGCGTGGCCACCTCCGGAGCCGAGTTCTCCGAAGGCCTCCTTCATAACGGCACCGATATTGACCCTAACGTCTCTCGTCCTTGCTGAAATCTCGATTTTGTCGTCAACGATTCCAAAGACGAGGACGGTCGTTATGCCCTCCAGCCTGAGGAGGAAGTCCGCTGCTTCCGCAAGGGCGTCGCGGTTGGTAATGAAACCTACGTTGCTTATTATTATGTTTTTGTATATCCTCCTGTGCATTATGGCTCTCGCGAGGATTTCGGCGGTTTCGGTACTTATGTCGGGGTGCTCTATCTTATCAAGGAGCTCGTAGTCAACTTTACCGGCTAAAAATTCTATTGCCTTCAAATCGACGGGGCTCAGCTTCGAGAACTTCTTTGTGTCTATGTATATGCCGTAGAAGAGGGCAGTCGCGAGGGGCGGTGAAACTGCTATGTTGAGGCCTTTGAGATACTCCACGAGGATTGATGATGCTGAATTGACGTCGGGCCTTATGTCCAGGAATGCATCATCAGGAAGGACATCGGAGAGGTGCTGGAGAACCTGATGATGATCGATGACAATTTTAATCCTCTCGTAGTCGGAGTTCTCGAGTATTGTAAGGTTTCCATTGGGCTGACAATCAACTAGAGCTATGTAAGGATATCTTCTTAGTTCATATGAACCTCTAGAAACGCGAGTTACTTCGATTCCAAGGAGATTGATAAAGGCTCTGTTTTCGTGATGAGTGATCTCCCCACCGTGAACTATTTTTGTTTTGAATCCAAGGGTTTGAGCTATAAGGCTTAGAGCTGCGGCGCTTGCAAGAGAATCTGGATCAGGGTTGTCATGCATAACTATAAGCAGAGAATCGCCATTTGCCTTTAGTTCCCTGAGTTTTTTAACGAGAAGATTAACATTCTTTTTTTCTCCAATGTGCTTTACCATCCTAATCAGAGCATCTCTTAGAGCCGTTCTGGGGGAAATTGCATAGTCCACATTAACGTCTGCTTCAAAGCTTTCTTTTATGCTCGTCTTGAGCTCTTCAAGATTTATTTCATCGGGGAGCACCGTTATTATAGGAACTTCTTTATTGTTTGTTCTGATGACGTAGACGGTCTTTTTTATTGTTTCAACGTCCATAGTTGTTATTATCACGAGCTCTGATTTCTCAATTCCCGCTTTTAAGAGAGTAGCTGTATATGAAAAATCACCGTGAACTACATGAAAACCGCTTTCTTCAAGAGTTCTCGCTCGGATTTCATTTTTTTCAACTATCACAACATCGAACTCTCCCCTGAGGGCCTCTGCTATTGAACGCCCCAGGGCTCCCCCTCCAAGTATGAGGATTCTCATGACTATCACCCACTTTATGCACAACAATGTTTAAATAGGGGCTCTAATATACTAAACCGTGACCCTACCTACGGATTCTTTAATGAGAATGGGGATATATATAGATAATGGTGGTGGGTATGCAGCTACCGGATAAAACACCGCTCGTTGAGAACGTTGTAATAACATCGGCGAGTGAGCTTAGAGATCTTCTTAATCAGGCTCTTAGTCAGGGAAAAGGGGCTTTTCTAAAGATCTTCGCCAAAGACAAAAATGGGAAGTACTACATAACCGTGCTCCTTGATACTTCAAAAGTTCTGGCTGTAGAATGCCTTGTAGTTGACAATAAGCAGACTTTGATTGGAGAAGAAGCAGTTACCCTTCTTAAGTCAATACTTGAAAAGCCCATGGTTGTTGATGTGTACTCTTTGGACGAAATTGAAATGAAGCTTTCAATAGCCGAAAACCTCGAGATATATTCAGAAACTCCCAAAGTTCCCCTCGAAGAACTTCTATCTGGAAAAATAATTCAAACACAGAAGCCTGAAGAGATAACTTCAAGAACAGTTCAATCTGAAACACTAGCTGTTAGAAAACCCTCTTTCGAGCCCCAAAAGCCAGCCCAGCCTGAGATCGTTGTCAATTTTACTGGGGGCACACTTCCAGAGGGGGCCTTTAAGAAATATGCAGAGAACATCATAAGAGAAGCCAATAGAATCAAGGGGCTTTCTATAAGCAGAATTGAGTTCGATGCAAACGTCGGTGAGGGTGTTGTCTATCTAAATGTAAGGGTCTATGGAACAACTGAGAGTACTGACAGAAGGCAGGTAGAAATAGCGGAGAAAAGAATTTTCCACATAGTAAGCAAGTATGCCCCTATAATACTCAGGGAGGCAGAATACAAGCCCATATTGAAGGATATAAGTGTTATTCTAAACGGTGAGGAAGCAAGACCGCATGAGATTGTTGAGAAAGACAAAAAGAAAACAGGAGCTGTTACGAGGGACGGAAAGATTCAGTTATCTGTTCTTGAAGATGTCTGGCCATACTTTAGCAATTTCGCAAGAACGGTGATTAAAGAGTTAGAAACGGCAGGAATAAAGGTTAACAGGGCTTATTTTGACGTAAAGGGAAGAAGAGAGTTTGAAATAAATCTTTCAATAGTAGTTGAAGCTCCCTTTGACAGAGCAACTATTGAAAAAACAGTCAGGACGATTTTGAATAGACACGCAAAGGAACTATCAAGCTCAATAGACCGGTATATCACAGTTCACAATATTGAAGTTGAAGTTGTAGAAAGGGCACTTCAAAAACCAGATACAGCAAAAAGAGTTGTGACCAGTGGGAAAGCTGCGGAGATACTTGCCAAAAAAGAATTACTCGAGAAAGAAGTTGAAAAACTGCTGAAAGAAGCAGGAATAGAGGAACTAGCTCCTTTCACAGAGGAAAAGAAGAAAGAAGCAGAAGAAACTCTGCTGAGGAGTAGAATAGAGCCGGCAATAGAAACCCTGAAAAACAGAGTTCATGCAGAGCTGAAGCTCATTCCAAGGGTTACATTTAAGTGGCTTAAGCTCAACCACGAGATTCAGGGTTCGACAGTCTACGTTGATATCGAGGCATCTTTCGTCAAAGAAAGCGTTGGGGGCCTCTTTGGGGCATATTCAGGTGTTTCAGATGACAGGATAAAACGAGAAATAACTGAGACAATAAACAGAATTATCACAGAAGTCTCCAGAGAGTACAGTGTGTCAATAAGGCCAAGGAAGATAAACGTAATCCTCCGCTGACCTTTTCTCTTTTCAGCACTCAAGATCGTCATCATCCTTTCGTCAGCACTGCCGAGGTCATCATCGTAAGTAGTTCACCGGGACGGTTAAGTCCTTTTTTCATACCTTCATCTAAACGCTAAAGCGCTAATTTTTTAAGGCTTCCTCCAGAGTGGGAACCATGCAAACGTTAATCCTAGGGGTCGCATTGGCGCTTGCATCGGCATTTTCTTGGGCCTCGGCGACGATACTGGTTAGATTAGGCCTCAGAAAGCTGTCGCCAATCGGGGCAAATATCTTCAGGCTTTACGTTGCCTCAACGCTCTTTCTCATAATTTTCGCCCTAACCGGAAACCTGAGCGTTTTTAAACTTCCAGCAAGACTCCTCGTCCTAGCTTTTATCTCAGCACAGTTCGGCTTCGTTATAGGCGATTACTTCTACTTCAACGCCCTGAAAAGGATGGGCGTCTCGAGAACAGTTCCCATAACCTCAACATATCCCCTCTGGGCGATTCTGTGGGCAATCCTCTTTCTGGGCAAAAGGGTCAAGCCCCATGTGATTATTGGTGCCGTTCTCGTCGTCCTAGCAATCATCGTGGTCAAGAAAGCTGAAGAAGAGGAGCACGCCGACAGGCTCGGTTTCCTCTTCGCCTTTATCGCCCCAATTTCATGGAGCGTTGCCATAACTATAATGGACTACCTCACGAGAAGCATGCCTTCCCTTCAGCTTGCAGGTATTAGGATGGTCTTCGCGGCCCTGGGAATTTCGGTCTTCCTTCCAAGATATGGTGAAGAGGTCAGAAAAATAAGCAGAAGGGAAGCAATAGCCCTCACCGGTGCCGCCGTCCTGGGCCTAATCCTTGGGCAGTATCTCTTCGTGTATTCGGTCTCCCTCGTCGGTTCGCCAATAGCGGCACCGGTTTCAGCGATAAATCCAATAATAGCATCGCTACTGGCCGTCCTGCTTCTCAAGGAGAAGCCAAACGCGAGGATATTCGAGGGTCTGATTCTAGCTGTCGTGGGTGTCGTCCTTATCTCGGTGGGCTAAACTTTTAAGGCCCGTTTTCTATTCTAAATCGCCGACAGCGAGGGGACAATACCCCTCGCACGGGCTCGGTCTTCCCGCCTCCGCGAGGTAGTCGGGTTCGATGAGCGGAGCGTGCTCACGCCGAGCCCACAGGGCCGGGAGCATCCACCCGCGGGAGCAATGACCGCGGGCCTCTGTGCCCGGCCTACAGTATTAGAAAGGATTATAACTTCTTAGCTCCATAAATAACTGGTGGTTATTTATGGTAACAATACCTCGGCCAATTGATCCCAGAGAAATCCGGCGAATTCGAAAGGAGCTCGGCATAACTCAGGAGGAACTTGCAAAGAAAGCCGGGGTTACTCAAGCGTACATAGCGAAGCTCGAAGCCGGTAAAGTTGACCCAAGGCTCTCAACGCTGAACAGAATTCTTCAAGCTCTTCTAGAATGCAAAAAGGCTCAACTGAAAGCAAAAGATGTCATGTCTTCGCCAGTAATATATGTTAAGCCATATGAGAAAGTGGAAAAGGTAATTAGACTTATGAACGAGCACAACATTTCTCAGATTCCCGTTGTTTCTGGAAACAAGGTAGTGGGTTCTGTAACCGAGCGGACACTCGTAAGACAGAGCCTTGAGTACGAGGACATCTACGACAGAAAGGTCATGGAGATAATGGAGGAACCGTTCCCCATCGTAAATGAGGAGGAAGACTTGGAAGTTGTTAAGTATCTCCTTGAGGACAATCCAGCTGTTCTCGTCCAGAACAGAGAGGGAAAAATTGTTGGAATCATAACTCGTGTTGACCTTTTCAGAGTTGGTAAGGCATAGTCCACAACTTTTAAAACCTCTCCTTCTCAACATAGTTGGACATTTAATCCGGACAAAACGTCCAGGTGGTAACCATGAAAAAAACAGCGGTGCTTGTTGTTTTGCTCCTGATTGGAGCTGTTATAGCAACCGGATGTATAGCCTCAAATTCAACTACCCCCACGAAAAGTTCCTCATCAACGACGTCCCCAGCCTCAAGCCCAACAACCAGCTCAACAAAGAGCCCAGCCACGAGCTCGAGTTCAACGCAGATGGAAAAGAGCTACTACCCAATAACGATTAAGGACTTTGCAAACAGAACAGTAACAATAAAGGAGGAACCGAAGCGCGTTGTCTCACTCGCCCCAAGTATAACCGAGGACCTGTATTATCTGGGACTTCTCGACAGGGTTGTTGGAGTCACAGGTTACGAGGACTGGCCTCCCGAAGTTAAGAAAATCACCTCAGTTGGAGGCTACGGTGCCTACGCAAGCCTTGAAAAGATAGCAGAACTAAAACCGGACCTTATTATAGCAGACAACGCAGTATTTTACAAGAAGGGTTTCCTTGAAAGTCTGGAAAAGATAGCACCGGTTGTTATAATAGCCCCACAGAGCATTGATCAGATTCCTCAGGCAATTGAGCTCCTCGGAAAAATCTTCAACAGGGAGGACAGGGCGAAGGAAGTCATTGATGAGTTCAACGCAAAGGTAAATGCAATAAAGGAACTCACGAAGAATCAGCCAAAGGTCAAAGTCTTCTTCGTAACCTGGAGCAAGCCCCTCATGACCGCGGGCAAAAACACCTTCATCAACGACGTTATCACGATAGCCGGAGGAGCGAACATCTTTAACGATACCAAGGGATGGCCACAGGTCAGTGCTGAGGAGGTCATAGCAAGGAACCCCGATGTTATAATCTTGACACCCCACTGCGGAATGACGATTGAAGAGGCCTACAAGCTCTTTGCAGGAACCAACGCCGTTAAAGAGGGCCACGTTTACATGATTGAGAACGAGAACGACCTAATTCACCCGAGCCCGAGGATAATAAAGGGAATAGAGATTGTGGCAAAGCTCCTCCACCCAGATGCCTTCAAGACAAAGTATCCACTCACAATAAAGGACATGGCCAACAGAACCGTCACAATCCCGAAGGAGCCACAAAGGGTCGTTTCACTTGCTCCAAGCATTACTGAGACAATATTCTACCTTGGAGCCGGGGACAAGCTCGTTGGAGTTACGAAATATGCAGACTGGCCTCCTGCAGTGAAGAACATAACGAAGGTCGGTGGCTACGGAGCCTACGCCAACCTCGAAGAGATTGCCAAGCTCAAGCCCGACCTCATCATAGCGGACAACGCGGTGTTCTACAAGCAGGGCTTCCTTGAAAGTCTGGAAAAGATAGCGCCAGTTGTAATCGTCAACCCGAAGAGCATCGAGGGAATATACAAACAAATTGAGCTCATTGGAAAGATTCTCAACAGGGAGGAACAGGCCTCGATGGTGATAGCCGAGATGAAAGCACAGATAAGCTACATTGAGGGCCTCGTGGCCAACCAGAGCAGGCCGAGTGTGATGTATCTCGTTAGTACGTACAACGGCTACTGGATAGCCGGAAAAGACACCTTCGCGGACAGTATAATCAAAATTGCAGGAGGTAAGAATGCCTTCGAGGACATTACTGGCTGGAAAGCGGTCAGTGAAGAGGAAATCGTAGCAAGGAACCCGGACGTGGTTATCATAGCCTCAGCCTACGTTGACCCGAAGATATTCTGCTCAGGCCCGCTCTCAACGATCAAAGCCGCGAAGGAGGGCAGGGTTTACACTGTCAGCGATCCCAACGTCTTCCAGAGACCGAGCCCGAGGATTGTACTGGCAATCCGCGAGATGGCCGAACTGCTCCATCCGGACCTCTTCAAGTACCAGCCTCAGCCACTTGTCTGCTCTGCCAACACAACTGCCAACTCGACCGGCTGATTTTTAAGCTTCTTTTCCCTCTTTTTCCCGGTGATGCTATGGAGAAGAAGACCGTTTACAGGGTTCTGCTCGTGATTGTGATAATCCTGGCGATAATATTTACGCTCGGCGTTGTTGGCATCGTTCCCTTTGTCTGGAGCGAATACATAACGGTTTTCATGGTCATCCTGTTCTTCGTTCTGAGGTTCAGTAAAGGCGCTCAACCCTGAGGATTGAGAGGTAAAGGAAGACCATCGAGAGCAGGAGCAGGACGAGGAAGGCATAAATCGGATTGACGACGTCGTAGTAGTGGAGCATGGCGAAGCGAAGGCCATCAACGGAGTACGTCATCGGAGTTACGAGGCCCACAACGAGGAACCACTTCGGAAAAAGGAGGAGAGAAACTATAGCACCGCTCGTGAACATCATGGGGAGCCTAATCAGGTTGAGCCACGTCATGGCGTTTATTGGATTCTCGACGACGAGGGAAACGTAGAGGCCCAAGGCCGAGAAGGTAAAGGCTGACAGAACGAGAAAGAGCACAAAGAGTGAAAGGTTCCATATCGGATAGACCATGAAAGCCCTCAGGAAGAGAAGGCTAACGAAACCGACGAAGAGTCCGAATATCGAACCGGTGAGAACCTTGGCCAGAACGATTTCAGAATAACTCACCGGGGCAACCAGGAGTCTCTCAAAGGTTCTAAGCCTTCTCTCAAAGATTATCGAGGACGAGACGAAGGAGGTCGTCCCGAAGAGGACGGAAATCGAAACGAGACCCGGGGCAAGGTGGTCAACGTCACCGAAGCGAACTGCAAAGGCCAGGGTGAAAACCAGCGGAAAAACGATGCCCCAGCTTATCGAACCGGGTTTTAGAACGTACTCTCTAAGCTCCTTTTCAGCTATTGCAAGGACCTTCAAAGCGGACACCCCCCGCAGGGACAGCCCTTGGTCAGCTCAACGAAAACGTCCTCAACGCTCGGAACCTCTGTGCAGAGGCCCTCAATCCTGAAGCCAAGCTCGGTCTTTAAAGAGTACAGCCTTTCGAGGAATTCATCGACGTTTTCAACCTCCAGAAGGAGCCTCCCCTCATCGAAGGAAACGTCGTACTCCTCTAGGGCCCTCAGGAGAGAAGATGTCAAAGGCTCGACCGAGAGCTTTACAATGACCTTTTTTCCGATTAACTTTGCGAGCTCACCCCTCTTGCCCTCGGCTACTATCTTTCCCTCCCTCATTATCGCTATCCTCTGCGGAATCGTCTCAGCTTCAACCATGTTGTGGGTCGTTATGAAGACAGTCATGCCCCTCTTATTTAGAACCCTGATGAGCGCCCTGACGGCCTTGGCGGAGTGAACATCCAGCCCGTTCGTCGGCTCATCGAGGAAGAGGACTTCGGGCTCGTGAATCAATGCTGAGGCTATCGTCACCCTCCGCTTAAAGCCCGTGCTCAACTTCCCAAACTTCCTATCGGCTGGAAGTTCGAACTCCCTTATGAGCTCCTCAACCCTCTCAAGGGGGGCATCGTAGAGCTTCGCCATGAACCTTAGGTTGTCCCTTACTGTGAGCTCGTCGTAGAGGTTCGAAACGTCCGGAACAAGGCCTATTGACTTCCTAACCGCGAGCCTCTCCCTTTTGACGTCGAAACCGTTGACGTAGGCCTCCCCAGAGGTAATTGACGTTAAGGTCGTTAACATTCTCACGGTGGTCGTCTTTCCGGCACCGTTGGGACCCAGTAGGGCAAAGGCTTCCCCTTTCTTCACACTAAAGCTAACACCCCTCACGGCCTCGAAGTCACCATAGCGCTTAACGAGGTTCTTAGCTATTATCGCTTCCGCCATAGTAGAACCCCCAACAGCAGGATAGCCAAGAGCAGGGAGAGACCAACGTAGGGGTTAAAGCCAAACGTCTCGGTTTCCTCGGTCGAGGTGACGGTAGGTCGGGCCTCGCCGAGGGACCACGCCTCAATGACGCTGTAGCAGTTTTGGACATCATGGGAGCCGTATTCCGTCAGGAAGTAGCCCTTGGGCGAAAAGGCGACGTGGTAAGCGGTCCCGTTGAAGCGCTGGAACCACACAACAGTTCCGTTGGGCGCTATAAGCTCGGCAGTTTTTCCATAGCTAACGACGGTGTAATTGTCTCTGGTTCCAACGTCGTAGGCGTAGCCGATGAGGGGAACGGAGTAGATGGCTTTTCCATCGAGGGCAAGAAGGGTAACGTTCCCGAAGTTCCCGGCAACCGCGATGCCATTCCCGTCGGTATCAACGGCCCTGGCATAGCCGTTGAACTTTTTCTTCCAGAGGACCTTCCCGTTTTCATCAAACGCTATAAGCTCACTCCACAATTCCGACTGCGGAACCACGAGGGCCAGAACCTCATCTCTGGCTACCAGAACTTTCCTAACCGGGCCGGGATTGGTTTTCCACAGGGGTTGTCCGGAAGCTGAAAACACCCACAGCCCCGAGTCCGAACCAACGAGAACCTTATTCCCCCACAGGAGAACGCTCCATGTGTAGTTTCCCAGGCGCTTTTCCCAGGCGAGTTTACCGTTCCGGAAGAGGTAAACCCAGCCCGAGGCATCGCCCGCAACGGCGATACTGCCGTTTTGAGAAATCGAAACGCTGACGACGGCTTCCCTCAGGTTCCTCTCCCACAGGACTTTACCGTCTTTAAAGGCCTGAACCCACCTGCCCTCGGTGCCGATGAGCAGAATATCGTTGTCGGAAAGAGCTGAGGAATAGGCTATCCCCCTTGTTGGTGCCTTCCAGAGAAGCTTTCCGTCGGGACTCAGCAGTTCAGCGTAGTATCCGAAGGCCAGCCCAATCGCTCCGTTCTCGTTTAAGGCCATCGAGAAGACGGCGCATGTGTCGGAGTAGCTCCAGAGATGGGAGGGCTCAAGGGCAAAGGCGTATGGAATGACTAGCAGGATAAGTGCGATTGCAACGAATGTTTTGCTTTTCATCTCACACACCGGCATTCGTTCGGACAACCTAATAAAAAGCTTTCCGGTGTATAGTTGCTAAAACACTTTTGTTCTTCTTTCCCCGTTAGGCTAAACAAACGATGTAAACCTTTGGTTTAGAATTCTCGGGTTTAAAAACGCTTTTTTAGGCTCCGGCAGAGTTCATACTGAGGAACAAAAATGGTCGTGTGTATGTTTATGTTCATCGGAGGTGATTGGGTTGAGATACGTTAAGTTGCCGAAAGAAAACACCTATGAGTTCCTCGAAAGGCTCAAGGAGTGGGGCAAGCTCTATGCCCCTGTAAGGATTTCAGAGAAGTTCTACGATTTCCGCGAAGTTGACGACGTCAGAAAGGTGGAATTTCACTACAACAGGACGATAATGCCTCCGAAAAAGTTCTTCTTCAGGCCTAGGGAAAAGCTCTTCGAGTTCGACCTGAGGAAGCCCGAATACAGGGAAACGATTGAAGACGTTGAACCCTTTGTCCTCTTTGGAGTGCACGCCTGCGACATCTTTGGCCTGAAAATACTCGACACCGTTTACCTCGACGAGCTTCCCGACAAGTATTACAGGGTTCGCAGGGAGAAGGGAATCATAATCGGAATAAGTTGCATGCCAGATGAGTACTGCTTCTGCAACCTAAGGGAGACCGATTTTGCCGATGACGGCTTTGACCTGTTCTTCCACGAGCTCCCAGATGGATGGCTGGTTAGGGTTGGAACCCCCACCGGCCACAGAATAGTGGACAAGAACATCGAGCTCTTTGAAGAGGTTACAACAAAGGATATCTGCGCCTTCAGGGAGTTCGAGAGGAAGAGAAGCGAGGCCTTCAGGTACCACGAGGACTGGAGCGACCTGAGGTATCTCCTTGAGCTCGAAATGGAGCACCCCATGTGGGACGAGGAGAGCGAGAAATGCCTGGCATGTGGAATATGCAACACCACTTGCCCCACCTGTCGCTGTTATGAAGTGCAGGACGTGGTGAACCTTGACGGAGTTACGGGCTATCGGGAAAGGCGCTGGGACTCCTGCCAGTTTAGAAGTCATGGCTTAGTTGCCGGCGGTCACAACTTCAGACCAACCAAAAAGGACCGCTTTAGAAACCGCTACCTCTGTAAAAACTCCTACAACGAAAAGCTGGGCCTAAGCTTCTGTGTGGGATGTGGTCGCTGTACGGCATTCTGTCCGGCGGGGATTAGCTTTGTGAGGAACCTGCGCGTCATCCTCGGCCTCGAAGAGCGCTCTTGCCCCGGGAAAATAGCCGAAGAGATTCCAAAGAAAGGTTTTGCCTATGCGGAAAACATCAGGGGTGAGGACGTATGAGCGAATTACCCAAGGATATTATGATGCCCGACGATAACCCGTACGCCCTCCACAGGGTTAAGGTTCTGAAGGTCTACCAGCTCACGGAAAAGGAAAAGCTCTTCCTTTTCCGCTTTGAGGACCCGAAGATAGCCGAGAAGTGGACCTTCAGGCCGGGCCAGTTCGTCCAGCTGACCATTCCCGGCGTTGGAGAGGTGCCGATAAGCATCTGCTCCTCGCCGATGAGAAGGGGCTTCTTTGAGCTGTGCATCAGAAAGGCGGGAAGGGTGACAACTGTAGTCCACAGGCTTAAGCCCGGAGATACGGTTCTCGTTCGCGGTCCCTACGGCAACGGCTTCCCTGTTGATGAGTGGGAGGGCATGGATTTACTCCTCATCGCCGCTGGACTGGGAACGGCCCCGCTGAGGAGCGTTTTCCTTTACGCGATGGACAACCGCTGGAAGTACGGCAACATAACGTTCATCAATACTGCCCGCTACGGTAAAGACCTGCTCTTTTACAAGGAGCTTGAGGCAATGAAGGACCTAGCGGAAGCTGAGAACGTCAAAATAATCCAGAGCGTAACCAGAGACCCGGACTGGCCAGGGAGACACGGCAGGCCCCAGAAGTTTATCCCAGAGGCAAACACCGACCCCAAGAAGACGGCCATAGCCATCTGCGGTCCCCCGAGGATGTACAAGTCAGTCTTCGAGGCCCTCATAGAATACGGTTACAAGCCAGAGAACATCTACGTAACCCTGGAGAGGAAGATGAAGTGCGGAATCGGAAAATGTGGTCACTGCGTTGCCGGAACGAGCACGAGCTGGAAGTACATTTGCAAAGACGGGCCGGTTTTCGGCTACTTTGATATAGTTTCAACACCCGGGTTGCTCGACTGAGGTGATGGGAATGGAGGAGAAAAAAATCCGCATCGGGTTTTACGCTCTAACCTCATGCTACGGCTGTCAGCTCCAGTTAGCTATGATGGACGAGCTCCTACAACTCATTCCAAACGCTGAAATCGTATGCTGGTACATGCTCGAGAGGAACAGCGTCGAGGATGAGCCGGTTGACATAGCCTTTATCGAAGGAAGCGTCTCTACGGAGGAAGAAGTTGAACTCGTTAAGAAAATCCGCGAGAACGCGAAGATAGTGGTGGCCGTCGGTTCCTGTGCCGTTCAGGGCGGTGTCCAGAGCTGGGAAAAGGATAAGCCACTTGAGGAGCTCTGGAAGACGGTTTACAGCGATGCCAAGGTCAAGTTCCAGCCCAAGATGGCCGAGCCAGTCTCGAAGTACATCAAGGTGGACTACAACATCTACGGCTGTCCACCGGAGAAGAGGGACTTCCTCTACGCCCTCGGGACGTTCCTAATAGGTTCCTGGCCGGAGGACATAGATTATCCAGTCTGCCTTGAGTGCAGGCTGAACGGAAATCCGTGCGTGCTTCTGGAGAAGGGTGAGCCCTGCCTCGGCCCGATAACGAGGGCCGGGTGTAACGCCCGCTGTCCTGCTTATGGTATAGCGTGCATCGGTTGCAGGGGCGCGATAGGCTACGACGTTGCCTGGTTCGACTCGCTCGCGAGGGTCTTCAAGGAGAAGGGTCTGACCAAGGAGGAAATCCTGGAGAGAATGAAGATTTTCAACGCCCACAATCCAAAGGTCGAGGAAATGGTCAACAAGATATTCGAGGGGGTGAAAGAATGAGCAGGGTTTACCTCCCAATCACCGTTGACCACATAGCGAGAGTGGAAGGCAAAGGCGGGGTTGAGATTGTAGTTGGCGACGATGGCGTCAAGGAGGTCAAGCTCAACATCATCGAAGGGCCGAGGTTTTTCGAGGCCATAACCATAGGCAAAAAACTCGAGGAGGCCCTGGCCGTTTACCCGAGGATATGCTCCTTCTGTTCGGCGGCGCACAAACTGACCGCGGTGGAAGCGGCGGAGAAGGCGATAGGATTCACCCCGCGCGAGGAGATTCAGGCCCTAAGGGAGGTCCTCTACATAGGCGATATGATAGAGAGCCACGCTCTCCACCTCTACCTTCTCGTTCTGCCCGACTACCTCGGCTACTCCGGGCCACTCCACATGGTTGAGGAATACAGGAAGGAGATAGGAATAGCACTCGACCTCAAAAACCTCGGGAGCTGGATTATGGATGAGCTGGGAGCGAGGGCCATACACCAGGAGAACGTCATCCTGGGTGGCTTCGGAAAGCTTCCCGGCAAAAGCGTTCTTGAGAAAATGAAGGAGCGCCTGAAGGAAGCCTTACCCAAAGCGGAATACACCTTTGAGATCTTTACTAAGCTTGAACAGTACGAGGAAGTTGAGGGGCCGATAACCCACTTGGCGGTAAAACCGAGGGGTAACGCCTACGGAATCTACGGGGACTACATAAAGGCCAGCGACGGCAACGAGTTCCCGAGTGAAGAGTATAAGGAGCACATAAAGGAGTTCGTCGTTGAACACAGCTTTGCGAAGCACTCCCACTACCATGGGAAGCCCTTCATGGTCGGAGCCATATCGCGCGTCGTCAACAACTCAAGACTCCTCTACGGGAAGGCCAAAGAACTCTACGAGGACCACAAAGAGTTGCTCAGGCCAACGAACCCCTTCGCCAACAACCTTGCTCAGGCCCTCGAGCTCGTCTACTTCATCGAGCGTGGAATCGACCTCATCGATGATGCCCTCGCCAAATGGCCCTTCAGAGCCAAAGACGAGGTAAAGATTAAGGACGGCTTTGGCGTCTCTACCACGGAAGCACCGCGTGGAATACTCGTCTACGCCCTTGAAGTCAAGGACAGAAGGGTGGCTTACGCTGACATAATAACGCCGACGGCCTTCAACCTGGCGATGATGGAGGAGCACGTCAGGATGATGGCAGAGAAGCACTACAACGATGACCCGGAGAGGCTGAAGCTTTTGGCCGAGATGGTGGTGAGAGCCTACGACCCGTGCATCTCCTGTTCAGTGCACGTGGCGAGGCTCTGACCTCTCAACTTTTTTAAGGTCTTTAAACTAACTAAAACCGGGGAGAGAGATGGGGGAGGTTGTTATTCAAGTCGTCGTTCCCGATGGCTACGAGGAGGCCTTTAAAAAAGAGGTTGAGGAGATGGCCAAATACCTTCGAAACAGGGAGAGGCTAAAGAAAAAGATGGAAAAGCTCTTTGGAATGCTAAAAACCGACAAAACGTGGAAGGAAATGAAGAGGGAGATGTATGAAGGGCGTCTTGCTCGATACCTCGATTCTCCTTGAGCACTTCAAAGGAAATCCCAAGGCCAGAAACGTTCTCCTGAGTTTAATGGAGTCCGATGTAGTTCTCTTCATTAACCCTATAATCTTCAGTGAGGTCGTTTATCTGCTTCTCGGCTTCTATTCCGATGTATCTCCAAGAAGCCTGAAGGGAAAGCCTGAAAAGCTACCTGAGGAGCTTGACCTCGTTTTTGAAGTCCTTGAAGAATACGCCTTTGTGGAACTTGGAGAGAAAACTTCTCTGATAGCTAGAGACCTCATTAGGAAATACGCCATGCTCCCGAACGACGCCTTAATCCTAGCGACCTGCATAGAGCACGGCTTCTCCTTGGCGACGCTCGATGAGGATTTTAAAATCCCAGCGAAAGAAGAGGGAATTCAGTTGCTGGGCGTATGAATAAAAAGAAAGGGAAAGTCAACCGCTCATTCTCTCGCAGGGGAAGTAAACCTTGCCAACGAAGCCCTCTCCTGTGGGTCCAACGATGTAAACGTCCCCTATTGAGTACCTGTAAACGATAACCATGTTCCCACTCTTGGATTTACATATACCGGGCAGAACATACGTTCCGTTTATGAATTCAACTTGGGGAGCATTGGCAATCTGGATTGGCTCGTGGAACTTCATGGTAATGTTGAACGTCTCGTTCCACAGGGTTATTCTTTTCACGGACACGAGAAGGGGCCTCACAAGGTAATTGGCTCCGTACTTCTCGACCTCATAGTTGACGGTCATATCAACGGTTTTGTTGGGGACTCCCGAAACCCTAATGTTCAGAAGAACAATGGAGCCGTTGATAAGAAAAGCTGTTAGTGAAAGAGGATCGCGGGACTCGTTGTACTCATAAACTGGAATCATGTATGTGGGAACCATATAAACATCGTTTGAGAGCCTGAATGTTGAAAGGTTGTAAACAGGCCCCCCGGCCTTTATGAATATCACCGGATATGAGTAGTGAACGACTATGTGACGGTAGCCTGTGAAATTGGCCGTGACGTTAACCGTTACGGCAGTTACGTTGATGGGGACTTTAAACGGAACCTCTGTAACGTTGAGGGAAAAGCTCTGAGAAGCCGATGAATTTCTTCCAACCTGCACGAGGCATCCAGCCGAAAAAACCGCCAGGATGAGAACAAGGACCATAATCTTCTTTGCCATAGGAACATCCCTCACATGTTTCTTTGATACTATTATGACAACTGTCAGTTGTATATATAAGGGTTTTGGTAAAACTTCATAAACATCGGGGGGAACTCAATTGGGGGAGTATATGAGAACACTAATTCTCGCCCTCGGAAACGAACTCATGAGGGACGATGGAGTTGGACTTAAAGTTGGCAGAGTTCTCAAGGAGATGGGCTACAACGTTCTCGAAGCTGGAACCGACGTCTTCCTCCTGGCCAACCACTACAAAGGAGAGGATAGGATTGTTATAGTTGATGCAATACTCAGCGATAAGCTTGAAGCGGGTGAAATAGTTCATCTGAGGGGGGAGGAAGTTTTTGAAAAACTAAAGGCAGAGATAAGGAGTGCTCACTTCATGGGTGCGATAGACGGCTTGAAACTCCTAATGGCAATGGACGAGCGCCTTGCCAAAGCGGACATCCATTTCGTGGGTGTTGTTGTCAGGGAGATAGACCTTGGGATGGAGCTGAGCGATGAAGTCAAGGACGCCATTCCGAGGGTCGTTGAGCTTATCGAACGCCTCTCTAGGGACAGTAAAACCCCAAAAGGACATCCTTAAATACAATGTGAGTATAGATAAAATGAGGGATGTTTATGGAGGCCTATAAGTGCGAACGCTGTGGGGCGCCCCTTGAGGTGACCCCCGAGACAATCGTTGCCGTCTGTCCGTACTGCGGTTTTCCGAACCACATCACCGGAAACCTCAGGACTGAGGACATGTTCATCGTTCCCTCGATGAACAAAAACCAGATAGCGGAGGCGTTCTGGCGAACCGTTGAGAAGGACTTTGACCTCAGGCGAATTAAGGACTCCATTCAGGTAGTGGAAATCGAAGGCCACTACGCCCCCTACTGGGTTGGGAACGTTCACGTCGAGGGAGACGTTGAGTATACGGTTCTTGAGGAGGAGTGCCATACCTACACCGACAGCGACGGGAACACAGAGACCAGATGTCACACCGTCGAGAAGCACTATCACGACTACGTTGATGAGACGCTCCACCTGATAGGGCCCGCCAGGAGGCAGGTGGCGAGCTTCGGTGTTGACGACATCATAAAGCACTACTCCAGAACGAATCCAGAGGAGAAGCGCCTGCTCGACCTTGACGAGGGCCAGTGGGAGAGGCTCAAGCTTGAGATACTAAACACCGAGATGGACGAGGAACAGGCAAAGCTGATGATGAGGGAAGACGCTATAGACGTCATAAGGAACCGCTATTCCGCGAAAGCTGACAAGATAGACTGGTTCGATGTGAAAGCCGAGGAACCGAAGTACACGCGCCTCGTGCTCCTGCCGATGTGGACTGTCTATTACAAGTTCGAGAACTCGATATACCATTCGGTCTTCGCGGGCTGGGACGGAAAGAGGGTGGCATCAACCGAACCCATGTCCACCCTGAGGAGGGCCGAGTACCTCGGCGGTGTAGTGCTTGGACTTCTCATCGGGGCCTTTGGAGTCGCCTACGGAGCGGGAGTGAACGACCTGGGCATAGGGGCCTTCTCCCTCGGAATAGGCTCGGTCTTAAGCGGTTACTTCGGCCTTAGAGTCCTCGAAGGCCAGCGCGTCGAGAGGGGTGGTTGAAGTGGAAGTCACCTGTCCCACCTGCTCGGCCAAGTTTAAAGTTCCCGACACCGTTGAAGTGGCAACCTGTCCCTACTGCGGAACGACGTTTCACGTTCATACCAAAGAGACCGGTGAACACTTCTTCTTCCCGCCGATGAAAAAAGACGCAGGTGGAGTTCTCCTCAAGTTCCTCTCAAGGCAGTATGGTGCCCCGGCTGACATAACAGGGGCGAAGATAACCAAAAAGGAACTTCACTGGGTCCCGGTTTACTTCTTCTACCTCCACGGGAGGAGCAGAAGATGGGGGAGCGTTGAGGAAGTCCAGTTCATGGGGATTCCGGCAGGTTCTCCCTTCGAGAGCCTCCTTCAGGGCTATCCCTTCCCGATTAGGGGGAAGGTCTTCTTCAGCGAGGACATTGTGAAGAAAGGCCGCTACTACGAGCCCGAGGTGTCGAGGGAGGAGGCGGAGGAGCTGGCTAGGGTAGCTTTGATAAACGCCCTGAAGGGCGAAGGAAGTCAGGAGGATAAAGACATAAGCGAGGAGGAACTTGAGCTCGAGGTTCGCTACCTCGGTTTGGTTCATTACCCCCTCTGGGAGCTCCGCTACGAGTATGGGGGCAACGAATACTGGGGCTACGTTGACGGAACCGATGGGAGGGTTATCTCAGCTGAATACCCGCTGGAGAGCGAGGCCAGGAAGAAGGCCACCGCCCTGGCGATGGGCGTCGTTGGAGCGGGTGCGGTTCTGGGTGTAATAGCCTCGGCCATCTTTGGAACTCCATGGGGAATTCTCGGTGGGATTGTCCCGGGCATTGCCGGGGCCTGGGGGATAGGCTCAAAGGGCGCCGTGAAGAAGAGAATAGTGAGCGGTGTCATGAAGGGTCGCTCCGGAAACCTTTACTTCCAGCCGATTTGAGGTGATAACATGGGGAAGGAGACCTCAATAGTTGAGAAGCTTGAGCTCGTGATTCCCGGTTTCCACGGATACAAGAAGAAGGAACTTTTGAGGGAAGACGACAGGCTAATCAGGGGCAAGGTCGCGGAGATACTCGGCCAGGCCAAGAGGGAAATGGAGAGGGCACTTCAAAGGTGCGCGATGGTGAACTGCCAGCAACTTATGGCCATTGAGAACCTAAGGAAGAAGCTCATGATGCTTGAGAGCAGGGTCAGACATGCGGAGGCAGGCTACCGCGGTTACTTCGACAGGATTAAGTTCAGGGAGGAGGAGATAAAGAGGCTCATAGAGTACGATGCCAAGATGATTGAGCTGGCCGAGGAGATACTCAACGAGGCCAAGAACCTGAACGCGCAGGTTGCAAATCCCCAATCCCTTGGAATGGCGGTGCTGAACCTCGATGACAAACTCGTTAACTTTGAAGAGGTTTTGAGCCAGAGGATGAGCTTCGCGGTGGGTGAGTGAGATGGTTCAGGTGATAGAATGGGTCAATCCCGGGGAAGACGAGATAATCTGGCGCTATCCAAATGAGGTCATAAAGTGGGGCGCCCAGCTGATAGTCCACGAGTACGAGGTAGCGGTCTTCATGCGCGACGGAAAAATCTACGATGTCCTCGGCCCGGGAAGGCACACCCTAACGACGCAGAACCTGCCACTCCTCTACAAGCTCGTCGGAGGAAGCAACAGCCCATTCAAGGCCACGATAATTTTCGTCAGCACCAAACAGTTTCAGGGACGCTACGGAGGAGAAACGCAGACGAGGGAACTGGCTCCGGTCAAGTACTACGGCGTCTACTGGTTCAAGGTTGCCGACCCGGTTCTCTTCATAACCGAGGTGGTCGGGGGGCAGAGCCTCTACGACGCTCAGGACGTTACAAAGTTCATTCGCGCTTATTTCAACGAAGGCATGATGAAGCACCTTTCCACTTACTCGATAGTTGACCTCTTCCAGAACCTCGACATGGTGAGCACTCAGGTTAAGGTAAAGCTGATGGAGGACTTCAGAAGGCTTGGCCTTGAGCTGGTTGATGTAAAGATTGAGGGCGTCAACACCACCGACGAGTGGCGTCAGAGGCTCTTCTGGCTCATGCAGACGGGCAACGCTCAGGCAGTGATGCAGATGGACACGGTAAAGCAAGTCGCTGCTGAACTCGGAAAGAGCCCCGGAGCTGGGGTGGGAACCGGAATGGTCCTGGTTCCCCAGCTCTTCCAGCAACCGGCCCAGCCCTATGCTGGAACACCCGCGGGGCCACAGCAACCCGTTGCTCCAGCGATGCAACAAGGCCAGCAGGAAATCTGCCCGTACTGTGGCAAGCCGATTCCACCAGGGGCGCGCTTCTGTCCCTACTGCGGGCACGAAATCAAGCGCTGTCCCAACGGCCACATAGTTCCAGAAGGGGCGAAGTTCTGTCCCGTCTGCGGGGCGAAGATTGAGTAATCCCCTTTCCACTTTTCCTGCCCTAAAAGGAGTTAAAAGGGAAAGTTCAAAGTCCAAACTTCTCCTCGATGTAAGCCATTATCAGCTCCTTCGTTGCGAGGAGGCCTTTAACGTGCGTTCTCTCCATGCCGTGGCTCGCATGGACACCGGGCCCAAGGAGGGCAACCCTGAAGTCCCAGCCGGCTCTTAAAGCTGCTGAACCGTCGGAACCGTAGTAGGGAAAGATATCCACGACGTGCGGTATGTCTTTCTCTTCGGCCAGCTCTATCAGTCTGGTCGTCATCTCGTAGTCATATGGACCGGTTGAGTCCTTCGCCGCTATCGAGACGGCCGTTTCTTTACCGTAGACGCCTTCACCGACAACGCCCATGTCCACGACGAGTAGCTCTTTAGTGCTCGATGGATAGCCTGCTGAACCCCCGTGGCCGACCTCCTCGTAGGGCGAAAAGAAGAAAGCAACTGGCAGTTTTTCGAGCTCGTCAGCCAAATCGAGAAGGAGGTCAATCATAACCGCGACGCTCGCCTTGTCATCTAAAAAGTGCGCCTTGACGAAGCCGTTGACGTACTCGAACTTCGGGTCAAAGGCTATAAAATCTCCTGGTCTGATGCCGAGCTTCTCGGTGTCTTCCTTCTTCTCGACGAGCTCGTCGAGACGGATGTACATGTTCTCCTCTTTCCTCTCCTTCTTTCCGGCTTCCCTGTTCACATGGACGCTCGGGTTCTTGAGGAGGAGCGTTCCTCTAAACTTCTTTCCGGAGCGGGTTATTATCGTGCAGTACTCACCCTCGAACGTCGGAAGGAGAAGCCCACCGATTTTTGTGAAGCTCAAATGCCCGTCTGGCAAAATTCCCTTCACCATCGCTCCAAGGGTATCAACGTGGCCCGCTATGACGAGCTCGGGCTCAGGATGGTTGCCCGCTATTAAGGCTCCTTTGTTGGTGTAATACGTTCTTATTCCGGCCTCGTTGAGCCTCTTCTCAATGTGCGCAAGAACCTCCCTGGTGTAGCCAGTCGGAGAAGGTATCCCCAGAATCTCCCTGAGAATCTCGACGACGCGCTCCATAGGAACCACCGTTAAGAAGTGGCTCGAAGGGTTAAAAAGGGCATCGGCAGAAGGTCAAGGGGACAAAAGCGCCCAAGAAATCTGGTAGCGGGGGGAGGATTTGAACCTCCGACCTCCGGGTTATGAGCCCGGCGGGCACTCCTAGCTGCCCCACCCCGCTGCTCGACCCGTTAGTTAGTCATTCGGGGAGACTTTATAAATCTTTCGGAGCGGGATTTATATTCCCTCCCGTCGTTCTTGGTTCGGTGGTGTCATGTACCTGACGAAGGAAGAGGAGCTTATTCTAGCCGGGGAATACGGCTACGCGCTCCAGAAGGCGATGGAGATACTGGTGGCACTCGGCGATATTTACGGTGCCGAAAGGCTCATTCCGATAAAAAGTGCCCAGATTGCCGGCGTTTCCTACAAGAACCTTGGTGAAGCTGGCCTTGAGTTCCTGAGGGACTTTGTAAACGCTGGAGCAAAGGTGAGTGTCTACACAACGCTGAATCCGGCGGGGATAGGCGATGAGGAGTTCATGGAAAAGCAGAGGGAAGTCCTGGACCTTTACAGGGCCATGGGGATAGAGGTTACCTCAACGTGCACGCCCTACTACGGGGCGAACCTGCCCAAGTTCGGCGACCACATAGCTTGGAGCGAGAGCTCGGCGGTAAGCTTTGCCAACTCGATAATAGGAGCGAGAACCAACCGCGAAGGTGGACCCTCAAGCCTCGCCTCAGCCATCGTTGGCAAAACGCCTGAATACGGACTCCACCTCGACGAGAACAGGAAAGCCACCGTGAAGGTAAAAGTGGAAGCGAGAGTAAAGACGTTCGTGGATTACTCAGCACTCGGCTATCACCTAGGAAGGGCCCTGGGCAACGACGTGCCCTACATAACCGGCCTCAAGCCAGAGAGTCTGGACTACCTCAAAGAACTCGGCGCTTCAATGGCGGCAACGGGTTCTATAGCTCTCTACCACGTCGAGAACGAGACGCCGAAATACAAAAACGCGATAGACAAAGAGCTGGAAACCATAACCGTCGATGATAAGGACATCGAAGCCGTTAAGGAGCAGTTCCAAGATGACTGGAAGGACATCGACATGATTCTAATCGGTTGTCCCCATGCATCCCTCCAGGAGGTCAAAGAGATAGCCGGGCTTTTAAAGATGCGGGGAAGGCCACTCAAAATACCGCTCTTCATCACCGCGAGCAGAGCTGTAAAAGCGCTCGCCGATGCCCTCGGCTACACGGAAACCATAGAGCGCTACAACGGCAGGATTATAGCCGATTCGTGCTTTGTTGTGTCCCCGATAAAGGGCTGGTACAGGGGAATAGCAACAAACAGCGGGAAGTCGGCTTTCTACTTCCGTTCCTTCGGCTTCAACGTCAGGCTGGACGATGCTGAGAGGCTCATAAAAGAGGCCCCGTGAGGTGAGACCATGAAGCTTAAGGGGAGGAAAATCGTTGGCGGAAAGGCAGAGGGAGAACTGATAGTGTCCCAAAAGCCCCTCTCATTTCTCGGAGGCGTTGACCCCGAGACGGGAATCGTCACCGATGCCGAGAGCGACATAAGGGGAAAAAGCATAGCCGGGAAGATACTCGCATTTCCAAGGGGAAAGGGCTCAACGGTTGGCTCCTACATAATCTACGCCCTCAAGAAGAACGGAAAGGCGCCAAAGGCCATAATAGTGGGAGAGGCAGAGACAATAGTTGCAACCGGTGCCATAATAGCGGGAATCCCGATGGTTGATGGCATAGACGTCTCAAAGCTCAGGACTGGAATGAAGGTTAAGGTTAATGCCGACAGAGGAGAAATCGAAGTTGAGGAGTAACTTTTTAACCTCCCTTTCAATTTTAACCTCGGAGGTAAAAGATGCCGAAGGGAATTTACGAGTGTCTCAATTGTGGATACAGAGAAGAGAAGGATTCAAGCGAACCCCTTCTTGAGCACTCCTGTCCCCGATGCGGGGGAGATATGATTCTCGTTGGTTACGTTACTGAAGATGTCACTAAAAAACCAGTAGAAGTCCCTTCATCAGGACAATCCGAGTTCATTGAGAATGAAACACCAGGCCTTCCTCCTGAGGTGAAAGCAAAAGTAAAGACATTTTATAACGCAAGTTTTGTAGGATTTGATGGAAGAGTGTTTGTCTTTGAAGTCAACGAGATACTTGAACCAAATTTTGAAAAGGTTCTAAGAGAGATGGAAGAACTAGGCTACTGGTGTGCACTAAAAAAACGCAATGGGAAGATACTCCTGTTTGTCTTCCCAGCGGGAGAAATCAAACCCGACAACAAATGGCTACCCTGGGTTTTTCTCGTTGCGACGATACTTACAACATTCTTTTCAGGTTACTTGCTGGCGGTAAATTACATTTCTGCTCTGGACTATTATGGTCTTTCCGGATTCAGAAATCCATATTTAATAGCTCTTTCCTTCTCAGTAAGTGTTATGGCAATTATCGGAACTCACGAGCTTGGTCACAAAATAGCAGCTGCTTATCATGGTGTTCGCGCAACCATGCCTTACTTCATTCCTTTTCCCTTCAGCTTAATTGGTACTCTCGGTGCAGTTATAAGAGTTAAGTCTCCGCTTCCAACTAGAGATTCCGCAATAGATTTAGGCGCTAGCGGACCAATAGCTGGTTTCTTAGTTGCAATTCCGGTTACAGCAGTCGGATTAAAACTCTCAATAGTTGTTCCCCCAACTGCCGTTCCTCAAACAAAGGGAGGTGTCTATTTCGGAACTAATCTCTTGTTTGAGCTCTTAACCAAAGCGATACTTCATGTACCAGATAATTATGTAATATTCCTTCATCCAGTTGCTATGGCAGGGTGGGTTGGATTGCTTGTTACATTTCTCAACTTAATACCCGTCGCTCAGCTCGATGGAGGCCATATTCTAAGGGCGTTTATCAGTGAAAAAATTCACAGGGCAATAACATACGTAACAGCGTTTGTTCTTATAGGGCTGAGTTATCTTTGGAGTGGCTGGCTTATATGGGGTTTACTCGTGCTGTTAATAGGCTCTGCAGGCAATCCAGGTGCTCTAGATGAAGTTTCTCCGATATCAAAGAAAAGAATAGTTCTTGCAATAATTGCAGGGATAATATTCATACTTACAGCAACTCCGAGGCCAATATGGACTACTTAGATTTACCTGCTTCCTTGAGTATTTGTTCAATATCGTAGTATATTGAATCTCTCGAAACGCCAAAAATTCTGGCTAGTTCGGAAATGTTCAGGACCTTAGGATTGTAGTTAAAGGCCTCAAGAACCATGGCTATTAATTTTCTGCGCTCTTTAAGTGTGTATTCTCCAATAGGCTTTTTCTGGTCAAAAACATTGTAAACAACAACTCCCACAGCATAAGTTCTCCTAGTTACTGGTGTTGTGTATGTTTTTACCTCAAAATCAACAATTTTACTTTTTTCTGGAATTAATGTGTTGAGCTTTTCAAGGGTTTTGTTGATGGCGTTGTCCTTGTTCCGACCAGACGAAAACTCAGCCCTTACGACTTTGTTGGCAGTAATGGATTTATCAATTGCCAATACCACCCCTAAATTCATGAATGCTCCAAAACTTAGGTGTATCTTTGCGGAATTTACAAAGCCAGGAATATCTCGTAAGATATTTTCTGACCTTTTATTGATTTCTTCTACACAATCTTCGATACTTGAAGATTCGCAATGAAAGCTTATTAACATACTATAGCACCTCTTGGAACCTTTGCAATATTGAGCATGGTCATACTCAGTATTGGGCAGAAAGATATTTAAGCTTTTTTAGTCGAAATTCAGTTGAAGTAAACCTTTGGAGGTGATAATAAATGATGAGAAAGGCCCAGGGTGCAATTGAGTACCTCTTCATGATTGCCGCAGCGCTTGTCATTATACTGATAGTTGTCAGGCAACTTCAGAACAGGGGTAAAACTGCTTCAACAACTGCAAACACAGCTGAAACATCAATAAACAACACCCTTAACAGCATGCTTAGCGGATAATTTCGTGTTCTTTCATACTTTTTGAGTTTTTTGTTTTTAAAAAAAATTTATAAACACTATTAGTAGAAGATCCAATTAGGGATGCGATATGAAACATAATGCTCAGGCATCACTTGAGTATATATTTATGTTTGCACTTGCACTTGTTGTTATATATCTAGCACTAAAGAAGTTTATCGATCCTCGAACCGGTACTATAAAAAAGGAAGGACAGTTTGTAAATACAACTATTGACCGGATAAAGACTTCATTAAACTCTATAATCTCTTCAGGACCTTGAGCTGAATAGAGCCTTCGGCAGTGAGTTTGTCATGAAAGACCTTGATTTTTCCCGAGAGTAGGAAGCACGATTCAGATGTACACAGAATCACATTGTCAAAAATACCATTTCTAACGGGTGTTTTGTTGTGTAGAATGACCCCAGGAGAAGTAATTGTTAGAGTTACATTATAAGGAAAAGCTATGGACATGGAGTTATTCCCAAGAGTTATCCTGCCTTCAAAAGTTCTGTTATGAGAAACAATTAACAGTTCATATCCATTATCCTCCTTTACAAGCTTCAAAAATCCCGGAGAGGGATTAAAGTTAACGTTAATTCTGGCTATACTGTAATATACTTGAAGAGAAGTTCCATAGAGGTCAACTCTCCACGGATATGGAGGAGTTCTAAAGGAGAACAAAGCTATTATTTCTCCATCTTTTAAGGACTCTTCAAATAACAGAGTACCATTTTGGAGGGTGTAATTAAACAATGGACCATACACCCGCTGAAGGGGTTTGTTTTTCATCATATTGAACATCCACGTATCATAAATCACGTAATCAGGAGAATATTCTCTGACTAAATCAACTAAGTTATATTTTTCAAGATATCCTAATCCAAAAGTATCTACCATAAAGGGAACAACAGTAAGCCGAAGATAATAGGCATCCATAGGATTAATCGAAAGATAAGTGCCGTTGAGGTTTTCTTGATGGATATATGACAAGAGGTCCTCTCTTAGTTCCTTTGTATGAGGCGCACAAGAAATTCTGAGAAGGCCCTTAGGGTAGTTGTAGATAACCCCGGCATCAATTAGAGCAACTAGGAGTACTATAGATATCAGGATTCCAAGGAATTTCTTCCAGACATCTCCGGTCTTTAAAGTAATCTCTCCGGAAAGAAGATATATGTAGAGCACTAAAAGTAGAGGATATATAAATCGTGGATTTGGAATTATAGGAGCTACAATTAAATAAAAGATTCCATTTAAAAGTGCTAACGCTCCGAGAGGTTTTGAAAATAAGAGTTTGGTGCCTAAAGCCTTAAAAGTAATCCACAAAATGATCAAAGAGAACAATGGTAAGTAGTAAACTAAAAGTTCCAATGAGGACTTTTGAATATAGGTGAGAACATTGTTTAAAACCCAGAAAATACCAACGAAAGGAAAACCACGTGTCCCTTGGGCAAAATAAGTTTGATTGACATAATTTCGTGAAACCATAATTCCTAAAGGTATCTCAACAAGAGCCTTTGAGAAAATAACAATTAAGGATAATATAATTATGTAGCTAAAAACATTACTTAAACCTTTCAATAGCATCTTAAAGGAACTTAAATATCGGATGTTAAGTATATAGACTGTTAGAAAAATCCAGAAAAACAAGAACAGCACACATCCATATATATTACCAATTTTTGCTATTGGGTGAATCCCTGGAACAATGAGAATTATCCTTGCTATATCTCTAGGCCAGATAACAATAATGCTTGTTGAAATTAATATCCACAGCATATATGCAAGAGGTAATACATATTGCTGATTTCTAGTTAAGATGTTTGGGAAATTCAAAAGGATCTTTCTCAAGGGTTCAGATTCATAGAAGATCAAAAAAACAAAAATTGCAAGCAAATACGGAATTAAAGTAAATTTGACAGAAGTTCCAAGAGAAGCTATCACCACAGAAAAATAAGAATATTTTCTTTTTTGGGTAGAGAGATATTTTGTTAAAAATAGAAGGGACAACACTGTGAATAGTTCAACCATGCTTTCATGAAGAACTAAAGTGTTTATTCGAATTGCTAATGGATCTAAAGCAAGAACTAAGGCAAACAGGAGACCAAGATTTTTGTTTTTAACTTCTTTTCCAACAAGATAAGCTATGAAAATCGAAAACAACCCTAAAATGAGAGAAAAAACACGACCCATTATATAACTGTCACCAAAGATTCTTATCCATCCCGCTAGGGCATAGTAGTATAGAGGAGGATGAACTGCGAAAATATCCCGATATGGAAGGATGCCATGGTTTATTAATCGAGCAATAAGAAGGTAAGTCCCTTCATCATAATCAACATAGGAGTTCATAACTGGCAGAAGAGGAAGCCTTAGTATCAATGCCAAAAGACATATCAACAACAGATAGAACGAAGATTTTTTCATATTTTTCACCCCAGTTTAATTTTATAGATCATAAGCACTCCCTTAGATTTGGTTATCTGTATTGTATTTAATGAGTTTTTTTGAACAGTTTCATTAATTTTCACAACATTAAGTCCCCTATTTAACTCTCGGGTTAATACTCTCTTTCCGTTGATACTTACATTAATTTCCATTCTTGTAGATGCAAAGAGGGTTAGATATATTTTGTCATAGTTCTTGCACGGGTTAAATGCTATTACTCCCGTCTTTTCTGAAATCCACGCAACATATAATCCTTCAAATGCAAAATATTCGACATAAAAATATTTTTTAGTAAATCCCCAGACATAATATTTGCCAAACTTATATACATTTCCCGGAAGCGTGCTGGAACATAAAAGAAGATTATGAAGAATTATCTCTCTATTTTTAGAAACATCATGAGATGATAAATCAAAAATCCAGTCGTTTCCATTAAGTCTTAGGAGCTTATATTTTTTGGCAAACTCCAAGGGATTTAAGCTGGGCGCATTTGTATCTATAAAAGCGAGAGTTTGAGGTAATGTCAAGTTCTTGGAAAAGACCTTGTTCACATATTCTTCAACAGTCTTATTCTTGATGTGGCATCGATCAAAATAGGGATCCGTGAGAACAAGATAGTTAGTTCCCTCAAAAAAAGGTAACCATGGAGATGAATCAGAATGACACGATCCAAGAACCGAGACAGAATCATAATGAGCTGAGATCCACTTAAAATCATTAAGAACCTCTGGAGTTACATAGAAGTTTGCTTCAGCCGAAACAATATCCCTTGCTGTCCCATAAGCTGGAACTAGAAAAAATGATGCAATTATCATACTATAAACAAACATAATAACCCCCCTTGCAAGTTGATTCTTGGAATTGCCTCTAAAGTGCTCTACAAGAAGCGATAAGGCATTCATACCAGCGCCGACTAGTACTGGAAAAAATGGCACAGTCCATAGGAATTGTCTTTCCATAGCTGCAGCACTATAAAATGGAACAGGCACGTTAAGAGTGAGCTTATCAATGTTTAAAAATATAACAAATAAAACAAACACAAAAATTGATAAAAGTTCAATTTTCTTTGAGGATTTTTTAAATATGTAATAGGTAAGTCCCAAGATGATCAAAAAGACTTCCACATAATTCCCATTTCTGATAGTTGCCCACTTCCACATAAAATCAAAGAAGGCCCAATTATCATGACTTGTTGAAACATTAAAAAAGTACGCTCCCTTAGCTTCAATTCCTTGAACAAGGATTTTAGTGAAATAAGGATTGAGAACAGCATAGGATAACAGAGGAACAAGGAGATACATAAAGAGTATTGTCCTGAAATCTTTCCGAATAGATTCTTTACCTGTTTTTAATAGAGTTTTTAATAGAATATATACTAATATCACGAACACATAGTTCTGAAAAGAGTAGGGATGAAAAAATATAGAGGCAGTTCCCACAATAACCCCAACCACGTTATAGGAAAATATGCTATGTCTAAAATCACTATTGTTAAGATATGAGGCTGTTAAAGCTAGCATGACCAAGAAAAAGTAAAAACTGACAAAATTTGGTTCAACATAGACAAGTAAGTAATAGTGGACAATGTTCGTAGAAAGTATAGCAAGGACCGAGTACATCGCAATTTTGTTATCAAACCATGTTTTAGCAAAAAAATATATCCCAAACACAAACAATAACCACGCAAGAGTTCGTATAGCAAGCATAACATCTGGTATTGACGATCCAGTAAGTTCTACTAGATAACTCGCGAGAGAATGATACCCCCCTGGATAAAAAACTACACTGGGGGAGGGAGCATCGGTTGGGAACATTGAATCATATCTCAATATATAGAGCACCTTTGTTGCATGAAAATAGTTATCCACGTTGTCTGCGGGATAAGTGTATGCGAAATAATGGATAGTTACCAAGAGAAATGCTGAAAGAAGAACAGTAATGATTTCCTTAAAGTCAAAAAACAATTCCAGATTTGGCTTGTTCCACAGAAGTAGTGAGGTAATAACAACAAAAAAAGTGTATGCCCAATAATATATATGAAGAGGAATATTGAGATCACTACTAACATAAGCCCCGATAGCGAGAACAGAAAGACCCAGAGCTGGAGAAAGTGTAATAAGTACGCTAAATGGAATTCTTGACCTCATTAGGAGCATTAAAATATTAGAACCCAGGATAAATGGAACAAAAAACCCTAAATATGGATTGTTTAAATAATACGCCAAGAGCACAACAACAATTGACAAAAGATTCCATAGTATAAGTTTCTTTCTAGGGACATGCATCATAAAGCATTAAAGGTAAGGAAGTCTTATAAAAATATACCCAAATTAAAAAGTTTAATGGGGTGACAATAATGCCATTATTTAGTTTTGGTTCCAAAAAGAAAAAGGTCAGACAGATGCTTGAATCGGGGCAGTTCGAGCTTCTAGTTCAGGAGGCAATAAAGGACAAAAAGGTTATGAACGCTCTTATAGAGCTTTTAGATGACTCTAACCCGGGAATTGTTGGTGACGCACTGCTAACATTTACACAGATCCTTGAAACAGATAAAAATGTCCTCAAGCCATATATAAATGATGAATCATTTAGAAAACTCATGTCGCTGGTACATAGCAGAAACCCCTATGTCAAGGAGAACGCAATGATTTTGTCATACAGTGTTATTAAAGAATTTCCAGAGCTCGTAAAGAAATATCACAAGTGGATTGTTGAAGAAATAAAAAGTACTCTCTCAGAATGCAACAAAGATGAAAAGGGCTTCCTCCTTGTCGTGATAGGAGAACTTGGACTGAGCGAGTTAAAACCCTTCGTTGAGGAACTCACGGGAGTTGAGGACAAGGTTGTCCTACCATTTGAGGGCAAGAAGTGGGTTCCCCTCGGCCAGATTGCCAAGGAAACACTCGAAAAGCTCTGAGGTGATTTCATGCCGGATTTGTTGCTCTCAGTACTCTTCCTTTTCCTTTTGGTTCTCTTCGGATGGGCCATCCTAGCACTGACAATAGCCGTCCTCAAGTGGCTTGCGGTTAACGCTATAGCTGGACTTCTTGTGATTGGCCTGCTGAACTTTCTCGGGGTAACCCATGTTCCCATAAACCTAATGACCCTTCTCGTACTCGCTGTCGGTGGAATCCTTGGAGCATTCATCTTGATAGTCCTCTCGGTTCTGCACCTTCTCTAACGCCAAACTTTTATAAGGGCCCCTTCTACCCAGAAACGGGAAGAGAAAGGGGTGATGCTCATGTCTCACAAATCAGCCGAGATGTATGAACTGAAAAAGAAGGTCGAAGAGCTCAAAAGCTATCGAGGTCGTGCTACCGAACTGGTAAGCCTCTACATTCCAGCGGGCTACGACATAAACAAGGTAATGCAACAGTTAAGAGAAGAGTACGGAACAGCACAGAACATCAAGAGCAAATCAACGCGAAAGAACGTTCTTGGCGCGTTGGAAAGGGCCATGCAACACCTCAAGCTGTATCGAAAGACTCCGGAGAATGGCCTAGCCCTCTTCGTCGGCAACGTCAGCGAGCAGGAGGGTGTCAGCGACATAAGGCTCTGGGCTATAGTTCCTCCGGAGCCCCTCAAGGTTCGCCTCTACCGATGTGACCAGACCTTTGTCACAGAACCGCTTGAAGAGATGCTCCGCGTTAAGGATGCCTATGGCCTAATCACCGTCGAGAAAAACGAAGCTACGATAGGGCTCCTTCGAGGGAAGCGCATAGAGGTCATAGACGAGCTTACCTCGAACGTTCCCGGAAAGACTAGGGCCGGTGGTCAGTCGGCGAGGCGTTATGAGAGAATTCGCGAGCAGGAAACCCACGAGTTCATGAAGCGCATAGGAGAACACGCCAACAAGGCTTTCCTGCCACTCCTAGAAAAGGGTGAGCTCAAGGGAATAATCATCGGAGGTCCCGGGCCGACGAAGGAGGAGTTCGTTGAAGGGGACTACCTCCACCACGAGCTCAAAAAGAAAATTATCGGCGTCGTTGACATAAGCTACCACGGCGAATACGGTCTCAGGGAGCTCGTCGAAAAGGCCAGCGACATACTTAGGGATCACGAAGCGGTGAAGGAGAGGAAGCTCATCCAGGACTTTTTCAAGCACCTCGTCAAAGATACAGGCATGATAACCTACGGTGAGAAAGAGGTAAGGCAGGCCCTCGAGCTTGGGGCGGTTGATACCCTCCTCATAAGCGAGGGCTACGACAAGGTTCGGGTGAGAGTCAAGTGCAACAACTGTGGCTGGCAGGAAGAGAAAACCATGAGCGAGCAGGAATTCCACGTCTACAAGAAGAAGCTAACGCACTGCCCCAAGTGTGGGAGCCAGAACCTGAGTTTTGAAAAGTGGGACGTTGCCGAGGAGCTCATAAAGATGGCCGAGGAGGCCGGCTCAAACGTGGAGATAATTTCCCTTGACACTGAAGAGGGCCAGCAGTTCTACAAGGCCTTTGGTGGATTGGGAGCTTTCCTCAGGTATAAGATTCACTGATTTTTTTTACATTTAAACTAAACTCCACTCCAAAGAATCAAAGAGAGAAAGACATTACATCTTCTCCGGGGCCTCTATGCCGAGAACCTCCAGACCGTTCCTGAGAACCTGCTTGACGGCCAGGACCAGCAACAGACGCTCCTCCCTTATGCCTTCCTCAGCTTTAAGCACCGGGTGATCCATGTAGAACCTGTTGAAAAGCGAAGCGAGCTCGTTGAGATAAGCAGGAATCAAGTGGGGCTTGATATCCCTTCCAGCGCTTTCCATGACGTTGGGGAACTTAGAGAGGAGCTTTATAAGTTCTTTTTCGCGGTTTGTGAGTTTTGAGAAATCAGCTATCTCAAGGAGAGACTTCCAGTCCGTCTCGATTCCACTTTCCCCTGCCTTCCTGATTATTGAAGCACAGCGGGCGTGGGCGTACTGGATGTATGGAGCGCTCTCGCCTTCGAAGTTAAGAACATCATCCCAGCGGAAGGTGATTATCTTGTCGGGACTGTACTTGACAAGATTGAAGCGCACCGCCCCAACGCCAACGGCTTCCGCTATTTCCTCCTTCTCCTCCTCGCTCAGGCTCGGGTTCTTCTGTTCAACTAATTCCCTCGCCCTCTGGACGGCTTCATTGAGAACCTCATCAACGGTGAAACCGACCCATGTTCCTTTCCTACCGGAGAACTTACCCTCTTCACGGACAACGTGCTCGTAAGCTAGGTGGTGGAAGTTCTTCGCGCTTTCCTCGAAGCCGAGCAACTGGAGGGCGTATTTTATCGCCATCTGCGGGTGCCTCTGCTCCGCGCCGATGACGTTGATGACTACATCGGCCCTTCCAAACCTGCCGGGCATTTCCTCACCATCAGGAGCGGTCGTCCATGTCTCGTGATTCTCTCGCTTATCCCAGAGCTTGTAGAGCATGTCGGACTTTACCTTGCCGAACTTCCAGAGGTGATAGGCTATGTCCTTGCCCGTGTATGTAGCGGTGCCATCGCTTCTCCTGAGGACCAAAAACGGGTTCTTCATGTCTGGGAAGAGCTTCCTTAAATCCATGACGAAGGCTCCCTTGTACTTACCCTCCTCGGCCCAGAAGAAGTTCTCGTTCTTCTCGATAAGCTCGTAGGCCTCCTTGAAGATTCCGCTCCTCATTATGTCGCTCTCCCAGCTGAGGAGGTCGTAGGCTATGCCCATTCTGTATGTGGTCAGCATCTGGGCCCTGACGACTCTCTCGGCCAGCTTCCTGCCAGTTTCCGCTACCTCGTTGTCTCCCTCTTCAAGTTTCTTCATTAGCTCGCGGACTTCTTTATCGACATCAGGGTTCTCCTCAAGCCTTTTGTTCACCTCGACGTAGAGCAGGCCCATGACGTGGTCTATGAAGTCTTCCTTGAGGCCCTTTTCACGGAGTTCGGCATCAATCCTCTCGAATTCCTCCTTGAGGTTGAGGTATCCCCAGAGGACCTGCGCAAACTGCACCCCAAGGTCGTCTATGTAGTTTTGAACCTCAACGGTGTAGCCGAGCTTCCTCATTATGCGCGCCATGGTATCGCCGAGAACGGCGTTCCTCGCGTGCCCCATGTGAAGTGGTTTCGTCGGATTGACGGAGGTGTGCTCGACGATAACCTTTTTGCCCCTTCCAGTCTCGCTCTCACCGTAGGAGGGGCCCTTCTCAAGGATTTCACTAATGAGTGCCCTTCCAAAGTAGGAGTAGTCGAGGTAGAAGTTTATGTAGCCGTTCACGGCCTTAACTTCCCTTATTCCTTCGGGAAGGTTCTCACCGATTCGTTTAACCAGTTCCTCCGCTATGAGCTTCGGGGCTTTCCTCAAGACCCTAGCGAGCTGGAAAGCCAGGGCAGTTCCAAAATCCCCAAGCTCGATACTAGGGGTATCGTCGAAGGTTATCTCGCCGTCCCAATCTTTCCCCACTTCAGTGAGCATCTCGTCGAGTGCTTTCCTTAGTGTGAGCCTCGCCTTCTCCTGGATTTCTCTATAGGCCATCTTTACCACCGCTCTCAATTCAGCCCAACCTTTAAAAACTTCCCCGCTTACTCTCTCCGGGGGTGAGAAAAATGAAGCACCATGTCGGCGAGCACAAGGCCAAGAAGGGTCTCATAAGGATTGAGTTTGACGAAGAAAACGGCATAGCCGAGCACGTCAAAATTACAGGGGACTTTTTCATGCACCCTGAGGAAGCCATTCATGAGCTTGAGCAGAAGCTTGAGGGACACAGGCTGGAGGAGCTTGAGCATCTCGTTGATGAATTCTTTGCGATGAGACTCGATGTGGAAATGCCCTACGTCAACGTTGAGGACTTCAAGATAGCCCTCAAGAAGGCCATCAAAGGGTGATATCGTGAATGCCAAGAAAATCTTCGGTCTGCTTTTGCTGACCTTTGGCATTGGGATAGTTTTCGGTGTTGCATACGCCTACGCTCAGCCTGAAAGAGCGGGTGAATATGTTCTCAAGCTGGCTAAAGAAATTGGTACTCTCTCTCCAAATCCATTCGATAACTTCATCAAAATATTTACCCACAACGCAAGTGTTGCACTCCTCGTCCTGGTCTCCGGGTTGTTCTTCGGCTTAGGACCATGGGCGATGATGTTTTTCAACGGTGCCGTTGTTGGGGTTGTCGCAGGAGTTTTTGTTAGAAAAGGCTTTCCCGTTGAGAAAATTGTCCTGGGTCTGGTTCCTCATGGAGTAGTTGAAATCCCCGCCTTTGTTCTGGCAGGAACAGCAGGGGTTCTCTGGTACAGGAGCATAAGAAACTCAGAGGAACCGGCGGAAGGATTTAAGGAGGGAATGAAAACGGCTTTGAAGCTCTACGGTTTAACGCTTATCATGCTCTTACTTGCGGCTTTCATTGAGGCTTACATAACCCCCAAGGTTGCCGGTCTCTGAGACTTCGAAAGTTCCGCTCTCCTCATAAGTTTCTATTTCCTTCAGTATGGCATCCATGGGATTTTCAAGGCTCGAAACAACGCTTCTTATATAGTTCCTGTAGCTTTTACCCGACTCTATCATATGCTCCGCGACCTCGGCTATTTCCATGGGGTCAGTTGAGTGGAACTTAACGCCGAGCTCGACGAGCCATCTGGTAACGGCCAAGAGCCTTCCTGGATAGGTGGAGATTGTCGGCGTTCCGAGGGCTATCGCTTCCCTGTTCATGGTCCCGCCGGCCCCTATCATCAGTCTGGCGTAATAAAGCAGGCTCAAGCTGTCAACGGGTTTTTCCGGCATTATGACGTTATCAAACCGCTCAAAACGCTTTCTTTGTTCCTCCGTTCTTGGGAAGAGGACCATCGGCATCTCGGGTAGGAGCGGGATTACATCCTCGAGGATGCTCTTCTCGGGGCCGTTGAAGTAGTTGGCCTTGACCGGTTCGGTGCGCATTACTATGTAGCCGTTCCTCCTGAGGCCGAGCTCCTTCAGGACTTTCCTGCTGGGCTTAAAGCCGTAGAGATGAGCAAGTTCGGAGAAACCGTTGACGGGCTTCATGCCGTTGGGGTTGGCACCGCACTTGAGGAGTTCGTAGGCGTCTATTGCCTTCGGATACAGGAGGAGCCTTGTGAGGGGCAAAATGAGCTTGTTTTGAGCAACCGCGGTCTCGTTATCGACGAAACCTATGCTCGGGATTCCGAGGCCAAAGGCAACACGGGGTGCCTCAACGGAGTGCTTGTAGATGGCCAAATCCGGTTTTTCCTCGATTATCAGCCGGCTGAGCTTGTAAACCCTTTCGGCGCTCGCTATGAGTTTGCCCTCAAGCGTGGAACCCCCGTGCTTCCCGACCACGTAGTAGTCAAAACCCAGCATGTCAAGAATCCCTGTTAGGCCATCAAACTTCCTCGTCGTGATTAGAACCTCATGACCAGTTTTTTCAAGTTCCTTGACGATACCCTTGAAAAAGTGAACGTGAGGCGCGTTCGTTATATCAATCCACACCTTCATTCTACCACCCGCCGATGAATGAACGGTTTTGTCCAATATAAGGCTTTCCGAAAAACGGTTGTGGAAGCGTTTTTTCAATTGGTTCTAGGAAGTCCGTTTGATGAAAAACGATTTCTAACGCTTTCTTTCCATGAGGTGAGTTTTAAACGGGCCATCACAGAAAGATGGAATGAACAGAGATGTTCCTCATGAGGAAAGAGGCAAAACCCGAGTAAGAACCGTTCCAATGCTTTCAAAATCGTTACCTCAAAAAGGCTTTTATCTGGGGTTTTCCAACGGGCCTCGGTGAGTGGAATGAATGAAATGCAGGAGATAGCGGTCATAGGTCTTGGCTACATAGGCCTCCCCACGGCCATAATGTTCGCGAATTCCGGATTCAGGGTTACCGGTTATGAAATCAGGGAAGAAGTTGTCAGGAAGATAAACTCCGGAAAAGCCCACATCGTCGAGCCTGAAATAAACGAACTGCTCCAGAAGGCAATAGAGAGTGGTAACCTCAGGGCGACCTCAAATCCGGACGAGATACGGGGGAAGGACGCCTACATAATCTGCGTTCAAACGCCCCTCAAAGAAGACAAAACCCCGGATTTGAGCTACCTTGAGAGCGCCGTCAGGACGGTAGCTAAAGCCATGAAAAAGGGCTCCCTCGTGGTGATAGAGAGCACGGTTCCACCACTGACAACGGTAAAGATGGCCCGTCTGATTGAGGAGATTACGGGCTTTAAAGCGGGCGAGGACTTCTACATGGTCCACGCACCGGAAAGGGTAATGCCCGGGAGGATTTTCAAGGAGCTGGTTTACAACTCAAGGATTTTCGGCGGAATAACGCCGGAGAGCTCGGAGATTGCTGAAGAACTCTACAGGGCTTTTGTCAGGGGCCAGACCTTCAAAACGAGCTCCACCGTCAGCGAGGTCGTTAAGCTGATGGAGAACACCTTTAGGGATGTTAACATAGCCCTGGCCAACGAGTTCGCCTTTTTAGCTCACCAGTACGGGATAAACGTCTTCGAGGCAATAGAGCTCGCCAACACCCACCCGAGGGTCAGAATCCACGTTCCGAGTATAGGTGTTGGGGGCCACTGCCTGCCCAAAGACCCCTATCTTCTCCTCTGGCCGGCCAAGGAGGACTTCGGGCTCATAAAGCTCGCGAGGGAGATAAACGACTCGATGCCCCTCTTCACGAAGGATTTACTCTTCTCAGCTTTAAAGGAACTCAATGTTCCACCGGAAGAGGCGGTTATTGCAGTTCTGGGTCTAGCCTACAAGGGCGACAGCGACGACACTAGAAATTCCCCTGCCCTGGCCTTTATAGATGCCATAAAGGACGACGTGAAGGCCGTTAAGACTTACGACCCGTTCGTTGGGGGAACCGCTGAAAGCGTCGAGAGAGCAGTTGAAAACGCGGACGCGGTTGTTATAGCCACCGACCACACGGCCTTTAAGTCCCTCGACTGGGAAAGCCTTGGGAAACTCATGAGGACGAGAATCCTCATAGACGGCAGGCATGTTGTTAAAGAACCGCCGAGGGGATTCCTCTTCAAGGGCATAGGGAGGGGCGAGTTTTGAAGCCGGCCTTCGTCTTCGGGACGAGACCTGAAATAATAAAGCTCTCCCCCGTGATAAGGGCATTTATTGAGGCAGGCATTAAACCCCTCCTAATTCATACGGGCCAGCACTACGACTACGAGATGAGCAGGGTCTTTCTTGAGGAGCTTGAACTGCCGGAGATAGACTACCACCTTGAGGTCGGCTCCGGAACCCAGGCGGAGCAGACGGGGAAGGCCATGATAGAAATCGAGAGGGTATTAATGAAGGAGAAGCCTGACGTAACGCTCGTTCAAGGCGATACGAACACCGTTTTGGCGGGGGCTCTTGCGAGCGTCAAGCTCAAAATCCCTGTGGCCCACGTTGAAGCTGGACTGAGGAGCTTTGACAGGACGATGCCGGAGGAGATAAACAGAATCTTAGCCGACCACGCCAGTGAAGTCCTTTTCCCTCCGACAGAGGAAGCGAGGAGAAACCTCGAACGGGAGGGAATAACTGAGAACGTTTACGTAGTTGGCAACACGGTTGTTGATGCGGTTTTACAGAACGCCGAGGTGGCGGAGAAGAAAAGCGACGTTCTGGAGAGGTTTGACCTCAAGCCAGGGGAATATCTCCTTATAACCGTTCACAGGGCCGAGAACACGGACAGCAGGGACAACCTTGAAAAGCTGGTTGAAATCCTCGAAAGCCTCCCGATGAGGGCGATATACCCGATGCACCCGCGCACGAGGAACCGGCTTAAGGGGTTCGGCCTGCTGAAGAGAGTCGAAAACATAGAGAACCTGACAATCACAAAGCCCCTCGGCTACCTTGACTTCCTCAGGCTAGAGAAAAACGCCTTCGCGATTATGACGGACTCGGGCGGAATACAGGAGGAGGCGATAATCCTCAACGTGCCCTGCCTGACGCTCCGCTACAACACTGAGAGGCCGGAGACGGTTAAAGCCGGCGGAAACGTCCTGGTCGGCCTTGAGAAGGAGAGGGCAATGAATTATCTGAGACGGCTGATGGAAGAGGGGGAGTTCTACGAGAGAATGGCCAAAGCTAAAAATCCCTTCGGCGATGGAAAAGCTGGGAAAAGAATAGTGGAAATCCTGCTGGAGCTTTATAAGGCAGGAAAACTAAAGGTGAGGAGCTCAAGGTTCATCTGAGGTCCTTAGGAGTTCACCTGTTTTTTCCGCCACTATCTTCGCCAGCTCCCGGTACGGGTCAAACTTTGAGCGGTAGCCGGCCCTCATCGTGATCGTTAGATTGGCAATTGCCACGGGTTTAGCCTCAACACTTCCTGAGGAGTAGATGTACTGCAAAACCACTTCCCTAACGTTGACATTCTTGTAGTACTCGATGGTAACGTTGGCTTCATACGTAACCGAGAGAAAGCCTGAGAGCTCTGCCCAGATCGGCACTTTTATCAGAAGAAGGTTTCCAGTTTCATTGGGTGCATTGTAATAGTCGATGAAAACCGGTCTCAGTTTCAGCGAGCCAAGGGACTCATTTATATAAGCTGGAAGGTATAAATATGTGTTGCCACCGCCCTCTAAGAAAACGTACACCGTGCCGTTTCTGGGTCCCTCATAGGTTGATGTCACTTCATGATACCATTGGTATGAGACATTATACGAAACCAGACGGTAAACTACCAGCGCCGTGAGAATCAGAAGGATAAACGCGAAGGTTCTTGCCCTCATGGTTTCACCTCAAAATAAGGGAAAAATTAAGAGCTCTTGAGGAACTGGTCGAGCTGTGATGCTATCTCGTTAGCAATCATCTCGTAGGGATTTCCACTCTTCAATTTTCCGACCTTTGCTTTTAGATTCCACCAGTAGGCTACGCCAACGGTCTGGTTTGAAACGTGTTCCCTCTTTAGCCGTCTAACGCTCGAAGAGCTCAGTTCAAGAGCAAGCTTTTTGATGGTTTTCTCAGTTTCTTTGGAAACGTTTCTGCTGAGCATGAGCTCGGCGAAGGTCCTAGCGTCGCCGGGGTAGGAGTAGTAGAGAACCCCCGAGACTCCGCACTCAGTGCTGAGGAGCCCCTCACTCCGGAAGTCCATTGGGAGGTAAACGATCACGATCCTTCCCTTAAGGTCGTAGTCGGTTATCGGCTTGTTGACGTAGACTAACCTTAGGCCGTGGGAACGGGTCACGTTTTCAAGGGCGCTTTTAATGGCCTCCTTAAGTCTGACGTTTGGGACTATGATCGATACGTAAACGGTTTGAGGGTCCTCCGGGGCACTTCTCCAGCCTGGACCATTTGGAGTAGAGGAGTATTGGTATTCCCCCCAGAGATCTGAGAAAACACCGGATTCGCTGGCCAATGCCACCGCAACGAGCGAAAAAACTATCACGACCAAGAGGCCGAGGAAGGATAAGCGCCCCATGTTTTCACCCGATGGAGTTTGGAAGAGCACCTTAAAAGGATTAAATCTCCGTCCCGATGTAAATCCCGTGCCTTGTCCTGACGATTCTCACCCTAATCCTGTCTCCTACTTCGGCCCTCGTCCCGACGACTTCGATGAGCCTGTTCCTCGCTTTGGCCAGCATTTCGCCCTCTATCCTGCCCGGCAGAACGACTTCAGCCTTGACAACTTCCCCGGGTCTAAATGCCAGGGGGATAAAATCGCGTCTCTCCATGCCGAAGTGGCTCGGCTTTAGGACCAGCGGTTTCATTCCCGTCCTCTCCTCCAGATTCCTTAGCCAGGCGTAGAACTCCTTGAAGGGCTTTACCTTGGCTATCGTCGGGTTCCTTCCGAACTTGTAGGGTATGTAGTTCTGGAAGCCGAGTGCCGGCCAGCGCTTTCCGGCTCCAATCTTCCGGGCGAACTCTATGAAGGCCTCAGCTTCATCGTCGTTGATTCCGAAGATTATAACTGGGGCTATTAGAACGTCTATTCCAGCGTTCACTAAGGCTTCGGCCATATCAAGGACGTGCTCAAGGTCGTAGCTCTTCATCCCCATGAGCATCTTGGCCTTGTCGGGATCTAGGGAGTGAATTGAGAGGTTCACCCTGTCGAGTCCCGCCTCGGCAAGCTCCTCAACGAGCTTATCTGTTAAGAGCGTCCCGTTGCTCTGCATCGATATTACAGAAACGTTTGGATGCTCTCGCAACGCCTGAACCAGCTCAACCCTGAAGGGATAAATCAATGGTTCCCCTTGGCCGTCGAGGTGGGCTTCCAAACCCTTTCCCTTTATCCTCGCAACGTCGTCGAACCAGTTCATAAGGTAGTCAACGTCAACTACATAGTCAAGCTTTCTCGTCCTTGAATAGGGTCCCTCATCAACGGAACAGAAGATACAGCTCAAATTACACCCGCTTACTCCCCGGATTTGAATCAGGTTTGTTCCCCTGTCTATAAGTCCGAAGGCATTGTAGCCGAGAAGCGGGACGTCGAGTCCCTCGTGGATGTAGAGGACTTTCCTCTTTGTGTAGCGATTCCGCAAAAGCGCGCCGAGGTTGTTCTGGATGTAGAGCGCAATGAATCCCTCAACCTTTTCGTAGTCCGTGTCGATTACCAGCGCGCCGTCCTTGGCCGAGATCTCAGGGGAAACCCTGTACTTCTTCCTTATAACCCGCTCAAGCTCTCTCTTGGGGAAGTCTGCATAAAGAGTTTCACGCCAGATTAACCTAACCGTGTCTCCAAGGTCTTCGAACGTAACGTGGGGGAGGCGGAGCTCTATCATGGTCGTGTGTCGTCACGTTTTGGTTTAAAAAGCCGGCGGTGGATAAAACATCCGCCCGGAAAAATTTTTAAATTCCCCCGGTGAAGGCATGCGGGCATGGAAACATTTTAATATTATTGGATTAAAAAGTCTATTGGTGAACTTAACTGGGTGATAGTCCATGTGGGGAAAGATTGAACACTATTTTGATGAGTATCCTGTCAGGAAACAGATTGCCAAAACCCTCCTGAAGTATGGCCTGAAAGTCTCAGATGACATGAAGATTAAAGCAGGGGACATAGAGGTTCCCTACACGAAGATAGCCAAGGCCCTCGACGTTGACAGGCGCGTTGTAAAGGAGACAGTTGCCATGATACTCAAAATTCAAGAGTTAAAGGATATCTACACTAATCTCGAACCGACTGTCCATATGAAGTACGTTGGAAGACACGTTGGCTATGGTGTCATCGAAATTGAGCCCGAACCGAGGGCCATAGGGATTCTCGCCAAGATTGCCCAGAAGATAGCGGAGCGCGACATCAACATCGTTCAGGTCGTTGCTGAGGATCCCGAGCTCTATCCAGAGGCAACGCTGACGATAATAACGGAAAAGCCCATACCCGGCGACCTTATCAACGAGCTCTCGAAGCTCGAAGGTGTCAAAAGGATATCAATCTATTGACCGAAATTTTTTTGAACATCATTTTCTCTTTTCCCAAAAGATTTTGTTACCTCTTCTCGAAGAACGAACGCCCATGAACGCTTTTCTGAACTATGGGACAAGTTAGAGACGTCCATTTTAACCAAAAGTTCTAAACCTTTCTTCTTCTCAGGTAAGGTTTATAAGTTATGGTTAGTAACTCCCCAGTAGTCACTCCCAATGAGTGTCATTGCTGGAGGGTTGAATATGGAGGAAGCAAGTCGCGCCAGCAAGTTCGCGTACACTTTTATCGTGCTCTTTATTCTGTGGCTGGTTGTTACTTCCAGCCTAGACAGCCAGGAGATAATAACTGGGGCAATTATAGCGCTGATAGTATCTGCACTAACGTACGACGTTTTCACAAAGGCAGGGCTAGCAAACCTGCACCCGAAGAAAGTCGCCTACGCAATAGCCTACATACCCTACTTCCTGTGGGCAATGATAATGGCAAACCTCGACGTTGCATACAGAGTTCTCCACCCCTCGAGGCCAATAAGACCCGGAATCGTCAAGTGCAGGACAATCCTTGACAGCGACACTGGAAAGCTTTCACTGGCGAATTCGATAACGCTCACCCCCGGAACGATAACCCTTGATGTTGACGGAAAAGACTACTTCATCCACTGGATATGGGTGTCCGATGAAGTTCTCAAGGCTAAAGACGATTCTGAGCACGTTGAAAGGGCCTCCGAGGCCATAACAAGACCGTTTGAAAAATTCCTGAAGGTGATATTCGGATGATAGGGATTAACATTTATCTCGCTCTGATTGCTATAGCAACGCTCCTCAGCACCTACAGGGTCTTCAGGGGGCCAACAACAGTTGACAGGCTGGTTGCTGTTGACATCATGACGACGATAACTACCGGGCTAATGGTTCTCTTTGCACTCTACTACGGCAGAATGATTTACATCAGCGTCGCTTTGGTTTACGCGCTCCTAGCTTTCGGTGGAGTCATAGCTTTTGCCCGCTACTTGGAGGGAGGCCTATGAGCGTTCTAGCTATTATCGGCGAAATCCTCGTTCTCATAGGAACGTTCTTCTACTTCCTGTCGGCCCTCGGCCTAATCAGGATGCCCGACGTTTACAACAGGATGCAGACCTCGACGAAGAGCGCTACTCTTGGAAGCCTGGGTGTCATAGTAGGAACAGGAATCTGGGCCGTTGGCAAGGGCTACTCCCCGGCATGGATAGTCCAGACGATAGCGGTTGCTGGGTTCCTCCTCCTCACTAATCCAATAAGTGCCCATGCCCTTATAAGGGCCGCCTACAAGCGCGGAATTCCACTGTGGCACGGTAGCGTCGTTGACAAGTACGCCGAGCACCTCGCGAGCAAGGCCCAGGCCGAAAATAGCGAAGGTGAAGCCCCTGAGGAGGTGAGTGAATGAACTGCATAACCTGTATTGACTACATCATAGTCGCTGTCATGATAGTCTCGGCCATACTGGCGGTTGAATGGAGGGACTTACTTGCTGCGGCAGTTGGAATGGCAGCTGTGAGTTTGTTCGCCTCGATACTGTTCCTAATCCTGCAGGCGCCGGACGTTGCTATGACCGAAGCGGCTATAGGTGCCGCGCTGAGCGGTGCGATATTCATCTTCGCCATTAAGAGGACCAAGCGCTTTGAGACCGAAGAGGAAGAGAGGCCCGGGTGGTGGGTAAGATGGTGAGCATTCTGAAGCGCGGTCTCGCGATAATTACCATTCTAATCATAGGCTACTGGCTTGCCCAAGCTCTGGCCGGGATTCCCTTTGGCCAAGATAAGATGCTTGTCGGTCAGTACTACCTCGACCACGTTAAACAGCAGACGGGTGCAATAAACGCCGTAACAGCCGTTGTTGTCAACTACCGTGGTTTCGATACGCTCGGTGAGGTTACGGTTCTCTTCATAGCATCAACCGGCGTCGGAGCACTTCTGTGGGAGAGAAAGAAGAGGAGAACTGCCAAAACCGAGGGTTCAATCGTGCTCACAACAGGAACGAGACTCCTTGTCCCCTTCGTGATACTATTTGGAGCGTACATCTTCATCCACGGACACCTGACCCCGGGTGGAGGTTTCCCGGGAGGAGCAACGATAGCGACCGCCTTCCTGTTGCTCTACATGGCATTCACAATGTACGAAATCCCGCACAAGGCCTTCGAGAAGACCGAGGGGCTTGTTGGAATGGGCTACGTCATCGTCGGTCTCATAGGCCTTGCAATAGGGGGTTACTTCCTCTTTGACTGGATATGGCAAACTTGGGGCTGGGGACACGAGAACATCGGCAGGCTATTCAGCGGTGGTTTCATACCAATAATCTACATCATCATAGGCCTCAAGGTCGGCACCGAGCTCAGCGGAATCATTGACAACATGCTCAAGGAGGGGGTGAGCGAATGAACCTTCCTCACATAAGCGTCTTCTACTTCGGGGCCATTTCCCTTGTCCTCATAGGCCTCTACGCGATACTGGTCAAGAAGAATATCCTCAAGATGCTCATTGGTCTGAGCATAATGGAAACCGGTGTAAACCTGCTCCTCGTCAGTATAGGTTACATCTACGGAAGGAGTGCTCCAATTTTAAGCGAGGGAATAGGCCCAAACCAGGCAGTTGACCCGATTCCGCAGGCCCTTGTCCTGACTGCAATAGTCATAGGCGTTGCCACAACTGCCATGGCTCTTAGTGCCGTTATTGTCCTCTACAGGCATTACGGAACCCTCAACATTGAGGAGATAAGGAGGTTGAGAGGATGAACGGGCAGTACGCTTCACTCCTCATAGCGTTACCCCTCCTTGGTGCATTCTTCGTCCCCCTCATCAAGGGACTCGGGAAGAAGGCCATAAAGACCTACGTGCTCATAATCACCGCCATCCAGACGGGAATAGCGGCGTGGGTCTTCCAGCAGGTCTACTCCACCGGAAAGCCTATTATAGTAATGGCAGGTGGCTGGAAGCCGCCCGTTGGAATAAACCTTTACATCGGCTACTTCGCGGCACTCTTCATACTCATAGTTGCCATAGCGAGCTTCCTCATGGCGGTATTCAACTTCAAGGCTGTGGACGTTGAGCCGATTGACAAATACGCCATGCTGTTCCTGCTCCTCATGCTTGGAGCTACGGGCATGATAGCCACAGGTGATATCTTCAACCTCTTCGTCTTCATGGAGATAACTGCGATAACCGCCTACGCCCTGACGGCCTACAACAAGACCGGTGAAGCCGCCGAGGCATCCCTCAAGTACATGATTCTCGGTGGCATAGGGTCAAGCTTCTTCCTAATCGGCGTTGCCCTGATTTACGGTGCCACGGGAACTCTCAACATGGCCCAGATTGCCCAGCTTGCAGGCAACATAAACCCGACAGTTGCACAGGTCGGATTGGCCCTCATAGTGTTCGGTCTTGCCGTTGAGGCCGAGCTCTTCCCGCTCAACGCCTGGGCGCCAGATGCCTATCAGGCCGCGCCACACCCGATAACGGCAATGTTTTCCGCCTTCGTCGTCAAGGCCGGCCTCTACGCTCTGGCGAGGGTTCTCTACCTTCTCAGCGCCGTTGGAACCTGGCACAACGTCCTGAAGCTCCTCGTGGTCATGGCCACCCTGACGGTGGTCGTTGCCGAGTTTTCCGCTTTAAGGCAGAGGAACGTCAAGAGGATGATAGCCTACTCGTCAATAAGCCAGGTTGGACTCATAGCCCTTGCCTTCGCCCTCGGAACCCAGGCTGGAGTTGACGCCGGAGTCTTCCAGATGATAAACCACGCAGTAATCAAGCTCCTCCTGTTCCTCGGCGTCGGCTACGTCGCCCTACAGCTCGGAGGGGCAGAGATTGAGAACTTCAGGGGTCTTGGCAGGAAAATGCCCTTTACAGCCCTTGGAATAACAGTCGGCTCTATGGCGGCCGTGGGAATACCGCTGTTCAACATATTCTGGAGCAAGCTCAGGATAATCCTGGCAACAATTGAGGCCGGTTATACTTGGGCCGCTTTCCTCGTCTTGGGTGCCAGCGTCGTTGAGGCCGTCTATTACTTCAGGCTAATCCATGCCATCTGGTTCGAGGGTAGCGGTGAGAGGATTTCGGAGAGCGTTCCCATCGTTGCCATAGTCGTTGCCCTGGTGATACTCGTGATTGCAATAGGAGTCTATCCGAACTACTTCTGGAGCGTTTCCCAGAAGGCCGGAAGTGACATATTCAACGTGGCCAACTACATCAAGAACGTTCCCTTGATGGGGGTGGGAGCATGAATGACACCCTGATAATTATGGGAATGCTTTTTGCTCCCCTCATTGCCGGATTCCTTGCATGGGCCTTTGATTTCAAGGTAATAAGGGAGCTAATAGGTATCGTTGGATCAATATTGCCCTTAGGGATTTTGGCTTGGTATTACCCAACCGTAATTGCCCCTACCTTTAAGGGGATAACGGCTTCAATAAACGCGGGCGGGTTTAACCTTATCTTCCAGCTCAGCAGATTAAGCTGGTACTTTGCCGTTATTGCTTCCCTCGTTGGAGTTGCGATGGCCTTTGGAATGGCCAGCACTTCCAAGAACGCCTACGAGTGGCTCTTCGCCCTAATGAGCTATACAGGTGTCCTCGGCGTATTCCTCAGCGGTGATTTCGTGAGCTTCTTCCTGTTCTGGGAGCTCATGACATTCGCAAGCTTCATGATGGTCCTCAAGAGAAACAAACACGAGTCCCTGAAGTATTTCGTGCTCAGCGTTATAGGTGCCTACGCGATGCTTATAGCGATAGGAATAATCTACGCCAAAACAGGGGCCTTAGATTTTGCAACAGTCAGCAATGCTCTTTCAATGGACGCCATGCTAGGAGGTATAAGCAAAGGCTTAACGGCATTGATATTCCTGCTCTTCCTTACAGCATTCGGTGTTAAGGCTGGAGCCGTTCCCCTTCACGTCTGGGCACCAGGAGCTTACAGCGAGGTTGACCAGAGCTATACGGCCTTCTTCAGTGGTGCCCTCAGCAAGGCCGGAGCCTATGGATTCCTGCTCCTCTACATCCTCATGGGGTACAAGCTATACACTGCCCTCGGTATCTGGCACAATCACATGGTGTTTGCTTACATAATGGCATGGATTGGGGCGATAACCGTCGTCGTTGCCGGGTTCCTCGCGGTCCTTCAGGAGGACATAAGGAAGCTCTTCGCTTACTCCTCTGTCAGTCAGGTTGGTTACATCCTCCTTGGTTTCGGAATAGGTTCAACTTTAGGTTTCGCCGGAGCACTCTTCCACGTGCTGAGCCACGCAATCTTCAAGGGTCTCTTCTGGTTGGTAATCGCGGCCCTGATACTTAGAACCGGCAAGACGCGCTTTGAAGACTTCGGTGGTCTAGCGGAAAAGATGCCGATAACCTTTGCAATGTCCCTTATAGCCGTCCTCAGCCTAACAGGAATTCCCCCAATGGCGGGATTCGCCAGCAAGTGGCTCCTCTACGAAGCGGCAATACAGGCCCACATGCCACTCATCGCTGGAGCAATATTCCTTGGCAGTGGACTGGCCTTTGCCTACGTAGTCAGATTCCTCTACGCTGTCTGGTTCGGCCAGAGGCCAAGTGACCTTGAGAACGTTAAGGAGGCACCACTCCCGCTCATTATTGGAATGGCAATACTCGCTATTCCAAACCTCGTCTTCGGTATTGCTCCGGGACTTGTGACCAAGTACCTCAATAGAATTCTCGGGAACTCTGTTGGAGGTGACTACTTCAAGCTAATAACCCCAACGGGAACATACAACGCGCTCCTCGTCACCGTAGTCCTTATCCTAGGCCTCGCCATAGCCGGACTTATTTTCCTCTATGGGGCTAAAGTAAGAAAGGTTCCCGTTACTGACACCTACCAGTCGGGTAACCCTGTTACAGAGGACTACAACCTCAGCATAAGGAGGAACTTCTACAGACCCCTAGCGGAAGCCCTCGACTTCTGGCTCAAGTACAGCTGGGACAGGTTCTACGAGAGACTCGGGGGAATAGCAGAGGACTTCGCAGACTGGCTCAGGGAGGGCTTCTACAACGGAAACGTCCAGAGTTATGCTTGGTATCTGGCCATTATACTCCTGATACTGGCACTATGGGGGGTGTTGTGAATGTTTGACTGGAAGCTTGCCCTCGAGACGATAGGCATGATAATCTACGCAACCTTCATGGGTTTCATCTTCATGGGTATTGAGAGAAAGGCCATGGCGAGAATCCAGAGGCGCGTTGGGCCTCCCATCTATCAGCCCCTGATTGATACCCTGAAGCTCCTCGGCAAAAAGGAGAGCATAAGCCACGGCTTCATCTACGACTTTGGTCCAGTGTTCGCGCTCGGAGCGAGCATAGCTGCGTTGTTATTTATCCCCATAGCCAACTTCCAGCTCTTCAGCAGTAACGCCGATTTAATCGTCGTTGCTTATCTCCTTGAGGTTCCGATGCTCGGAATAATGCTGGGTGCCATGAGCTCTGGGAACCCGTATTCTGCGGTTGGTGTCCAGCGTGGACTCTTGACAATGGTTGCCATGCAGTTGCCCTACGGTTTAGCACTGATAGCTCTAATTCAATATTGGGGAACTTTCAAGCTCAGCAACATCGTTGCCCTCCAGCAGATACACGGGTGGAGCATAACGGTTCCTGCCCTGTTCCTAGCCTTTATAGTCTTTGACATAGTCTTCCAGGCGATGCTTGGCCTTGAGCCCTTCGACATAATAACTGCCCCTGCAGAAATCTCAATGGGTCCAATGGTTGAGTATGGTGGTAAGCACGCTGCCTTGCTCTTCACCCAGCACGCGGTTCAGCTCTTCGCCGAGACGGCTTTCTTCGCAGTGCTCTTCCTCGGCGGGGCCAGCAACCTCCTAGAGTTGCTCATCAAGCAGATAGCAGTGCTCTTCATAGCTATATTCGTTGCCAGCATCTACCCGCGCTTTACAATAGACCAAGCCGCTAAGTTCTTCTGGAAGTGGCCAACCATACTTGGGATAATAGCCGTTATCCTCACGATGGGGTGGTGAAAGATGGGTGAGGACTTCATAAGCTACGAGCTCAAAGAATTCAAGCTCTTCGAGCCTTTATTTAGGTGGGCGAGGAAAAAGAGCCTTTGGATTGTTGCGTTCTGTACCGGTTGTGGTGGTATAGAAATGCCTCCCCTGATGACTGCAAGATACGACCTTGAACGCTTCGGCATGATGCCAAACCCCGCTCCAAGAATGGCGGACCTATTTCTGATAACGGGTTACGTTACGCCGAAGACCCTCAAGAGAATCATCATAACCTACGAGATGATGCCGGACCCCAAGTACATACTCGCCCACGGCTCCTGCCCAATTAACGGCGGTGTCTACTGGGATTCATACAACGTCGTCAAGCAACTCGACAAGTACATCCCGATTGACGTTGCAATAGCGGGCTGTATGCCAAGGCCAGAGGCAGTTATGGACGGCATTAGAGAAATAATGCGCAAAATAGAAACCGGAGAAGCCGATGGGTGGAAAAGATACAGAGAAAACTACGAATACTACAAGAAAAACCAGGACGAGCTCTTTGGCGAAGGCTGGCGTGAGAAAGAAGGCAAGAGGTGGTTGGCATGGCTGTGAACGAGAACGTTGGGAATGTGGAGGAAAAGCAGACCCTCCCCGACACAAAGGAGGGAAGGCTCGTAAAGCTCATCCTCGAAAAGGCCCCCTACGCCGAGGGGAACGTAAGAAGGGAGAGGCGCGTTGAGTTCCAAGTTCCAATAGAGAAAGTACATGAATTCCTTGAACTTGCAAGTGAAACCTTTGAGATGCTTATCCAAATCAGTGTTGTAGACTGGATTAAGGAAGGGGAGTTTGAACTTGTCTACCAGCTCTGGAGCGTTAGCGAGAGCGTGCATGCCTCCGTCAGGACGAGGGTTCCGAGGGAAAATGCAAAGCTCCCGACCGTGATGGACATTTGGCCGGTCGCTGAAACCTACGAAAGGGAGGCACATGAGTTCTTCGGAATAATCTTCGAGGGCAACCCGAGGCTCGGGCCCTTCATCCTTGAGCCAAGGGAGTACGAGAAGCACCCCTTCAGAAAGGACTTCAACACGCTGAGCTATGTCAAGGCCCTCTATGGAGAGGATTTTGACAGATACGATGAGAGCAAGACAAATTATGTAATCTGAGGTGATGCTCATGTCTAATTTGGAAGTTCCGAAGGAGCTTAGGGAGGAGGCAAAGGCCCACGACATGTACCTTCACCCGATAGCCAAGGACACCTACGAGCTGTTCTTCGGTCCACAGCACATGGCAACCGAGAACTTCAGCATAATCCTCAAGATGGACGGCAACAGGGTTGAGAAAGCCATAGTCAATCCCGGATTTCTCCACAGAGGATTCGAAAAGCTTGCCGAGAACAGGCCTTGGTTCACCAACATAGCACTTCTACTTCGTATCTGTGTGCCTGAGAGTGACGTTCCCGAGAACATATACTCAATGGCAGTTGACGAGATAATCGGCTGGGAGGTCCCAGATAGAGCAATATGGATCAGGAACGTTGTGCTTGAGATGGCAAGGGTTTCGGCATGGATGTTCTGGATAATGGGTTTTGGAAACGAGATAGGTCTCTACACAGCGGGTCAGTGGGCAGCAGCTTACCGTGAGAGGTTCATGCGCCTCTTTGAAGAACTCACCGGTGGAAGGGTTTACCACATCTATACTGTTCCCGGTGGGGTTAGAAGGGACATACCGGGCGACCGCTGGCTTAGACAGCTCCGCGATACCGTGGAGTACATCAAGTCCAAGCTCAAGGACTTCGACGAGATACTCTTCGACAACTACATAACCTTCGAGAGGACTGAAGGTGTTGGTGTGATGGACAAGAAGTTTGCCCTCAAGCACGCCGTTACCGGGCCTAACCTTAGAGCCGTCGGCGTTCCCTACGACGTCAGGAAGGACGACCCATACTACCTCTACGACCAGCTCGACTTTGAGGTTCCCGTCCTGAAGGAAGGAGACAGCCTTGCGCGCGTTCTGGTAAGGAGGTACGAGCTGGAGCAGGACCTCTACATACTGGAGCAACTCCTCGACATGGGGCCTCCCAGCGGGCCCTACATGGTTCAGGATCCCAAACTCAAGAACCTGCCGAGGTTCAAGGTTCCGGCTGGAGACGCTTACGCCCACGTCGAGTCAACGAAGGGCGACTTTGGTGCCTACGTCGTCAGCGACGGAAGCCACAAACCCTACCGCGTCCATATACGCGGACCGAGCCAGAGCCACGGTGTGACAGTGCTTGAAGAGCTCCTTAAAGGTGCCCGCCTTGCCGATGTGCCCGTCATATTGAAGACCCTTGACAACTGTCCGCCCGACATAGACAGGTGATGAATATGGCAAGAGTTGTTGGCGAGGAGAAGGTCAAGCTCAAGAAATCATTCGTCAAGCCCTGGATGGGCATCAAGTACCTGTTCAAGAAGCCGGTAACGATAAAAATACCCTTTGAAAAGATAGAGCCCGCTCCGAAGTACAGGGGCTTCCACACCCTTGACTGGAAGAAGTGCGTCGGCTGTAACTTCTGCGGACAGATATGCCCGGCTAGAGCGATAGAGATGACGTGGCTCGAAGTGGACGGCAAGATGGAGAAGAGGCCTCACCCGAAGGTGGACTATGGAAGGTGCACCTTCTGCCAGTTCTGTGTGGACGTCTGCCCGACGGGAGCCCTCGGCTTCAGCGAGGCCTACATTCTAACCACAGACGGAACGGAAGATGCCCTCGAGCTCTTCAACTGGGTGCCCATTCACCCCGACAAGGTCAAAGAGCTCAACGAGCGCTTTGGTGACTACCGCTTCCCCGTGGTTAAGATAGAGAGGAAAGCCGATGGAACATATGTCTACCACCTCCGCGACGGTTCGAAGATAGAGTTCAAGATACTCGGTTACGGCATAAGGCCACCGAAGAAGCCGACGCCCGCAAAACCGGCAACAAAAACCACAACGACAAAAGGCACCGCTGGGAAGAATGAGAAGTCCTCAGGAAAGGACTCCAAGGAGTGAGTTTTCTTTCACCACCCCTGCACCTTTTTTATAACGTCTTCCGGGACATCTCCATTTTCAACGTCCTCTATCGCCTCCTCAAGCCTGTCAAGGCCTTCCTCGAGGAGCTCCTCCTCTATTGTAAGGGGTGGTTGAACCCTCAGGACGTTGCCCTGGAGGAATGCCACTATAAGGCCCAGCTCATAGGCCCTCCAGACGACCTTCTTGGCCTCGTCGGAGGCCCTCTCCTTCGTTTCCCTGTCCTTCACGAGCTCAACGCCGAGCATGAGGCCGAGGCCGCGGACGTCGCCTATGAGCTCGTGCCTTTTCTTCATTCTCTCGAGCCTGTTCTTGGCTTTCTTTCCAAGCCTCTCTGCCCTAGCCAGAAGGTTCCGCTCCTCGATTTCCTCGATAACGGCCAAAGCCGCGGCGCTCGCCACGGGATTTCCGCTCAGGGTGAATGCATGACCGAGCGGTGGAAGGGAGTCCATTATCTCAGCCCTTCCTATTACAGCGCTTATTGGAAGGCCTCCGCCGAGTGGCTTCGCGAGGGTTATTATGTCCGGCTTCACCCCAAAGTGCTCGATGGCGAACCACCTGCCAGTCCTCCCGAGCCCGCTCTGAACCTCATCAACGCCAAGGAGGATTCCATGCTCGTCGAGGAGCCGTTTCAGTTTTTTGAAGTAACCCTCTGGTGGAACCACCATTCCTGCATCGCCCTGTATCGGCTCCGCCAGGAGGAGCGCGACGCCATCGGCGTGAACCTCTCCCTCGAACTTCTCCTTCAGGTATTCCAGGCATTCCATACGACACTTTCCGGGTTCTTTTCCAAAGGGACAGCGGTAGCAGTTGGGGTAGGGAATGAAGTGAACGTCGCTGAGCTGACCGACCTTGGAGCGGACCTCGAAGTCGAGACTGGTGACGCTCATCGCTCCATAGGTAGAACCGTAGTAGCTCCGCAGGTAGCCGATTACAGACCTCCTGCCTGTGTAGGCCCTCGCGAACTTTATTGCCCCGTCGTTGGCATCGCTCCCGCTCAGGCCGAAGGCCACCTTCGGACCCTCTACCGGGGCTATTTCAGCGAGCTTCTTCGCTAGCAGGTAGGGCTCGACCGGGAAGCCGTAGATGAAGGTGAAGTGGAGCAACCTGTCCGCCGTCCTCTTAACGGCCTCGACCACTCGGGAGTTATTGTGGCCGACGTTCTGAACGGCAGCGTCGCTCAGGAAATCTATGTACTCCCTTCCATCAACGTCCCATACCAGGGCGTTCCTGGCTTTGTAGGGAACAATGGGAGCGTAGGTAACGTGGGAGGCGCGCGATATGTATCTGGAGTAGCCATCTATGACCTCCTCCTTCCTGGGTAGCATGGAACCACCGTATCCTTTTTGTTTTTGAAATTAATAGCAATTTCGGTCAATTTTTGCGGATTTTCTAGAAAAGTTTAAAAGTATGGTGCTAAAAAATTAAAATTGGTGGTTTAAAATGGCTGAGGTAGAAAAGCTGGACGAGCTGGACAGGGCGATACTCCACATACTCCAGGAGGATGGACGAGCCAGCTACTCCGAGATAGCGAGAAGGTTAAAGGTGCCAGAGTCAACGGTCAGGCTAAGGGTGAAGAAGCTCGTTGAGAGGGGCATAATAAGAAAGTTCGTCGCACTCATAAACCCCTTCAAAGCCGGCTACTCCGTTGTGGCGTTCATAGCGGTTGACGTTGAGCCGAGCAAGATAAAGGAGGCCGTTGAGAAGCTGAAGGAGTTGCCAGAGGTTGACGTCCTCGGAATAGCCACGGGGGCGCACGACATACTCATGCAGGTAACGGTAAAGGACCTGCAGGAGCTTGAGAACTTCCTCGTTGAGAAGCTTGGAAGGATAGAGGGAATAAAGAGCACGGAGACATCAATCATGACAAGTGTTAAGAAGTGGGGCTATGCAAGAGTGTTTTGATTTAGATGGAGGGATAGGCATGAGAAACAAGCTGGCCGTTGTCATTGTGATGTTCCTTCTGCTGGCCCCTCTGGTTCTCGCCGATGAGTACGAGAACGAAGAGAACGAATACGAAGCCGGTTATACTGCGTTTGCAGTCGCGGGAGTTGGTCTCATAGGTTTGGGAGTCGTCTACTATGCCCTGACCAAGAGAAAGCTCATCATACGCCACAGAAAGGGCGAAAAGTGGGGCTTTGAAATCCAGCCCGAGCATCCGTACATAACATTCATAGGACCAATATCGCCGATGACGGTTCATCATGCCCTGACGATAACAGGAACACTGCTCGTTTTCGTCCACTTTCTCTCGTGCGGGAACTACTCCGGACTCGGAGGAATGGCTGGACTGGGGATGGGGATAACCCTGGTCATAATCAACGCCCTAGGATTTATCGGGAGGGCAATAAACAGGAAAATACTCGCACTCGCGAAGGAGGGCAAACGTGACAGTGCCAGAAGGTACATAAGGATGTATCAGACATGGAAAAAGGTTCACATAGCCTTTGCCGTTCTCTTTGCAGTACTGCTGGCGATTCATTTGAACGCCGTTGATTGAGAATTTTCACATCTTTTCTGCCGTTAGCGTTTTTAACTTTCCAAAACTTTCCTCTTTCGGTGATAGCATAGACGAGCTGGAGATAATAAGGCGAAGGAAAATGCTCGAACTCATGAAGCGAGCTGGCATGATTGAAGTAAAGCCGAAGCGAAAAGTGATTATAGAAGTAATAACAGCACCGGAATGTCCCTACTGCCCGATAGCTGTTCAGATGGCGAGAGAACTTGAGAAAAAGTATGAAGGTGTTGTGGCGAGGGAACTGAGCGTTGCCACTCCTGAAGGCCAAAGGAAAGCCATGGAACACAACATCCTCGGAACGCCGACGATACTCATAGACAACAAAGTTGAATTTATCGGAGTCCCAAATTTCGCGGAATTCGAGAGGAGAGTTAGAAAAAGGCTGAGTCTAGCCACCCAATAAGACCCATACCCCAATCGCAACGAGCAGGAGTCCCGCAATGACGGAAAGCTCAGCGCTGTGCCTGACCATCGCCTGAGAAAAGCGTTTGCTCTCACTAACGCTACCCAGGGCGAGGAGTATCACAACGAGGGGCAGGACGAATATCAGGTTGTAGAGCGCCAACAGGAAGAATGCAAGTGCCCTGCTTCCGTGGGCTATTATGGTGGCGTAAACCAGGTAGCTCCCAGCGGAGCACGGTAGGAGGGTTGTCGATACGATTACTCCCAGCAGAAAAGAGCCGATAAACGTCGCATCGGCGCTGAAGATTTTCCTCCTTATTTTGGCCTTGTCACCAATCCTCGAACGCTCAAGGATTCCCGTTACCATCGTGTATATTCCAAAGCCTATGGCAAAAACTCCCGCGAGCCAGAGCGGGATGTACTGGCCGAGGTAAAGAAGACCGACTCCGAGGAGAAAATACGAGATGTAAACGGCCAGTATGAAGGCTGACCCTATTACGTAGAGCCTCCTCCGTGATACCTCCCTTACAGATATTGCTATGAGAAGCATCGTGTAAATCACGAAGGTGCAGGGATTGATTGAGTCACTCATGGCCAGTGCGTAGAACTTTGGAATGAAACCCGGGATGCCGAGGAGGTACAGGGCTAAGGCACTGATTCCAAAGGATGAGGCTAGAATAATTGTTAAGGCCTTAATTTCGCCTTTCATGGAGGCCGATACTCAGAAGGGCTTTTCACAGTTTCCAGAACAAAAGGTTGAAAACAAAAGGTCATCCAGTTGAGTTGCCAGTTGAATTAGCCGTCGAGTTCCCCTTCAGCTCGTTGAGTATCTCCTGAACGTTGACGGGCTCGTGTCTGACGAATATCGTGTAGAGCGCTTTTATGACAAGCCTTGCCTTGGGGTCCTTGTAGGAGAGCAGGTACGTCTTTCCCGTGAAGAGTAGCACACCGTCGTTCTTGATTGCCGTAGCGAGGATTTCCGGCGTTGCGGTAACGTTGAACTCGCCCTCAATGACCGCGTAGAGTGTTCCGTTGTAGGTTATCGCTATGGCCGGAACACCCGTTATGCCCGTCAGCTGGGCGAGCTGATTGAAAAGGTTCATGTTGGTTTGGTTGTCCACGAGCTCGTAGTAGGTCAGGGCCTTCTCGCCGTATTCCTGGGGAATCCACTCGTGCATATGCCTGCAGTGGGGACAGGTTTTAAGCCCGTACATGTAGAAGTGAATTTCGTTCAGGTAAATCCTCGTGCCATTAACGTCAACGTAGGCCTGCTTTTGGGGTTCCTTGGGGGCTGTTGAGGTCGGAGACGTGGTGGAGTTGCTGGAGCTCCCTATACAGCCGGCCGAGAATCCAACGAGGACAAGCAGTAGAAGAACCATCCCTGCCTTTTTCATCCAATCACCGTCTCCCCATAGTATGGATGTGGTTATAAACATTGAGACCCGGAAAATCCAACGGAACCCTTAAATCATGCCGGTTCCTAATGGTATGGGGGTATTCATGCAGGCATGGTATCGCTCCCGGGCCCTTTACGATGCCGTCATGAAGCTTGTTAAGGCAGGAAGATTTGAGGAAGCACTAAAACTCGCCTCCGGAATACCGGACGGAAACGTCCGCTCCAAGGCCATGACCGGGATAGTCGTTGAGATGGCCCGTTCGGGGGCTGACTACAGGGAAGCTCTTGAGCGCGCAATTGAGACGGCCCTTGAGACAAAGAGTTCGATTAAAAACCTCATGGGACTCGCCTTTGAGTTCATGGAGCTCGGAAAGTTCGAGGACGCCCTGTATATAGCGGAGCACATCACAGACCTCCCAAACCGCTCAAAGGTTCAGGCGGAGGTCGCTCTGAGGCTTGCGAGGAGAGGGGAACTTGAGAGGGCCATGAAGCTCATAGAGGATATCCTCGATGAGGACGTCAAGACGTGGGCAACATCAATGCTCGCCAGCGAGCTTTAGCTTGCAGGAGTTAAAACGGAAATTTTAAAGGGAGTATTTTAACAGAAACCCCGCCACAATCCTTTTTTAGAAGAGCCCGTTTTTATCCCGGGTGAGACCATGAACGGCGGAGAGGTAATAGGACTGCTCGGAATGTTGCTCCTCGTAAGTGCCTGGGTTCCCCAGACCTTGGAAACGATAAAAACAAGAAAATGCCCCCTGAACATGCAGTTCATAATAATCTACGTGACGGCATCAACGCTCCTGACGATATACTCCTACATAATCGGGGACTGGATATTCTTCGCCCTGAACTTCCTCGCGGCGCTCCAGAGTGCCATAAACCTCGTGATAAAACTGACGGAAAAAAAGTAGGTCATTTCCGCTCGTAGAGACCAACGAGCTCTCCCCACTGGATTACGTGCCCTTCCATTGCCTTTTCAAGTTCTTTTCTCGTTGCCCCCGGCGGGAGGTTCAGGGTGGTATCGAGGGCGTAAACTTTGAAGTGGTAGTGGTGGGGTTTTCCCCTCGGGGGACACGGACCGCCGTAGCCTATCTTCCCGAAGTCGTTCCTTCCCTGAACCATGGGAATCGGCTTCTCCACCCTTCCAACCTTTGGAACCGCCTCGGGAATCTCACCAACGGGAGGTATGTTCCATGCTATCCAGTGGGTGAACGTTCCAGCGGGAGCATCGGGGTCGTCAACTATAATGACGAGGCTTTTTGCCCTTTCACTTATGTTGCCTATGAAAATCGGCGGATTTATGTCCTCCCCGTCGCAGGTGAACTTGGCCGGGATGTAGCTCCCGTTATGGAAGACGGAACCCACCTCAAGGGTCTTCGGGGCGCTCATTTTCTCACCCCCACCTATACACCCGGCCCCGATTAGGAGTAGCGCTATTACCAGCGGAACCATCGACCTCATGTTCAGGACTACGCCATTTCCCTGTAAAAGGGTTTTGCCAAAGGTTAAAATACTCCAAAAACGTTCAACGAACTATGAAGGTGCTCTGGGAGAAGGAAGTGCCGGCGGAGAAAATAGTGGTCTCACCCCGACCGGTGTGGAAGTGCCGGGCGTGTCCCATGTACGGCAAGAGGCCAAGCTGTCCTCCGCACGCTCCGGACTGGAGGGAAGCAAAGGACTGGGTCGGCCACTACAGGAGGGCCCTTTTGGTAAAGTTCCAAGTGGACATGGCACGCTTTGAGGAGGAAAAGAGAAAGGCCCTCCTTTATCTGCTCAAACGCGAGGAGGAACTCTTCAAGGAGGGAAAGCTCTACGTGATGGCACTCTTTCCCGGGAGTTGTAACCTCTGCGACGACTGTCCCTTCGAGAAAGGGAAGGCCTGCAGAATGCCAACCAAGGTCCGCCCGAGTGTTGATGCCATCGGGATAGAGATAAGCTCGCTCGTTCAAATCAACTTCTCGGAGAGTGTCCTCTACGGGATAATCATGGTGGAGTGATTGATATGGCGATAGCCTACGTCACACTGCTCGGTCGTTCGCCCTGGGCCGTGGTAAACACCTATTACAAAATCCTGCGTGAGGGGAAAGGGAGGAAGGAAATCAAAAGAATCTACATCTTCACGGAGCGGAGGTACAAAAACTTTCTTCCCAAGGTCGTTAGAGCCCTCAGGGAGATATCGGAGGCATATCACATAAACCCCGTCATCGAAACCGTCGTTATCAGGGACTATGGCTTTTTTGAGGCGGATAAAAAGTTTAAGGAGCTGTTTTCAAAGCTTAAAGGCGAGGGGTTCAGGATAGGCCTCGACATAACCTCGGGCAGGAAAGCACTGGTTGCAGCTGCCATAGTCCAAATCAAGGACTTCCCGGTGGAGTTCATAGTCTACATGGGGCTCCTCGACATGGACTTCCCTGACAGGCCCTACATGATGATTCCAACGCACATGCAACCGATAAAGAACTTCCTCGGTGATGGGAATGAAACCCGCTGAGGTCATCACGAAGCCCGAACTTCAGGTTCTCCTAAACGTCTTGGCTGAAAAGGGAGAGCTCCTCGTGAGCTATCCCCTCTACGGTATTCCACTCCTCAAAGCCCGGCCGAGCGAGAATGGCTACACCGTTGAGGTTATCGCAGATAGGAAGACCTTCAACTCCCGCGTTCCGCCGAGGCTATCCTCCGAGCTTCCGACGTGGAGCGACTTTTACGAGTGCTTCATCTCATCGGGAATACTAAAGTACGACAACGTTGGTGAGTTCCTCCAGAACCTTGAGCTTTATCAACGGCTTAAGAAGGGCGTTGTCTTTGCACCTGACACAAACCTCTTCTACCACCGCTTTATCTCCTCCTTCAAACCTCTCGACGGCTACCAAATTGTCGTTGCGGAGGCCGTTAAGAAGGAAATTGAGGACGCGATGAACTACAAGTACAGGCACAGGCAACTGGAAGAAATCGCGAGGGAGGTCCTTAACGCCCACCTCCTGAAGGAGTTCAGCAACAGACGGACAAAGAGGAGCAGGAAAGCGGCCTATATAGCGCTCAAAGAGTTTGAGAGGCTCAAGCCGAGGATAATAATAGCCGAGAGCGTTAGCGAGGTCGCTCACAACAACGACGAAATTATCGTGAAGTCGCTCAAAAGGTACGACAACATGACCCCGACTCTGCTCGTCTTCCTGACGGCAGACATAGCGATAACAGACGTTGCCGAAATGGAGGGCCTTGAGTATTTCCTCTTCAAGTATCCCCGGGAAGAACTGGGACGGCACGAGGTTTCCGCATACCAACTCAGAACATTGCTCTTCAACCTTTCAGCCGTTTTTGGGGTCGTTGAGCTCAACGGGATTCTGATTTTCGGCGAGTTCGGTGGCAAGGCAAACCTCGACGAGCTGAAGGTAGTCTTCGAGGGAGAAAACGGAATCTACCACGAGTTCTTCTTCCATCTCAAGCTGAGCAGGAAGCTGATGGAAATAATGAAGGGTTAGCGCCCTTTGGCCTTCATCAGGACCGCAAAGAACTCGAAGGCGAACATAAAAGCCGTGAAAACCTCCGCAAACAGGGTTATATACCCGCCTAAAGGTAGGAGAACCAGGGCCATTGAAACGCCGAAGGCCACAAGTTCTTCGCCTTCCCTCGATTCGCCTCCGTAGCGATACTCGAGCAAAAACGTAAGCCAGTTGAGGAGGACAAAGAAGGCAAGAACCGGTCGGAACATCCAGAACAGGTAAGCCAGGGAATAAACCAGAAAGGGAACCGCTATGTAAAGCCTTCTCATCGTCCCACCTCCATGCCACCGGAGGAAATCTCCGTGTCGTTGTGGAAAACTGCGAAGATGTAGCTTCCGGGTTTGGAAACGAGAACAACAAACCGAAGTCCGTTGATGGTTAAAATCGTCGAGCCGTTGAGGTTGTCGAGCTCCGATTCCATGAGGTTCCCCGTTCCCTTAATAACGTTCCCGGAGCTGACCTTTAGGTATGAGGTAGTGGTAACATTGCCGAACTCAACAAAAACCGGAATCGTCCATGCATAGGGGACAAAGGTCGTCCCATTGATGGGATGGGCGTTTATCGTTACTTCGAAGTCCTTCGGGATGAAGGGCGGGACTAGCTTTAGAACGTAAACGGTAATACTTGAGTTGGACTCGTTCCCGATTATTCTGGCCTCAAAGGAGTAAAGGGTTGCGTTCATTTCTTCAAGAAACTTCTCGACATCCCCAAAGATTTCCGCAGGAGCGGTTAGATTGCCCGAGAACGTGCCGTTTATCGGTGAGGTTACTATTGAAACGCGAATTGAAGCGTGGACGGAAGATGTTTCCCTTTTCGTTTGCTCGAAATGGGAAGAAGTTCCTGTGGAGCTGTTCGACACCGGGGAGGAGCTCGGCGTTTGAGCGCTTGAAGACAGGCACCCGGCACTAGAAGTCAGTAGGAGAATTACGAGGAACACAATGCAGGCCTTACGCATACTCCCACCGAAAGTGTTAAGGAAAATAATCCTTAAAAGTGTTGTGGAAAGGGAAATCAGCTAAGCATGCCCTCAAGCTTTTCAACGAACTCGATGCTCCTCTTGAGGTCAGCGAAGTATTCCTTGGCCCTCTCAACGTGCTCCCTTTCAACCCTTCCTCCCTTCGCCAGCACGCTTGCTGGAGCGAGGAGCTGAACGGCGTAGCGCAGGCTTGTTTTCTCACCGAGTTCGGCCAGATACTCTATCGCCTCCTCGCTGACGTCTATCTTCTCCTCTTTGGCGCGAATCTTGATGATTTCCCTGATTTCCTCCTTCTTGTAGGGTTCTGTGTTTATTATGAGCAACCTGTCAAGCATGTCAATGGGTATGCCGTGGGGTGCCTCTATGTCGGTGCCCCTAATCTTTGTCCTTCCGCGGTTCGTGGCGAGGATTAGAATCGGTGCAAGCTCGCTCTCCATGGCCCTCGCGAGGAACGAGAAGGCCTCTATGTCGAGCATGTGAACCTCGTCAATGAAGAGCACTCCGGGGACGAGCGTGGCCCTGCCCTCCTCAATCCAGCTTTTGACGGTTTCATCAACGCGCCTCCTTACCTCATCGCTTATCTCCGCGCCGGTGCTGAAGAGCAGGCCGAAGATGTTTCCGCGGGCGTTGGCGACATCCAAATCGTGGAGCGTAACGGTGTATGTGAACTCCTTTATCTTGAGCACAGGACCGCTCGGAAGGCTGACCTTCCTCTTGAAGAAGAGCCCCTCCTCGTCCTTCGTTGTTCCAACCTTCGAGACTTTGCCCGTTTCTGCGTCAATCTGTATGACGTCGCCTTCCTCAACGCCGAGCTCCATGAGCTGGTAGGCTATCTCCCTGCCTGCTCTTATCGTCTTTTCATCGTCCCTGGTGCGGAGGGTTATTATCACGCTCTCGGGGATTTCGACGTAAGGATTAAAGGGATGCCTCGTCCTCTTGATTTCGATTTTCTTGACCTCGCCCTCGTAGACCTTTCTCTCCTCGCTTATTCTAACGCCTATGGCCCTTCTCATCGCCTGTTTCAGGAACTCGGTCTTGTTGACTTCAGCGGAATAAATCTCGCTTCCCGCTATCTGGACGAAGGGAACGTCTTCGCCGAGTTCTCTCGCTATACCCATCGCTATCGCGGTCTTTCCGCTACCCGTTGGTCCAACGAGGAGGATTCCCTTGCCCGCAAGCTTTCCGCGCTTTATGAGCTCGACGGCTATTCCAGCGGCTTCCCTGGCCTTTATCTGTCCCACCATTCCGTCGGCCTTGAACTTGGCCTTTCCGTTTTCATCGAGTCCGAGTCCCTTTATGTGGGAGTGCATTCCAACCCTCTCAAAGGAAACCTTGGCAACCTCCTCTATTACAGCGGGCAAGGTCCCCCACCCCCTTTAATTTTCCCAGAGGTAACTAAAAGAGGGGGTTTAAAAATTTGACGGAGGTCATTTGAAAATTCGCCTTATGTGTTTGAAGGCCTCCTCTTCAGGGGCGTAGTCCTCTTTGACCTCGGAGAGAAGCCTGTGCTCGCTGGCCCTTCCCCTGATTGCAAAAGCCCTCTTTAATGAGGGATAAGATGCCACAATAGATGTGGGAATTGAGCCCAAGGGCGCTATTGCACTTTTAAATGGAAGGTTTTTTGCGACCCAGACACCGGATGCGAGGAGGAGAAGGCCGAGGGTTAAGTTTACCGCCCTTTTGAAAACCGATATTGGAAACTCGGCGTAGGGAATCCTTCCGTCGGTTCCATCAACGTAGGCGCGGTATCTGAATGGGCCGTACTTGTACTCGATGTGCCAGATGGGGTAGTAGACCAGACCGTCCAGTTCGGGCTCAAAACCGGGCATCCCGACCTCAACGTTCTTCCAGTGAAAGTACCGCTCGGCTTCGTGTTTCAGAAGCTCCCTAATGCTGTTTTTGAGGAGTTTTCTGGCCTCTTCTTCGCTCAGGTCACCTTTCAAAAGCCTGCCCTCCACGTGGCCGTCGAAATACCTCCTGCCTCTGACGGGCAGGGGATAGCCAACGAGCTCTTCAAACCCTTTGACAGCCGGAACCGTCATGTAGTTAAAGAACTCAACGTAGCCGGCCCCGTCCTTCGAGATTAATCCTTTTCTTGCAACCCCTCTGGCCCTCACAAAGAAGAGGTAAAATGGAACGTAGAGAAGCTCCCTTTTGACTATGCGGGCCTTCCATTCAACGTCGTTGGGGGATAGGCGCTGTATTCTTATGAAGGCCACCAGAGCCTTCCAGGGGTTCTCAACGCGCAGTGGATAGGTAAACGTTCTGGCCTCGCCGAGCTTTATCTGAAAGCCACAGTAGGGACAGGTGACCACACCGGTTTCTTCAGTCTCAAACTCGGCACTGCAGTGAGGGCATCTCACTTTCATCTCTCCACCCTCACATCCCTTGCAACTTTCTTTCCGTAGCCCCTGGCCAGCTCAAATCCGAAGTAAGTCCCGATGGCCGGCAGGATGAACAAGACACTTCCACCCTTTCCGGCGTGGACCAAAGCTTCCCAGTAGGTAAAGTTCCCGTAAATGGCTAGAGAGAAGCCGGCAATTGCTATCCCAATTAATGAGACAAGGGCGTAGTGGATTTTCCTCCACAGCCTAACGGGTTCAACCGCCAGAACTTCTTTACCATAGTGACCATCGTAGGCGACGAAGTACGTGCCGCCTTCAACGTCGTAGTAGACCTTCCAGAGGGGGTAGAAAACGAGGGCAATCTCTTTTACATCCCCCTCAAATTTAAAGAACTTTAGCTCAACATCTTCAGGGACGCGCCGTTCTTTTGCTACATCGGAGGCCCTATCGGAAAGTGCCATCTTCGCGTATTGCTTTCCAAAGTCAGCGTTTAAGAACGCCAGCTCAAGGCTCTCCCACTTCTCCGGCGTCAGCGAGCCAATCGGCCTGACGTCCATCATGTACTTCAGCGTGTCCTCTATCCTCTTGAAGGAGAGGTAACCATAGCGCTCGAACTTAAGGGCCAGCTCTTCAACGGCCGGGTCATAAACGTTTCTTCTGGCAGGGACGCATACGAGGGACTCCATCTTAAACTTTTTGAACTTCACAACGGCTTTGGTATTGTTCCCCTCCTTTTCGTAGATGATATACCGCATGTTTCCCCTGCCCTCGACAATCCCCAGCCAGAGCGGAACGTAATAGCCCTCAACCTTAACAACTTTTATCTTGCCCCTTATCCCCCTGTAGTCCGGGTCTTTTTGAACTCTCTCCTGAAAACGGCGTAGGATTTCCTTTTTGGACAGGCTCTCCACAAAGAAGACGTTTTTCTCCGTGAAAACCTTGTCATATGCATTCGGGTAACCGCAGTAGGGGCAGACAATGATTATATCCTCCGGAGTTACGTCGAGGGGCGCCCCGCAGTGCTCACACTTGAAAACTTCGATGATTACCACCGAAGATTAGGACATAGTTAAGGATTAAAAGTTTTTGGCTCAGGTGGGTTTTCCGGGCATCGGTCACCCCAAAGGCCAATGTCATCATTGCCATTTTAAGTGTATAGTGCTCCCTTAAAAGCTCACCTGAACTTAAGCCAGAAGTAGAGGGATGCAACGGCGAAGATAATCGAGACAGCAATGAGGAAAGACCCGACGAGCTTAGCGACATAGGAGTTCTCTCTGGCTGCGAGGATCCCCAATATCAACCCTGCAGGTATCAGCAAGAGAATAGCCTTCTCGAATTTCCATACAAGCGGAATGAGAAACAGAAGACCACCGACCAGATAAAGCGGGTTACCGTAGGTTATGAAGAGGAAAATCGGCAGAAGGACACCAAGGGCGAGGTGGAAGTTAAAGTCCCGTTCTGGCTTTGAGCGGTTTGCCATGTGAACACCAATAAAGAGGAGCACTAAAGCAATGGCCAAGAGAACTTCAGCTAAGACCCTGTTCGAAGGCTGAATGTAGGCAGAGAGGGCAACGAAAACGAATGAAATAACTATTGGGATTTCTCTTCTCACGATACCACCTTAGAGAACGTTGAGGTACTTGTGAACCTGAAAGCTTAGCCCGACGTTCTTTTTTCCCATTATCCGCGCGGCCTCGCGGTAGAACTCCATGAGCCTCTCCTGGCTTATCTCAATCGGCTCCTTGGGCTGTATCACCAAGGGGACAAGGCCCTTCAAAAGACCCGCGTACCAGCGGACGTTCTCAACCTTTGTCCCTGAGGTAACGACGAGCTTGGCGTAGACCTTTGCACCCGCTTTTTTAAGGATTTCGATGCTCTCCACCTCTCTAAGGACGAGGTTTCTCCAGTCTTCCGTGGCCTTTGCTGTCTCGTCCTTTATGTCCACGCTCGCGTAGTCAGTGAGCGGGGCAACCTCTTTGATAAGCTCCGGAAGGCCTCCGTGTGTTTCGAGGAAGTTGTCAAAGCCGAGGTTTTTCATTCTCTCCATCAGGGCTTTGAGGGGCTTCACCTGAAGTGTCGGCTCTCCGCCGGTGTAGCTTATCGAGTGAATATCGCCGGTATCGAGGCGGAGAATGGCCTCAACCACCTCATCAACGCTCGCGGGATTGGGTTTGTAGCCAAACTTCCCGGTGAAGGGCTCAACCTCGTAGCGCCAGCGTGAAACGCGGGAGGCGTCGATGTACTCGCGGGAGTCGCACCAGAGGCAGTTAAGGTCGCAACCGGCAAAGCGGACGAAAATCTGCCTTCTCCCAAAGGCGCTCCCCGGGACGCTTCCCCCTTCACCCTGCCAGCTGTTGAAGACCTCGGCCATTACGAGCTTCATGGGCTTTCCTTGCCCTGACACAATTTAAAATTTGTCACAAAGATTATAAATGCTAGCGTATTAACACTTCCAGTGGGGTTTCATGCGAAAACTCCTCGTTGTCATCCCCATTGTCTTACTCATAATAACCTTCGTGTGGTTTTACTCTCAACGCCCAGCTCAACGACCGTTTTTGGAAGCATACGGTGTCCGGGCACTCTCACTGTTTCCCGATGGAAAAGTTGTGGTTGTCTCCACTTTCAAGAGCACTGGCGAGGGATTTCTAACTGTTTACTCCGCAAACGGAACTCCACTCTGGAACCTAACGCCCTGCAATTGTGGTACCCTATATAGTACTTATTGGGATAATGTTCTTTACGCTAGGGTTTCTCCCAATGGGAAGTACCTCGGGGTTGTCACAATAAACAAATTTATACTCTACCGTGAGGATGGAACACTGCTCTGGGAGAAGAAAAATCCACTGTCCAGGAATTTATGGTCAGACGGGTCCCAATGGGCTTCAGTTCAATTCACAAATGATTCGAGATACGTTGCATTTGGGGTAACTGCCTCGAAAAGCGTTTTTCAGGTATTCTCCACTAATGGAAAGCTCCTGCTCAATGGAACTGCCCAAGGGATTACTGGGATGAAAGTCTCCGACGATGGAGTGTACCTCATGGAGGACTTCCTCTTTTCAAAGGGCATAATGGGTTCAAAGTTAATCTACTATGGCTTCAACGGAAGCAAGTGGAGCATTGAGTTTCCCTCTGGTAGTCCAAGGGCCATTGACGTTCTCAAAACGGCCAACAGAACGTATGTGGCCTACGCCGACTGCATGCTTGGGATAACTCTAATCAAAGGAGGGAAGGTTCTCTGGAACAGGGATAATGGCACCTGCTACTGGGATGTGGCATTCTGGCGCGGGAGAATCTACGCGGCTACATCGATGAGGCTAGTAGATGTTTATTCAATCGATGGTAGACTGCTCTCAACTATACGAACTCCAGAATTCGGTGGAATTCCCACGCTACTACCAGCCCCTAGGAAGATTTTGCTCCTTCAGAAAATATTGTTACCTTCCGACAACAGGAAATGGGTTGTTGATGTTTTAATAATAAATTCAACTGGAGATATCATCAAAGTTAAAAGCCTTGAAGGATTCCCTGCGAGTGACTTCTTATCACATATAACGGCCGATTACAGGAGGGGGCGGCTTATCCTTGGCGTTATCAAGGAGCCGGGAAGGTATGAAAAATACGAGATATACCTGATTCCTGTAAACTAAAGCTCAATCCCCTTCACCCTTTCACTAACGAAGCCCTCGAGTATCTCGACCCTGACGCTTCTCTCTTCTCTGGTCATGTCCGCCATGAGCTGAACCGCCCTCGCGTAGTCCCAGAGCCTTCTCTTCGCCTCGGAGGTAACTCTCTCTGCCATGACTATTAGCTCCCGCTCTTCCGGATGGGCGCTCATCCATTCCACAACCTTTCTCGCGTCCTCCTCATCGAATACGCCTCTCTTCTTAAAGAGCACACAAGTCACCTCCCTTATTGTTCAATCCTGTAATTATGTAATTATGCAATTCAATAATTCGGGAATTGTTTTAGACATATTTCAGCAGAACGCTCACGGCCTCCTCAAAGACTTCGCGGTCTTTGCCGTCCAGAACTCCCTCAAGGTAGTTCAGCGCAACGAGGTCGATTATGATGTAGGCAGTGTTCCTGTCGAGGCCGAGAGAATAGGCATCGTAGTAGACCCTCTCCTCACCTAAGGCCTCGTTGAGCATCTCGACGAAGTAGTTAATCTCCTCAACGCTCAGCTCGTCCCACCTGCTCTCGAGCTCGTCGAAGTAGCGCTCCATTACCCTGAGCGTTTCGAGGTCGAGTTTCAGCTTTCCGCGAAAGTACGGGAACTCGCCGACGCGGAAGAGCTTTATCCCCTCCTCGTCTCTCACCGCTATGCTGTCCCAGAGGACGATACCCTCAACGGGGTTATGACCGTACTTGCTCGCGAGATAGGAGAAGCGCTCAAGGGCGAAGTCTATGTCATCTATAAACTCCTCCTCGTCGCGGAAGTGGATTATCTTGCTTACCGTTCCAGCCATTTTTTGCACCGGTTCACGGTAGGTGAGACAGTATAAAAATGCTTTGAGGGTTATCCTTCAGTTCTGTTTCCCCATTTGGAAAGCCATGCAAGGTTGCACAGACGAGTTAACTCAAAGTATTCATCGGAGACCCAGCGAAGGGAGATGACCTTCCAGCTGGGCTCAAAGGTTACCTCATAAAACGTTCCGTTTTCACAGTTGTATCCTCTGCAAACTGTGGTGTAGTTGACGAGAAAGAGGAATGTCATAGTCCTGTTCGGCCAGAGACAGTACGTCAAAACCAGACACTTCCCGGCGAGATTAGAACGACAGTAGTTCAGGCCCTTCTTTTCTACCTTACCCCACACATCTTCATACCGGTTTATCAGTTCGTCATAGGTGTTTGAGGATACTTTTCTGAACGAAATCAGGCCCAGATTTGTCAGGTTGAGGTTCACCGCGTAGAGAACACCTCTAGTTCTGGAACATGTGAATCCTTTGCAGTTTATCGTGTAGTTGCCGTAAACTAAAACAGTAGCGGTTTCGTTCGGCCAGGTGCAGAGGGTCGCCACGCTCCACTGCCAGCCGGGATGAACGGCCTGGGCGTAGTCAAGGGCCTTCGTCGTTATGTTGTCCTGAAATCTGAGTTTAGAGAGCGTGTAAATATCATCATGAACATTGTGTTTTTCCTGGCTCCTCTGGGCATAAAATACTGAGACCCCAACAAGTAGGGCAACGACTAGCATAGCGCAGATTACAAGTCTCTTCCCCATCAACCACTGCCCCCAGATGCCAGCAACTGCCTGAGTTTATACTCACACAAGATAATAAAAATATTTCTCCGCTTAAAGGCAAAGCAACCCTTATAATCCCGTCTTCCCAATCAGTACAACGCCCGACGAGTAGAGGGTTGCGATGACGTCGGGACCCCCAGGGGGGCGACAGCCCAAATGCCCCCCCCCCTTACAGCCCTTGCTTGCGCAAGCGCTGGCGGAAAAGTATGTGCTTTTTGATGGGAATTCATTTGAGTGTTGTTTTCTTCCTATTGGTCTGTTTGTGAGTGTTTCACTATGAAAAGGCGAATCTTGAGTGGTTTTCTTCTCAAATTGTTGTGAGAACTGCCCCAGCTTGCTCTCTGCTTGTGGGTTTACCTTTAAAATCGACGTCCAAAGGGTGTCAAAAGAAGAGTAAACCCTTTTTTGGGGCTGTTTTAGCAGGTTCTCCTTTGGGAATGCGCGATTTTATAAGCAAAATCCCCTTCATTTGAACCATTGAGGCGAAGAGTTACAAGCTTTTGGTGAAGCTTTTTCCAGAAACCTCTATGGGCAAAGTTTCTGAGGTAAGGTTTATAAGAACACTTTCAAAGCACGACCGAGGCGAGAGGCGTGGAGCGCGAGGTAACCGATGAGAAGCTCCGGAAATATTTTAGAATCACGGAAGAAGCACTAGAGAGACTCGAAGTTGCCGTCCATGAGAAAAGCCTCTTGCACGCCGTTGCGCGGGATTTTCTAACGATGGCTAGGAGCTATTTTGAGGACGCCAAGTACTACTATGAGAAGGGCGACTACGTTACAGCGTTTGCAGCTTTGAACTACGCGCACGGCTTCATAGATGCCGGTGTGAGGCTCGGTGTATTTAGGGGTGAAGACGACAGGCTTTTTGCCTTCGGGTGAGGTGAGGGAGATGGGAGACTACCTAGTTGTCCTTGAGGCTCCAATCATTGTGCGGGACGTTGAAACGAGTGAAGACGCGATAAACGTCGCAGTGAGTAAAGTCACAAAGGCACTCAACAGGGAGAATCTTGATTTTGTTCGCGTTGAGCTCGGTTATTCCCAGTGCCCTGTTTGTGGTGCTCACTTTGAGAGCGCCTTCGTTATTGGAAACGTCGGGCTCGTCGGGATATACTTAACCCTAAAGGTTTACAATGCCCAGACAATAGAACACGCCGAAAGAATTGCCAAGGCTGTCGTTGGAAAGGCCCTCAAGAAAGTTCCCCTAAAGGTCTATGAGATTAGAAAGCTTGAAGAGGAAGACAATGATGAGATTGAACTCTAGTTAATTTTTTAAACATACATTCCTCAAAACACCCATAGCCATTGGAGGTTTTTACCATGGTAAAGTTTATTTTTGTGACGGGTGGTGTTGTTAGTGGCCTTGGGAAAGGAATTACCAGCGCTTCTCTTGGCATGCTAATGAAGGCTCGCGGGTTCAGAACGACTAATATCAAAATTGACCCCTACCTCAACTACGACGCTGGAACCATGAACCCGTACCAGCACGGTGAAGTTTTCGTTTTAGACGATGGTGGTGAGGTTGATCTCGATTTGGGGAACTACGAGCGCTTTCTCAACACCAGCCTGAGCTTTGACCACAACATAACCACCGGCAAGGTTTACTCCGCTGTCATTGAGAAGGAAAGGAAAGGTGAATACCTCGGCGCGACCGTTCAGGTGATTCCACACATCACCAACGAGATAAAGGAGCGTATCAGGAGAATTGCGAGGGACTACGACGTCGTTATAGTCGAAATCGGTGGAACGGTTGGAGACATTGAGGGCATGCCCTTCCTCGAGGCAGCAAGACAGATGCAACTTGAAGAGGGCAGGGAGAACGTTGCCTTTGTCCACGTTACCTACGTCCCAAAGCTCCGCGTTGTGGGGGAACAGAAGACAAAGCCGACTCAACACAGTGTTAAGGAGCTCCGCTCCCTTGGAATCCAGCCGGATGCAATCGTTGCCCGCTCCGAAGAACCCCTTGAAGAGAGCGCAAGGAGAAAGATAAGCCTCTTCACCAACGTTCCCGAAGAGGCAGTAATCAGCGCCTACGACGTGGAAGACACCTACGAGGTTCCACTGATGCTCGAGAAAGGTGGACTTGCTAAATATCTCGTGAAGAGGCTCGGCCTTCCCGAAAGAAAACCAAATCTCGAAGAATGGCGCAGAATGGTCGAGAAGTACAAGAGCCTAGATAGGGAAGTTGAGATCGCAATAGTCGGCAAGTACGTCAAGTTAGCTGACTCCTACCTGAGTATTAAGGAGGCGCTAAAGCACTCGAGCGTTGCCAACGACGTCAAGGTCAAAATCAGATGGATCGAGGCGGAGGACGTTGAGAGGAAGGGCGTTGGCCTTCTGGAAGGGGTTGACGGCATAATCGTTCCCGGTGGCTTTGGAGCGAGGGGAAGTGAGGGTAAGATGATGGCGATACGCTACGCGAGGGAGAACGATATACCCTTCCTCGGTATCTGCTTCGGCTTCCAGTTGACTGTTGTGGAATTCGCAAGAAACGTCCTCGGCCTTAAGGGGGCGCATTCAACCGAGATAGACCCACAGACTCCTTATCCAGTCGTCGATTTGATGCCGGAGCAACGCGATCTGGACAGACTTGGCGGTACGATGAGGCTCGGAGCTTATCCTGTGTATATAAAGCCAAACACCCTGGCGAAGAAGCTCTACGGCAGGGAAATAGTCTACGAGAGACACAGGCATCGCTGGGAGGTTAACCCCGACTACATTGAGAAATTCGAGGGGGCCGGTCTTGTCTTCAGCGGAATAGCGGGTGATGATGAGAGGAGAATGGAAATTCTGGAGTTGCCCGGTCACAGCTACTTCATAGCGACCCAGTTCCATCCCGAGTTCAAGTCGAGGCCCATGAATCCGGCACCCGTCTTTAGAGGACTTGTCGAGGCAGCAAAGAAAAAGAGGTATCAATAGAGGGGCTCTTCTCCTTTTCTTATGAATCCCCTGAGCTCAAGGTAAAGGAAAGTCCCACCGGCCCAGAGGAATGCCACGAAGAACGCCTTGAATGGGGCTTCAAGAAGCATTATCACGAGGGGATTCGTCCCAGAGATACTCAGGGGCAGAACGAACGGGGTCATAAGAAGCGAGAGGGCAAAGCCAAAGAGTATTGCCAGGAGGCCGTAGCCGAAGGCACGGGGAAGGTGCCCGAAAGTGAGACCCATGGCCCCTATGGAGGCTCCAATGTTTCCTGTTTCCACGTATGCAGGAACGACAAAGGGATAGTAGGTAAGAACAACGGGTATGAGGGCAAAGAATATCGCAACTCCGAGAAGGAAAATCAGGGGACTCATTGTGAAAGCTCCAAAGAGGATTAGGACCAGGGGGATAATCATCAGTAAGATTGAAACCAAATAAGCCAGAATGTTCACGAGAATAACCCCGGGTATTCTTGACAACGCCTCGCCAAATAAAGAGTTTAGAGAATAGCTCTCGCCTAGAACGGAGAGCCAGTATGCCTTGACCGCGGTGTATTCAACGAAGGAAAGGACTATCACGAAGACCAGCAACCTAAGGAGGGAAACCTCAAGGGAATTGATGAAGTTCTCCTCAGATACAGTCCCGTAGTTCTCGAAGATGACGTTGCCGAACACCTGTGTCCCTGCAATGCCCGAGGGGTGGTTGGCCGGGAAAATTAGCTGAACAGCCGAAAAAACTAGGAGTGCCAAAAGTATAAGGAGGTATACACCCTTGTTCTCCGCGACCAAGGAGAAGGCCTTCGAAAAGGCATCGAGCGCACCCATCGACACCACCTTGATTAGTAATGAGGAAGGCCCTTAAAAGGATTCCCCTAAGAAAAGCTTATAAACGAACTGCCCAAAGTGGCGATGGGTTCATCAGGCTAATCGAGGTGAGATAAATGGCTATCTGGCAGGGAAGGTCACTTAAGAAACCCTCAGGTGGAAGGATTGTCCTCGCGAGGAAAAAGAGGAAGAGGGAGCTCGGAAGGGAGCCCGCAAACACCAAGGTCGCCGAGGAGAGGGAGAGGAGAAAGATAATCAGGACCTACGGCGGAAACAGAAAGGTTCGCCTTGTCGAGGCCCTCTACGCCAACGTCTTTGATGGGGGAAAGGGCAAGAAGGTCAAGATACTCAACGTCGTTGAGAACCCGGCTAACAGGCAGTACGCGAGGAGAAACATAATCACCAAGGGGGCCATAATAGAGACCGAGCTCGGAAAGGCAATCGTCACCAGCAGGCCCGGTCAGGACGGAGTTGTAAACGCCGTTCTCCTTAAGGAGGAGAACGCCTGATTTTTCATACCTTTTAAGCATTTTCCAGGACTCGCGTTATAAGGCACTATTGGGTTCTAAAACCAGACAAAGGGCAGGATAATGCGAAAAAAGCAGAGTCTAGCTACTCTCTAAACTTCGAGAGTTCCTTTTCCATGATTTTCTTCGCAAGCTCCTTGGCCTTGGGCTCGACTATCGCTATAACCCTCTTTTTCAGCTCTTCGAGGCCTTTTCCTGTTATGGCCGAGATTTTAACTGGTTCAAGGCCCTTTGCTTTGACGAACTCCTCGACCTTCTTGACTTTCTCTTCCTCCGCTACGTCCACCTTGTTGATTGCCACTATGAAAGGAAACTCCCCAAATTCTTCGAGTATCTCCTCAAAGAGGTGCATCTGCTCCTCAATTGGGAAACCGCAGTACTCGCTCGGGTCGAATATGTAAACGATGACATCGGCCAAGTGTTTCAGGGCCAGAATTGCCTGCTTTTCGACCTCGTTTCTCTCGCTTAGGGGCCTGTCAAGTAAACCCGGCGTGTCGATGACCTGGTAGCGGAGGTAGTGCTCCTCGAACTGGCCGACGTTTATGCCCTTCGTTGTGAAGGGGTAGCTGGCCACCTCCGGCTTCGCATTGGTTAATGCCCTTAGTAGCGTGCTCTTCCCAACGTTAGGGTGGCCCGCTATAACCACCGTTGGAAGCTCCAAATCAACGACCGGCAACTCTTTGAGGACGTTCCTCGCCTGGTTGAGGTATCTGAGGTCGTCGTCAATGTCATGGAGTATATCCGCAACTCGGCCGTAGAAGGCCCTTCTGAGCTTTGCTATCTCCTTTGGGTCCCTCTCAAACCTTATCTTCTCGACGTAGCGTTGCTCGAGGTTTCTGATGGTTTTTATGGCCCAGTTCACCCGGGCCAAAGAGCGGTGGAACTGGTCCCTGTCAACGAGAGTGTCCACCAGCTCCCTGTAGAACTCCGGGAGCGTTGAGACACCGGGCGTTCTGTCGAGTATCTTCCTCAGGTTATCCCTAACGACGTTTGAAACAGTTCTAACGCGTAGCTCTTCCCTCTGACGGGCCTTGGCAACCTTCCCTCCCGGTGGATTGTAGGCTGAAGCCGCCCTCTCAGCCCTTCGAAAGGCCTTGTCAATGAGCTCATCAGCGGTAAGAACCGTTGGCATCTTTTCGAAAGGATTCTTCATTCTCACCCCTCCCCCAATCTCGCGGAGAAAAGGTTGGGAAGGGGCTTTAAAAAGGTATTCAATCGAGGGAGCGGTATAATATAACTCCCACAAGCGAGGCCAGAGAGACCAAGAACAATAGAACAAGTGTCATTAGCCTTCCTACGTGGGACGAGTCCGTGAAACCCGCTATCACCAAGAGGAAAAACACCACGACTATAAGGAGACCAAGCTTTTCAAAGAAGCCTTCGTACCTATTAAGTTTGTCAACAATCGCACCAAGTCCCATATTTTCACCCTCCTTTGGTGTGTTCTAAGAACCCAATTGGTGCGAAAATATAAAAAAGTATCGCTAGAACTCGATGATCTTGCCCACGTGAATGGGCTCAACTCCCTCGCCGAGCCGACACCTAAGATAAGCAAAGGCCTCAAGACCCGTGCAGTGTCCTGCGTAGAGACTGGCCCTGACGTTCTTCACAATGTCTTCAAGGAGCTCTTTATGGGCCCCAATTAGATGGAGTCCACCTATGAGTGCCCCGACTAGCTTTCCGCCAACCTTCTCCGCGTGTCTGACTATGTTTACAACCCCGGAATGACCGCAACCGGTTATGACAGCAGTAGAATCGCCGAGGTCAATTATGAGTGCCATATCGTCTCTGACTGGGTCTTTCCTTCCGTCCGGGAAATAACCAACTGCCCTGTCCCAGGTTATTCTCTCTATCTCTCCAGAGCTGACGAAACCATCAGCGAACTCAAAGGGCTTCTCGCTGAGAACGAACTCGGCACCAAGTTCTTCGAGCTCTTCCCTCGTGAACGGAATCCCTATTTCCCTCCTCCTCGGCTTGAGTGCAATCCTGCGCTGGAATATTCCCGGATGGGCAATAACCTTCAGAGGCTTCGAGCGGACCTGAAGGAGGGCCTTCATTCCACCGGTGTGGTCGTAGTGGCCGTGGGTGATGAAGAGGTAGTCTATCAAGTCGGGCTCAACGCCAAGAGCCCTCATGTTGTTGAGGAGGACGTTCCCTTCGGTTCCGGTGTCAACTAGAACCCTTAGGCCCCTGTGCTCCACCAGGGCCGAGAAGCCGTGACCGCCGAGGAGGCCTTTTCTAAAGCCCGCGTGGTTTTCGTAGAGAACCGTGACCTTCATACGCACCACCGCGAAAAGTTTATGTTCCCTCCGTTTTAAATCCAGCTGTGGTAGAGATGAGCACTCCCGTTGAAGCACTACTCTCTGGGATTTTCTTCGCGCTGACGTCATGGTTACCCATGAACCCGGAAGGTAGGTGGGTTTCGTCACTCGTGAAGGATTACCCCTCGTTCCTGGTCCCTGCCTACCTTGGGGTAACCTTCGCGGTCATGTTCCATTATAGGGAAAGGTTTTCGACGCTCTCACTCAGAGCCATGAGGGGGATTTACGAGGCGGAGCTCAAATATCTCTTCTTTGCAACCCTGTTTACGGTTCTCATCGGATTTCCCCTTCTGAAGTGCTCCACCGGAATAACTGGAAAGGAGTCGGCAATCGTCAACATACTCATAGGAACGCTTATCGTTCTTCTGGCGTTGAACATGCCGAAGAGGAACCCCCTGAAGGAACTCGATAAAAAACTGCCCGAGCAACCGAGTATCTTAGATGCCCTCTCGGGGGGAGTTCTCCAGGGGTTTGCCCTCCTTGAAGGGGTCACAAGAACGGGCATAGTTACCCTCGGCCTCCTCTTGCCGGGTCACAGTGGCAGGAAGGCCCTTGAATGGGGCTTTTTAATCTCCCCTGCCTACTTCGTCCTTAGGCTCATTTGGCTTGGAAACTGGGAGTCCAGCGGTCCCTCATGGATTCCCTTCTTGGCCTTTCTCTCCGCGTTCCTAACAACTCTACTCCTGATTTCGCTCCTCGAAAAACTCGCTGAAAGGTGGGAAAAGCCGTTTTTGATTGCGTTCGGTTTGATTGCGATTGCCTACGCTCTGGGGGTGATGATGTGAAGGGAGTTATACTCGCCGCAGGGAAGGGGGAAAGGTTGAGGCCTTTAACCGACGACAGGCCTAAGGTAATCCTCAAGATGGCCAACAGGCCGATTATCGAGTACGTTCTCGAAAACCTGTACCCTTTCGTTGACGAGTTCGTTGTTGTCGTACGCTATCATAAGGAAAAGCTAATCGAAGCCCTTGGAGACGAGTTCGGTGGCAAGCCGATATCCTACGTCGAGCAGTTGCCCGGTGAGGGAACGGCCAAGGCCATAGAGAGCGCCAGGGAGAGCGTTGAGGAGGAGTTCATTGTTGTCAACGGGGACATATACTTTGAGGAAGAAGCCATAAGGGAGCTGGTGTCTGCATTCAGGAGGGAAAAAGCCGACGTTGCCATGGTCGTCAAGCACTTCGACGATTTAAGCCACTTTGGGAAGGTTGAGCTCGACGGCTTGAGGGTGGTTAGAGTTGCTGAGAAGCCCGGGAAGGTTCCCGGTTACGCCAACCTTGGAATCTACGCCTTCCGCTCAAGCGTCTTTGAGTTCATAGAGAGAACCGAGCTCAGCGAACGCGGAGAGTACGAGATAACCGACACGATAAACCTCATGATTGACTCCGGACTTAAGGTCGTTGCGGTTCCCTACGATGGCTACTGGAACGACATCGGAAGGCCCTGGAACCTTTTGGAACTCAACGAGTATCTCCTGAAGAACAAACTGAGGCACGAGATTAGGGGAACTGTCGAGGAGGGGGCAACGATAGTCCCGCCCGTTGAAATCGGAGAGGGAACTGTCGTGAGGAGCGGGGCTTATATAATCGGTCCCGTAAAGATTGGCAGGAACTCCAGAATAGGCCCGAACTGTTTTATAAGGCCCTACACGAGCATAGGGGACAACTGCCACATCGGCAACGCCGTTGAAATCAAGAACTCAATTATAATGGACAACTCAAATGCTCCCCACCTGAACTATGTGGGCGACTCAATAATAGGCGAGAACACAAACCTCGGAGCTGGGACGATAACCGCTAACCTGAGGCACGACAAGGGCAACGTCAAGGTTGAAATCAAGGGCAAGCTTGAGGACAGCGGCAGGCACAAGCTGGGGGCGATAATCGGCCACGACGTAAAGGTTGGTATCAACGTCAGCATCTATCCGGGCAGAAAGATTGGGAGCAACTCTTTTATAGGACCGGGTGTTATCGTTGACCGCAACGTCCCGCCCAACAGCCTTGTGGTGGTGAGGCAGGAGAAGTTGGTGATGGAAAAATGAGCATTCCAGGAAGTGCTTTTATCCCATATCTCAATTTCATTTCAAGATGGGTTCTTTTCATAGCGGTAACTTACAAGGCTTATGAAACCCGAGAAAAAGGCTGGCTTTTAATAAGCGCAGCTTCTTTAATAGACGCTCTAGATATTGAATCCTACATTCTCGACCCACTCGGAATTCACATAAACCCCCAAGCCTATGTTATAGCGGCAAAGATTCCCAACTTCTTCTTTGGTATTCTGATGATATGGGGAGCTTTTCACTTGAGGTATGGAGATACTGACTTTAAGCATACTGTTTACATTTCAATCTTGGCTATAGCCTCTTATATCTGGCTTTTCCTTCTAGCAACTGATGTTTTTAAGAGCCCTACCCAGGAATCACTGTTTCCATCACTAGTTTTGGGAAGTTCGCTTATATATTTTGGATGTGTCCTTAGAAAATACATCGTCTATCCCAAAATACCAGAGTCCCTGTTTCCTTGCGGTTTAATTTTTCTTGGAATACTAAACCTGACGTATCCAGTTACAAGGTTTATAGAGTGGTTTGCCCCAATTGGATTTTTCCTAGGAGGTATATTTAGACTAATGGCGGCAATAGGCGCTGTTAAGTTTGTATTTTACCCAGTAACTCCAGTAAAAGTTAACAAGGATAATCTACCTTCCCAGAAAGGAGCGTTTCTTTTCCCCTTCAGGGAGAGTGCCTTTAAGAAACTTGGCAAATTATGGAAAATCCCCGGAACAGTTGTTATAACAAGAGAAGATCTCAGAACCTTAAAAAGTTCTCTAAATCCAGAAACCCTTGTCTTCTGGATTACCCGTGCCAAAGAGGGCAAACTGGAGGAGAAGCCCCAGATTTACGCGATAAGTCCAACAAAAATGGAAATTCTAACTGACTTAATTGCACGAGCACTGACACAAGGTTACAAAATGGTTTATGTTGAAGCTTTTGAATATCTAATGCTCGAGAATGGTTTTGAGAACACTCTTAAATTCATATTGAACCTCAAAGATAGAGTCATTGCAGAAGGAGGAACACTGGTACTTGTTGTAAATCCCGACGTCCTTAATGAGAAACAATTAAGAATTATAGAGAGAGAATTTGAAAAGCTTAGCTAAGGCCGAGCTTCTCAAGGAAGCGCTTGGCGTAGCGCGTGTCCTTCTCAAGTTCTGCTTTCTGGAGGAGTTGTCTCTCTATTGCCCTCAGGGCGTCGTGAACTGCCTGTATCGCACCCCAGGTTTCGCCCGTCGCAACGAAGACGCCCCTGTCAGTCACAACTCTCATTCTGGCCTGATAGAGGTGGACTCCCCTGAACTTCTCGGGGAAGCGCCTTATGTGAAGGTATATTATGCCCTCCTGGCCGAGCAGATCCTCGTAGCCGTCAACGAAGCGCTTGATGTCCTCTATGATTCTCTCCCTGGTGAAGTCGCTGAGTATTGAGGCGTCACCGCCGAGCTGGAGGTAGAACCTCGCCTCTTTTTCGGTCATCTTTGAAATCGGTAGGAGCAGGTCCTTGACTGTTAGGATACCAACGACTTTGTTGTTCTCGTTAACGACGACGAGACCGTCTATGTCGTTGTCTCTCATAGTTGCAACGGCTTCCCTGACTTTGGCATCTGGGAGAACTGTTATAACACCCCTAATCATCACGTCCCTGAGGGGCATGCTAAATGGGGGTATCTTTTCTCCGGCGAGTTCTCCTGCCTTGGCCCTGAAGCGCGGTTTTATGAAGCGCAGAATAAGGTCGTGGAGCGTCACGAGGCCTTCCAACCTGCCTTCCTCATCAACTATGGGAATCCTTGAGATTGCATGGTCGCGCATAGTTGCCAGGGCTTTGGCGACTGTATCGTCAGGCCTGAGGGTTATAACGTCCTTGGTCATGAACTCCTCCACTTTCTTCTTTCCAAAATCCGTCTCGGCGACCCTCTCAAGAACGGCTATATCGTTTATAACACCGATGATTTCAGCTTTAGACTCCCCGACGGGGAGTGAGCGGAGGTCAACCTCAATCATAAGCTTGGCGGCCTTGCTGAGATCCTCATCGGGTTTCACAACGGGGGCTGGCTTGTAAACGTCCCTAACCTTCGCCTTGGTTGGGTCCCACTTGAGGTGGGAGCGTATGATTAAGTCCTGGGTGAGAACACCTTTGTACAGGTTTCCATCGAAGACGAGAATAAGGTCGGGGTCTTCCTTTTCGAAGATGCCAATTGCCTCAGAAAGGGGGGCATCTATGTCTATCTTCTGGAACCTGTCCGTCATTACCTCCTGCACCTGAATTCCGACCATTTCTGCCACCTCCTGCAATTTATATTTTGGTTTCCCAGGGATTTAAACCTTTGCAACCGGCGTTGTTTTAGTTAATTTAGGTTAATAAATTTTTCGCGGAAAGGTTTATAAAACAGCTCAGCAAATCCAAGACCGCGCCGGGGTAGCCTAGCCTGGGAAGGCGCGGGACTCGAGATCCCGTGGGCGTTTGCCCGCCAGGGTTCAAATCCCTGCCCCGGCGCCAACTGCCGAGCCCGCAAGGGTTCCCAAGTCCCTTTCCAATTCTTCAAAATTTTAGAAATACAAGACCCAAGACGTTGTTTCTGATTTTTGGGCCGGAATCAAAGAAAAAGAGCTCAGGTAGTTATGTATGCACCGTCTTTCTCGACGATAACCGTGTGCTCGAACTGAGCGACCATGCCACCCCTAACTTCACGCAGTATCGGGTAGCTGTATATTGCCCCCGCCTTGTCAAGCTGGGCCAAGGCCATCTTCAGCTGTCCCTCCGGCAAAAATCCCTGCAACCAGCGGTAGGCGAAGGGAAGCGTTTTGTACTCCCTCTTTATGTGCATCAAAAGCCTCCTGGCATGGAGCATTCTTACGGGCCTGTCGCGGACATACATGAAGATTAGAGCAGGTGGAACTTCTATTACTTGCCCCGCGCCGGTTGTGGCGAAGGGTTCTATTGCAAAAACGTCTCCCTCCTGGAGAACATATGTGTCCGCCTGCCTGTAAACGTTGGGTATGCTAACCCCAGCGTGGAGCCTGTAGCGCTCTACCTTGTGTCCGCTCAGGTTAACTATTGGGTTGAAACCCTTGCCCCGTATTGTCTCTTCAATGGCTTTCGCAACGTCCCTCACCATTACACCCGCCCTAACGGTTGCTATCGCGTTCTCAAGGGCTTCTCTGGCCGCTTCCATTAGCTCGTCTTCGTCCATTCCAACGCGGAAGGTTAAGGCGGTGTCCGCTATGTAACCATCAACGTGGACGCCGAGGTCGAGCTTTAGATAATCCCCCTCATGGAGAACGGTGTCGTCTCCCTTGTAGGGGGTGTAGTGGGCCGCAATCTCGTTGAGCGAGAGGTTGCAGGGAAAGGCTGGCTTTCCCCCGAGTTCAACGATTCTCTTCTCAACGAACTCCGCTATGTCGTAGAGCCTTGCACCAGGTTTTATGAGGTCCTTAACTTCCTCTTTGATTTTCTTCGCTATCTCGCCTGCCTTGATCAGGGCTTCTCTCTCGTCCACCTTTACCACCGACCCAACTGCCCTTAGGTTCCCCTTAAACTTTACGAAAAACCTTTTATTCTGGCCATCATTATGCGAAACGGTGAGCCGATGCTAGAATTCAGAAGAAGCATTAACGTCTCGGCAGACCTGTTCGTGGTAAGGAACCTCATAGGTTCGATACTCCAGGGAGTCGGACTCGCCTATCTGTTTCCGGTTCTTTTGGTGTGGTTCTACCCGAATCAAGCGGAATATGTCCCGTATTTTGCCATCCCCGGAATGGCCTGTATTCTCCTTGGGGCATGGCTCAGCAGACACTCCAGTAAGGTTGAGGACGTGAACCTGAGGCAGGCAATGATTGCCGCCGCCTTCACTTGGCTCTTCGCTTCCTTCGTGAGCGTCGTTCCTTTCATGAATATAGCCCACATGAGCTTCGTCGATTCCTATTTCGAGAGCATGAGTGCATGGACGGGAACGGGACTAACAATGATGAGCCACCTCTCCAGTTATCCCAAGATACTCCTCTTCTGGCGTGCCTGGATGCAATGGCTCGGCGGAATCGGAATAGTCCTCGTTGCCCTGTCTATTCTGATAAGGCCGGGTGTTGCCGCGGCGAGGCTCTACAAAGCCGAAGCGAGGAGCGAGAGAATTCTTCCAAACCTCATCAACACGTCAAAGGTGATATTTGAAATCTACCTAGTCCTTACCCTCGTTGGTACTTACCTCTACTACATAAACGGCATGAACGTCTTTGATGCACTGACCCACGCCATGACCGGACTTGGGACGGGTGGTATGAGCACCCACGATCAGAGCATCGGCTTCTTCCACAGTCCTGCAATAAACGCCGTTACGATTTTCCTCATGATTATGGGTGCCGTTAATTTCACTGTTCACTACAGGATCTTTAAGAGCAAGTCCCTGAAACCGTTCTTTGACGACATCCAGGTTCGCTACATGTTCATCTTTCTAATCCCGGCCATAGCCATAATAGCCTACAGCCTCTACCAGGTGGGGGATTCAGTCGGACAGGCCCTCCAGGGAGCGGTGTTCCATGCCGTTTCAGCGATAAGCTGTACGGGTTTCCAGATAACGAGCCTCTCCAACTACCCGGAGGTTGCAAAGTTTATCCTGGCGATTCTTATGGTCATCGGTGGCGGAGCGGGAAGTACCGCGGGAGGAATAAAGCTCATCCGCGTTACTCTGATGTACGAGAGCCTGAAGTGGACGATAGAGAGTGCAATCCTCCCGAGGGGGGCGGTTATAAAGAGAAAGGTCGGCAACTACGTCTTTACCGAGGAAGATATTCAAGAAGTGATGAGCTTCACAATGACGTATCTGGCATTCCTCCTCATAGGAACAATTTACACGATGCTCAGGGTCAAAACAAGCCTTGCTAATGCACTGTTCGAGGTCGCATCTGCTCAGGGCAACGTCGGACTTAGCGTTGGCATAACATCACCTTCGATGCCCCTCGACCTTAAGATTCTCTACATACTCCTCATGTGGATTGGAAGGCTCGAGATATTCTCAACGCTGGTCTTCATCATAAGCGTCCTCCTTCTGTTCCCAAGGGTGGGCAGGAAATGATTGAGGTCAGGGACGTCACCTTCCACTACCCCCGCTCCACCAGACCGGCCCTCGAGGGTGTTAGCCTTACTATTGGAGACGGGGAATTCATTGGAATCCTGGGGCCGAGCGGGAGCGGAAAGTCAACGCTGGCTTTAACCCTCAACGGCATAATTCCAAACTCCATAAGGGGAACGTTTTTAGGAGAAGTAATTATCAGGAACCCGAAAACTGGAAAGGCCTTCAAAACGACCGAAACACCCGTTCCAAAGCTGTCAACACTCGTTGGCCTCGTCCTCCAGAACCCGGAGAGCCAGCTCTTCAACATGACGGTTGAGGATGAGGTGGCCTTTGCCCTCGAAAACCTCGGCCTTCCGAGAGAGGAGATAGCCGAGAGGGTCGAGTGGGCCCTGAAGGTTACCGGTCTTAAGGGACTGGAAGACGAGTTTCCGCCGAACCTGAGCGGAGGGGAAAAGCAGAGGCTCGCGATAGCGTCGGTAGTAGCGATGAAGCCGAGTCATCTGGTTCTTGACGAGCCAACGTCCCAGCTCGACCCGAGGGGCAAGAGAGAGGTTCTCGATGTCATAAAGAGACTCAACCGGGAGGGGACAACGGTTATCATGGTGGAGCACGACTCAAGGTTCCTCTTCAGAAACGCCGACAGGCTCGTGGTGTTGAGCAGTGGAAGAATTGTCCTCCATGGGGAACCAAGAAAGGTCGCAGAGAGGGTAGAGGAACTTGTTGAAATCGGTGTTAAGATTCCGTACTCCCTTCTCCTTTCGAGGGCCCTTGGCTTTCCTCCGGCCCTTTCTCCCGAGGAGTTTCCCTCGCCAGCAACTCGGAGAGGCTGAGGGACTCACCGAGGATTTCGTGCCTCAGGTCGTAGAGCTTTAGCATGAGCTCGAACCTTGCACCGGGATCCTCTATCCTCTCGGCAATCTTTATGGCCCATTCAACGAACTGGAGTGCCTTCTCGCGGTTTCTGGTCTTCTCGAACTCCGCAAGGTGGAAGAGCGCGACGGCCCGGTGGAAGTTGCTGGTTATGTGGCCTATCACCGCCAAAGCCTTCTCCTCCTCGCCCCTCTCGTAGAGAACCTCAGCCAAGTAAACTAGAACAACGTCGAGCTTCTCCCTGTCCTTCACGAACTTCATGGCGTAGCCGGCCTTTGGAAGGAGGTCCGCGTTTATGAGGTTCATTATTATGTCCCTCAGTATGTCGGGGTGCTCAAGGGCGAGGTTTATCGAGGCCTTAAGAGTAAAATCCCCCTCCAGCTCGGCACCGACGATGTAAAAGGCTAGGGCAAGTTCTCCTAGGAGGAGGGCCCTGTAACGCTCGTTCTTTATGCCGTTGATGTAGGGAACGAGCCCCTTGAGGAGTGGAACGAAGCGCATCTCGGGATTTTCTCCTGATTCCTTCATGTGGAGAATTTTCCTGAGAATCAGTCTAATAGCCATAACAACGTTTTGCTCCTTTTCCAGCTCCTCTAGGAGTGCTATTGCTCCCGGAATGTCATCAACGAGCAGTCTGTCCTCTATCTCGGTAAGCACTTCGGTGTCCGGTCTTTTCCCCTTGATTGCCCCGAAGAGCTCGTCGAGCTTCCCCATTCAGTCACCCTTCTCCAGGAGTAGCTCAAGGTATGAACGCCTCTCGAAGCGCGTAACTCCAAGCTCAAGCAGGATTTCCCTCAGCTTCTCCACGAGCTCGGGAACCTTGCTTTTATCGTCCGTGATGGCCTCAATCTCGACGAACTTTCCAAGGCCCTCGACCTCATCGAGGGTAAGGGTTATGCCCTTCTCGACGTAGTATTTCTCCCGAACTTTCTCAACTGTCAGAACCTCCCTGAATCCAAGGGACTCCAGAATCCTCGCGTGGGCATCTGGGTCTTCAATCGGGACTTCAATCTCTTCTCTGGTCTTGGACCTGGGGTCAATTTTTGGCCCTTTGTAGGTCAGGAAAGCCTCAAAGTGGCCGTTGAAGCGCCTCACACGAATCCTCAGGGCCTCATCGGTTTTGGAAAAGTCCCTGCACGGATGCTGGTAGTAGGTGTCCTCGTGATACTCCTTCCTTATGAGCTTGAAGTTTTTTCTGACTTTCTCAAAGACTTCATCGTTACCGTATCCCTTAACTTCAACCTCAATCATTCCAACACCCCCAGCTTTCTGAGATTCTCCACGAGTTTCCTTTCACATACGGGACAGTAGAGGGACCCCTTGACGTCGGTATCTACCAGGGAGTTCGAGAAGTGCATGACACATTTAGGATTGGGGCAGTGGGAGAGGCCAAAGACGTGGCCAAGCTCGTGCATAACCTCTTTAATCGCCCTCTCGAGGAGCAAGTTCTCATCGGGTTCCAGCCCATAAAACTCGTTCCTGAGCCTGCGAACCGAAACGACGGCGCTCTTCAGGGAGGGGTTGGCGAGGCCGAAGATAAAGTTCAGACCTTCTTCATAGAGGTCGAGGTCGGTGATTCCCACAACGGCGATCGCTTTGAGTCTATTGGCAAGGGATGAAAGCGTGGGCAGAAAGACCCGTCCGAGATACTGGTTCCTGCCGGGGTTGAAGGCTACCGAGAAGGGTCCGACCGGAACTTCACCTGCAAACCTGACACTAATCCCAAAGCGGGAGTAGTAATCCCTTACGAATTGGACAATACCATCAATAAGCCACCTCTCAAGGGGGCCAATCGAAACGACCGCTATCATCTGGTCACCAAATAAAAGAGGGAAGAGAAGCCAATAAACCTTTCCATCACGGGGTCAGGTCCATTGGCCTGAGCTCCTCAAGGAGGTGCTTGGCGAGCTTTATCGTGAGGTCGATGTCCCTTAAATCGGCCGTCTCGACCTGGCTGTGCATGTAGCGTATCGGTATGCTCAGCACGGCGGTGGCAACGCCCTCCCTGTTAATCTGCATTATGTTCGCATCCGTCCCGGTCGGCCTCGGGCTGGCCTCTACTTGGAGCGGAATGTCATACTTCTTTGCAACCTCGTCGGCGAAGGCCCTCAGCTTGGGGTTGATGTTTGGGCCAACGGCGTCCATAACGGGCCCGCCGCCGAGCTTGGGAACGATTTTACCCTTGTCGCCCACCTGCTTGGCAAAGGTGACGTCCATGGCTATGCCTATCTCGGGGTCTATCGCGTAGGAAGCGACGCGAGCACCTCTAAGGCCTACCTCCTCCTGGACGCTGGCAACGAAGTAGATGTCCGCCTCGTGGTTTTCAAGGACCTTGGCAGTCTCAATCATTGCGTAGAGGCAAACCCGGTCATCGAGGTAGGGGGTGGCTATTCTGTTCTCGCTGAGCTGGGTGAAGGCCGGGGCGAACTCACCGACGGTTCCGACGCGGAAGCCGAGCTCCTCAGCTTCCTCCCCGCTGTCAGCGCCCACATCTACGACGATGGTGTCCCAGTCCGCTGCCTTCTTCCTGTCCTCTGGTTTCTGAAGGTGGGGCGGAATGTGGCCGACAACTCCAAAGCGCTCGCCCTTCTCGGTGAAGAAGCGAATCCTCTGGGCAACCAGCGTTCTCGGGTCAACGCCTCCAACCGGGACTATGTGGAGGTAGCCCTCCTTGTCTATGTGGTTCACCATAACGCCTATCTTGTCCATATGAGCTGCAATCATGACCTTCGGTCCAGAACCCTTCTTGTGGGCTATAACGTTTCCGAGCTTGTCGACCTTAATTTCATCAACATGATCCTTCAGTTCCTCAATCACGACGTCCCTAATCCCAAGGAATTCAAATCCAGAAACGCCCGGAGCCTCAACGATTTTCTTGAGCAGTTCGAGGTCTACCATGGCCCTCGCCTCCTTTAGATTTTCGTCTTAATGTGTTCGGCCGGCTTAATAAGGTTTGCTAAAGAAAAGTTAAAGAGCAGTCACCCGAGGAGTGCCTGAAGGTAAGCTTCCTCACCTGGCTCGAGGTCGAGCTCCCAGATTAGTTTCCCGTTCTCAACCTTGGCATTGCCCTTCGTGGCTCTGACTTCAACGGCCTTCACCGGCCTCTCAATGCGGTACTTCTCAAGGGGGCGGAGTCTTGGGGCTTTGACCTTGAGGAAGTAATAGCGGTCGAGCGTTTCCTCCTGAATTATGGGATGGGCGAAGGCCAGATAAGATGTTCCCGCAAGGACAATGCCCGATAGGATCAAAATCAGCCCGAGGTGGCTTGAACTTTTTGGTGTAATCTCCGATGTACTGGGAGGAAGCGGGATAGTCGCGTTGGATGGGGTCTGCGTTGGGCTTGGACTCGATGTCGTGGTCGGAGATGGCTTTGGGACACTCACAACGACCTCCCCGGGAAGGTAGCGGTCGCTTTCAGCTTTGATGACGATGCTCCCGTATCCTGTTCTTTTCAAACTTATCACAGCAACTCCCGAGGAGTTGGTTACCTCGTAATCCGTGCCCAGCGGACCGGACGCAACAACCGTGACGTTTGGGGCCGGAAGCCCGGAGGAATCGATGACCCGGACTACAACCGTCCCGTTGGAGACCGTTGGGGTTAGAATCAGTTTCTTGACGTCAACAAAGGTCGTCACGATTTTTCCGTCAAGGTTCAGTGTTACCCTGTAAACTCCCGGTTTCGTAACTAGGTAGGAGACCTGGCCACTTGGGTCCGTTTCAAATGTGGCGTTATTAATTGAGACCTCTATACCGGGAACCCCGCCCGTCGAGTTGAAAACCCTGACGTAGATGGCACCGTCCCTGAAGTAGACGTCATAGGAGAGCTTCCGCTGATAGACTTCGAAGGTCTTTGTAACTCTCTTGGATTTGCCACCGAGGTTTGCCCAGAGCTCAACCGTGTAGTTGCCGATATCCGGGCGCTTGAGGACGATGCTCTTCTCCCAGACTTCCCCGGGGTTGAGGTAAGTGGAGTTCTCGTAGCTTTTGAGTATGACACCTCCCCTCATGACCCTGTAACCTATGGAACCGAGGAGAATCCCGTTGGACTTTGAAACAACCTTAAAGGTGATGGCAACATCGTGTCCGTAGATATACCTTTTTCCGACCTCAATGGATAGCGAGTAGTCCGAGAGAACGCCAACGGATACGACAAACCTATCGCTTGAATAAACGTTTCCCGCCTTCGCAACGAGCGTGAGGTTGTACTTCCCAGGGGGGACGTTGAGAACCCTTAGCGTGATTGTATCATTCAAACTCTCCCCCGGTTCAATTGGAGTCCGTATTACCTTGACACTGTACTGGAAACCCTGCGCGGGGCCGGTAACGTAGACTGTAACGTTGCTTATCGTCTCGTTGCCGAGGTTTGTCACCGAAAAGGGAACAACAACAGTGCTCCCGGGCAGGGCTGGAATCTCCTTGTTGAGAACCGTAACGCTCAGAAGGGGGGCTTCCTGGGGCGAAACCTGTGGGGCAGTGAGAAGGGCAACGATTAATATGATGGCAAAAATTTTAGCCCTCATCAAAAATCACCTCTCCGAGGGTTCTCTGCTTTCCGAGGAGGGAATCCAGCGTTTGGAACTCCTCGTTCAAATCGAGCCGGTAACTTTTCCCGCTCGACTTTAGGTTCCTAGGCAAATAGAACCTCCAGCCAATGTTTATGAACTTGACGGCGAGGATTGGCCTCCCCCCAAAGCGTTCCGCAAAGGAAACGAGCCTTTCAACGTCCTCTTTGGGGAGATAAAGCCTCTCCGAGCGGGTGCTCTTGACCTCTATGCAGAGGTAATCCCTTCCGTTGCCGGCAACGAGGTCAACCCGGTGACTGCCGGCGGAACGAACGACGGCAAAACCGGCCTTCTCAAGCATCTTTATGAGCTCTCTTTCGGCACTGGCACCTCGCCTGTATCTCATAGCCCTTTCCCCGCTAAATTTTCCCGGTTATCTTTATAAGTTCTCCCCGAGACTATAACCCGGTGGTGGAAATGGCCGTTTATGAGTTCAACGGAAAGAAACCTAAAATTCATCCGACTGCTTTTGTCGATGAGAGTGCATCCGTAATCGGCGACGTCGTTCTCGAAGAGAAAACCAGTGTCTGGCCCTCCGCGGTTCTAAGGGGCGACATTGAACAGATTTACGTCGGCTGTTGCTCCAACGTTCAGGACAACGTGAGCATACACACCTCCCACAACCAGCCGACCATAATAGGCAAATACGTCACCATAGGCCACAACGCGGTTGTTCACGGCGCGGAGATAAGCGACTACGTCATCATAGGCATGGGAGCGGTAATCCTCGACGGTGCGAAGATTGGCAAGCACGTGGTCATAGGCGCTGGAGCCCTCGTCCCGCCGGGCAAGGAGATTCCCGACTACAGCCTCGTTCTCAGTGTTCCGGGCAAGGTTGTTAGACAGCTAAGCGAGGAGGAAATCGAGTGGACCAAGAAGAACGCGGAAATCTACATGGAGCTCGCCGAGAAGCACCTCAAATCAAGGAAGCGGATTGAGTGAGGGCCATGATTTACAGGCTTCTCTCCCACGTCCCCCACATTATTTTCAAGCCCGCCTACGATCTGTACGAGAAGTACCTCTTTGAAAAGGTTAAATCAGGGAACATTCCCAAGCACGTTGCCATAATAATGGACGGCAACAGGAGATGGGCAAGGAAACTCGAAAAGCCCCCATGGTATGGCCACTTCTTTGGTTCCAAAAAGCTTGAGGAAATCCTCGAATGGTGTCGCGAGCTTGGAATAAGGACGCTCACTGTTTATGCATTCTCCACCGAGAACTTCAAGAGAACACCAGAAGAGGTAAACGCCCTCATGAACCTATTTGAGGAGAAGTTCAAGGAGCTCGTTAAGGACGAAAGGATTCACAGATACGGCATCAGGGTGAACGTCCTTGGGAGAAAGGAACTCCTTCCCGAAAACGTCAGGAAAGCGGCAGAGGAAGCCGAGCGCGCAACGAGGAAGTACTCCAACTATACCCTCAACATAGCGTTGGCCTACGGGGGGAGGAGTGAGATTGCCGATGCCGTCAAGGAGATAGTCGAGGACGTTCTGGCCGGAAAGCTGAAGCCGGATGAGATAGACGAGGAACTCATAAAGCGCTACCTCTATTACCCCAACATGCCCGACCCGGACATAGTGATAAGAACCGGCGGTGAGGTTAGGATAAGCAACTTCCTTCTCTACCAGATTGCCTACAGCGAACTCTTCTTCGTTGATGTATACTTCCCGGAGTTCAGGAAGATTGACTTCCTTCGAATCATACGCGAGTTCCAGAAGAGGCAGAGGCGCTTTGGACGGTAGTTTTTAAGCTTTTCCGCTAAAGCTTATTAACACCCGCGAGAACCTTCTCAGGTGGTGAGCATGTACAGTGAGCTGAGTCCCGGCGTTAAGAAGGTCTACACTCAGGTTCGCTACCTCGACGACTACCACTGGGAAATCGAGGGGAATACGATAATTGGAACCCACAAGAAGAGCAACGTAAAAGTTATCATAGACGTCGCCAAGAACAAAGAGGATGCAGACTCTCTCGCTGGAAAGGACGTCAATGGAATCCACATCGTGGCGATTCCCGACAAGGGCGTCTTTTATGTCAAGAACGGAAGCTTTGTCCTTACCTACCGCTACCTCAAAGCCACCCTCGCGGATATAAACGACCACATAGTTTGGGCCGGCTTCAAGGTCGTTGAAAGCGATGGGAAACTCGTTCAGGAGGACATCTACGAGTACCTAGGCGGTGCGCTGATAAACCACATAAAGGCCAACCTTTTAGCTGGTCAGGACTACATCTTCTGGCAGTTTTACAGGTGCGAGGAATGCGGGAAGTACGTTGACATTGAGAACCTCGAGAACCACCTTAAGGGGCACGGTATAAAACTCCACGAGAAGAGCGAGGAGCACTACGAGGTCTTTGAGCTCAACTTCAGGGACGGCAAGGTTTACGACAAGTTCGGCAAGGAAGTCAAGCTCGACAAGTTCAGCGAAGAGGCGAAGGAGTTCCTGAACGAGGTGTTCTCGGGTGCTCCATCAGGGGGGTGATTGATGGAAACCCTCCTCGAGGTTTTTCCTCCCTCGAAAATGAAGGGGTCAACCGTTTCCGTAATTTTTGACACCTATTCGTCAGCCTGGCAGATTTTATTTCTCTTTCTGAGAAAAGCCATTGAAGAGGGCTACTTTACGGTTATTTCAAACTACAGCGTTCCCCTCAAAAGCCTCCTCCACAGGTGCAGTAGTGTAGGTCTAAACGCGGAGGAAGCACTCCAAAGTTCCAGGCTTGCCATAATAGACGTCTTCGGCTCCAGGTATTCGCCCCTCAGACTCGATATGAAGAACGTCTTCTACCTCGACAAGGTTGAACCAGAGACCATAAACCCGAAGATAGACATGATCTACTGCGGGCCTCTCAAGGAGAGGTTGACTTCAGAGAACGCCATCAGAATGATTTACACCCTTGACGGGGCCTCCCTGATGCTCGGGGAAGAACAGACCATAAAGCTCCTCAACCAGACGATAGCCCAGAAGAGCATCCGCTTTCCTGAATCAATTCTTCTCCTGCCACTCAACGCAGACATGGTCTCCAAGAGGTTCGTGGCATGGGTTTCAAACATAAGCGACTACGTTCTACTGGCAAAGTCGGAGATAAGGGATAACAACGTCAAAGAGCTCCTCTACTTCCTGAAAGCACCATACGCGGACTTCGAACCGATGATATACTCCCTTAAAGTAAGCAGGGGAAGGGAAAAGATAGTGTTGAAAAAGATATCAACCCCTGAACTTTGGCCTCCTGCTGAGGAGGAGCGGTAGGGGCCTCGGCTTGTAGGGGAAGCCCTCGGTCTTCCTCTTTATCTCCCTGATGAGGTCTTCGAGTTGCATCTCAACCTGCTTGCCGTCCTCCCTTCTTCTCACCGTTACCGTGTTCTGCTCCTTCTCGTTCTTGCCGACGACGACTATGTAGGGAATCCACTCCTTCTCAGCTTTCCTTATCTTCTTGTTGAGTCTATCGCCGGTATCGTCAACGTCAACCCTTATCTTAGCTCCTTCAAGCTTTCCTGCAACGTAGAGGGCGTAGTCCATGACTTCATCGCTGACCGGTATAACCCTGGCCTGTATCGGGCTGAGCCAGAGCGGGAAGCTCGGCTTTATTCCCTTCGCCTGCAGTTTCGCCTGCTTCTCGAGGATAGCGTACATGACGCGCTCAATCGCTCCGCTCGGAGAGCAGTGGAGTATCAACGGATAGCGCTCCTTGCCTTCCTCGTCGTAGTAGGTTATTCCAAACCTTTCAGCGTTCTCCACGTCTATCTGCACCGTGCTCAAAGCGGCCGCTTTGTCGAGGTTGTCAACGAAGTTGAACTCGAACTTGAGTATGAAGTAGAAGAACCTCTGGTCCCACATCTCTATCAGGACGGGCTTGCCTATTATCTTCGCCAGCTCGACTATGAAGTCCCTGTTTTCCTCCCAGAAGTCCCTCGTAAAGCGTATGGCCACCTCGTAGTCCTCTGGCGTAAGGCCAACGCCCTTAAGAACCTCCATGCTAAGCTTGTACTGCTTCTTGAACTCGTCCATCGCCTGCTTTAAATCGCGAGCAACGGTGTGCATGTCCGGCATCGTGAAGGCCCTGAGCCTTCTCAGGCCTGAAAGCTCACCGCTCTTCTCTCTCCTAAAGGAGTATCTAGTTAGCTCGTACATCCTCAGCGGAAGGTTGCGGTAGCTTATGATTGCGTCCTTCTTGATGAGGAACTGACCGAAGCAGGCCGCGAAGCGGAGGAAGAACTTCTTGTCACCGCTCTTCACGATATACTGTCTCGCAGGGAACCTGTTAAGGTACTTCTCAAGGGCAGGGTGCTCGAAGTCATACATGATTGGCGTTTCCACTTCCATGGCACCGTATTCAACGACCTTCTCGGTGACGTACTGCTCGAGGAGACCCTTTATGAGCCTGCCCTTTGGATAGTAGCGGAGGTTTCCTCCGTCGCTTCCCGGTTCGTAGTCAACGAGCTCGTGCTCAAGCATGAGCTTAACGTGCGGTGGTTCTCTGTCGGCTATCCTGTTCTTGGCTATTTCATAGTTGACGAACTTCCTGAGGTTCTCGTGACCAGTGAAGTCGAACTTATCCACCTCGATGAGCTCGCCCTCTGGGGTTAGGATATACCAGTAGCTTACAAGCTCCTTCTCCTCCTTTTCAAGGGCTATGTTGCGCTCCTCTTTCGAAACGCCTTCCTCCGGAACTATCGTCCTGCTGAGCTCGGCCAGCGGGTGGCCCTTACAGCTGAGCTTGAAGGCCTTGTAGTAGCCAAACGGGGCGCGCTTGACTTCATAGCCTTTCTCGCGAAGCTTTTCCTCGATTTTCTTGAGCACCTCAAGGGCAACGTCCGGCTTCGCCAGTTCGCTACTCAGGTGGGCGAAGGGGTAAACGAAGACCCTCTCGGCCTTGACCTGTTTTGCGACCTCTTCGATTTCCTTCACTGCCTTCTCGACGACCTCGTCTGGGTTTGACTCATCAACCTTCTCGACGCTTATGAAGACCGCCAGAACCTCATCGAGCCTGCCCTTCTTCTGTTCCTCGCTTATCGGCTCGGGGTTCTTGAGGGCTTTGTCTCTGACCTCGTACTCAAGGTAGTCCGCGTGTATCAGAAGCATTCTCATTCCTACCACCACCTCTCCATCGCTTCGAATTACTAAAACTTTTTCCTTCCGCCTATAAACGTTGGGGAACGCTTAAAAAGACGGGGTAGGAAAATCTTCGGAGGTGAGGGAATGGAGGATAAGAAGGTTAAGAACGGCGACCTCGTACTTCCGGGAGATTATCTCGGCGTCATAGAGGAGTTCATGCCCGGTGAAGGTGTCAGAGAAGAGAACGGCGAACTTTACGCAACGAGGGCTGGTAAAGTCAGAATCAACCAGGAGAAAATGGAGATAAGCGTCGAACCCGTAACAGACACTCCCCCTCTCCCAAAGGTCGGCGATGTGGTTCTCGCCAGGGTCATAGAGGTCAAGCCTCAAGCTGTAATAGTCCAGCTCCTCCAGATAGAGGGTCGCGAAAACGACAGGGAAATAGCGACCTCAAAGCTCGCCGGAATTCACATTTCCCAGATAAAGGAGGGCTTTGTCGAGGACATAACCAAGGAGTTCAAGATTGGCGACATCGTGAGGGCAAAGGTCATAGCCAACGAAAAGAGCCCGATACAGCTTACAACAAGGGATAAAGATCTTGGCGTCGTTTACGCCCTCTGCTCCCGCTGTAGGACTCCCCTCATAAGGCGTGGGGACAAGCTGATCTGCCCGCGCTGTGGAAACGTCGAGACAAGAAAGCTCTCGCCTTATTACAGAAAGGTAAAGGTGTCTCTATGAGGGCCAAGAAGGTAATAACGATTCACGTAAAGGACGACGTTGAAAAGGAGGAGTTCATGAAGGAGCTCCAGAGACTCCGCCTGCCGGCTTTCATCTACGTCCACGGGAAGCTAAACTCGCTTAAAATCAACGTTCAGGGTACAAAGGACGACATCAGGGAGGCAATAAGGAAGATAAGGGAAATCCACAACCGCGTAAGGGCCAAGCTCTATCCGGACAAGCGCGGTTTATACCACTACACGATTGATGACCTCCTCCGCGAGGCCAGAACGAGCGTTTCAACCCCCATAATAATCAAAGCCCTCGAACTCCTCGGCGAAAAGGTCGAACTCAGCGAAGATGAGCTCGTAACATCCCTCCCCTGGAGCGAGGCCGTTGAAGTCGTTGAAAAGCTTGGAGATGCTCTTTCGGAGATAGCGCTCCAGACGACGAGGCAGATTAGGGAAGTAGTAGTTCCGGTCAGCGTTGCCTTTAACCTCCCTCCCGAGGAAGTCATGGAGAAGCTCGTCGAGCTGGGCCTCGCCGAGTGGAAGGAGGATAAGTTTAAATACGAGCTCATTAAGAACAAGGAGCAGGCCCTAGAGGAGCTGTTAAAAGCCCTAAAAGGTGATGCTGATGAGGATTGAAGTAATAAAGCGCGAGGAAAACCTGCTGGAGTTTTACCTCGAAGGGGAGGACCACACATTCGCCAACCTGCTCAACGAAGTCCTCCACGAGAACAAGCACGTTAAGTTCGCAGGTTACACAATCGAGCACCCGATTCTCATGGCCAGAAAGCCGAGGTTTAAAGTCGTAACCGATGGGAAGGTTACCCCGGAGAAAGCCCTGGAGGAGGCCGCCCAGAAGATATTCGACAGGGCCAGGGTTCTTCTTGATGCGTGGAAGAAGGCCCTCGAAGGGTGAAACCCTTGGCCTCTTTTTCTTACTCCAAAGATTTTACCGACAAGGGCCTGGCCAAGTTTGGCGATTCCCTCCTTAACTTCGTGTTTTCCCTGGCCCTGAGCGAGTATCTGGGCAAGCCTACCGGGGAGAGGGTTCCAAACTCATCGCTTGCCCTCGCCATTGAAATGGCAGGCCTACGAAAGCTAGCCCCCCCGAGGAGCGACAAGCACGCGAGGGGTGATGTGGCTGAAGCTATTCTAGCTTACGCCTGGCTTGAGGGCGTTATAACGATTGAGGAGGCCGTTCAAATCATCAGGGAAAACCTCACAGAAGATGTAACCCACTTCACACGGAAAAAGGAGGCAATAGGGAAGGCCCTGGCCGTTCTTTACAGGGAGATAGGGAAGAGAATGGGAGTTTAAGTTATCCTCGGCGGTCTCATCATCTCAGGAAGGTCACGCCAGAGCCAGAGAACGGTTATTGTGTAGTGGAAAAACAGAAAAGGAATCAACCAGCTCTGAAGGCCGAAGCGCTCAATCAGACCAAAGGGAACAACAATAGGATAGGGGATTTTGAGGAGATAGAACAGTTCCCTCGTTTTCTCACCGAGGAGGATTCCCTTCCTTGAGAGCACGATGAGGAGTCCATGGAACAGTAAATAACTCCCAATGAGCAAAAACAGCTGGATATTCTTAACCGAAAGGATAATGGCAAGATAGTGGAAGATCAACTCCCCGATTAAAAGCAACGTAATGAGTATCTCCAGAGCTATCTTCGGACTAAATCCAGCCTCGGTGTAGGGTTGCTCATAATAGTAATCGGGCTTTGTTCTCAGTTTTGGGAGTTTCCCAATATATTCGTCCGAAAACATTAAGGATATCAAGTAGGTAAAGAGCTCCCAGTAAAAGATAAGGGGCACCATATAATCGTATTCAATCCCGGTAGCCCCAAACAGGAAAGTTTCGGAGAATATTAAAACCCCCAACGACCAGTGGAAAGGGAAGGAGTTTGACTTAATCTTTTCCACAATGACTCCAATGCTGACGGAGAGCGAGCCGTACAGAAAGATGAGCACTACCAACGATGCCATGATTTCACCCCGAAAACAAGTGAAAGAACAATATAAATACTTTTCGAAATTAGAATATAAACAAGCTGAGAAAAGGTAAAATTCAGAGGCTCGTTAGCAGTTCTATGAGTCCCTGCTTGCTCGGTATCTTCGCGAACTTGTCCGGGTCTTTGACTTTCAGTAGGAGTGGGACGTCGCCAAATAGTCTGAGCACCTTTCCAAAAGGTATGCTTCCCTCTCCAGGAAGGAGGTGGAGGTCGCCGACACCGTAAGCCAGAGCATCTTCGGGCTCGACCTGCGGGAAGAGCTTTCCAAAGTTGTCGTGTATCATGAGAATCACAGTCTTGTCAGTGCCGAGTTTAACGTCTTCAAGCAGTTTCTCCTCGTTGCCCTGAGCGCTGAGGAAAGCATGAGCAACGTCGAGGGCGAACCCCACGTTTTCTCTGTTTACACTATCAACCACATAAAGCGTGTCCTTAACGCTGAAGGTGTTTTCGAGGGCTATCTTTATGCCGAATGGAGCTACCATGTCCGCCAACTGTTGTATGGCCTCTATCTCAAGGTCGAGCCTTCCTGTCCTTCCGCTCTGCATTATTATAATCTTGGCTCCGAGCTTTATCGCAACGTCGGCTACAGCTTTGGCGACTCTAAAGTGTCTTGAGTAATAGATGTGATCACGAAGGTTAACTGAAACAGGCATTCTGACGGTGTAATCTATACCAACTCCCTTGAGAGTTGTTTCAATAGGCCTAAGCTTTCTCTCAACGACGAACCCGTTTTTTATCAGCCCCAACGCATGGGGAAATATTGACACAAAATCGTAGTCCTTGATTTTTACGTCTGCAAGCACTGAAGCAAGGGTTTTGTCCTTAGTAACGAAGTGGGGATATATCGTTACTCCTATCTCCATGGTATCACCTTGTGGAAAGTTGGCTTCCCGCTATAAAAAGCTTAGGTGAGAGTAGGTTTAAAAGTCAACCGCGTTATGGTCTTTAAGGTGGGACAATGAAAGAGAACATCTGGAAGTACATATCAGCGGTCTTGATCCTTCTGCTTGCCCTATCAGTTGTGGCAATAGCACTCCTCTATCAATCAGCGTCCCCAATAGCTGTTTCACCTAACATGACCACACCTGCCGTCGTTGAGACCCCAGTAAACCTCACCTGCAATGGAACGTCAAGCTACCAGATAAACCAGCTCAAAGAGGAAGTCGCTTATCTGCGTTCCCTCATTAACAAAACTGGCGGAAAAACAATAGCGGTCGTCCCCATTTTTGGGATAGTAGATGATTACACAGCCCTAGAAGTAATACCCCTGCTCAGGAGGATATCTACAAATAGCTCCATTGGGGGCGTTCTTCTCTGGATTGAGAGCCCGGGGGGAGAAGTTGGGCCGGTGATGGAAATATACTCCGCCGTTAAAAAACTTTCACTCGTAAAGCCCGTGGTGGCTTACTCCGGTGGCATAATGGCCTCTGGGGGCTATTACATAGCCAACGGTGCCGACAAAATCGTGGCAAGTCCCCTCGCTGAGGTGGGGAGCATTGGGGTAATATACGTCCACTATGACCTGGAGGAGAACTACCAGAGGAACGGAATTAAAGTGGAGGTCTTCAAAACCGGCCCCTACAAGGACATGGGAGCGGAGTGGAGGGACTTAACCCCAGAGGAGAAGAAGATAATAACCAACATGGTGAACACCTACTTCCAGGCGTTCCTCCAAGCTGTGAGCGAGGGCAGGAACATGAGCGTCTCCCAGGTTAAGAAGTTCGCCAGTGGAAGAACGTGGTTCGCCGAGAACGTTACCGGGACGCTAGTGGACGAAACCGGGGGTATTGATACCGCCATTTCAGTTCTCGAAAGGTTAATGAACGTTACGAGTGCAAAAGTAGTTATATACAAGAACCTTGAAACTCCAAGCGACTTTGAGGTAGCGGGGAGCAAGGCACTCTACCTTGACCCGAGCTATATTACTCCCTACCTCAGGGGGTGAGAGAATGCTCTGCGAGGAGAAGCTCGAGGTGTTTGAGAACGGTTTCGATGACGGGAAGTTCAAACTCAGGATTGAATTCTACGGAAAGGACGCCAGAAGGCTTCTCCTCGCTGTGATAAGGGAACTCTACCTTCCAGAATACGGGGAGGACTATGTTTACCCCTTCGAGTGCGCCAAAGACTTCTGGGGCATTTACCTTGACCCATCTGAGATCATTGCAGAGGAGCCCTCCTTCAGCCCGATAAAGTTCGTCAACAAAAGCGTCCTTAACAGGCTGGAGAAGGTGCTCGATGAAATAGCTCCAGAGGAAATTAAAGACAGAATCGACCTTGAAAAGGCCGAGATAGTGAAGCTCAAGAAAACCCTGCTCGCGCTCGGGAAGGACTTTATCCTCGACGAAAGGGGTTACCTCATAGTCTTCAACAAGCCAAGTGCAAGGGAACTAATCTTAAAATACTTGGGGATGCTGAATGGAGCTTGAAACTGCCGTCTGGGTCGGTGTTTCACTGGCAATACTATATTTGACCTGGCAGACGGTTAGTCCCGTTCTTTCTCCCCTGATAGTGGCGGTTACCCTTACGTATATACTCTATCCACTCCACGAAAGGCTTAGCTCAAAAATCGGCAACCGCTGGTCAGCCCTTCTCATTACGGGAATACTTACGGTTCTTTCCTTCCTTTTCATACTCGGCTTTGCACTCTGGATAAACGACGTTAAGTATTCCCTCGCGGGGTATGTCAACACATTCTTCAAGTGGCTTCTCGGCTTAAACTTACCCGCCGAAGCATATGACTTCCTCCAGAGGCTCTCCCGGGCCATAACGGACCGTTTCGATGCCTACGTTCTGGGATACACGTACTCACTTCCAAAGCTCTCCCTTCAGGTAATCGTCATGGTGTTCTCATTTTACGGCGTCCTTGTAAACGCAAAGGCCATAAAAACGGAAGTGTACTCGCTCCTACCCCCTTCAAACCGAGAACTTGCCGTTAAGTTAATCAACCGGGCCGGGGAAACCCTCCATCAGGTTCTCCGTGGATGGCTTCTGGTCAGCGTTGGAAAAGGCATTGCCATGGCCGTCGCCTTCTCGCTCTTTGGAGTGTCTAACGTCGGAGGTTCAATAGCGGCGGGCATACTTACGGCAATCCTTGAGCTTCTTCCCGTTGTTGGGGGCTGGATGGTCTGGCTCGGGGCATCGTTTTACCTGTTTACATCGGGAATGATTGGGCATGCGATAGCCATCTCGCTTTACGGGTTTACTCTCGTCTCGCCCCTGCCTGATATCTTCCTCTCAAAGAGACTCGGCAGAAGGCAGTGGGGCGTAAACGCACTGGTGAGCCTCGTTGGAATATTTGGAGGTTACATTGCCTTTGGCTTCGTTGGAATAATAATTGGACCCGTATCCCTGTCGCTCCTCATAACCCTTATAGAAGAGTGGAAGAAGGCAAAGAACACTAAGGAGCAAATCGCTTCATAAAACCGGCGACCTTAACTGCATCGAGGGTTTCCCCGACGTCATGGGTTCTCACTATATTGGCCCCTTTCAGAACCGCTATTGCAGTCGCTGAGAGACTTCCAGCCAATCTCTCGGAGGGGTCCTTTCTGCCAGTTATTGCCCCTATGAAGGATTTACGGGAAACGCCGACTAAAATTGGCCTTCCGAGAGATTTTAAAAGGTTGAGGTTCGCTATCACCCTTGAGTCCCACTCATACCACGGGGGGTAATCCGGTCTGAGAAAACCTATCGCAGGGTCCACTGCTATGTCTTCAACACCGTGCTCACTGGCTATAACGAGGCTCTCCTGAAGGAATTCAATCACCGTCCTTACGGGGTCGAGGAAGTCCTTAACCTCACCGTGGGCGCAAAGAACGACCGGAGCGCTGTATTCGGAGGCGACCTTTGGCATCTCCGGGTCGCCCTTGAAACCGGTAACGTCGTTGATTATATCCGCTCCGGCCTTCAGAGCTTCCTCGGCGACCCTTGCGCTCGTCGTGTCTATGCTCACCGGAACGTCCACCGCGTCCTTAATGATTTTAACTGCCCAGATGGCTCTCTTTATCTCCTCCTCCAGTGGAATCTGCGTCTCAAGGTAAGGGGCCGTGGACTTGGCACCCACGTCTATGAAACTCGCTCCCTCTTCAACCATCTTGACTGCCGTTTCGGCTAGGGCCTTTTCGTCGTTCCTCACGCTCCCCTTGTAAAAGCTCTCGGGGGAGACGTTTATGACGCCCATTATCCTCGGTTCGTTGAGCTCAACTCCCGCAAACTTCATGAGCATCCCCGAATAGATTTAGGAGTTGGGATAAAAAGACTTCGAGGTGGTGACCTTGATAATCAGAACACCAAAGAGGCTTCATCTCGGCCTCATAGACCCAACAGGGAGCCTTGGGAGGCGTTTCGGAAGCCTCGGCGTTGCCCTCGAAGGAGGTTATGAGGTTAAGGTACTTCCCTCGGAGAAGCTTGAGGTTAAGGCCGAAGGAGAGGACAGGGAAACGGTGGAGAGAACCGTGGAAACTATGAATTCAGCGTTTGAAACCGGAACCGGCTATTTCATTGAGGTCAGGAAAGCAATTCCAAGGCACGTTGGCCTCGGCTCGACAACGCAGTTGAGCCTGGCCGTTGGCACGGGCATAGCGAAACTGAACGGGATTAACATCTCCATCGAGAGACTCGCGAAAACACTAGGGAGGGGAAAGAACAGCGGGGCAGGAATTTACGCCTTCGCCTACGGAGGGTTCGTTCTGGACGGAGGAGTCGCGAATGGAGTTCCACCGCTCGTGATAAGGGAGGACTTCCCCGATGAGTGGGCGTTCCTTCTGGTCACGCCGGAAGTTAAGCGCGGTCTCGACGAGGAAGAGGAAAAGCCGATAATGGAAAGGGCTTTCGGTAGCGTTGAAGTCGCAAGGGAGATAAGTCACCGTATTCTGCTTGGACTGCTTCCGGCCTTGAAGGAGAGGAATATCAGGGGGTTCGGTAAACACCTCTCGGCTATCCAGAGACTCGTTGGGAGACACTTCTCGGAGTTCCAGGGGGGAGAGTTCAGGGAAGACGTTAAGCTAATCCTTGACTGGCTGGAAAAGAAGACATACGGAGCCGGACAGAGTAGCTGGGGCCCGACGGTTTATGGTCTCGTTCTGAAATCGGAGTATCAGTTGCTTTCAGCAGAGATAATCGATTACTTGAGGGAGCATGGCTTAAAAGCGAAGGTTGAACTCGGAAGGCCGAGGAACAGGGGAGCGGAGATAATAAGGGAGAACGCCTTCCTGGAAAGGCTCATAAGGAGTGTTGCTCAATGACCCTCGACCGCTTTATTCGGGTGAAATACAGAGAGAATACGGAAAAGGTTGAGAGGCTTGTCGAAATCCTGAAGGAGCTCGGCCTTGATTGCGCCCAGACCATCGAGGAGAGAGTAGATTTACAGTTCGACGCGCTGAAGAACCTGCATGAGAACCTAAAGAACGATGAGCTCTTTATTAAACTCGTCATCGCCAATTCTCTCGTCAGTTATCAGCTCACCGGTAAAGGGGAGGACTGGTGGTGGGAATTTTCCAGACACTTCTCAGATAATCCGCCGGTAGAAAGCATTGCGAAGGCCTACGCTGGTTTTCTGCCTTCGTCGAAGACGAACCGAAGACTCGTGAGTGGGAAAATCAGAAGGATAGAAAAGGTTGAGCCGTTCCTAAATTCCCTTTCCCTTGATGATTTGAGGAACTACTATTTCAACGGCATGGAGAGGCTTAGGGACGAACTGGCAAAAGCCCTGAATTCAAAGAGGAGCGCGAAAACCATAGTCTTTGCCGTGAAGATGTTCGGCTATGCAGGGAGGATAGCCTTCGGTGAATTCGTGCCCTACCCGATGAGCATCGAGATTCCCGATGACGTCAGGATAAACGCTTACACCAAACGGTTCACGAACGAACCCCCGGTAAGCTTCTGGAACAGAATAGCGGAAATTACTGGAATTCCTCCGCTACACATAGATTCTATACTGTGGCCGGTCCTTGGTGGGAAGGAGGAAGTCATTGAAAGATTGAAGAAATACTGTCCCAAAGCCAACCTCGTTCTCGAACTTAGAGGACTCTAATCCTATTCCTACTTTAATGACAAAATTTTTATACTTCTTGCCTTAGTTTGCAGGGGTGAATACGATGCTCTGGGGATTTAAGCTTGAGTTCATGAAAGGAATCAGAACAAAGAAGCTGTGGGCTGTAATGGTGATAATAATCGCCCTGTACATTCCCGACTTCTATTACATGAAGCGGGTGGGAGTCACAAACGAACTCCAAGCAATAGCCGAGATAATAAACTTCTCAAGCAAAACTGCCCTCTTTTTCCTTGGAATCCTTGCGATAATCTTTGGGGCAGGGGCAATAAACAAAGAAATTGAGGATGGAACAATTCGTATAGCCCTCAGCAAGAGCGTGACGAGACTGGGCTATATCGTTGGCAAGTATCTAGGCCACATTGTTGTCTTTGGTTTGGCTCTTCTCATTACAAGCTTTGTAACCCTGGCTGGCCTTCAGTGGGTTGGTGTTTCCGTTTCAAAGATAACCTCAGACGTCTTTCTGCTCAATCTGTTGCTCCTTCTGGTTATGCTGGAGTTCTTGGCGATTGGATACATAATCTCGACCTTCATCAGGTCATCGGGAACGTCCCTTGGCGTCGCATTGGGTGTGTTTTTCCTGCTTTACATATTCATCCCATCGTTTGTGGCGTACAGGATGTCCACAAACATCCCAAGCAACTTAACCGTAACGGAATACAACAACTACAAGGCAGAATACTACACCAAATATCTCTTTTATTCCCCTAACGCCCAGTTCATAGTAATACTTGATGCCGTCAACAACTACAAAAAGGTCACCAAAACTATCGAAATCAATGGAGGGACTCACAAGTTTCCACAGTACATCCCTGAATACGCAGGAATCAAGAATGCCATAAAGAAGAGAAGCATAAATGTTCTGTTGCTGGTTGTAATGACCCTCGTCTACCTCGGCATCGCGACCTGGCGCTTCCTTCGTATGGATTTGAGGTGATGGTGATGATTGTGGTTGAGAATCTTGTCAAGACTTACAAGGATGTCAGGGCCTTAGACGGGCTCAACCTCAAAGTCCCGAGGGGAGTGGTTTACGGCTTCCTCGGGCCGAATGGCGCTGGCAAGAGCACGACAATCCTAAGCTTACTCGGCCTGGTCTTTCCCCAAAAGGGAAGGATAGAACTCCTCGGCGAGGAAGTCTTCAGGAACGGAAAGTTCGATGAGAAAAAGCTCGTCGAGGCTAAAGCCAGAATCGGTTACATGCCGGAGCACGCTACCCTCTGGGAATTCTTAACTCCAGTCCAAACCCTCGACATTATCGCTGACGCCTTCAGAATTCCAAAGGCCGAGAAGGAAAGGAGGATTAACGAGCTTCTCGACATGGTTGGACTCAAGGACGTTAGGAACAAGAAGGTTGGCAAGTTCTCTAAAGGAATGCGCCAGAGGCTTCTCCTCGCTCAGGCGTTAATCAACGACCCGGAGCTTTTAATCCTCGACGAGCCCATGACGGGCCTCGACCCAAAGGGCATCGCCGAGTTCAAGGAGGTCATTAGAGAGCAGAGAAAGGCTGGAAAAACCGTCTTCTTCTCGAGTCATATTCTGGCCCACGTTGAGGAGGTCTGTGATACGGTGGGTGTTATTGTTAAGGGCAGGCTAATCCTTGAGGACAGCATTGAGAACATAAAGCGTGAATTCCTGAGGAAGGCCGGTTACACGATTATCATTGAGACCAATAAGCCGGTTGACTGGAGTTCCGCTAAGTGGAGCGTGACTCCCCTCGGTGGGAACAAGTATCGCGTCGTTGCCCCGGATGACATAAGGGAAGAGTTGCACGACTTCGTGGCTTCTCAAGGGGCAAAAATCCTGACGATGCAGGTGAAGGAGCCAAGCTTGGAAGAGATATTCCTAAAACTCGTAGAGTAGCTCATTTTATTTTCAAACTTCTCAATTTTGTTCAGTAAACTTTTTAGGTTTGAACTTAAAATCCGAATGGGTGTTGAACTGAATGCTACTTCCAATGCACATATTTGTGGCTTATCTCATAGGGCTTTGGAGGAACTGGAACCGAAAACTCCTCGGGTTATTTGTAATAGCGAATTCTGCCCCTGACTACAGCTTTATCCAGATGTTGCTCATGGAGGGTGACTTCACCCGAACCTTCTTCAACCACGGCTTTGTCTCCTTCTTTTACATGATACCGTTTGGTTTCCTCGGGATAATCGGAAACGGACTCCACCTTATCGCCGATGTTTTCACCGGGGGAATACCCTTCCTGCCTAACGGCATCTGGTACGGGTTTCCGAGGGTTGGGTGGCACTTCTGGGGGAAGTTCATACTCGTCCCATGGGAGGTTCCAATAGCGGTTGCTGGAGTTTATGCTGTCTACAAACTCGGGTGGGAGAAAGTGGCGTATTCGCTATTGGCGTTCCTTCTGGGGTATGGAGTCTTTATAGCGCTAAGCCCTGTGTACCTAATAAACCCCTACCTCTCAACGGCCCTGAGTTTCATAGTCCTCTGGTATCTCTACGATAGAATTGAGGTGATTGACGTTCTTGAAGCGAAAATTTTGGGAGTGAGAAAAGCTAAAGCCTAGCTTTCTCAAACTCCTCCTTTCTATCGAGAGGTTTCGTCGCGTCAATTCCCCACTTGGCGGTTAAGCTCCTCGTTGCTGAGGGGTCTAGAGAGCTCCCCCTGGCGTTTGGAATCACCACGAGGTCTTTATCGGCCTGGAAGCGCGTGGCTATCGCCCACTCGACTTCCCTGTCGTCGTAGATGTCTATGTCCTCATCAACCACAACCACGTGCTTCAGGCTTGGATGCCCTGCAAATGCCGCCAAGATTGCGTTCTTGCCGTCACCGTCGTGCTGTTTTGTTATTGAAACGACGGCGTGAAGCCACATCGCTCCGCCTTCTGTTAGGCGAACGCCGTGAACCTTTGGAACGACGCGCTTGACGCTCGCATAAATCTGTGGCTCCTTTGGAAGGCCCATCAGCATGAAGTGTTCGTAGCCTCCGGGAAGAAGGGCATGAAAGACCGGCTTGTCAACGTGATACATTCTCTCGAAAACAACGAGGGGTTGCTTCCTCACATGGTCGTAGGTACCCGTTATGTCCACGAAGGGGCCTTCATCAACGAGCTCAGGGGTTATCTTGGCCTCAAAGACGAACTCGCTCTCGACGGGAACCGGAATTCCTCCAAGTTCCACCACATCTATAGGTTTGCCGAAGGAAATCTCGCTAATCTTGCTTGCTATTTCAAGCTCGCTTATTCCATAGGCCGTACTCGTCGCTCCAGCTAAGAGGAGGTGAACGGGGTTGCCAACGACTATTCTAACCTCGAGTTCCTCGCCTCTCTTGGCTTTCTCCTTCCACATCGCGTAGAGGTGCCGCGGGACGAGCCTGATAGCGACGGTCGTCTCATCCCGGACCATCATTCTGTGGAACGACATATTGACGAAACCGTTCTCGTCTTTAGCTATGACCATCGCCGAGGTGAAGTAGGGCCCCCCGTCTTTCGGATAGTACTTTGGAATCGGGAGCTCAAGGAGGGAAAAGTCCCGCGTGGAGTTCTTCATGAAGGGAGCATTCTCGGTCTTTCTGTAAGGGGAGGGATTTTCCATCGCTTCCGCCATTAAATGAATAAGCTCCTCCTTCTTCGTTCTGAGGAAGCTTGCTATTCTCTCCCTCGTGCTCCATATATTGCCGGCAACCCTCCAGCCGTCCACGTCCGTGAAGAGAACGGGTCTGTCCCTGTATCTGGTAAGGTAGCGGGTAATTTCAAGTTCCTTGTTCACGGGTTTATCTATGACAATCAGGTCGTCGAAGGTTTGAAGAATCTCCGTCAGCATGGTATCACCTTAGGCTTTTGTTCCAAAAGGTCTATAAAGCCTTTTTCCAGACCTGCTTTGATTGGCCATGCCTATGGTTGTCCTCAGGATTCCCGAGGGCTCTGCACTGGTGAAAATTGAGAAGGCAGAACCCAGCGTCTACTTTAAAATCTACGATTTGCTCAGCTACAAAAAGGACTACGGCAAATGGGAGAAACCTGAAAGCCTCTACGACCCCTACGAAAAGACCTTTCCGGTGGGATTGTTACCTAGAGTCAAAAAGTTCCTCAACAGTAAGGGCTACCGGGTACGGGTGAAGGATGAAAGGCAAGTTCGCGGTGTTAAGCTAAACTCAAGCTGGAACGAGAACTACGAACTCAGACGGTATCAGAGAAGAGCGGTGAAAAAGGCCCTCAAAGAAAAAATGGGTGTTCTTGCCCTCCCGGTGGGGAGCGGAAAGACCGTTGTTGGGCTGAGGATTATTCACGAACTCGACCTCTCTGCACTCATAGTGGTGCACACAAAGGAGTTACTCTACCAGTGGGCGGAAAAGGTTGAGGAACTGCTCGGTGTTAAGGCTGGAATTGTTGGTGACAACAAGTGGAACGAGGAAAACGTAACCGTCGCGATGATACAGACGCTCCTGTCGAGGGGCGTTGATAAGCTTAAGAACGACTACGCCGTGGTCATGTTCGACGAGTGCCACAGGACTTCTGCAGCTGAGAAGTTCTACCAGCTGGGAATTTCCCTCCCGCAGGTCTACCGCTTCGGCCTCTCGGCAACACCGTGGAGAAGGGTTAGAGGGGAAGAAATAAAGATTGAGGCCGTCGTTGGCCCGGTAATCTACGAGGTAAAGGCCGAAGACCTCATCAGGGAGGGCTTCCTCGCAAAACCCCGCTTTGAGGTGATAACCTACGAGTCGAGCATGCCGTCCTTCAGCGAGCGCTACAAGGAACTCTATGAGGATGTTGTCATGAACAACGACGAGAGGAACAGGGCGATAGTCCTGAAGGCAAAGGAGCTCGTTAGAAAGGGCCACCGCGTCCTCATAGACGTGAAGCGCATCGAACACGGTAGAATCTTGAAGGAGATGCTCGAAAAGGAGGGGATTCGGGCGGAGTTCCTGAGTTCAAAGAGCCCCAACAGGTGGGAAATCCTGGAGGCCTTCAAGAACGGCGAAATTCCGGTTCTAATTTCTACTCTTCTCAAGGAGGGTGTGGACATACCTGAGATTTCTGCAATAATCCTAGCAGGCGGTGGGAAGAGTGACATAATGACGATACAGACCATAGGCAGGGCTCTGAGGCCGAAGAAGGGCATGAGAGCCGTTATAGTTGACGTTGCAGACGACGACCCGCTCCTCTACACGCACTTTATAGAGAGGCAGAAGGCTTTGAAGCAGTACTACGGCAAATACTACGACAGGGAATCAAAGCTCAACGAGGCAGTCTCCAAAAAGCGCCGCTCTGGTTAAAGCCCTCGAGTAGCGTTCAAAGAGGTCTCTTTTGGCCTTGGCAAGGCCTCTGTCATCGGTTTTAAACTTAATCCCGGGATACTCTATGTGCCACAGCACGAGGTTCTCGGGAGGGGCGGGAGGGACTTTCTTCCTGTACTTTCCGGATAGCATCTCACGGATTTCCTCAGGTTCGAGGAGTCCAAGCCCGCAGAATCGGAGCGCATTGACGATTCTCCTGACCATCTCCCAGAGGAAGCTTTTACCGGTAACCTCTATGACGTAGTAACCGTTCCGGGGAAGAACCCGAAGCGAGCTCACCTCTCTAACGGGGTCCCTCCCCGGTTCGAGCCTCGCGAAGGCCGAGAAGTCATGGGTTCCCTCGAATAGTCTGGCGCACTCAAGAACCCTCTCAAGGTCAAAGCCCTCGTTCACAAGGTAGTAGCGGTAGGTCTTTGACCTCGCCCAGAACCGGGGATGGAACTCCTCGGGGACTTCGGAAACACCGAGAACCCATACATCCCGTAGGTGATGGTTTAAAAC